>Ga0209181_10000042_pt1 | contig 185383 bp, 146 predicted proteins | sample MAT05_FD_187208 | JGI IMG/M metagenome (GOLD analysis project Ga0209181, IMG submission 187208) | Freshwater microbial communities from Lake Fryxell liftoff mats and glacier meltwater in Antarctica - MAT-05 (SPAdes) (version 2) | ecosystem: Environmental > Aquatic > Freshwater > Ice > Liftoff...
CAGCTGGCCGCTGGTTCCGACGGACCTGCCAGCCGACCCTTTACCCTGATCATCGAGATCGATGCCTGGAACATCCGCGAACGTGACGATTGGGGGCGGACCCGGGAGGCCCGCCAGGAGGCCCTTCGCCAGAACAAGGACATCCCCTCCAAGTGGCACTGGGTTTACGTTGCCACGGTCTTCCGCCTCGATCACCGAGCCGAGACCGAAGGCGGGCGATCGCTGATCAGCCAGCGCCGCTACGTCAGCACCCGCCAATCGATCGAGGCCCTCATGCGCCAGCTCCACCGCCAGGCCATCGATTGCGGGCTGGGTCGGGCCCAGGACGCGATCGTCATCGCCGACGGAGCGGCGTGGATCTGGAATGCCGTCAAAGACCGCTTCCCTGAAGCACGCTGCCGACTGGATCTCTACCACGCCGAAGAACACCTCTGGTCCGTCGCCGGTGAGCTCCATGGCAAGGACACCCCGGAGGCGCGCCAATGGGTTCAGCCCCTCCTCAAGCAATTGCGCCAGGACAAATCCGCCAAGCTGATCCAGAATCTGACGGACATCGTCGGGCAAGTGCAGGACAAGCTCCGGGAAAAGGTCCGCGCTCAGATCACCTACTTCGAAAACAACACCCACCGGCTCAGCTACCACGCCATCCTGGACGCCCGCAAAGCCGTCCACAAAGGTCACGCCACCGCCGACCAGAAAGCCAAAGCCGCGGAACCGCTCGGCTCCGGAGCCATCGAGTCGACCTGCCGGCAGTATCAGTGCCGATTCAAGCGAACAGGCCAGTTCTGGTCACTCGAGGGTGACGGAGCCCTCATGTGCCTGGAAACCTTCTGGCGCAACAACCGCTGGCACGACCTCTTTCCTCACGCCAAGGCTCCTCCTCACGCCGACAACTAACCGCGCTTAATGCGCCTCTACCCTCCCTCCTCCCAAAAAATGAGATGCGCCCGGCTGCGCTGCACTAACTTCAAAGTTCCCGCTTGATCCCCGGGTGCTCATCTGGTAAACATCCGAGCGAACCGAGGTTTATCTATTGGTACCGAAGTAGTTGTGGCAGCGCCAAGAGATAGCCAAGTGGTTCAAGGGATGTCGTTATGGTTCTCCTACCGGGGCATGCGAGGCCTTCTGGTGGGGTCCCTTGGGGCCTTGTGACTGCGGATGCAGTAACCCGGGTTGTGCACTCCTAATTCAAGAAATGCCGTCTTAGCCAACGCTTGGGGGCAAATCTAACAACACTGAACGCACCAAGACCACCGAGGCGTGCAACCGCCTGCGGAGAGCACTTTTGTAAGCCGGAAGACCGCCACAATTCGTCTTGCCAAAGACTTGCCGAACAAAGTTAACTCGCCAACGTCGAAGCTGTCCCGTTAAGGAACACCTATGAATAGCGCTGTGAAGCAATACCCTCGTCCTTTGTCCGGGCTAACCGGATTATGGGCGCTTTTATCGTCCCTGTTGGTGGCCGTCCTGCCTGCCTTTGGCCAAGGCTCTGCTGTGATCCAGTCCGGCAGTATTAGAATCAACGATGCGCAATTTGTTGCCGGGAATACGATCCCGGCCAAGGCCACCCCATATCCATCGAGCCTTGTCATCTCCAACCAATTCGTGGGTGTCATCCAGAAGGCTGCGGTTGTCCTTCCGGGCTTGAACCATGCCTACGCGAACGATGTTGACGTTCTCTTGGTAACCCCAACCGACGAAAAGATCGTTTTGCTGAGCGATGTGGCGCTCAACGGCATTTTCTCCGGAGCCGACATCACCGTCGATGCCGACGCCGCAAATTCATTCCCGGCATCTCTGTCGCCTGGGGCTGCGGTGGCAGGGGGCTCCTACAAACCAGCAAACTTCGCTCCGGATGATGTGTTCCCGGATTCCGTCACGGGACCGTTCACAGGTAACCTTACCAACCTAGCCGGTTTGTCACCGATGGGGACTTGGCGGCTCTTCGTCATGGACGACAAGTTTGAGCACGAAGGAACCATCAATGGATGGCAGCTCAAACTGTGGACATCGCCTATCTTCGGAGCCGTTACCAACAGCGTTCGCACGTTGGAAAACCTTAACGTGTCGTTCCCCGTTGAGTTCAACGACACCGACAACACGCCCGAATCTGTCGTCGTCAAGGTCGTCGCAACCGACAAAAACTTGGTGTCAGACACCAACATCATCGTCTCGGCAACCGGTCGGACGCGGACCGTGACGATCACGCCCAACCTGAACCGGAATGGCACGACGCCCTTGACCATCACGGTCAACGATGGCCGGACCACGATAAGTTCGAATATCACGCTGACCATTGGTGCAGTGAATCAGCCGCCCACCATCGTGCTGAACACGAATCGAGTTGAGACGTCAGCAGGGGGATTTTCGGCAACCGCCATCGCCACCGTAGGAGATGTGGACGCCGCATCCTTGGATGAGATCTCAGTTTACGCCACAACCTCGAATGGTTTGATTGTGCCCACGAATTTCGTTGTTGACGTTACCCGCGTCGGTGCGGCTCGAAGTTTGGTAGTGGCCCCCCTTGGAACCGCGACAGGGACAGTGGACTTGCAGATCTTCTCCCGAGACGCTGGCACCTCGAACAACGTTTCCTCCGCAGCCGCCCTTGCGATCACGATCAACCCGATAACCCAGGCGTTGTTCTCGTATCCTTCAAACTTGGTGATTCCGGACGATAACTCCTTGGTCACTCAAACAGTTGGTGTTTCAAACGTCTTCGGCGCCATTGGCAAGATCACAGCATCTCTTAACGGCATCACCCACCCGAACCCGGCGGACCTCCAAATTCGCCTGAAATCTCCCGGAGGTGCCCAAGAGGCTCTGCTTCTCAGTGGCAATGGTGGCGACACCGACGTCATCGGAACATGGATTACCCTCGACGACGCTTCGACCAATGCAACTCCGTCCGTCTTGAATCCTGGAACGTACCGACCGAACCAGCCACTTTCGGCCTTTAACAACATCAGTGCGAACGGGAACTGGACCTTGGAAGTTCGTGATACCGTCTCTGGACCGCTTGGAGCCGCTTCGATCCGTGGCGGTGTAACTCTGAAGTTCTTTACTGCACCGGAAGTGCGCGGCCTGATTAACACCAACCTCGCAGAAAGCACGAGCAAGCAGATCAACTTCACTGTCGCCGATTTCGATGGCCAAGTGACCAACATTGTCGCGACAACGGGCCCTGACAGCCTGCTTACCGCCTCGGTGATACAATCGGGGAACAACGCGGTTCTCACCCTGACCGGTAAGCCTGATCAAAATGGCACTGCATCGGTGACGGTTACCGCCCGAGACACCAGCGGATTTACGGGGAGCACAACCATCTCGGTGGTCGTTAACCCGGTGAACACGGTCCCCAACATCAGCCCGGTGGCGAAACAGCTGACTTACGCGGGAGTGCCGCTGGGGCCGATTGACTTCACTGTGGACGACACGGGCCCCTCAGGAACTGCCGTCGACGAAACACCTGCGGGCAACATCGTTCTCATAGCTACGTCGAACAACCAAAAGTTGGTTCCGGATGGAAACATCATCCTCGGCGGCTCCGGTGGGACGCGCAACTTCACGATTTACCCGATCGGTAACCAGGAAGGGACGGTGTCGATTACCTTAAAGGCGACCGATGCTGGAATCCCAACTCCGGCTAAAAGCATGGAAATTGTGTTCATCTTCCAGGTGTTGCCGCCAGCTAGTCCTCTGGTACCGAACCTCGCACCCATTGTAATCGCAGACAGCGGCCCAGGGAATGGTGCGACCAACGCAGCGCCCTACCCGTCCACCATCCAAGTGGCCAATCAAAGCGGCTTAATTCGCCAAATTCAGGTCACCTTGGTGGGTGTTCAACACCCGCTTCCCCAGGATCTGGGTGTTCTGCTCGTCGGCCCGAATAACGAACAAGTCGTCCTCGCATCCGGCGCAGGCGGGAACAACGCGATCCGCGACGTTCAACTGATCTTTTCGGACAGCGCCTCAGGTGCTCTTCCCACAGGGAGTCTGATCACGTCCGGTTCGTACAGAGCGTCGAATCTCAACGGTCGCCTGGCTTTAGACTTCCCAGGAACGGGTTCTACCCGACCGTTGTCTGCAAACCTTTCAATCTTTAACGGAGTCGTCCCGAACGGTAACTGGTCCCTGTATGTTCGGGATTTCACCGGTAACTCCAAGGGTGATGGCCAGCAATTCGCCGGCGGATGGATGATCAGCTTCATCACGGAAGCCAATCTCGCCGCGATCCCAAACCAGGAAACCCTGGAAGACACAGTCAAGCGGGTTGGAATCACAATCGGTGACAATCAACCAGGAATTGCAGTAACTCTCACGGCCATCTCGGATCGGCCTGACATTGTCACCAATTCTCCTGCCAACCTCCGCTTTGAACCCGGCAACGTGGCTGCCGCCAGTCAGGTTCTGGTGATCACCCCGGGTAATAACAAATTCGGAGATGTCAACATAACCGTAACCGCGACTGTGGGAACTGGAACGCCTTCCTCCCGCACCTTCCTCCTCAAGGTTCTCCCGGTAAATGATGACCCCGTCATCGCAGGAGTCGGATCGAATGACCGCACCAAACCAGCCGGTTTGATCGATGGCCCCCGCATCGTCATGGTCAGGGACCAGGAATCCAACGCAAACGACATCGGGCTGACGGCCTCCTCCTCAAATAAGGACCTAATTCCAGACAGCAATATTATCCTGACCGACCTTAACGACGGAAACGGGAACTGGGAGATTACCGTTGTACCCAACGGTGTGTTGACCGGCGAAACCACGATCACCCTTTCTGCAAAGGTCGGGAACGAGAAACCCGGATCGAAGTCGTTCAAGTACACGGTCACTCGAAACCGCTCCTTCGTGAGTGAAGAAGGTCGGATTGAGATCCGTGACAACTCAACGGCAAGCCCTTACCCCTCCGTTGTTCGTGTTTCGAATGTCCAGGGTGTTGTGAGCAAATTGAGCGTGACGCTGCTCGGGTTGACCCACTCATTTCCGGATGATGCGGATTTGCTGCTGGTCTCCCCTGATGGAACCAGGAGCGTGGTCCTTCTCTCTGATGCCGGAGGTGGTGCCCCAACGAATTCCATAGCGAACGTCACCCTGACCATCGACGATGATGGCTCAGAGCTGACCAGCGAGGCGAAGCTAGGGTATCGCACCTACAAGCCTGGCAACTTCGGCGTGGGTGTATTCCCACCGCCCGCCCCCAGCTCCGGTTACACCTCGACCTTAACGAGGTTCAATGGCATCTCGCCCAACGGTGATTGGAAACTTTATGCCTTGGATGACACCTTCTCCGACTTCGGAGCAATCGAACGCGGATGGATCTTGGTCATCGAAACGGCCCCGAGCATCTCCGCAATTGGTGCCCAAGTAACCCGAGAAGACACCAAACTGGATGTGGTGTTCGACGTTGCTGACGCTGACACGGACGCCCAGAACCTCCGCACCTGGGCCCTCTCCTCCAATGAGTCTCTTGTTAACAACACAAACCTAATCACGGGTCCGATCAATGCCTTCAGCAGGACGCTGAGCCTCACCCCAAGTCTCAACCAGAATGGGACCAACATCATCACCGTCTTTGTGGCCGACAACCGCGTCACCAACAGCACCTCATTCGCGCTCACGGTCACTGCCGTCGACGATCCGCCGCTGATGCTCACATCGACGAACTTGGTCCGCATCAACGAAGATACCCAGACCAACATCGTGTTCAGGGTTTCGGATGTTGATTCCGTGTTGAGCGTGACCAACGCAGCGATCGAATCTGCAAACATCACGCTGGTTCCAAACTCCACCAACAATCTCACCCTGGCAGGTTCAGTAAGTATCGCTGTTGGAGAGACCAACGAAATCATTGCCACGGTAAAGCCGGCAGCGAACCAATTCGGGGAAGCCCTCCTTACCTTTACGATGCGCGATGGTACGACCCCAGTGACTCGAATTGTCACCCTCGTGGTAACGGCGGTCAACGATGCGCCTTCGATCTCGGTGACCAACAACGCCTACACGGTCAATGCAGGCGCGACGCTGGCCAACATCCCAGTAACCGTGGGTGACGTTGAAACCCCCGCTCGCAACCTGGTGGTGTGGGCGACCTCCAACAATACGGGGTTGCTGCCCACCAACAACATTGTGTTGGGCGGTGCCAACGAAAGCCGCCTCCTCTCAGTGACGCCGATTGGAGCGGCGACGGGAACCGCAGTGATCACGCTTCGGGTGCGGGATGAAGCTAACGCAGAGTCCACGACCAACATCACGATCACCGTCAACGCCGCACCGGGAAAATCATTCGCCAATACGGCCCCTATCACGGTCCGAGACAACAATTCCGCAAATCCCTATGGATCACCGATCATTGTGCCAGCCCTGGAGGGTATGGTTTCGCAGGTCATTGTCACATTGGACGGCCTGACCCACTCGTCCCCTGACGACATTGATGTGCTCCTGGTGTCACCCAGCGGCTCAAGGAAGGTAGTGATCCTCTCCGACGCGGGTGGCAATATTCCAATCTCCAACGGCCGAATCATTCTGGATGACGCCGCCGGGGAACAAATCCCCGACAACGGACCGGTACTTCCGGGCACGTACAAGCCTTCCAATTACGGAGAAGTCGACACCTTCCCATCGCCGGCACCGGTAGCCCCGTATGCAAGCACCCTTGCCGATTTCAACGGAATCGATCCCGAGGGCACTTGGACACTCTACGTCCTCGACGACACGCTAAATGACGCAGGTTCGATTGCTGGCGGATGGTCGCTCAAGATTGTCACTACGCCACGGATCGTGACCACCACGGCATCTCCGGTAGTTTGGGATGAAGATACGACGGCAATCATCAACTTCGAGGTCAACGACCTTGATGCTGGCAGCAAGTTGGACCAGCTACAACTGTTCACCATCTCATCGAACCCTTCACTCCTCCCGAATGGCAACGTGACGTTTACTCGGGTATCGGGTGATCCGAATTCCCTGGGAGGACCTTGGAATTACCAGGCACTGCTGCTTCCGACCACTAATACCTGGGGCGCCAATCTGCTGACTATAGGAGTCCGTAGGCTGAGCGACCGCGCCACAGCGTCGATTGTGCTCGCGAACACGGTCAGAGTCGTCAATGACGCTCCGGTTATTTCCCGGGTCACGGAAAAGACGACAGACGAGAATCAGTCGCTGACCGTCTCTTTCCTGGTTACCGACGTGGATACCGATCCGAAGGATCTCTCCATTCGAGCCGACTCGGCTAACGACGGCCTCATCTCCGATTCACGAGTCCTGTTCTTCGGTCAGACCAACTTCCTCAATGCACTGGCATCCGCCGAGTTGAGTTTGTCGCTGAGTCCGAACACCAACCAGACAGGGACGGCCCTGATCACTCTAACGGTGACGGATAACTCGACCAATCCGCCACCTCAGACCGCGACCAGCAGCTTTAATCTGAGAGTGCTCCCGTTCAACGATCCCCCGACGATTCGAGCCATCACGGATATCGCGATTCCGTCCGGTTCGAACTCGACCAACATCGCATTTGGTGTGGATGACAACGATAGCGCCACGGTCAGGGTGACTGCCACGTCTTCGGATGAAACTCTTGTCCGAAATAGCAGTATTCGGATCTTCCGCGATCAAGCGGGAACCTTGCCCGCGGAGGACCTCTTCGCCCCTGGTAACCGTTGGATTCGGGTTACATCGGAAGTCGGCAAGCGCGGGTCGGCAACCATCACGGTCACTGCCACCGATGGAGCCAAGACCAGCACGCGCACCTTTGTGGTGAATGTGGTTGAAAGCCGCGAGCGCGGATTCGTGAACAATCGGTCGATCGTCATCCGAGACAACTCTTCGGCTGATCCTTATCCGTCTGTGATCACCGTCGCTTCCACGGATCTGGCCGGTGATGTCAGCCAGGTCAGGGTTCGCCTCAGCGGGTTTGCCCATGGGTTCCCGTCGGACGTCGACGTCCTGCTGGTCAGCCCTAATGGCAGGAGCGTGATGCTCATGAGCGATGCAGGTGGTGGCTCGTCGGTGACTAACATCACCTTGACCTTCAATGACGGGGCATCTGAGGAGGTGCCGGCTGCACCTCCGCTGTCGAGCCGTGAGTACCGTCCCCGCAACTACGATCCACAAGCCGATGCCTTCCCGACACCAGCGCCTGCCGCTCCGTTCGGAACAACACTTGGCTCGTTGACTGGAACCCCTGCGGCCGGCGACTGGAAACTCTACGTCGTAGATGATACCGCCTCCGACTCCGGGTTTATCAATGGTGGTTGGGAACTGTTCATCACCTCCCAGCCTCGCATCGTCGGTCTTGCCGACATCACAATCAAAGAGGACCAGGAATTCTCACTGCCCTTCACGATTGTGGAAGAAGGATTCGCAGAGTCGTCCTTCACTTTCACAACGACGACCACCAATGCGGCAGTAATTCGCACCAACGATCTGGTCTTCCGCGGAAGCGGGACCACTTGGACCATCAGCGGCAAGCCGGTTGACAACGTGTCCGGCGCCTCCCGAATCACTGTTTCTGCTCGCAATGCATACGCTCAAGTCGTGAGCAGTGCGTTTACCGTCACGGTGACTACGGAAAATGACCAGCCATTCATCACGCCAGTGTCGAACCTGACCATCGCTTCGGGCACGGCGAGCGCGCCGGTGGCCTTCGCCTATGGTGATGCGGAAACGCCTCAAAAGGACCTGACCTTCACGGTTACGAGCAGCAACCAGGAGCTGGTTCCTACCAACAATGTGTTCGTAGTCGGTGGATTCCTGACGATCGCACCGGTTGGAAACCTGAGCGGTCGCTCGGAGATCACCCTCACTGTGGTAGATCCCACCGGATTGACTGACTCGACCTCCTTCACCGTCACGGTGTCGCCGTCCGCCAATGCCCAGTTCTCGAACCCGGCTGCAATCACCATCCCGAGCCAAGGCAAGGCGTCACTCTATCCGTCGACGCTCGAAGTCAGCCGGGTCCGGGGAACGGTTGCCCGGGTCACGGTGACCTTGGCTCAAATCAACCATCCGTATCCTTCCGATATGGACGTGCTGCTCGTCGGACCGCAGGGACAGAAGGTGGTTTTGATGAGCGATGCGGGTGGTAGCGAACGCCTCAGAAACGTGCGTTACACCTTCGACGACCGTGCAGCGGCAGGATTGCCTATCAATCCCTCCAGCCCAGTTCCGACGGGCACCTACAAACCCACCAATCATCAGGGTGTCGACGATTTCCCCGATGCACCCGCTGGAGCGATTACTGCGACGCTCGATGTATTCAATGGAACCAGTCCGAACGGCACTTGGTCTCTGTACGTGGTTGATGATGCCTCGCCTGACGGTGGAAACATCTCGGGAGGATGGATCCTCAGCATCTTCACCACCGATCCGACGATCAGTGCGATCGATGACCAAATCACCAACGAGAACATGCCCATCACGGTAGCGTTCCGAGTGGAGGATGCTGACACCGCGGCGACCAACTTGGTCGTTGCTGCTAGCTCGGACAGTCCCAGGCTGTTGACCCTGGCGTTGAGTGGCACTGGAAACGATCGGACACTCCGAATCACGCCGACGCAGTTCGCGTCTGGACCGGGCATTGTAACGATCGGCGTCACCGATGGTCAGACACTCACTGAGACCAGTTTCAGTGTGACAGTCAACCCGGTGAACCAAGCCCCGGTGATCAGTGGCCTCAGCGACAAGTTGGTTCCCTCCAATGTGACGCTCCAAGCGCCGTTCACCGTCTTTGACCAGGAGACCGCTGCGAGCAACCTGGTGGTCTCGGCCACCATCTCCCGTGCCCAGTTCGGTACTGTGGAAGTAACGGGTGTGGATACGAACCGCACCTTGGTGTTCCGCTCGAGCGGTGACCAAGGCCAGGCATTCATCAGTGTGAGGGCCGATGACGGAACCACCAACACGACCCAAGTCATCTCGGTCACCGTTGGGCCGCCTTACGAGCTCGTCGTATCCGCCATCGCCGACCAGAACATGGTGGAAAGTGAGAGCGCTCGAACCGTGGCATTCACGGTCACGGGATCTACCTCGGGCAACCTGACCATTACGGGTGAGTCCGACAATTCCACGTTGGTCAATCGCGTGGGAATCAGCGGAACCGGTGAAAACCGAAACGCCACGATCACTCTGAACCCGGCGCAATCTGGAGAGAGCATGATCACCATCACAGCGACGGACGACCTCGGTGGTGTCGGTACGATCGTCTTCAAGTTGACGGTGGTTCGCGGTAATCGTCCGCCAGTGTTGGCGCCGATTCCGCCTCAGACTACTCGGCCGAACGTCCCACTGATTGTGCCGCTGGTTGTCACGGATGAGGACACCCCTTCGACCCAATGGGTGTTCACCTCGTCGATTACGGATACCACGATCATCCGAAACGTGGTCTTCGGCTTGAATTCGACCGGTGGATTCGTGGCAACGGTTAACCTCGTGCGGGATGCAGTTGGAACCACGACGATCACGGTGAATGTCTCCGACGGCGTGAACCGCGTTAGCCAAGCGTTCCCGATCACGGTTGCGGAGAATCCGCCTACTCTCGGATCGATTGCTGACCAAACCACGGTCTCCAATCAGCCGATCGAGATCATGCTGGCGGTGCGGGACTTGGACACTCCGATCACGGAGCTCGTTTACAGCGCCACTTCATCCAATCCGTCGCTCATCGCGGGTGTCACGTTCGATACTTCGGGTGGAACGGTGAAGGCTACGATCAATTTGGTAACCGATGCGACCGGTGTTGCGACGGTAACCATCTCGGTGAAGGACAGCATCAATACCGTTTCGCAAGTGTTTGCGGTTCAGGTTAATACCGCTGCTGCTCCTGAGTTTGCTACGCCGACAATCACCACCAATCCTGATGGGTCCAAAACCATCACGGTCACGTGGGACAATGGCGGGGAACTGGAGTCGGCGGTTTCGGCCGTTGGTCCTTGGACCGCAACGGGCAACACAACCGGCACGTACAGCGAACCGGCTACTGCTGGCGTCAAGCTGTTCCGCATTAAGCGGTAACAATAGTCACTGAATAGAACCTTCGTGGGAGGCCGAGCGAAAGCTCGGCCTCCCTTGTTTTTGGTGTCTCAAAGACTGTGTGGGTCGTGGAGAGCTCCCTGTGCACGAATGACCTGCTCACGGGCCATGTGAGCTGGGGAGGCCCTGATGCGAGACGCCCGGCACCACGGGCAGGCGGGACGCGCGTCGCTGCGGACACAGGGTTTGGTGACCTGCTTGCGAGCATCCGACTTTGGCGATCAAACGAAAGAAGTGCCGCTGGGCATGTTGCGTGTGTAGGACAGGTGCGCGCGATTGAGGCGGCTTGTCGCCGTGGAGTCCTTTGGTCTAGGGTCCTGCGTGTGATCCGAAGTCCCCACAGTCTGCGAGGCGCTTGGACTGCTTTGCCGCTGTTGCTTGTGGGTGGTTGCGTCGGGGCCGTGCTGCTGGGATTGGCGCAGTCATCTCATGCTGGCCTCTTCGGCAAGCGCCGCACCACGGCGCGTTCCGACGTTGAACAGCTGTCCACGGAGGCTGTGCGAATTCTACAGGGAAGCTGCTTTGGCTGCCACAGCCCGGAGACCGATAAGGGGGGTCTGGTCCTTAGTTCGAGGTCACGGATTCTGGCTGGTGGTGACAGCGGCAAGGTGGTTGTGCCCCGTAGGCCGGAGAAGAGTAGGCTTATGGCGGTTCTCGAGGCGGATGGGGATCCGCACATGCCTCCGAAGAAACAGTTGCCATCCAAGCAGGTCGGGATATTGCGGCAATGGGTTGCTGCCGGGGTCCCTTGGGATGAGCAGACGTTAACCCGTGTCAATGCACCCAGGGGTGTGGTGCTTGAGCCACTTCCAGGGAATTATCATCCAGTTCAGAGTCTCGCCTTGGATCCTGATGCCCATCGCGTTGCGTGGGCCCATGGGTCTGAATTGGTCGTACATGAGCTGATCTCGACGAACCACGCCCTCCTGCTGAGAACACAGGCGCATACCGACATCATTCGATCGGTTGCGTGGAGTCCAGATGGCCGGTGGGTTGCGACAGGTGGTTTCCGCGAATTGAAGGTTTTTAATGCGACGAATCTCTCCGAAACTTGGTCCATCCGATCCAACCTGGTTGGCCGGATCACGGCCCTTCGATTCAGCTCGCATGGTGGTGCGCTGGTGGCCGCGGATGGCTCCCCGGCTGAAGCGGGGTGGGTGCGGGTCTTCTCAGCCGATACCGGAAATCAGATCTCGGCCTGGAAAGCGCATTCTGACACGATATTCGATTTGGCGATCAGTACCGACGGAGGCCTCTTGGCTACGGTTGGCGGGGATAAACTGGTGAAGACCTGGGAGATCCTTACCCAGCGAGAGATTGCGCGTTTCGAGGGTCACGTGGCGGCGGTCTTGGGTGTTGCGTTCAATCCGACGGGAGCCGAATTGGTGACAGTCGGCTCGGACAAGCAGTTGAAACTGTGGGACACCCGAACCCGAGAGGCGATTGTCACCGTGGGCGGACGGAAGCATTCCATCAATGCGATCTGTTGGTCTGCCGATGGTTCCCGGGTGGCGGCGGCCGACGAGGACGGGGGGCTCCACAGCTTCACGGATTTCAAGCGTCATACGGGCGAGCAGAGTTCTGCCACCGCCAACGAGAGGTCGCTGGGCCGTTGGAATGATTCGCTTCAGTCCGTAGCGATTAGCCGAGATGGCAAGACGGTGGTTGCGGGTGGTGAGGATGGGATCGTCCGGGTGGTTAACTTCGAGGGCAAACTGTTGGCGACCCTCAGCCTGCCGCTGGCGTTGGACGAGGCGCCGGCGATGGCTGCTTCGAAGGCCACTGGAACCTCTACCACTCAGGATGCACCGCCGGCTGCGTTGAGTCCTACCATCGTCCCGACGGATTCGGATTGGGCGCCGTCATTCGTTCGCGATGTGCTTCCGATGTTGGCGAAGTCTGGCTGCAGTGCGGGCTCATGCCATGCAAAGGCTGATGGCCAGAACGGCTTCAAGCTTTCGGTCTTCAGCTATGACCCACGGGCGGATTACACCGAGATTGTGAAGGAAGCCCGTGGTCGCCGCATCTTTCCGGCGTCCCCGGACGAGAGTTTGCTGCTGTTGAAGTCGACTGGAACCATCGAGCACGGGGGCGGTCAGCGGATTGATCCAGGGTCAGAGGCCCACCGGCTCTTGCAGGAATGGGTTCGGGCCGGAATGCCTTATCAGGCGCCTCGGGAGTTCGCCTTGCTTGGTATCTCGGTGAGTCCCCAGGATGGCTCTTATCGCAAACAGTCGACCCAGAAGCTATCCGTGGTGGCCCGCTATGCGGATGGCACGACGCGCGATGTCACCCGGCTCGCCGAGTACGTGGCCAACGAGAAAGAGATCGCTCAGGTCGATGATCATGGAACGGTGCAAGTGGGGGCGCTCAGCGGCGAAGCGGTGATTGTTGCCCGCTACATGGGGTTTGTGGATGCGAGCCGAGTGACGGTTCCCTCAGAGCGGATTCTGCCTGATGAACGGTACGCGACGGTTCCCGTGTACAATTTCATCGATGAACTGGCCAACGCGCAGTTCCGGAAACTCGGCGTATTTCCCTCGGATCTCTGCACGGACGACGAGTTCATCCGACGTGCGTATCTGGACACCCTTGGCGTGTTACCTACGGAGGCGGAGGTGCGGTCGTTCCTTCGCTTGCCTGGTGGTGTCGCGACTAGAACTCCGCCGGCGGAGGTGACGACGTCCAGGGTGGTATCGGAGGATGAGCGTCGGGCTCGTCGTTCGGCATTGATTGAGAGCCTGCTGGAACGTCCTGAATTCGTGGATTTCTGGGCAAGCAAGTGGGCAGACCTGTTTCGCCCGAATCCGGATCGGGTTGGGGTGAAGAGTGTGTTCATCCTGGATCAGTGGTTGCGGGACTGGTTCAGGTCGGGCCGGCCGTACGATGAGTTCGCGCGGGAGATACTTTTGGCGGAGGGAACCAACCATCGGGACGGACCGGTTGTCATTTATCGGGATCGGCGCGAGCCGCCCGAGCTGACGACACTCTTCAGTCAGCTTTTCCTGGGGGTTCGGATGGAGTGCGCCAAGTGTCACCATCATCCGAACGAGAAGTGGAGCCAGGACGATTTCTATCAATTCGCGGCGATCTTTGGACCGATGAAGCAGAAGGGGGCGGGACTGTCGCCGCCGATTTCGGCGGGTACCGAGACGTTTTACTTCGCGCCTGGGGGGGCGGTTCATCATCCCGTGACGGGTGAGGTGATGAAGCCCAAGGCGCCGGACGGTCCGGAACTGACGGTTGAATCCACGAAGGATCCACGTCTGGCGTTCGTGGACTGGCTCACCGAGCCATCCAATCCCTTCTTTGCGCGGGCTGCGGTGAACAGGGTTTGGGCTGCTTTCTTTGGGCGCGGCTTCGTGGAGCCGGTGGATGATTTTAGGGTCTCGAATCCAGCGAACAACGAGCCGCTGCTGGGAGCTTTGGCTCGTGATTTTGCGGCAAACGGCTACGATCTGAAGAGGCTGATCCGGCGGATTCTCGAATCGAGGACGTACCAGCTCAGCTCGACACCCAACGAGTACAACCTCACCGACACGCGCAATTTCTCGCGCTCCTATCGACGAAGGCTGCCCGCCGAGGTGCTGCTCGATGCGGTCAACGATCTCACCGGCGTCGGTGACGACTTCAACGGAAATCCGCCTGGCACGCGGGCGATCCAGACGTGGAGCTACAAGGTTGATTCGCAATTCATGGATGCGTTTGGACGCCCCAACTCGAGTTCTGACTGCCCATGTGAGCGCGACATGCAAACCAGCGTGGTCCAGGCGTTGCACCTGATGAATTCGAGGCGGCTTCAAGAAAAACTTGCCAGCCCGGACGGCCGAGTTCAGCAGCTCGCGGCCAGTTCGCGGGCACCCGCCGAGATCGTCGTGGAGCTGTATCTGGCGACCTTCAGCAGGCTACCGACGGCGCATGAACTTCAGGCTGCCACGGAGGCTTTCGCCGCCGGGGCTGGGACGCCAGCCGCCCGTCAAGCGGCGGCCGAGGACGTCCTGTGGGCACTGTTGAATTCCGCTGAGTTCGTCTTTAATCATTGAAACGCATGACCCGGATCGCTCATCACCCCAAGCCGGTCAGTCGCCGCGATTTTCTCCAGGTCGGCTTGGGTTTCGGTAGCGCCATGGGGCTTGGGTTGTGCGATCTGCTCCGATTGCGAGCGTGTGCGGATGCTGGTCATCCCCGGCCTGGCAGCCGTAATAACTGCATTCTGGTTTGGATGGATGGTGGGCCGTCGCACTACGAGACGTTTGATCCCAAACCGGATGCGCCTGCGGAGATTCGGGGCGAATTCAAGGACATCCCCACCGCAGTTCCCGGAATCCGGTTTAGCGAGGCTGTTCCGAAACTTGCGGGCGTGGCGGACAAGCTGACGATCGTCCGGTCCGTTCATCACAAGGATCCGAACCACGGGGGCGGCAATCATTACCTGATGACGGGAATGCCGACGCCGGTGCCGGTGGCTTGTGGTGCCTTCGTGACGTTCCACCCGTCGTTTGGTTCCATGGTGTCGTATGATCGTGGCATTCGAAACGGCCTGCCCGCGTATGTGGCCATGCCCGAGGTTTCGAGGTCCGGCGGCCCCAATTTTCTGGGTGGCAAACATGCTCCCTTCGTCATCGACGGTTCGCCGAACTCCCAAGGGTTCCGGGTTCGAGACGTGGTTCTGCCGAAGGATATCGCCGAAAGCCGGGCCACCAGCCGGGAGTCCCTTCGTCGCAGTCTCGACACGATGGTTCGATACACGGACACGCTCGCCGAAGACCCCGCGGTGACCTTCGACCAGTATCACGCCCAGGGGTTGGAGCTTGTCGCGTCCCAGCCAGCCCAGCAGGCATTCGATATTCATCGGGAGACGGACAAGGTACGGGATGCCTATGGACGGAACGATTTTGCGCAGCGCCTCCTGATGGCCCGCCGACTCGTGGAGGTGGGGGTCAGCTTCGTCACGGTCTATTACGGGGGGTGGGATCATCACACCAAGATCTTCGACGCCTACAAGGGCGACCACCTTAAGCGTTTCGACCAGGGGGTGGCGGCGCTGGTGTCCGATCTGGATGACCGCGGGCTGCTCGACAACACACTGGTCATCGCTCTGGGCGAGTTCGGCCGCACGCCCAAGGTGAACAAGGATGCGGGGCGGGATCATTGGCCGGGAGCCATGTCGATCCTGATGGCGGGCGCCGGAGTCCCGCGCGGTCAGGTGGTCGGGGCGACGGATCCGAAGGGCTATTACGCTTCGGACAACGTCTATCGGCCCGAGGATTTCGCGGCCTCCCTTTACACGAAGCTGGGAATCGATCCGAAGCAAACACTTCACACCAACACCGGTCGACCTGTCGCGTTGGTCAACGAGGGCCGTCTCATCCGGGAGCTGTTCGTGTGAGATCGGGTCGCGGGGAAGACCGTCTGTTCCAGGCGCATCGTGGACCGAGCCGGGTCAAAGTCCGAGGGCGGTTGTCGCGGTGGGAAGGTCTCCTTGGGAACGTCGGAGTCTGCGGGTGGGTGGCATGGTGTATAACTGGACTGGCTCACGGTGCGTCCCCGACCCTGAATCATCTCTACCCGGCAGGTGGTGGCGTGGGTTCGTCCAACACAATCACCCTTGCCGGCAAGTTCGAGCCGTGGCCGCCGAAGATTTGGGTCGAGGGGGTTGGCGTCTCGTTCGGGCCCACCACGAATGCCGGCCGCGTGCATGTCCAGATCGCCCCCGACGCGGTTCCTGGCGCCCGCTGGGTTCGTGTGTTCAACGAGGAGGGTGCGAGTGAACCCCGCCTCTTCGTGGTGGGCGCCTCTGCGGAGCTTGCCGACACCGAGCCCAACAACGCCCTCGCGAAACCCCAATCGCTGGATTCGTTGCCGGCGACGATCAATGGCCGACTGGACAAGAACGGCGACGTGGATTCGTTTGCCGTGTCACTGCGAGCTGGCGAGTGGTTGGAGTCACGACTGGATGCGTACACCCTGATGAGCTCGCTTGATGCGGTGCTCCGGCTGGTGTCGAAGCAAGGGCAGTCGCTGGCCTGGAATCATGATTCGGGCACGCTGGATCCCCAAGTGGCGTGGCAATCGCCGGTCGCCCAGACGGTCGTGGTCCAGGTTTTCGGGTTCAAGTATCCTGCGGATTCCTCGATTCAACTCACCGGTGGGGAGGGGGCGGTTTACCGGCTTCATCTGAGAACCCTGACGGAATCCCCTGGATTCGTGTGCATGGAACCGGTGGGGGAGGGGGTGGCGGAGATCCCCGCGGTCGTTCGAGGTGCAGTCATGGGGGAGAACTCCGAGAATCGGCACCGGTTTCGTGCCGAGAAAGACGCTCTCTATTCGATTCGCCTCGCGGCCCAGGCCCTGGGCGCACCCTGGGATGCGCGCCTCCGAGTGATCGACGAAACGGGAAAGAAACTGGATCAGAATGACGATGGAGAGGGCACTTCGGATCCGCGGCTGGATTGGCGGGCGCCGGCGGATGGCGAGTATGCGGTGGTGGTGGAGTCACGGATCCGAAAGGGGAGTTTGCAGAACCGGTACGAATTGACCCTTGTCAGAGCGATGCCGGACTTCCGGGCGACCGCGTCATCGAGCACCTGGGTGGTCGCGGCGGGGACGACGAACGAGGTCAAAGTGTCGGTGGCGCGCCTTCACGGATTCGCGAGCGAGCTCGAGGTTGCGTTTGCGAATCTCCCGCAAGGGGTGACCGCTGGGTCGGCCACCCTTGGGCCTGCTGGGAATGGCGAGGTAATTTTGCGCCTGATTGCGGCGACGAACGCGCCGGCTTTTTCAGCTCCGGTTGGCCTTCAAGTCACCTCGGCGGCCCTGACCGAGCCGCGCCTAGTCGTGCATGAACTCATCAGCCGGGGTGAGAATAACGGAGTTCCGCAGGGATACTCACGGCTGTTGCGGGAGAACATCGATAGCTTCTGGCTTACGGTTCGGCCGGCGGAGGCGGCGAACAAGCCGTAGGGGAGGAGGAGCTGCGCCAGAGCGAGCAGCGCCTGCAAATCGCGGTGGCGGCGGCGAACCTGGGCGCTTGGGAGATCGACCTGAACTCATCTGAGCACACGTTGGTGTTCGCAGAACCGTTTGTGGCGATGTTCGGTCGGGATCGGGCCCATCTGCCGGCGACGGAGGAGCAGTTCATGGCGTGCATTCATCCGGAGGATCGGGATTTGGTTCGACGCAGTTTCGGAAGCGCGATGGTCAACGATACGACCGTCCAGTGTGAGTTTCGTATACTTTGGCCTGATCGAACGGTGCGTTGGCATGCGACCCTGGGGCGGACGATGCGGGATGCCCGAGGGAGGCCTCTGAAACTGGTTGGAGTGGGCATGGACGTCACCCGTCGCCGGGAATTGGAGGCCGAACTCCGGCAGTTCCAGAAGCTGGAAGGCATCGGGCAACTGGCTGGGGGGGTCGCCCACGACTTCAATAACATCTTGTCGGCCATGCTTCTCCAGATTGATTTGCTGGGGATGGACGAGAACCTCAGCCGGGAGACGCGCCAGGCGTTGTCGGATCTCAACACCCAGGCCCATCGGGCGTCGGATCTGACCCGCCAGCTGCTGATGTTCAGTCGTCGCTCGGTGCTGTCGCTGAAGCGCATCAACCTCAACCGGGTGGCAAACGACATGATTCGCATGCTGGGTCGGCTGATCGGCGAGGACATTGATCTCCGATTGGATCGGGAGGACAACCTTCCCCCGGTGGAAGCCGACGTGGGATTGATGGAGCAGGTCTTGATGAACCTCGTCGTCAATGCCCGCGACGCCATGCCTGGCGGCGGTCGAATCATCCTCCACACCACTCCGATTGCCCTGAACCTGGTCCATCTTTCACAGCACCCGCAACGGCGCCCAGGTTCCTGTGTGTGCCTCGCGGTCTGCGACACCGGGTGCGGGATGAATGCTGAAACGATGAAGCGGATCTTCGAGCCTTTCTTCACCACCAAGGAGGTTGGCAAGGGAACCGGTCTTGGGCTGGCCACCGTTCATGGGATCGTGGCGCAGCAGAAGGGTTGGGTGGAAGTGGAGAGCGCCGTGGGCGTGGGAACGACGTTCCGAGTTTTCCTTCCGGCGGCTGAGCAAGGTTCTGTCGCTCTTGCTCCCCTGGATCCGGTGCTTCCATTTCAGCGGGGCACGGAATGCATTCTTGTGGTTGAAGACGAACCGATGCTGCGCCAGTTGATTGCCCAGGCGTTACGGGTGCTGGGCTACAAGGTTTTCGAAGCCGAACAAGGCCGGGATGCCATGGCGTGCTGGGAATCGCACGGCCCTGAGGTGGATCTTCTTCTTTCCGACACGGTGTTGCCGGGTGGCATGAGCGGACTGCAACTGGCTGAAATGCTGGTCCACCTCAAGCCGGGGTTGAGGGTCATCATGACCAGCGGTTACAACACCGAGATCGGCAGATCGGGCACCATCGGGAAAGCGGGGTTTGTCTATTTGCCGAAGCCTTACGAGATGAAAGTGCTCACCCGGATCGTTCGAAGTTGCCTCGCCCAGGATGCCCTATCCGAGCGGCCTTCCTCCGGTTCCGAACGTGGGGACGAGCGGGTTTGCCCCGCGCGTCGACTGGTGCGGTCCTGAGTCTGGCTACGGCGCGGATGCCGGGGCCGGCGCGGGCAGGGGAACGGGCCGCTCCACGGGAGCTTCGATCTGCACGGATGCGCCCAATTGATTCCGTCGCAGGCCGACCTCCGCCGAACCCGTGGAGTCCTTCATTAGCACCTGCAGGTCGGCAAGGGTCCGAACGGGTTTCCATTGGAACGTTTGAATCAGGTCCATTGACCTCAATCCGAACCGCGCAGCTCGGCTTCCAGGCTTCACATCAAGGACCAGGATGCCGCCCACTTCGGTGCTGACACCCACCGCCGATGCTTCCTCGCGTCCGGACAGCGTCTTGAGAGTGGCTCCCATCCAGTCGAAGCGAAGGGCTGAGTCCGGGCTTGTGGCCCGTTGTGCGGCGCGGGCGGCCGGAAATTCCGGGGTGCGGGCGATCGCTCGCAAGGAAGGCTTCTGGACGCCGAACCGGTCCATGGGGAAGTTGCGGAACCCGAGTGCCAGCGCTGGTGAACCGTCGCGAACGCGGTAGTCACCCCGGACGGGATCGATGAAGAGCGCATCGGCCGCGATGGACGCACCGTCCCGACCGCTTTGCTGCTGGAGGACGGTCGCTGCTGCCGGGGTGGTCTGACCCGGAGAGTGAAGCAGGTTGGAGTTGCATTCGCGCCCCCAAGGGGTGGGCACCCGGATGGGCTTGTAAGCGTCAAAGACGATATTGCGGCGGAAGACGTCTTCGCTATTCCGGTACCAGACGTGGGGGTGGAACGAATTCGCCACCATGATGTTGTTCTCGCAGACGCGATAGAACCCTTCCCGGAGCTTGATGCCGCCACTCAGGCACAGATTGTCGCGAATTTCGTAGTTCGACGAACCGTCGTCCAGGTCGATGTCCCAGCCGTGGTCACAGCGCCAGCGGTTGTTGCGCAGGATCACGGGCTTCACCGTATCGAGCCGAGGGAGGTGGCGTTCAGGGCCTTCGGTGAGGGTGTTGGAGTCGAAGTCCTTGAGTTCCCAATAGCGGTCGCGCCCCCACGAATTGAATGAGCCATGGTCCCCGGTCTCCAGGACGGTGTCGAAGATGTCGCAGAACTCGATCACGTGCCCGCCCCAACAGCCGTCGCCGATGTTGATGCCGGCGCGGGGCACGTCGTAGAGGGAGCAATGGCGGACAGTGATACTCTGGGCCATGGCGATCTGGACGGGGGAGGTCTGCTTTTCCACCCGGCCTGTGAGGTAGATGAGGCAGTCTTCGACGCGGCAGTCCGCCGGGTAGTCGGGGGTTTGGGGCCCGGGAGTCCGATCGAGGTCGGCCAGGTGCTGGCGTTCGCCGTATTCGAACAGTGGATTGCGGACAGCCTTTGGATCCCCCACGAAAGCGACGCCGCTGGCTCCCGCCCGCGCGATGTGGCACCCGCGAACCAGGAGGCGGCGGTTGTAGCGATTCACGAAGATGGCGTTGCCACCCACCTGATCGAGGAAGGCATCCTCGATCGCGCAATCCTCGGTTCCCTCGACGACGACTGCGCCACCGCGATAAGTGGTCCAGTCGCTGCGCAGCAAGGGCTCCTTGTTCTCCATGAATGAGCGGGCGGCGTGTCTGAAGGTGAGTCCGCGGAGAGACACGAAGCGGACGGGGTGATCCGAGGATCCGCGCAGTTCCACGAGGTGCCGGAGTCGGACCACTTCAATGCGGGCTTTGGGCAGATCCACGCCCGTGGGGGGAAACACGTGAAGGATGTTTTGGGCGGGGTCGTGGAACCATTCGCCGGGCGCGTCGAGTTCTTCGAGAATGTTTTCCACCATCCGGTAACGGTCGTGCATGCCGAGGCGCCGGTTGTTCTGCCAGCCTCCCTCGTATTGCAGGGCGCCAGCGGTGTCTTTGCCCAGGATTCGGTAGTGAAAATCGCCCCACTCATGCCGGTGCATGGCGTGGATGAACCCTCCCGCCGGGTTGGCCCAGCGCGCGACGCGTTCCGGCCCGAAGGCATCCGGCGCAAAGCCGTTGAAGTGCCGTACCGCGGGGTCGACGTTCGGATAACGCGCCATGGGTAGTCTCTGGCCGTCCACGAAGAGTTGATCAACCGCAAGTCCCGCGGGGACTTTGGCTGTAAGAATGCCATCCCGGTGGGGTTGCCAGTTGAATTCGAGCCGCAGGCCGCCACTCACGACCGGCGATTCACCGTCGGCGGCCTGCCAGATGACCGGGGATTCGCGGGTGCCAGAATCGTCCGGGGTCAGGATCAGAGGCTCGGCGAGGTAATGGGTACCGCCCAGGAAATGGATCGTGACCGGCTCCCGGCCGACCAGGGTGCGTGCTGCCGTTTGGGCACGGGAGGGGGAGTGGAACGGAGCGGAGCGTGTGCCGGGCGCAGTATCCTCCCCAGTCGGGTGGACGAAGAAGTCGGCGGCGACGAGGGCATGTGCAACGAGCCAGAAAGTGCCGAGAATGGCCAAGGAGTTTGGCAGGGCGACGGTTCGGGGGTAGGGCCGGCCTGAGCTGGGATGGGCGGGGAAGATCATGGCGTCAGAGGGGGATGGGGATCGGCGTGGACGGAGGATGACTTGGGTGCAGGCTGGAAGGCGATGGTGGAGAGGACGAAGGGGGAGGACGCCTTCATCGCGCTCTCTGTCCGAACCCTGGGCCCTCGGTTCGTTTCGATCTCGGTATTCCCTTTCGGCGGGGCACTCGATACGGTCGCCGGCCATCCCCTCATGGAATCCCCAACTGATCCATCGGCCGCCCCAGCTCACTCCGGCGACGAATTTGAACGGGAACCGGTGCCAAAGAATTCGCTCAAGGGCGCCAGCTCCTTCTGGGGCATGTACGCGGGCGAGCACACGGCGGGCACGGAATTCATGATTGGTCCTTTGTTTGTCGCCTGGGGTGCGAGCGCGTTCGATCTGATCTTCGGGCTGTTGCTGGGAAATCTGATGGCGGTGTTGTGCTGGCGGTACCTGACGGCACAGATCGCGACGCAGAAGCGTCTGACGCTCTACTTTCAGCTGGAGCGGATCACGGGTCGCCACCTGGTGACGCTCTACAATCTCTTCAACGGAGTCCTCTTTTGTTTTCTAGCCGGAGCGATGGTGACGGTGTCCGCAACGGCGATCGGTGTTCCCTTCGGCGACAGCATCCGTATGCCGTCGTTCAGCGACACGATGCCGACGGGAGCAGCTTGGATTCTGACCTGCGTGGTGATCGGAGCGGCGATGACGCTTGTCGCCATCCGCGGCTACGGATTTATCGCCCGGATGGGGCATTTGTCCGCGCCGTGGATGTTTCTGGTCTTTGTCGCCTGTGGGGTCGTGATGATGGCGAAGCTGGGATCGACGAACCTCTTCGAACTCATCAAGCCGGCGGCTGGGTCGACCCCGAAGATTGGTTTTTGGGGCATTGTGGCGTTCTCGTGGTTCTGCAATTCCGCAATGCATCTAGGGATGTCGGATCTGTCCGTGCTGCGCTTTGCTCGGAAGCCGTCGTATGGGTGGGCCTCGGCGGCCGGGATGTATCTGGGGCACTACGTGGCGTGGATCTCTGCCGCCCTGCTTCTGGTGTACTGGGTGCGTGAGAAGGGAGTGGACCCGACGAAGGGAGCCGCACCGGGGCCGATGGTGTGGGATGCAGTGGGTTGGGCCGGGCTCCTTTGCGTGGTGATCGCGGGTTGGACCACGGCGAATCCGACGATCTACCGGGCCGGGTTGGCATTTCAGGGGATGTTTCCGAAAATGGCCCGCACCACCGGCACTCTCCTGGCGGGAGCGGTGTGCACCATCGCCAGCATTTTTCCGGCCTTTGCGATGAAGCTTCTGGATTTCGTTGGGATCTACGGGACGATTCTGGCGCCGATTGGCGCGGTGATTGTGGTGGACCATTTCCTGGCCGACAAGGTGGGCATTGCCAAGGAACCGGCGGTGCGCAGCGGGAGTGTTTTCAATACGGCGGTTCTGCTGGCGTGGGTGATCCCGGTGGGCATCGGCCTCTTGATACAGCAAAGGTACGAATTCCCCGCCTTCTTCCTGCCGCTGCCGTGCTGGGCCGCCTGTGGTGTGCTCTACATCGCCTTTTCCAAAATGATGGGCCCCAAGCCGGCCACGGCTTGAGGCATGCAACCGCGCCGTTCCCACCCTGAATACCCGTTTGCGTCATGACACAGATTGCCAAGGTTCTCGGACTTCTTTCCCTCGCTGGCACGATTGTTCCGCCCCTCCTCTACCTCGCCCAGGCGATGAGTGAAGGGGCGATGAAGGCTATCATGCTGGTTTCTGCGATCCTCTGGTTCAGCACGGCGCCCTTCTGGATGAAGGGCGGGAACTGAACCGAGCCAACGTATGTCAACGATCGCCCTACTCGGCACGATGGACACCAAGGGTGTCGAATATGCCTACATCGCCGACCTGATCCGGGCCCGGGGCCACGATGTTCTTGTCATCGATGTGGGAAGCCTGGATGAGCCCAAACTGACGCCGGATGTGACGCGCGCCGAGGTGGCCGCGGCGGCGGGTGTTGATTTCGCGGGGTTGGCGGCGCGCCGGGACCGGGGGGAATCGGTCGGCACGATGACCCGGGGTGCGCCGGTGGTCCTATCGAGACTGGCGGCGGCCGGGAAGATTCAGGGGGTGATTTCGTTGGGTGGTGGTGGTGGGACGGCGATCGGGACGGCCGCAATGCGGGAACTTCCCGTGGGATTCCCCAAGCTGATGGTGTCCACGCTGGCGAGCGGGAACGTCGCGCCCTACGTGGGTGTGAAGGACATCGTGATGTTTCCGAGCATCGTGGACATTGCCGGTTTGAATCGGATTTCGCGCGAACTCCTGGCCCGCGCCGCGGGCGCCATCTGCGGGATGGTGGAGACCCAGGTGCCTTCGGCGACCGACAAGCCGATCATTGTGGCGAGCCAGTTTGGAAATACCACGCCGTGCATCGAACGCGCCAAGCGGATCCTGGAAGAGGCCGGGTACGAGGTCGTGGTGTTCGCTGCCACCGGTACGGGTGGGCGGACCATGGAATCCTTGATTGAGTCGGGCATGGTGGCCGGGGTTCTGGATATCACCACGACGGAATGGGCCGATGAGTTGATTGGAGGTGTGTTGACGGCGGGACCGACACGTCTCGAAGCGGCAGCTAAAGCGGGGATTCCTGCAGTCGTTTCCACCGGCTGCCTCGACATGGTGAATTTTGGCACGCGGGAATCGGTGCCGGAGAAGTTCGCGGGACGCCGATTCTATCAACACAACGCTCAAGTGACGCTGATGCGGACCACACCCACGGAGAACGAACATTTGGGTCGGATTCTCGCGGAAAAGCTGAACGCCTCCCGTGGTCCGGTGACGGTGGTATTGCCCTTGAAGGGCGGGAGCATGATCGGTGCGCCCGGCGGGGCGTTTCACGATCCGGAAGCCGACGCGGCCCTCTATGGCGCGCTGAAGGGGGCTCTGCGGCAGGACATTCCCGTGCGGGAGATGTTCTGTGCCATCAACGAACCGGAGTTCGCGGACGCGTGTGCGGAGGAACTGCTTCGGTTGATGCGCTAACCCGCTCGGAAGGCGGTCAGGCCCAACAGGACCAGGACCAGGGCCAGACTCAACCGTGAGGCGGCCAGGGTGCGGATGCGGCTGTCGGTGCGGTTGTGCCAGGCGAGAATGTCCCGTAGCCGCCAGGGGGAGATCGTGAGCCAGATGCCGAAGAACACCCAGACGTAGGCGAGCCCCGCAATGATCCAGCGCCACTCCGAGTCGTGCCAGCGCGCGGTATCAACCATGAATTTGGCGAGCAGGAGGAGGGTCAGGGCGAGTCCGCGGGCGGCAAGGAAATCGCTGACATAGATGCAGGTCAGGACGCCGATGGCGGCGAAGCCTGCGAGCAGGTACGGCTTGTACTTCGAAAAATCAGCGAGCGTTTCGTTCCGGACGTTCCAAACGAACCAGGCGGTGGCGATGGCCACCAGGAGATAGCCCAACGGCTTCGAGCGAGGAAAATTGGCCGACCATTTCCGCCAGGCACTGGGTTGCGTCAATTGCCAGATCTGCGGCACAGCGAGGCCGAGTCCGAGGAGGATGGAGAGGTTGGCGAGCGACATGAGAAAAGGGCGAAACCTGGGTGGGCAATGTGTTGCAAGGCGGGTCAGGCACTCGACGACGCTTCGGGTGCGTCGTCGAGCCCTATGATCGCGGGGTCGCCGTACAACGTGAACGACCCGACCCGAGTGATCCGGAGGTCCATGAGTTCACCGACGTGCCGGTCGGCGCCTTCGAAGACCACGATTTTGTTGCAGCCGGTCCGGCCTTCGAGCCGGCGAGGGTTCTTGCGGCTGGGGCCCTCGACCAGAATGCGGGTGGTGCGCCCTACGAAGGCCTGGAATTTACGGGCGCCAATCTCGTTCACCAGGGTCAGGAGCCGATGGTTGCGCTCTTCACGCACGTCCTGGGGGACCTGATCAGGCATAGACGCTGCCGGGGTGTCTTTGCGGGGCGAGTATTTGAAGATGTAGGCCTGGTCGAACTCGGCCTGACGAACGACGTCGAGAGTTTCCTGGAAGTGCTCTTCGGTCTCGCCCGGGAATCCTACGATCAGATCGGTGCTGAGACCGATGTCAGGCCGGGCGGCGCGCAGTTGTTCGAGGATCCCCAGGTAACGCTGACGCGTGTAGCCGCGATGCATGGCCTTGAGGAGGCGATCGCTGCCGCTCTGCAAGGGAAGGTGAGCACTGGGCGCCAGTTTCGGAAGGCGCGCATACGCCGCCACCAGATCCTCGCCGTACCCCTTTGGATGGGGGGACGTGAAGCGGATCCGTTCGAGGCCGCTGATGCCATGCACGGCGTCCAGCAATTGGACGAAGGGCGAGCGGCCGTCCAGGAGGGGAATCATGCGTCGACCGTAGGACGTAACGATCTGGCCGAGCAGGGTGACTTCCCGCACGCCGCGGCTGGCGAGGTCGCGGCATTCCTCGACAATTTCGGCGACGGGCCGGGAGCGTTCCTCGCCGCGGGTGAAGGGGACGATGCAGAAGGTGCAGTGTTGGTTGCAGCCCTGCATGATTGAGACGAAGGCGGTGACGCCCCGGGGTTGGCCAGGGTGGGAGACGGCGTGTTCGCGGATGGCGGATTCGCTGCCGGCTTCAACCGCGGTATCGACCACCGTGGCGTCACGGTCGGCCAGCAGGGTGTCGAGATACTCGCCGGTGCGATGGGCTTTCTGAGTGCCGAGCACGAGTCGAACGCCGGGGACTTTCGAGGGAAGCTCACTGCCCCGGCTCTGGGCCATGCATCCGAGGAAGCCGAGGATGGTATCGGGGCGGTGTTTTCGGGAGGTGCCGGCCAGGGATTCCATCTTGTGGATGGCCTTCTGTTCAGCGAGGTCGCGCACACTGCAGGTGTTGAGGAGGACGACGTCGGCTTCAGATTCCGAGGCTGCCATGGCGTAGCCACGGGCGGCGAGTTGAGCGAGGACGGCCTCGCTATCGCGCTCGTTCATCTGGCAGCCGTAGGTTTTGATGAAAACGCTGGGCATCTCCGGAACCGAGACAGGAAGCGGACGGTAGGCGAGGTTGCCTGGGATGAAAAGCGGCAAGGAAGATGGTCGGGACGACAGGATTTGAACCTGCGACGTCCTGGTCCCAAACCAGGTGCTCTACCGGGCTGAGCTACGTCCCGACGAAACCAACAGCGACATTCAAACAGCCGGAGGAACGCGAAGCAATCGTGAATTCCGTGCCTACCGCACAATCGGCTGGGATTGGCGCAGATACGCGAAAAGATCGCGAATCTCGCCCTCGCTCATTTCGTCGAGCAGCATTTCCGGCATAAGGCTGCGCCCGGCTGGGAAAATTGATGTTATGTCTTTCCGGGGCAATGAGATATCGGCGCCATCGAAGCCTCGAAGAACGATCACGTTTGCATCCTGGTCCGCCAGAAAACCGCCCAGGGTTCGGCCGTCGCGGGTGGTTACGACGTGGTTGACGAATCCTTCCCGCACCTCGGCGTTGGGATCGATGATGCTGAGAAGCATCGTTCCCAGGTCGTCGCGTTGGTAGCTGGTCAGGTCCGGGCCGATCTTGCCGCCCTTGAAGAAAAGCGTGTGGCATCCCCCGCAACGGTCGGTGAAGAGGGGTTCCCCTTTGTAGGGGTCGCCGGGTTGGTCGGAGATGATGCGGCGAACCGCCTCGATTCTGGAGCGAAGGGCCGCACTGCTGGCCGGAGCTGTCACAGGAAGGTGTCGATCCAGCAGGATCAGAAGCTGCGGATCTTTATGCAGCCGAAGGCGATGCGTCAGATCTGAACCCACTGCGGATCGTGGAATCCGTCCGTCAGCGATGGCATCCACCAGGTCGCGGCTCCAGGCTGGCCGATTGCCCAGGAGATTCAGCGCGGCGGATTGAGTTTCGGGCGGCAGCTCCGGCCACGCCTGGGTCAGCGCGACCCCGATCTGAGGATCCTCGTAGAGCGACAGCGACGCGCAGGCGGCGGTTCGCAAGGCCGGATCGCCCGGCGACTGGACGACCTCCAACAGGGCACGGCCGGCTGCGGCCTGTTTCACCTCGCCGAAGACCCGGATGGCCGCCAGGCGCTGGGACGTGTCGGATTTGGCATCACGGACCTGTTCCAGCGCCCGTGCGGTGGCTTCGGCTTCGCCCTGCCGGACTCGGAGCATCAGGGTCAGGCGGCCAGATTGGGCCAGGGCTTGCAGCAGGTCGTCGGGCAGGCTGGGGATGAGCCGGCCTTTGAAGGCTTCCTCGAATCCGATCATCAGGGCGGCGCGATCCGCGTCTGAGGGCGCCAAGGAGAGCAGGTTGGCGCAGGCGCTCAATTCCTGCCGGGTGCCTGACGCTGCGAAGCGCCGCATCAGGCGTGGAACCAAGTGTTTGCGGGCAAGGGGAGAGGACCAGAGTGCGGGATCTTCGAACAACCGCAGCACCTCGGCGCGGGATTGGGCGCAGTGGGATTCAATCACGAACCACGCCATGAGTGGGATGAAGGGATCTGCGGAATCGAGCGAACGGAGGGCGACGGCCTTGGTCAGGGGTAGGGCTTGAGCCGGCGGAAGGCGACGGGCCGTGGAGAGGATTTGGCAACGGACTTCGGCGTCGGGTTCGGTGGCGGCGAGGGAGCTGACGCGTGCAAAGAACGAGGAGGGCAGGCGGTTGGCATCGCCGAGGAGCCGGATGACCCAAGCTCGGACGGGTCCGGCGGTGTGGTCAAGAAGGTGGGTCGCCAGGGTCTCATCCAGGCGGCCCAACTGGTGAAGGGCCCAGGTGGCCTCGAGAGCCGGATGAACGGCGGCGCCGCTGAGTGCTTCCGCCAGGAGCGGAAGGGCGGCCGGATCGCTGCGTTCGCCGAGCAGCCGCACGGCGGTTTGGCGATGCCACGGATTGCGATGGGCGAGGGTTGCGACGAGTTCGGGAGTGGTCGCCCGCGAGAGGTCGATGTTGGGCTCCCGAGGCGTTTCTTTGCCGCGCAGGCGGTAGATCCGGCCGGTGAAGGGGTCGATCTGGCTCTGGTAATTCTGGCCGTGGGCGATGAATTCCTCCCGGAAATCGGCCACCAAAACGCTGCCGTCCGGCGCGTTGGCCAGATAAACGGGGCGGAAGGTGAGATCGTCGGTGCGCAGGGGGAACCCGACGTCGGTGGTTTCGAACGTGGAGCCGTCACGGCGTCGTTCCGAGGCGACGATGAAATGGTGGAGGGGATCGACACCCAGGAACCGACCTCGCCAGCGTTCGGGCAGGGCGGTGCCGTTGGCGAGGATCGTCATGTGGCTGAAGCGGGGAACGGGGTGGGTGCTGCGCATCATGGGCAGTTCACCGAAGGCATACGGATTTGGGCCGGGGCCGAACTTGCCAGGGTCTTTGCCCTGCTTGAGGTAAAGGCCGTTTTGAATGTGATGCCAGCCGCGGGTGTCGCCGCCGTTGTGTCCGGTGAACAGGCGGCCTTCGTCATCGAAGGTGATGCCGAAGGTGTTCCCGCTGCCGTCGGCGAAGATTTCGTAGAGACGTTGTTCAGGGTGATAGCGCCAGACCATGCAGCCTTCGACATAAACTCCGGGGGCGTCGGGTGGATCGATGCCGGGGCGGGTGACCCGGCTGGTGGTGGTGCTGCCTTGGGCGCCGTACAGCCAGCCGTCCGGGCCCCACGCGAGCCCGTTGGCGACGCTGTGGGTGTCTTCGAGGCCGAACCCTTGCAGTCGCACCTCCGGGTCGCCGTCGGGGACGTCGTCGTGATTGGCGTCCGGGTAAAAGAGCAGGTACGGCGTGTGCATCACCCATAGGCCGCCGTGACCCGTGACGACGGCATTGGCCATGTTGAGACCGGTGAGCACGTTGCGGTGCGTTTCGTAGCGGCCGTCGCCGTCGCGGTCCTCGTGCACGCTGATGATGTCGGCGCCACGATCATGGTGGGGTGGGGCGGGTGGGGCTCGGTCGTACTTGGATCGGTAGTACTTGTCGCGGCTGATCATCTTCACACCGGCGGGGTAGGGGTATTGCCGGTACTGGGCGACCCAGAGGCGCCCGCGTTCGTCGAAACTGAACTGGGTCGGCTGGGCCACCTCAGGTTCGTGGAGCAGATCTTCGACGATCAGGTCCATCTCGGGCTGGAGCTTATGGAGTGCGTCTTCGGGGGAAACGAACAGGCCGCGGACGGGTTCGGCGCTGGCCTGCATGACGGTGGTGGCAGGGTGGAAATCGCGTTCGGTGTAAGCGGCGACTGTGGGGGTGTTGGTGGCAGGCCGATGGTCGCTTGGAGAAGGAGTCTGGTCGGTCCACTGCCACGGACGTTCCATTCGGACCTCGTCGAAGTAGCCGTTGAAATGCGGGGGCGCCATGAGTCCACGGGGGGCGACGGAACCGTCCAGGCGCAGGATCACGGCGTTGTAGGTGCCCTTTTCAAAACTGCCGCGAGGCACCTTGAAACGGCGGGGTTCAGATTCGGGCACATCCCGGGTCTCAACGATGGAGCTGCCGTTGATGGAGAGAACGACGGGTCCTGGAATGTGGCGCAACGTGACGGTCATGGAATCCCGCCAAAGGTCCGGGCCGGAGTTGCCCGCCATGTTGTCGGGGACCTTCAGCCAGGCGCGGAACCAAACGGGCGAGGCCGGGAGCGGGGAAGTGTTCGTGGAACCGACGGGGCGTTCCTGCCACGTGACGGGCGGCGCCTCCGCGCCCCAGGCGAAAGGACTGACGAGGGCGGACAGGAGCGTGGTCCAGTCGGCGACGCGACGGCAGAGGGCCTGCGGCAGAGACCCTTTCAAACCCGGGAACATGGCGCGAAGTCTAGGACGCGCCCACCGGGCTGAACAGTCCCCAGCGGCTTGGCTAAGGCGCCTTTTGGAGAGTCGCGACCAAGGGCCGGTGGTCCGAAGCGACGGCCTCGGGGATCACCTGCGATTCGAGCGTCCTCCAGAATCCCCGGGGTGACGTGAGAACGAAGTCGATGCGAGACCTGGGGGCTTCGGCGGGAATGGTGGGAGCGGCTGAGGCGCCCGCCGTGTCTTCCCAGTGGGTTGCGGGACCCAGGAGACGCTGCATGACGCGGCTCTCCGGTGTGGCATTAAAGTCGCCGGCCAGGAGGGTCGGCGTCGGGGCGCGGCCCAGGTCTTCGAGCAATGCACCCGCTTGATTCCAGCGGTCCTCATCGTCGCGAGTGGCGTCGAGATGGACGCCAACCCAGCGGATGCGTCCGATGCCGGGCACCTGGACGAATGCGTTGACAGCGATGCGAGGTTCGCGTCCCGAGGTGCCTGGCAGGCGAAGGACCCGGGGATCCTCCAGGGGCCAGCGACTGAGCAGGGCCTGCCCGTACTCGCCGCCTTGGAAAGGCATGGCGTCGCCAAACCAGACGTGGAGCCCGGTGAGGCGGGCGTATTCGGCGGCCTGATCGATGCCACCGGTCCGGGTGGCCTTGCGGTCCACCTCCTGCAAGGCCACCAGATCCGGCTTCGCCGCGACGATGACACCCGCGATCCGGGCCAGGTCCAGGCGGCCGTCGACGCCTTCGCCATGATGGAGGTTGTACGCCATGACCCGGAGTGACGCAGGGTTCGATGGGATGGAGTGGTTCACGCAGCCTGAGGCCACCGCGGCGGAGGCCGTGGCCATGTTGAGACAGAAGGTGCGGCGAGTCATGGATTGACGGGAAGGGGCGACGGACCCGTGGTTTATGGAGCAGTCAGGCGAAGTCGTAGATGATCACTTGGGTGCAGACCTTCTTGAAGACCTTCTCGACAAACTCGACGTGCGACGGATGGACCTGATACGCGTCCTGAGCGGCTTTGTCGGCGAAGACGAGATTGAGGGCCACCTGATAGGATTGGTCCACAACCGGGCGGTGGCTTCCTACCATCCGGCCGATGTGGTAGTGAAGCGTGCCAGGGATCTCACGGAGATACTTTTCGGCGCCGGCTATCAATTCGTCGGCGGCTTTGGGTTGCGCGGGGTCCGTCCAAAAAATGACAACGTGCGAGAACATGGCTCGACACTATGGCAAGGATCCTGTCGATGGCCAGCGGTCCGCGGAGACCGATGGCGTTGGGGGCGGTTTGTGGCGATCGGCCATTCGTTGGGTGGGCACAACGTGATTTACACGGCGGCGATGGAACCGCGCGTGGCGGTGGTGGTGACGAGTTGTACGTTCGACGCGTATATCCACGACATGGGGGGCAATCTCTCGGGCTGGATCCAGGACCGTTACCTGCCGAGGTTCGAGGCGTACCGGGGGCGCCCGGCAGGGATTCCGTTCGACTTCCATGAACTCATCGCCTCACTCGCGCCCCGTGCGGTGTTTGCCAGCGCGCCGAAAGGTGACAGTAATTTCCGATGGCAGAGCGTGCAGGCGATTGAGACGGCGGTCCGTCCGGTCTATGCGCTGTGGCGGGCGGAGGAGCGGTTGCAGGTCCGGCATCCGGACGGCGCGCACCGATTCCCGCCGGCAATGCGGGAGGAAGCTTATGCATTTGTGGACCAACAACGTTGAATGGGTTCGAAGCTGCCTGGTGACGTGCCTGGTGGTGGTCTGGGGGGTATCGAAGGTAGGAGCGGCGGAAGCGCGGGTGTACCGCGGTTGCTGCGATGCCTCAGCTTCGGTGGCGCTCAATGACGAACTTCTGGCAGTGGCCAGCGACGAGGAGAACGTGCTGCGGTTGTACCGGCGTGACGTGGGTGGGTTGCCGGTGGCGACGGCTACAGCCCTGGGCGGCTCCGGCCTCAACCCTGGCAAGAGCGAGATCGATCTCGAAGGCGCGGCGCGGCTGGACGACCTGGTGTTTTGGATCGGCTCGCATTCGCGAAACAGCGACGGCAAGGCCCGGCCGGCGCGGCACGCATTGCTCGCGACCCGCGTGGTCGGCACCGGCGCGGCGGCGCGGTTGGTGCCGACCGGGATGCCGTATCGTGGGCTGGTGGCGGCGATGTCGGCGAACCCGGAGCTGGCGCGATTCCAGCTGTCGCGCGCGGCAGAGCGCGCGGGGGAGGCTTCTGGGGGAATGAATATCGAAGCGCTGGCGGCGGGATCGGAGGGCAAGCTGTGGATCGGGTTCCGCAACCCCGTCCCGGACAGGAAGGCGCTGCTGGTGCCGCTGTTGAATCCGCGGGAGGTGATCACCGGGCGACCGGCCCGTCTCGGGGCGCCCGTGCAACTCGCGCTCGGAGGCCTCGGTTTGCGTGATGCAGTGCGAACCGGCGCCGGAGATCGGATGCTCTTGCTGGCGGGGCCGGCGGAGGGTGGGGGGAAGCACCGGCTGTTCGTGTGGACGGAAGGTACGACGACGGTGGCGGAAGTGGTGGGGGCCGTACCCAAGGGTTTTCAGGCGGAATCGATTGTGCCGACGGGCGCTCTGGATGCGCGCCAGGCGGAAATCTTCAGCGACGACGGCGGAGAAAAAATCGGGGGCGTGCGTTGTGCCGACCTGAGGGACACCAACCGTCGGACATTTCGGGCCTGGCCGGTGGTGTACTGATGAGGTTGCGGTTGGGGGAGAGTTGTTGGATGGGGGGTTGGCTTAGTTGCCTCGCACCTAGGCGTCATATCCTAAGCTTCTGAAGATACTAAAAGTACTATCGCACAAGGACTTGCAGTAGTTTCTTTGAGGTGTCAAGAAGGCGGTTAGGGAGGTATGTCGAGCTCGCGTTTTGGGGCGTTGGGACCGGCTGAGCCGGCGCGCCGTGACGAACGGCTTGGCTGTCTCCTCATGAAGGGGACGGATGGAGGTGCAACCGCAATGAGCAGGCCGCGATCAGGAAAGCACACAGGACGAGGTTCCAGTTCGTCCCGGCGGCGTGGGGCGTCGATTCCTGTCGTGCTGCTGCTGGCGTGCGGCCGGGTTCTGGGCGTGCACGGTGCCGAGCAGAGCCCGCCGTCTGCCGATGCCTCACCCTCGCTGAGGTACCTGGCCGATGCCTTGGACTTGGAGGAGTTGGGACGCATTCCGGTGGAATCAGTTTCCACGCCGTCACGTTTTGAGCAGAAGGTGACCGAAGCTCCGGCGTCGGTTTCGGTGATCACGGCTCAGGATTTCAAGCGATTCGGGTACCGAACCCTGGCGGACGCCCTGCAGGGGGTCCGCGGTGTTTGGATGGGGAACGGGCTCTGAACCTGATGAGCAGCCTGATCTGGCGCGACATCACGCTGTCGGCGGCCTATGTCGCCCGCGAGAAGGACATACCGACGGGTTCCTGGGAAACCTTGTTCAACGACCCGCGGTACACGGCGGAAGGTGCCCATGCGTATTTCGATTTGTCGCTGCGCCACGGGTTCAGGGAGGAATCGGAACTGCTGGCGAGGCTGTATTACAATGACGTTCGCTACACGGCGGACTACCCGGTTCTTTTCCCGGCGGACCCGGGCATTCGCAGGATGTTTTGTATCACGATGGGTGCACCTGGCGTGTCAAAGTCACCTACCGATTCTGATTCCAAGCCGTCATCGAGGATCTGGTTCCACGGATGCGGCGCTCGTCCTCTTCGGGGCGGGCGTCGCCATCGCGACGCGGTGTCGCAATGGACTGCGTCGCCTGGCGTGGTGCCTCTTGGTTTTGGGAGGGGTCTTGGCGGTCGGGTCTGCTGGGACGCTCGGCGCAGCGGAGTCGTCGTCGCACCAGGAACACGAGGTCAAGGCGCTGTACCTCTTCAACTTCACCAAGTACGTCGAATGGCCGGAGCCACAGGCTGGCGATACGAACCTCTTTCTGATCGGGGTGATCGGGGCCCCGGAGGCGGAAGCAAGTCTGGTCGAAGCAACCCAAGGCAAGGAAGTGGGTGGGAAGCGCGTGGTCATCCGGAGGTTCGAGGTGGGGGCCGACCTGAGAAGTTGTCACATGCTGTATGTCGGCACGACGTACCGTGGGCTCATCGAACGGACGCTGGAGGGCCTTCGGAACTGGTCGGTGCTGACGGTGGGCGAGGGGGAGGCTTTTCTCGATCGCGGCGGGATGGTGGGATTTGTACGAAGAATCAAGAAGGTACGGCTCCTCATCAGCCTGGACACGGCGCGGCGGGCCGACCTGCACGTCAGCGCCAAACTCCTGGCGGTGGCGGAAAGCGTCCGGGATGGGAGGTCGCGATGATGGGAGCCACTTGGGGATGAAGCCACTGGGCCCGCCATCCATCCGGCAAAAGCAGCGGTTCGTCATCATGCTGACGAGCACCGCGGCGCTGATGTTGGCCTGTGCCGGCTTCATGATCTATGACGCCGTCACGTTTCGCCGGTCGATGACCCGGCAACTCGAGACGCTCGCCGGTGTGCTGGGAGCGAATTCCGCTGCCGCACTGGATTTCGGCGACGCGAGCCATGCGGAGGAAGTCCTGTCGGCGCTGCGGTTTCAGCGGGGCATTCTCTTCGGCTGCATTTACACGCAGGAGGGCAAAGTCCTGGCGCAGTACCCGGCCACGGAACGCCGGCCTGAGGTGGCGATGCCTCTGGGCGAGATCGAGCGCTTCGAACGGGACCGCTTGATCCTGTTCCGACGCATCGAGCATCGCGGCGAGGCCCTGGGTTTCATCTGTCTGGAATCGAACCTGGAGTCGTTGCAGGAGAGACTGTGGCAGTACGTGGGGATCGCGGTCGTGTTGCTGGCGGTGGCCCTTCTGGTCGCCTACCTCGTCTCATCCCGGTTGGAGCGGCTCATTTCGGAACCCATACTTGACGTGGTGCGGGCGACCCGCGCGGTGGCCCGGGATCGTGACTATTCGGTGAGAGTGTCGCGGGCCAGCGACGATGAACTGGGGCAGTTGATCGATGGGTTCAACGGCATGTTGATGCAGATCCAGGATCGAGATCTCGCCCTGGAGAAGGCGAGGTCGGAGCTGGAGGCTCGGGTCGGGGAACGGACGCACGAACTGAGTGCCGAGGTGGCTGAGAGGCGCCGGGCGGAAGAGGAGGCGGATCGCGCCAAGAATGCCGCCGAGGCGGCCAATCGGGCCAAGAGCGAGTTCCTGGCGGTGATGAGCCACGAGATCCGCACGCCGATGAACGCTATCATCGGGATGACCGGGCTTCTGCTCGACACCGGGCTTCAGCCGCGCCAGCGGGAATTTGTGGATGCCGTCCGGACAAGCGGCGAGTCGCTGCTGGAGATCATCAACGGGATCCTGGATTTCTCGAAGATCGAATCGAGCAAGCTCGTTCTTGAGCCGACCGATTTCGACCTGCGATCCCTGGTGGATGGCGTTTTGGAACTGTTGGCGCCGCGGGCGCAGGACAAGGGATTGGAACTGGCGGCAGTGATGAAGCCGGACGTTCCGGTGGCGTTGCATGGAGATGATGGCCGACTTCGGCAGGTCCTGGTAAATCTGGTGGGCAACGCCATCAAGTTCACCGAGCGCGGCGAGGTCGTCCTTCGCACGACGTGTGTGGCGTCCACCCCAACCGAGGCTCGCATCCGGTTTGAGGTCTGCGACACCGGGATCGGCATTTCACCCGAGGCCCAGCGGAATCTCTTCGCACCGTTCGTCCAGGCGGATTCAACGACCACACGGCGGTTCGGAGGGACCGGACTGGGTCTGGCGATCTCGCGACGTCTTGCGGAATTGATGGGAGGTGGGATCGGGGTCGTAAGCAAGGCAAGGCAAGGCTCGACCTTCTGGCTGGAAGTCGTGTTTGGACGGAGGGCGGCGGGGGCATCCATGCCCGTGCCGGGTGGCTTGGTGGGTGCCCGGATTTTGGTGGTCGACCATCAACCGGTCACCCGTGAGGGAATCAGCGCGATGCTGCGGGGGTGGGGATTGGAGCCCCTCGAGGCGGAGGCAGGAGAGGTCGCCATGCGCCTTCTGAAGGCTGCCATCAGCGAGAGGCGTCCCATCCCGTTCGTAATCGCCGAACGTCACCTGCCAGACCTGAGCGGAATCGCCCTCGCGAAGCAGACCCAGGAATTATCCCAACCGCCGACCCTCCTTCTGATCTCGTCGGTCTCAGAATCGCTCGTGCCTTGCCAGGCGCCTGGGGTCGTTGCGCAACTGCCGAAGCCGGTGAAGCAGTCGTCGCTGTTGGACACGCTGCTTCGCGCGGCATCGCCATCGCCGGACCGGGTGAACGGCGAATCGGATTTCGTGCGTCGACCGATTCCGACCGGGCCTGTTCTACCGCCGAAGCTTCGGATCCTGGTAGCCGAGGATCACGACATCAACCGGCGCCTGGCGATGTTGATGCTTCAAAAACTCGGATACCGACCCCACTTCGTGAGCGATGGAAGCGAGGCTTTGGAGGCCTGGGAACGGCTGCCCTACGACCTTATTCTGATGGATTGTCAAATGCCGGTCATGGACGGCTACACGGCGACTCGCGAGATCCGCAGGCGCGAGTCGACTGGCGTATCGAAGGGCCGCCGGCGCACGCCGGTTGTGGCGCTGACGGCCAATGCCTTGCGGGGAGACGCGGAGAAATGCCTCGCCGTGGGCATGGACGGCTACCTCAGCAAACCTGTTCGGTTGGAGGAATTGCAGGCCGCCATCGCCCGCTACTCCGCCCAGGAGGAGCCGACTGAGGAGGCGAACGAGGAGTCCCTGAATCGGGCGGCCGCCGAACGAGCTTCGGAAGTCGTTCAGGTTTCCGCTGCGGAACCGCCCCAGGCAGAAATGTCGAAGCCGCATCCGTGCGTGGGAACCATCCGTCAACTGCAACGGGAATTGGGTGCGGAAGCGACCGCGGAGTTGTTGTCGTCGTTTCTTGCCGACACGCCGCCTCGTCTCGAAGAACTCCGCCGGCTGGTGACGGGGTCTGACCGGATGGTGTTTGCCCGGGCGGCGCACTCGCTCGCAGGGAGCTGCGGCATCTTTGGATTGAACGAGATGCGGGAACTCGGGCTCCGCCTCGAGGATCAGGCTGAGGCTTCGGGTCCGGAAGCGATGTCGGCGCTGTTCGAGGCCATGGAAGAGGGTTTCGCTGCGGTGCGGCAGGACCTGGAGCGTTTGCAGGCAGATGCAGCCCGTGCAGCCCGTTTGTGCTGAGCCTGGAAAAGTCATGGGGTTGGCCCAACGCGCTCAAGGTTGGGGTTTCCCCATGGTTCCCCTGAAAATCCGTCTTCCCCGACCGGCCGGCTTGCCGTTGACTGCGGGCCGACTTTGGAATCATGAAAATCGTTCTCGCGTACTCGGGCGGTCTCGACACGTCGGTGCTGCTCTCTTGGATCAAGGACACCTACCAGGCGGAGATGATCGCCTTCTGCGCCAACATCGGCCAGGAGGAGGAACTCAAGGGGTTGGATCGCAAGGCCAAGAAGACCGGCGCCGCGGGGCTGTACATCGACGATCTCCAGGAGGAGTTCGCTCAGGACTTCATCTATCCCATGCTTCGGGCTGGGGCGTTGTACGAAGGACAATACTTTCTAGGCACCTCGATTGCGCGGCCGTTGATCGCTAAGCGCATGGTGGAGATTGCGAAGGCTGAGAAGGCGGATGCGATTGCCCACGGTGCGACAGGCAAGGGCAACGACCAGGTGCGCTTCGAGCTGACCGCGGCCGCCTTGGCCCCGGACCTCGATATCATCGCGCCCTGGCGTGACGAACGGTTCCGGGAACAGTTCCCCGGCCGCGCCGAGATGATCGCCTATTGCGATGCCAAGGGCATCCCGGTCCAGGCATCTGCCAAGAAGCCGTTCTCCATGGACCGCAACCTGCTCCACATCTCCTATGAGGCAGGCATTCTCGAAGACCCGTGGTTCGAGGCGGGAAACCTCAAGCACCGCGGTTTGTTCAACACCTTGTCGGTCTTTCCGGAGGACGCCCCGAACAAGTCCGAATACGTGACGCTGGATTTTCTGAAGGGCGATTGCGTGGCGGTTAACGGCAAGAAGCTGTCGCCGCTGGCGGTGATGCGCGCGCTCAACAAACTGGGTGGAAAACACGGCGTGGGCCGGGTGGACATGGTCGAGAACCGGTTTGTTGGGATGAAGAGCCGGGGCGTGTACGAGACACCGGGCGGCAGCATTCTTCACTTCGCCCACCGTCAGATCGAGAGCCTCACCATGGATCGCGAAGTGATGCACCTGCGCGATTCGTTGATCCCGAGGTATGCCGAACTGGTGTACTACGGATTCTGGTTCGCTCCGGAGCGGCTCGCGTTGCAGGCGCTGGTGGAGGAAAGCCAGCGGAACGTGACGGGAACCGTCCGGGTGAAGCTGTACAAGGGCAACATCATCGCCGCCGGCCGGAAGAGCCCGGTCAGCCTGTACAACCCGCACATCGCGACGATGGAGGCCGACCCGACCAAGGCCTACAACCAGAACGACGCGACCGGTTTCATCCGGCTGAACGGCTTGCGTCTCCGGGTGAACTCGACGGTTAACGGTCCGAAGAACCTGTCCAAGCTGGCGTAGGCCGGCCACCGACCCTCTCAACCCAATCCTCTCCCGACGGGAGAGGAAGTCGCGTATCACCCGCAACTCCTTGTGGGAGCCCAACCGTTCGAGCCGTCGAATCCCATTCCAGCGAACCGTTGGTCCAGCCCTACGAAACCCGCAGGGCGATCTCTCCTTCTCCCCCCGGGAGAAGGCCGGGATGAGGGCCGCTTGCGCCTCCCCTCGCGCAATGGTTCACGGCCCGTGAGCAGGTCATTTTTGAAAAGGAGGCTCGCCATGAACCGTCGCCGAAATGAGCCACGGGATTTTCAACGACACCCTTGCCGACATCGCTTCGACGGGGTGTCGTTGAACGATCGGTTCCACCGGGGCCCGGCGTGGGTCCTCTTGATGCTTTTGCTCACCGGCTGCACCACCGAACGGCATTCCGCTGTGCCCAACGACTGGCGGACGTGGCAGGCAAAGCGTCATCAATCCATTGCGGGTACCAACGGTTGGCTCACCCTCGCCGGACTTCATTGGCTCCACGAAGGCGACAACTTCGTCGGGGCGGATCCCACGAACCACGTTGTTCTGCCGGCTGGTAAGGCTCCTCCAACGGTTGGAGTGTTCGCGCGCTCGGGGAAGACCGTCCGGTTTCGTGCCGACCTGAAGGCGGGCGTCACGGTCTCCAACGCTCCGGTCACTGACCTCGACCTCGTCTCCGACGCCGGTGAGACTCCGACCCGGCTGCAGGTGTCTGGCCTGGCGTTTTGGGTGCTTGATCGAGGCGAGCGGATGGGGGTGCGCGTGCGGGATCCGCAATCGGCGGCGCGACGGGAGTTCAGCGGGCTGAGCTGCTTTCCCTACGATCCCAAGTGGCGGCTGGAGGGGCGGTTTGAACCCTATTCGGAGGCAGCGATCTTGCGGGTGCCGGATGTCACCGGAGGCCTCCAGGAGTTGCGGGCAGTGGGCGACGTCGTGTTCGAACACCGCGGCAACACGTCCCGATTACAGGTCGTGGAGGAGCCTGGGGAGGAGGACCTTTTCGTGATCTTCAGGGACCGTACCGCCGGCGATTCTACCTACGCGGCCGGGCGGTATTTATACGTGGCGCGACCGACTTCGGGCGACGCAGTGGTTGTCGATTTCAACCGCGCCTACACGCCGCCGTGCGGGTTTACCGCGTACGCGACCTGCCCCTTGCCGCCAAGGCGGAACTGGCTGCCCCTGGCCATCCGTGCGGGCGAACGCACGCCCTCGGGGCATCCCTGACAAAAACCAGCGCTTGAACTTGCGGCTAATCCGGTCCATTCCCTTGCCTGAATCGTCCAAAACTTCTTTAGCCCTATGAAGACCCTTCTTTCAACTGTGGTGCTCACGTGCGCGGCCCTGTCGGCGACGGCGGTTGTCCAGCCAGATCCGAACTGGTTTGCAGGATTCCAGGAAGGAACACCGGCCCTGAAGTCCGCCAGCAAACTGGCCTTCGGTCCCGAGGGCATCCTGTTCATCGCCGACACCAAGGCGGCGGCCGTGGTCGCGGTGGCGACGGGCGACACGCAACTCGCCGGAGCGTCGAAGCTCGTGAAAGTGGAAGGCGTCAACCTGAAGGTGGCCGCCCTCCTGGGAACGACTCCGGACGAGATCCTCATCGAAGACATGGCGGTGAACCCGGTATCCCGGCAGATCTATCTGGCTGTGGCCCGTGGACGCGGCCCCTCCTCGACGCCGGCGGTGATCCGGGTGGGGGCCGACCTGGCTCCCGTGTTGGTGAGTCTCGAGAAAGTGAGATTCTCCCGCGCGGACCTGCCCGACGCACCGGTGGATGCCCCGCCCAAAGAAGGCCAACGAGGCGGCAATCCGCGGTTGGAATCAATCACCGACATCGCCTTCCTCGAGAACCGGTTGCTCATCGCCGGGCTCTCGAATGAAGAATTTGCGTCGACGCTCCGGGCGATTCCTTTTCCGTTCAAGACGGTGGCCAACGGGTCCAGTGTGGAGATTTATCACGGTGCCCATGGCCGTTTCGAGACCCGCTCGCCGATTCGGACCTTTGTGCCTTTCAACGTGGGCGATCAGCCGCATTTGCTGGCGGCCTACACCTGCACTCCGCTGGTTCAGTTTCCCATCAAGGACATCCAGCCGGGCGCGAAGATCAAAGGGAAGACCATCGCTGAGTTGGGCAACCGGAATCGCCCGCTGGACATGATCGTGTACGAGAAGGGCGGGAAGGAGTACCTGCTCCTGGCGAACAGCAGTCGAGGGGTCATGAAGGTGACGACCGACAAGATCGAAACCTTGGATGCGATCGGCGAACCCGTGAAGGACGGGGCGACGCGCGGGATTGCGTATGAGACCCTGGCTGGTTGGACCGGAGTGGATCAGCTCGATCGGTTGGACGCAGGCAACGCACTGGTGCTGCGTCAGGCGGGCGGCGGCTCGTTGAACCTCGAGTCCCTGGCACTTCCGTGAGCCGGACGTGCAGCCGGTGGATCGTCAAGGTGTTGTTCATGGTGGGCGTTTTTCAGATCCATCCAAGCATTTGGGGTCGTCAGATTTCCAACGCTGGTCTGCCGGCCGCGACCCCTGGTTCCCCGGAAGACCCGACGCTCTCGGCGACCGTGTCCGTGGCGTGGATCCCGGTGGGCGACGGAGGCGATGCTGGGCGTCAGGTTGTCGAGGTTCGAGGGCTTACTGCGGGTGCGCTGGCGAGTCTGTCGGAGTTGGTGAAAGCAGGCTCGGCATGGCATCGGTTTCTGGCTGTTTATGCCGAATCGGGCGACGAGTTGACGATCGACCCGTTGATGCCGTCGATGGCTGGAACCTACGCGCTGACCCAAGGCGTTCTGCGCTTCGTTCCGGCCTTTCCACCTTCGCCGGGTGTCCGATACCGGGCGGTTCTCCGTCGTGAAGCGTTTCCGCCGGGTTCACTCCCCGCCGACGGTGTGACGCTGACGGCGACGCACCGGGAACCGTCGGTGGCGAGCCATCCCACGACGCTCGTGTCACGGATTGCGCCGTCTTCGAAGGTGGTGCCCGAGAACCTGCTGAAATTCTATGTGCACTTCTCGGCACCGATGAGCCGCGGCCACATCTACGACCACATCCGACTGCGCACGGCGAAGGGGGATGTGGTGGAACTGCCGTTCCTGGAGATCGACGAGGAATTGTGGAATCCGGAAATGACGCGGTTGACGCTCTTTCTGGACCCGGGACGAATCAAGCGGGGGGTGAAACCCCTGGAGGAAATCGGACCGTCACTGGAGGAGGGACACCGCTACACTCTGGTGATTGATCGTGGATGGCGGGATGCGGCAGGTCAGCCGTTGAAGGCTGCCTTCGAGAAGGTTTTCGAAGTGGGACCGCCGGATCGCGAACCTCCGGACCCCAAGCGGTGGGCGATCCATCCGCCCCATGCGCGGGGGCGCGAGGCGCTGACCCTGAACTTTCCCGAGCCCATGGACGATGCGTTGACACGCCGGTTGTTGCGGGTGGTGGGCGAGGGAGTTCCGGTGCCGGAAGGGCGGGCCGAATTGGCGTCGGAGGAGCGCCAGTGGCTGTTCATACCGGACGTTCCGTGGGTGGCGGGAAACTATCAGTTGCTGGTTGGCAGCACGCTGGAAGACCTCGCGGGTAACAATCCGGGTAAACCGTTCGAGGTGGATTTGTTCGAGGGTGTCCAGCGGCGACTTTCCAACGAAATGATCCGCCTCCCGTTCGTGGTCCGATGACGCGGACCGTAGGTGGCCGGGAATTTTCTCCCCAGTGGCAAAGCGGACCCTAGAGTGGCGCCGGATGTTATCGCAGAAGGCCAAATACGGAATTCAGGCGCTGATGTACCTCGGGCGAAGGGGCCAGGGAGTTCCCGTCTTGATCAAGGAGATCGCCGAGAAGGAGCGCCTTCCCCGGAAGTTCCTGGAGGCGATTCTGCTGGAGCTGAAGGGCGCGGGAATCCTCCACGCCCGGCCGGGAAAGGGGGGCGGCTACACGCTGAATCGCGAGCCGCGGACGGTGACGTTGGGGCGCGTGATTCGGTTGATCGATGGGCCTTTGGCGCCCATTCCGTGCGTCAGCCAAACCGCCTACGCTCCTTGTCGGGATTGTCTCGACGAGCGGACTTGTGCGATTCGCGCCGTGATGAAGCAGGTTCGGGATGCGACCGCCAAGATCCTGGACGACACGACATTGGCCGATCTCTTAGAGCAACAGGATCGTCTGGGCCAGGATTCCACGGTGCTGGATTTCCACATTTGACTCAGGCATCGGGCATCGGGCAATGGGTCGTTGTCACGGAGTCAGGGCCAGCACCGGCTTGGGAGGGATCGGGAACAATGACCCAGGCCGCTCCGCCAACATTCCGTCTCGGTGGCCGCTTCAACGGCTGTTCCAGGTTCAGGGCTTTGAGGGCTGGAACAAGAGCGTGGTAAAATCCGCGAGGTAGGTGCGCCAGACCGGCCAGCTGTGGTTTCCCTCCGTGAGGCGCCAGTCGTGGCGAACGTTCCGCTCCTTCAAAAGGGCGATGAACTCCTCGTTCCGGCGGAGCAGGAAGTCGTCCTTGCCGCAGGCGATCCACAGGAGCTTCAGCCTGGCATTGGTGGTGGCGGCGTTGTCGAGAGATGCCGCCACCGATTCCTTGGACGGAACCGAAGCGCTAAACCCGCCGACCCATGCGAATCGGTCCGAGTGGTTCAGTCCAATGGTGAGGGACTGGCCACCTCCCATGCTGAGTCCGACGATGCCCCGGTTCTCGGGGCCGGGTTTGAGGCGATAGGCCTTTTCAACCAGCGGAAGTACATCTTCGAGCAGGTCGAGCTCGAAGAGCGCGGTGTTGTTTTGAGGGCCTCCGGCGCCTGACGAGACGGCGGCGTGGCCGTCCAGCATGACCACCACCATGGGCTGGGCGCGGTTCTCGGCGATGAGGTTGTCAAAAATCCAGTGAGCTTTCCCGTGGGCGACCCAGGTGGCCTGATTGTCGCCCGAGCCATGTTGGAGGACGAGCAGCGGGTAGAGGTTCCCGGGATTCTGGTCGTAGCCGGGTGGCGTGTAGACGGCGAGTTCGCGGAGGCGACTCAAGGCTTGGGATCGGTAGGTGTGCTGGCGAACAACGCCGTGCGGCACATCACGGAAATCATGGATCAGGGGAGGTTGGCCGGGCAGATGAAGGATGCTGGTGCGTGGTTCGCGCATGGGTTTGATGGCGGGGTTGGCCGGATCGATCATGCCGACGCCATCGACCTGGAAGCTGTATTCCCACACGCCGGGATCGATGGGACCCACCGTGACGCTCCAGACATCGTTGGTGTCCTTGGTCATCGAGGCCCGGCCATTGGGCCACTGGCCGTTGACGAGGACCTCGGTGGCCTTCTGGGCGCGGATTCGAAAGGTGACCTTTCGATCCTCGGCGATCTCGGCCGAGCGCACGGGCGGTGGGCCTTGCGGACGGCGGGGTACGGCGTTGGTGGTGTTGGACGTCGTGGCGGGGGCCTGGGCATGTGCGAGCGAACCGGCGAGCGAGATCACGACCAGGGCGAGAAGCGGAAGGCGCGTCATGGGAGTGAAGGATTTCTGCGGAATTGGGCGGCTGACGCAATGGCGATTCCGCGGAAGCGCTGCTTCGCTTCGAATTGCCTCGAGAGGGCGAGAACCGTCTGCAGGCTTTTTAGGGGCACGCAGCGAGGACTACCGTTCCCTGAACGCACTAATCTTGGCACTTTGAAAATGCTGGACGAATACCTCCAAACTGAAAGTGAGCGCATGGAGTGGAAAGTGTCTGTCAAGGACTCCGACGGCATTTTCCATGCTGTGTGTGCCATGGCCAACGACCTTGGGAACTCAGGGCGCCCCGGGATTGTCCTGGTGGGCGTGGACAAATGCGGGAGTCCTGTGGGTGTGGGGGACGATTCTGAATTGGATGAAATCCAACAGCAACTCGCCAATCGGCTTCGATCCACGAAACTCATGCCGACTCCGTCATTTGGCCTGAGGCACGAAACCCTGGAAGGAAAGCACATCCTTCTGGTCACCATCGAGCCATACCCGGTGCCTCCCATGGTCCAAGTGAATGGCGTGGCATGGATACGCCTGGGGACAACGACCCGCCGGGCAACCGATGCCGATCTGGCGCGCCTGCGGGAGCGCCGGCCCGAAAACAATCGACCTTTTGACCAGCGTCCTGAGCGTCTCGCCACAGTTGATGATTTGGTCGAAAGTCGTCTCCGTGCGGAGCATGAAGATGCTCGCGAAGGGATCGACGAATCTGAAATCTTTCCAACATTCGAGGGCTGGCTCACCCAGCGACAATTGGGTCAGCCGGTGCATGGAATCTGGCGTCCCAATCCCACCGCCCTCCTGATTCACGGATCCAGCCCGCAGACCTTGTACCCGGGAGCCAAGGTCGAATTCGTTCGGTATGGCGGCATCGACGCCGATAGCCCAGTGGCGTCGAGGAAATCGATACTGGGGTCGTTGCCCGACCAGCTGGTAGGTCTCTGGGCGCAATTGGACGCGCACCTGGCTTCGGGCGTCTCGGAGATCCGGGGAACGGTGGAGGCATTTCGGCCTGACTATCCGAAGGAAGCTCTGAAAGAACTTGCCCGAAACCTCATTCAACATCGGCAGTACGACGCGACTCATGCGCCTTCCAGGGTGGAGTGGTTCGATGACCGCATTGAATTCTCGAATCCCGGTGGGCGCTTTGGGCGGTCTTCGGAAGGAAATTTTGGCGAACACTCCGACTACCGAAATCCAACCCTGACGGCTCGCCTCGTGGAACTCGGATACATCCAGGAATTGGGGCGGGGCATTCGGCGGGTCCGAAAGCACTTGGAGCAGAATGGCAATCCGCCATTGGAGGTGGAAACCGACGGTTTCACGCGCGTCATTCTTCGAAGGCGCCCATGAAGTCCCTTGTTCTCTTCAACAACAAGGGAGGGGTCGGCAAGACGACTTTGACGTTCAACCTCGCGCACATGTTTGCGCGTTTGGGAAGGCGGGTGGTGGTATTGGACTTCGACCCGCAGTGCAACATGACTTCGATCCTCCTCGACGAAGAAGTGTTGATTCAACTTTGGAACGACGATGAGCCGCAAACCGGCGTGACGGTGGCGGCTTGCATCGACCGGGTGCGCCGTGGAAAGGGTGAAATCAAGGATCCCGTCTTGATCGAAGTGGCCGACAATTTGTGGTGCCTTCCAGGGCATCTCTCGCTGGGCCGGTTTGAACAACCCCTCGCCGAAGAATGGCCCAAGGTCTTGTCGACGGATAACGAGCGCGCATTGGATGTGACAACGGCCCTCGACGCCTTGTCCAATCGCGCGGCGGAAGTGGCGAAAGCCGACCTGGTGCTGGTGGATGTGGGTCCAAGCTTGGGCGCGCTGATCGACCTGTCCGGGCCTACATGGATTGGGCCGAGAAAATTCCGGCCGAGTTTCATCGGAGTGTACTGGGAGACTCGAGCGTCGAAGCCCTGACTTTGGACTCGGATCCGGGCTGTTTGGGGACGATCAAGCATTTCGCGAGTCTGGCTCCCTATGCCCAATCGGCGAGGAAGCCCATGTTCGACTTGAAGCAGGCCGATGGCGTCGGAGGCGGGCAGCTACAGTCGGTGGCGAAGTGCCGGACCGAATTCGAGGCGCTTGCCATCAAACTTATGGATCGGCTCGGAGAAGAATATATGCCTGAACCGCCCTGACTCGCGACCGGGCTGGGAGTGGGTGTCGCGGCGCTCGCGAAATCATCGCTTTACGGACGCTGGGCATTCTCCAGAACCTGCCCGTCCAGGAGCAGGCGTTCCTTGAGCCGCGGGTAGGGCACGTCCTGGACGGCGATGCCGGCGTCGAGGGCGAGAGCCGCGGCGGTGGCGGCGGATTGCCCGAGGATCATGAACACTGGTTCCATGCGGATGGAACCGAAGGCGATGTGGGAACTGGAGACGCAGACGGGAACCAGGAGATTCTCCGCGTGGCTCTTCTTGGGAGTGAGTGAGCCGTACGCGATCGGGTAGGGCCCGGGCGTCGGCACGCTGATGTCGCCCTCGTTCTGGACGAAACCGTCCGGGGTGATGTAGCGCTGCACATTGTGGGAATCGATGGTGTACGAGCCCATGCCCACCGAGTCCGGGGTGGGTCTCCGGCGAAGCAGTTCGTTCTCGGTCATCACGTATTGCCCAATCATGCGCCGGGCTTCCCGGACGTAGATCTGGTGCGGCCAGTTCCCATGGTCAGCGAACTCATCGCGGGCGAAACCCCACTTGGACATTGCTTCGCGGACGTCTTCTGGGACGCGGGGATCGTTGGCAACAAAGTAGAGCCAGCCCTTTTGGTAGCGTTCGTGTTCGCGGAGGATCTCGCGTCGGCGGTCGTAGGAGGCTTCGGGGTAGTCGTAGTTCATGCCGATGTTGTCGGTGCTCATCGGCCCGTGATTGTTGGTGTCGGTCTTGTGATTGGGGATGGGATCGTACTTGTCGAAGGTTTCCCGCCAACCCGCGGCGTAAGTGCGCGACAGAAGTTCGTACTGGGCCGGGTCGTAGCCCTCGGGCTTCGCAAACGGAACCCGGTTGGGGGCATGGTCTGTGAGGCACATCCGATAGCAATAAGCCTGGATGCGTTGGTCGCCGGCGCCGTAGGCACCCGGAGGCTCCGAACTGATCCTGGGCAGAAGGCCGCTGGCGGGATTGCCGGGAACAACATAGGGACTGATGCCCTGCTTCAGGACGCCGAAGTGATGGCGGTGGTGCAGAACGCCGGTTTGAATGCCGTTCCAGGTTTCACCGTAGGTGTTGGTGGATTCACGCCCAACGTGGAAGGCGACGCCCGCAGCGGCCATCAGGTCACCTTCATAGGTGGCATCGATGAACATCCGCCCTGTGAAAGTCCGTCCGGAGAGGGTGGTGATCGACTGGAGGCGGGTTCCTGCTTTCTTCACGCCGCCTTGTCGGTCGAGCCATTCGTCGCGGTGCACAGGAATCTGGTGCTCGCGAATGAGATCTTCGAAGACCCGCTCGGCGGCTTGCGGTTCAAAGATCCACATCGTCCGCTGGGCGCCGTCGATGGCGGGCGTTCCCTGACCCTTATTGCCGTACGACGATTTCGCCTGCCACTTCCATGCCTGGGGTTGATCGTAGTGCTTCCAGATCCGGTGATAGAACTCGCGGGCAAGTCCGCCGATGACGGCCTTGTTGCCGGTGTCGGTGAATCCGAGCCCGCCACTGGAAAGCCCGCCGAGGTGGCGGTCGGGGCAGACGATGACGACCGTCTTGCCCATGCGTTTAGCCTGGACGGCGGCGATGACGCCGGCGGACGTGCCACCGTAGACGACCAGATCCGGATCGGCGGCTATGGTGGGATTGGCGAAGCCGAGGAGAGAGGCAATAAGGAGCAGCAGTCGGGGCGCCGTTGGGGAATGCATGGGACTGGTTGTGCGGCGGAGGTGGTGGTGTGTCGAGTCTGGGGTGGGGGGCGGATTTGGAACGATGCGGAGGACGGTTTTTCTTTTCGGGTCCCGACACGCGGAGGACAAGTAGGCATGCCAATTGCCTTGTTACGACGTTTCACGGGTCTTGTTGTGACCCTGGTCGTGTGGTTGACGGGCCTGGGAAGGGTAAACGCGGCTTTGGGGCCCCTTCCTCCCTGTCGGATCGACGTGGTGGAGAAAGGGACTGGCGTGCCGGTACCCTTGGTGGAACTCAAGACAACGCACCAACTACGCTTCGTGAGCGACAACGCGGGAGTGATCGCGATCGATGCGCCGGAGTTGATGGGAAGGGAGACTTGGTTCGATGTGACCGGGCACGGGTATGGGATTCCAAAGGATGGATTCGGGTATCGCGGTGTTCGGTTGAAGCCGGTAGCGGGAGGACATCTCAAAGTTGAAGTCGATCGGACCTCATTGGCCCGGCGTGTGGGGCGCCTGACGGGAGCGGGGCTCTTTTCAGAGAGCCAGAAACTAGGGCTGCAGACGGACTGGCAGGAGCAAGGCGTCTTCGGATGCGACAGCGTTCAAGCCGCGTTGCATGGCGGGCGGTTGTTCTGGATCTGGGGTGACACGACGCTGGCGGGCTATCCCCTGGGGATCTTCGATGCATCGGCAGCGACCACGGCCCTTCCTTCGGCGCGATCGTTGGAGGCGCCGTTGAAAGTGCGCTTCGACTACGTCGAAGGGGAAACGGGGGTGCCTCGTGGAGTGGCGAAGATGCCGGGTACGGGGCCGACGTGGTTGACGGCTTTGGTGAGTTTACCGTCGGACAGCGGCGGGGCGCGCTTGGGTGCTTCGTTCATGAAGATCAAGCCGCCCTTGGAAGCTTACGAATGGGGCCTATGTGTTTGGAACGAACATTCACGGCAGTTCGAACCGTTGCGGAACGTGTGGAAGAAGACGGAGGCGACACCCGAACGAGGACCATGTCCCGACGGGCATGCGGTGGTGTGGAGGGACGACGCCGGAGTGGATTGGGTATTGTTCGGCAATCCGCTTCCCACGTTGCGCTGCCGGGCGACCTTTGAGGCGTGGAGCAACCCGGCATCGTGGGAGGTCCTCACGCCGCAGGAAACGATTCGCGAGGCGAAGGGCGATGGCCGGGTAAAGCCTCATAGCGGGTCGATGGCCTGGAATCCGTGGAGGAAACGGTGGGTGACCGTCTTTACTGAGGCCTTCGGCAAGCCTTCCGCTTTCGGGGAGGTTTGGTATGCGGAAGCCGGGGCGCCGACCGGACCTTGGGCGGGAGCGGTCAAGGTCCTGAGCCATGAGAACTACACGTTCTACAATCCAAGGCTTCATCCGGAGTTCGGCGCCGATGGGTCGTCGATGGTCTACTTCGAGGGCACGTATTCCATGATGTTCGCCAACCACGCCATGCCGACCGGCAGGCACGACTACAACCAGGTGTTGTATCGACTGGACCTGGTGGAGTTTGCCGGAAGGCCGTGACTCGTGACGATTCCAGTGAAACTCACGCTGCCCTCAGCGGAGGAGGACCAAACTCGACGCCGGGGTCGTCCGTGCCCAAAATCACACCTATGGAAGTTCCGGATTTTCTCCTCCCCGAGCCGAAGATCAAACCGGTGTTGGATCCTGGATTCCGACCGGCCGCCCTGGCAGTGCGGGCGCTGGAAGGTGCCGCCAAGGCGTCCGGCCGGGGCTTGGATGTGGGTGTGGCGTTGGAACAGGCCGACGGTTCGATGTTTTCCTTTCGAAGGGCATTTCTGCCGGTGGGGCATCCGGCCGCCGCTGCCAACGCCTATTTCCTGGAACGGTTGGTGAAATTTCTCATGTGGTCGCGCGGTGGGTGGAAGGTCCACGTGGAAGGCCCGCGGGAACTGGCGGATGAGCTGAGAGCGTACTATGCCGACACCGAGACCGGGCGGTTCGACACGATGATGATGGGGGACCGGATCTATGAGCGCCGATTCGAGGTGGTCTCGGTGGACCGCCTGCCCGTGGAACGGGCGACGACCCAGGCTTTGGGACGTCACTGGGACGGTTGCCGGATCGGTTTTGATCTCGGTGGCAGCGACCGAAAAGTCTCGGCGGTGATCGATGGCGAGCCGGTGTTCACGGAGGAGACGATTTGGGACCCCATCAAGCAGGCGGACCCGCAATACCACTTCGATGGGATCATGGACTCGCTGAAGAAGGCGGCGGCACATCTGCCGCGGGTGGATGCGATCGGGGGCAGCGCCGCCGGGGTTTACGTGAACAACCAGCCTCGGGTGGCTTCTTTATACCGGGCCGTGCCGCCGGATCTTTTTCAATCGCGGATCAAGCCGATTTTCTCGGACCTGAAAGCGGCCTGGGGCGGGATTCCCTTCGAAGTGGCGAATGACGGTGAGGTGACTGCTTTGGCGGGGGCGATGGCGCTCGGGAAGAACGCGGTGCTGGGGATCGCCATGGGAACGAGCACGGCAGCGGGGTTTGTGACCCGCGACGGGAACATCACCTCGTGGCTCAACGAGCTGGCGTTTGTGCCGTTGGATTTCCGCCACGAGGGACCGCGCGATGAATGGAGCATGGATCGCGGGGTCGGTTCGCAGTACTTCTCGCAGCAGGCCGTGGGCCGGTTGCTGCCGGCGTCGGGGATCGAGGCGGATCCAGCTCTGGGCCTCCCGGACAGGCTCAAACTGGTGCAGAAACGAATGGCGGAAGGCGATGTGAGGGCTCGGCGGATCTACGAAACGATCGGCACTTATTTCGGATACGGACTGGCCCACTTCTCCAGCTTCTACGATTGCGACCACGTGCTCGTGTTGGGGCGGGTCATGACGGGCGACGGTGGCGACGTGATCTTGGAGGGCGCCCGGGCCGTGCTGGCGGCGGAATTCCCTGAATTGGCGGAACGGATCGAGTTCCACACCCCCGACGAGACTGCAAAGCGTCATGGTCAGGCGGTCGCGGCAGCGAGTCTGCCCTGCGTGGCGGTCCGTTGATCGCACTTTATGGCGTGGGACGTCGGCGAGCGCGCCTCGAAGCTTTGCCCTGGCTGGAAGTCCTCCGAGGCGATTCGTCCCAAAAGTGCTGCGGCGGGATTGGGGATGGAGGAACTCTTGAAATCCACGTGCTATGAATTCGTCCGTCACCCGCCGCCGGTTTCTGGCTTCGAATCTTCAAGCTGCGCTCGCCTCGTCGATGTTTCCCGCGGTTCTGCCGATGTCTGTGCTCGGACGCGGCCGAACGCCGGGACCCAATGACCGGGTGAACGTGGGGTGCATCGGGGTGGGGCCCCAGGGGCGCGGGGTGATGTCCGGGTTCTTGTCGCAGGACGGCGCGCGGGTGGTGGCCGTGTGTGACGTCGCGGCAGCGCACCTGGCCGAGGCGGCCCAACAGGTGGACACCCGCTATCGGAATTCGGAGTGCGCCCGCTACCACGACTATCGAGAACTGCTCGCCCGCAAGGACATCGACGTGGTTCAGATTGCGACGCCGGATCACTGGCATGTCCCGATCGCGATTGCCGCGGCAAAGGCCGGGAAAGACATCTATCTGGAGAAGCCGATGGGTTTGACCGTCGCGGAAGATCAGGCCCTGCGAAAGGCAGTGTTGAAGAACAAGCGCGTGTTTCAGTTCGGCACCCAGCAGCGGTCGGGGGGCGAGTTTCTGCGCGCGGTGGAATGGGTGCGAAGCGGTCGGATCGGGAAACTGCAACGCATTCATGTCTGGAGTCCGGCAAGTCGGCCGGGCGGCCCCACGGCGCCTGTCTCAGTGCCAGCGGGTTGGGACTTTTCCACCTGGCTCGGGCCGGCTCCGGAAGCGCCGTGTACGGACGGGCTGTTGGCCGACCATCCAGAGACCGGGGCATGGAAGACGTGGTGGTACCGGTACGAGTATGCTCTCGGTTTCATCGCGGGTTGGGGGGTGCATCCGTTGGACATCGCCCTCTGGGGGCATCCGTCGATGCTGGACGGACCGATGACTGTCGAGGGACGGGGAATGTTCCCGGAATCGGGGGCCTGCAACACATCGATCGCCTGGGATGTCCGGTTTGCCTTCGCGGATGGCGTGACGATGCGCTACCAGGGCACGCCCAACGAGTGGAAGGAAGCGAATGAACTGAACGACCTCAAGGAATGGCGCGACCGGTACGGCGAGCTCGAAGGGCACGGGACCGCGTTCGAAGGAACAGACGGCTGGATCTGCGTGCACCGGGGAGCGGTTCGAACGAATCCGTCGAGCCTGGCGGAAGAACCGCGCGGTCCGGAAGTGCCTGGCGTGCTGCGCAGCAACCATCACCAGCGCAACTGGGTCGAAGCGGTTCGCTCGCGCGGGCCAACCGTATGCCCAATCGAAGATGCGGTTCAGGCCGATGTCCTGTGTCACCTGGCCGACATCGCGACCCGGGTGAACCGCAAACTTTCCTGGGATCCGCGTCGCGAACGCTTTGAGGGAGATGTCGACGCCAATCGCCGTCTGGAGCTTCGGCCGATGCGAAAGCCGTGGGACAAGCTGGTCTGAGACGGGTCAGTCGGCGGTTGCGGATGAGGAACCGGCGTCCCTAGCGTGCTGGGGGTTCCGGGAAATGAACGCCGTTTGGGCCAGGATCGAGTTCGCATTGACCAGGGGAGACCTGATCCCTCCGGGCAGTGGTGCCGTCGTGGCTGTGTCGGGCGGGCGTGACTCGATGGTGTTGTTGTCGGCGCTGGATCGGTGCCGGGTTCGGCAGGGTTGGCGTGTGGTGGTGGCACACTTTCACCATCAACTGCGCGGTGCCGAAGCGGATGCGGACCAGGCGCTGGTGGCCGTGACCGCTGCGAGGTCGGGTTTGGCGTTTATCGCCGGCACGGCGAATGTGGAGGCGATGCGGGCACCTGCGGAGTCCTGGGAAACAGCTGCCCGTCGTTTGCGCCATGCCTTCCTGGCGCGTGTGGCGCGGGAGCAGGGCTGTGCGCGGGTGGCGCTGGGCCACCACGCGGGTGATCAAGCGGAGCTCTTCCTGCTGCGACTGCTGCGAGGCGCGGGTGCCGCGGGTCTAAGTGGCATGCGCGAGGGGAATCCGTCGCCGGCGGATCCTGGAATCGTTCTGGTCCGTCCGATGCTCCAGTGCCGGGGGCAGGACGTGGAGGATTTGGCGAATGCGTGGCGGGTGGAGTTCCGAATCGATGCCTCGAATTGCGACACGGCCTACCTGAGGAATCGCGTTCGTCATGAACTCATACCCTTGCTGGAGTCCCGGTATCAGTCGGCTTTAGAGCGAGTTCTCCTGCGTGAGCAGGTCCTGTTGCGGGATCAGGCCGACTTCATGGAAGCCACGGCGCTCGAATGGCTGAAGCCGGCGCCCGACCGTCGGCAGGGGCGCTTCGACACGTTGGCGGTGGCATTGCAGCGCGAGGTCGTGCGCGTGCAGGCGGCGCACCTGTCGCTGAGCTTGGACTTCGATTCCATTGAGTTCCTGCGGGAGCAACCGGACAGGCCGATGCAGATCCGCCCGGGACGCCGGGTGGTTCGCGATTCAACGGGCAATGTCCGCGTGCTCGAATCGGAACCCAAGGTTGGCGGGGGAGACTTTCTGCCTCACGAACGGGAGTTGCGGCTGAATGGGGGCGGCGGGGTTGAAACGTTCGGGGGAGGAACGATCGCCTGGCAGATTTCCGGGGTGCCGCATCAAGGGCCTGCACTCTCTCCGATCCGTGAACTGGATTCGCCGACAACACTGGAGTGTCTGGACGCTGATGCCGTCGGCAGGTGGGTTCGGCTGAGACATTGGCGTCCCGGTGACCGTTTCCAGATCATCGGACTGGGGGCTGCCGCCAAGCTGCAGGACCTGTTCACCAATGCCCGCGTGCCGGTTGTCGAACGTCGCCAGCGGGTGGTGGCCGAGACCGAGCATGGCGAAGTCTTCTGGGTTGAAGGCTTGCGTATCGGAGAATGTGCCAAGATCCGCCCTTCGACGGTGCGGACCTTAACCTGGCGATGGGATCGGAGCGAAGGTTAGGCGGGCCACTGACCCTCGACGATCGGACGCAGCTGAAGCCGAGCGGGATCGACGACGACGTGACGGACCCGCTTGCGCTTCCAGGTGTAGGTCATATGGAGCAGACCATCGCGGGTCTGGATGATGGCGGGATATGAAAACTCCCCGGGTTCATTCTCCAAAGCCGCTGCGGCCGACCATTTCCGGCCGTCATGGGAGACCGCCAGATTGAGCAGGTGCCGGCCTTGGGTCGTGTGATTGTAAATGAGCGCAAACCTGCCGTCGCGAAGTCGGACGGCGTCGATGCCCGAGCTGGGATTGGGGAGTTCGGTCTTGGTGAGAGCCTTCCAAGTCTTGCCGGCATCGGAGGACCAGGACTCGAGAATCACCCCCTGCCGGGAGCGGCACAGGATTTGGAGATCCGTGTCGGAGTGCGGAAGGAGGGTGGGCTGGATCGCGCCCCACTCCTCAGCGCGATTCAACGGAGGGGTGCGGGACCAGGAACCCAGCGGGTCCCGGGTGGTTTCCATCTGGACCTGCCAGCCGGTGTGTTCAGTGCTTGAACCGCACAGGAGAGTGCCGTCTTTGAGCTGGATGGGCTTGGCCCGAACCGGGCCCATGAAACCGTCGGGGAGTCGATGAGGGCCTGACCATGTCTTCCCCTGATCGGTTGAAGTTTTAACCAGACCCCACCAGTTGAACGGTTTTGGACCCACCTTGTAGAACAGCAGAAGCGGGCCCTGGCGGGGCTGGAACAGAACCGGATTCCAGCACGGATGACGCTGGGGATCGCCAGCGGCGGTGCCATCGGCAACGCGTTCAGGCTTGGACCAGGCGTCGGTGTGCCAGCGGGCGGTGTAGATGTCCACGTCGCTCCGACCTTCGGCCGTACCCCCGAACCAGGAAGCGAGGATGCCTTGATCGGTTTCCACCAGGGTTGAGGCGTGGCATTCCGGGAACTCGGCCTCTTCGTAGATGAAACGGCGGGCGATGATGCCCGCAGGCTCGGCCGTGCCAGGTGCGGGCGTTGCGGCTTTGGACGTGCGAGTGAGAAGGCCGAAGGCCGCAACCGCCGAGGCGGAGACGGCGAGGCGCAGGCAGTCGCGGCGGTTGCTGGGATTCATGGGAAAAGCGCAGGGTCAGTTTTTGGGCGCCGTCACCATCGGAAAATTGTCGGTACGAAACGGGGATGCCGGGAGTCCGTCGACGTTGAACAGGTTGACGATGGGGTTGTCGAGCCAGCCGTACCGGACGGCAACCGGTTCAGGAACCTTCGGGTGGGACACGACCACGCGGCGTCCGTCGATGCGGGCATCGGCCCAAAGCCATTCGCGATTGCTGCCGCAGATTTGGAATCCGGTGAGGCTTTTGCCGCGGACCTGGAGGCCTCCGCCGACATGATTGAACGAAAGAATGGCCCGGCCCTTGGAGATGCGAAGGCTTCGGAATTGAGGCCCGGAGTAGGTGATTCGTTCGCCATAGGCGATGGCTCGGGCGGCGAGGGCCAATCGGGCCCCCACCGGACGCTTCTTGACCGGGTGAATGTCGTCCTTGTCGCCGACGTCGGTGATGACCGCCATGCCGACCTTCGGAAGGACGCGCGTCGTCAGGAGCTGGGCCTCCCGAAGTTCGGCCCAATCGCTATCCGCCGGGGCGGCTGTAATCTCCTCGATCGAGCGCTTCTTGTTTTTGTCCCAGGGGGCGAGTTGGACGGCGAGGAACGGGAAATTGCCCTGGCCCCAGTCGGATCGCCAGTTCTGAATCAGAGTGGGAAAGAGACGGCCATACTCATGGGCTCGACCGGCATTGGATTCGCCTTGGTACCAGAGGGCGCCGGCGATGGCGTACGGGATCAAAGGATAAATCATCGCGTTGTAGATCTGCGAGGGGGCCCAATCACCCCAGGGACGACCTCGTGTTGGCGGACGTCCCTGAGCCTTCAGTTCCGCGACTTCTTTCTCCCAGGCCGCGAGGGATTCCTCGAAGCGGCGCTTCTTCTCGGGATACGGGTCCAAGATGTTCCGCTTGAAGTCCGGATCGGCGGCCAGCACTTCCCCCCGGATCCACACTTCGACCGGTGAACCGCCCCACGACGTGTGAATGAGACCCACGGGCACATTGCGCGCGCGCTGGAGATCGACGCCGAAGTAATAGGCGACCGCCGAAAAGCTGGTGACCGAGTTCGGGCTGCAAATCTCCCACCGCCCATTGACGTCGTCAGCGGGGGTCTCCGTCATGGCTTTGGCGACGGTGAAAAGGCGGATCTGTTTGTTGGAGGAAGCATCGATGGCGGATTGCGAGTCTTCCGACCTCGACATCGGCCATTCCATGTTGGACTGACCGCTGCAGACCCAGACTTCGCCGACGAGCATGTTCGTACGGGTAAGGGATTCGGTCTTGGCGCGAACGACGAGCTTTTCAGGTGGGCCCGGGCGTTGTTTGGGCAGCTTGATGAGCCAGCGACCGTTCTTGGAAACGGTGGAGTACGACTGGCCCCGGAAATCCACTCTGACGGTTTCCCCCGAGTCACACCATCCCCAGATGGGTACTTCGCGACCTTGCTGGAGTACGGCGTTGTCGGAGAAAACAGCGGGAAGGCGAAGTTCGGCGAAGGCGGAGACGCTGGCGGTGGCGGCGAAAGCGAGAGCGAGCGATCGAAGGAAGCGCCGACAGAGGAAGCTCATGCCGAGAGAACACGGCAAGGGAACCGAGCCGTCAAGCGTGCGTGCGGCGTGAGAGCACTGATCCATGACGGAGGGTTGCTTGGGCTGAGGGCGTGGTGATCCACGGCTACGAAGCTGGGGAGACAGAATCGCCGGAAGTCGGGTTGGGGCTGCCTGGGAAATTCTCGGCGATGAAGATCCAAAAAATGGTTGGTTGACGGAATGGGGGCATCGGGTATGGTCTCGCTCGTTGCTGGAATGTTCTTTGGACGGCGCGGGCGGATGGAGCACAAAAGTTCTCCGGAGTTGTGCGGTGCACACGACCTCCGGCATCCCCTAAGCCCGCATGCACCTTGAATTCGACATTCCCCGGGCCCTGGCGGTCTCCCTCAGACTGCGGGGCCCGGTTTTTTTTCGGGATAGCTTCTTCTTAGTCCCAGGTCCTAGGTCCCTACCGTCGGGTTTCATGTGCCTTGGTGGTGATCCCAAGCCCAAGCCGCCCCGGCCATCCTAAGCCGCTTCCGCTTCTTTCGCTTTCGAATCGTTGCACTCAGTGCCTGAGCGATCGAACGAAGCGGTCGAGCCGATCGAGGCCCTTTTCGATATTGTCCAAGCTGGTGGCGTAACTGATCCGGAGGTAATCGTCGGCGCCGAACGCAATTCCGGGCACCGCCGCGACTTTTTCGGCTTCCAGGAGTCGGGCGCAAAAGTCGGCACTTTTCAGACCGGTTCCGCTGATGTTCGGGAAGAGATAGAACGCGCCCTTGCTGTTCACGCAGGAGATACCGGGGATGCTGTTCAGCTTTTGCCAGGCGTAGGAACGGCGTTGGGCGTACTCGGCGAGCCAGCGGGGGAGGTGGTCCTGTGGGCCGATGAGGGCGGCGACGGCACCTTTCTGGGCGAAGCTGTTGGGATTGGAGGTGGAGTGACTTTGGATGGCGTCAATGGCCTTGGCGATCGGCTCCGGGGCGGCGAGGAAACCGAGGCGCCAACCGGTCATGGACCAGGCCTTGGCGAAGCCATGAACGATGACGGTATGGGCTTGGTGGGCCGGGCTGAAGCTGGCGACGGACTTGTGGACCGCTCCGTCGTAAAGCAGGTGCTCGTAGATCTCGTCGCTCATGATGAGGACGCCCCGTTCCACGCACACATCGCCGAGGGCTCGGATTTCGTCAGGGGTATAGACGCAGCCGGTCGGGTTGCTGGGGGAATTGAGGATGAAGAGCCGGGTACGGGCGGTGAGGGCGGCGCGAAGTTGATCGGGAGTGACCTTGAACTCGGTCCGGTCGGAGGTCGGGAGGATGACGGGCGTGGCGCCGGCGAGTTTGACCATTTCGGGATAGCTCAGCCAGTAGGGGGACGGGATGAGCACTTCGTCGCCTTCCTGGCAGGTGGCGAGGATGATGTTGTAGCAGGAGTGCTTGCCGCCGTTGGAAACGATGATCTGGCTGGGCTTGTACGTGAGCCCGTTTTCCCGTTGGAACTTGGCGGCAATGGCATCCCGAAGCTCCGGGATGCCGCTGGAAGGCGTGTATTTGGTGAATCCGGCGTTGAGGGCATCGATGGCGGCCTTCTTGATGTGGTCGGGGGTATCGAAGTCAGGTTCGCCGGCACCGAAGCCGACGACATCTTCGCCTGCGGCTTTCATGGCCTTTGCCTTGGCGTCGATGGCGAGGGTAAGGGACGGGGACAGCGCGGCAGCGCGGCGGGCGATCGGATAGTTCATGACCGAAATTCGGGTAGGGGAGCGTCGGGCAAGCGGTGGTGCCCGGCAAGACGGATATTCGGTGCTTGCGCAAGGACAAATGGAGCGTTGCCGGTTTGGGGAGAACGCGCCTATCCTGCGAAACGCGATGAAGCATCATCTCGACTTCGAGAAGCCGCTCATCGAACTCCATCAGAAGCTCGATGAGTTGCGGCGGGCCCAGCAGTCCAATCCGTTAGGGCTTCAATTGGAGGACGAGATCCGGGTGATCGAGGCCAAGTTGGCCGAAACGAGGCGGCAGGTCTACGCTGAGCTAACCGCTTGGCAAAGGGTTCAACTCGCCCGTCATCCCCTGCGGCCCTATTTCCTCGACTACGCCCGACAGGCATTCACGGACTTTTCCGAATTGCATGGGGATCGGCTGTTTGCCGATGACCATGCGATGGTGGGCGGATTCGCCTGCCTGGGGAGGCACCGGGTGGTGCTGATCGGTACTCAGAAGGGGCGCGACACGAAAGAGAACATCCTTCGAAATTTCGGGTCTGCGAATCCCGAAGGCTACCGAAAGGCGCTGCGACTGATGCGGTTGGCCGATCGTTTCGGACTGCCGATCATATCGCTGATCGACACGATGGGGGCGTATCCAGGGGTTGGCGCCGAGGAACGGCACATTGCGGAGGCCATTGCCGTGAATCTTCGGGAAATGATGCGCCTGGAGGTGCCGATCATTGCAGCCGTGCTCGGCGAAGGCGGATCCGGCGGTGCGCTCGGCATCGGGGTGGCCGATCGTGTGTTGATCCTGGAGAACGCCTATTATTCGGTGATCTCCCCGGAGGGTTGTGCCGCCATTTTGTGGAAGGACCGCAAGGCAGCAGGCCAAGCCGCGGCGGCACTGAAAATCACGGGACGCGATCTGCTCGAATTCAAGCTGGTCGACGAAGTGATTCCTGAACCGGACGGCGGGGCGCACCACGATCCCGCGGCCACGGCTGCGGCGCTCAAGGCTTCGTTGATCCGGAATCTGGAGGAAGTGCTGGCGGTACCCGGACCTGAACGACTTCGGCAACGGTACCAGCGATTCCGGGGGATGGGTCATTTCACGATCCGAACCCGGGTGGCCGGTGACGGCATGATCGGAGCAGAAGGCGTGACCGGAACCGTGATCGGAACCGTGACGGGATCCGCGGAAGCTCCCGAAAGCCCTCCTGAAAGTGTCCCGGCGGTGTCGAATCCCACAGCCCCGACATGAACTGGTATCCGATCCGCTTCGCACCGATCTACCAGGAACGCGTGTGGGGGGGCAGGCGACTGGAAAGTGTCTATGGACGGACTTTGCCCGGCGCCGTGCCGATTGGTGAATCCTGGGAAATCTCGGATCGTGGGGAGGACCAGAGCGTGGTGGCGAACGGTCCGTTGGCAGGACGCACCCTCCACGAGATGCTCGCCGAGCATGGCCCGGGCGTGATGGGCGAAGCTACCTTGCGTGCGGGGCGATTTCCGCTGCTGGTCAAGATGCTCGACGCCCGCGAGATCCTGTCACTTCAGGTGCACCCGCCGGTCCAACTCGCGGCGTTGATGGGTGGCGAGTCGAAGACCGAGATGTGGTATTTCACGGCGGTGGCGCCGGGCTCGGAGATCTTGGTGGGTCTGCGGTCGGGAACGACCCGGAACGAATTTGAGAGGCAGCTGGCGGTCGGGAAAGTGGAGGATTGTTTTCACCGGGTGGCGGTGCGACCCGGCGACGCCATGGTCCTACCCAGTGGGCGCGTGCATGCACTGGGAGCCGGGCTCCTGTTGTTCGAAATCCAGGAGAACTCGGACACGACCTTCCGGGTCTACGATTGGAACCGCACGGGACTCGATGGAAAGCGGCGCCCGCTTCACATCGCCGAATCGCTGGCGAGCATCGATTTTTCCGACCATGCGCCCGGACTGGTGGCATCGGCCTGGAAGCCGGACGGGGCGATGGAGACCCGGTTGCTGGTGGATGATCCGCTCTTTCGGGTGGACGTGCACCGTGGTCCGGACGCGGTTCGGTGGCGACGCCTACTCCCCCGGTGCGTGGTCGTGGGGGTGGTGCGCGGCGGCCTGAACCTGGGTGAGGCTGGCGCTGCCGTGCGGTTGGGGCCAGGCGACTTCTGCTTGCTGCCGGCGGGCATGAAAGGCGTGGAAGCACGATTGGAAGGGGAAACCGAGTGGTTGACCGCGGTGCCGGGACACGGACGAGGGTAACCGAATCGGTGGGGGGTGAGCCCGGCCATTCGAGTTCACAAGCGGATTCAGCCATGAACGAAAATCCACAAGCTTTGCCGAGGAAGCGCCGATCAACCGTTTCCAGCCGTCTGTCGAGGCGGTTTCTCTTGCTCAAGATCCTGCACGAGGACCGACCGTTCGCCGTGGTGATGGTTCTGGCGTTGAGTCTGGGGGTACTCGTGCTTCTGGGAGTTCCCAGGCTTTGGAAGACGACCCCGACCTCGTTTCCTTTTGGGGAGATTCGGGTGAGTGCTCTGGATCTGGTGCAGGCGTGGTCGCTGTCGCGGGCGGCGCGACGGGCGGAAGCTGCGGGCCAGGACGAGGCAGCTCTGTTGTCGTGGCGGGGTGCTCTGGTGAACAACATGGCGGATGCCAAGTTGCATCGCGGGGTTCTGGGTTTTCTCCAGCGCCTGCCGCAGGCCCGGCCGGATCGGACGCTGTTCGCGATTCGGAGCGCCTCGTGGGTAGTGGCGTTGTCGCGCACGAACCTGACCGATTTGGCGCTGATCGGCGAGGTGATGGAGCGCTATGGCAGGCCGCGGGTGGCCCTGGCCTGGATGGCAGGGATCGCCTTGGATCAGGATCCGGCCTTGGAGAAGGCACGGGCCAAGTGCCTGCTTTCGGCGGGTCGCTGGGAGGCTTTCGCGGATCGGTGGCGTGCCCATGGCGCCGGCTGGAAAGAAGATCCGATTCTATCGCTGTATCAGGATGCCTGGCTTGGAACGACGGACGATCGCACGGCGGGCCTGGAGGCGACGGGCCGGCTGAAGGAAGCGCTGGGGGTGGAAGGAGAACGAGGGCTGACGGCGGCGCGACTGCTGATCCTGGTGGCGGCGGTGAAGGGGCAGGTCGATGACCTTGGGCGGGCGCTGGAGACGCTGGAGGTCCGGGGTTCTGCGTCCGCAGCGCAGCACGGCCATTATTGGAAAGCCCTGGAGGCGTCAGGTCGTGGGGATGAGGCGCGTCGGCTGGCGTTGGCCTACGATCAGGTTCCGAGTGATCCTGAAATGGCGGCCATGCAGTGGCGAGCGATGCGCGACATTGGCCTGCCGACTGAGGCGCTGGCGTTGGCGGAGCAAAACCACGATCGATACGGGAACGATCTGGAGACGTGGAGGACCTATTTTGACCTGTTGCTCGATTCCCAGCGTTGGAGCGAAACGATCCGGGCTGCCGCCAACGCCCGTCTCAAGGCCGCACGTCAGGAACCGCTTCATGTGGAGGCCTTGTTCGCTGAGTATCGGGCGGCTTCGGGGGAGGGACGAAAGACTGACGAGGCCCGATTGGCGCAGGATCTGGCCGGGGTTCGCGTGGCGGAACCGGAGGCGGTCATTCGCATCAGCTCGACGCTTCGTAACCGGGATCGGGGGGTGGAGGCGCTCCGGTTGCTGCAAGCGCATGAGCCGGTGTTTCGCGATTCGGCGGCGTACTGGGCCGAGGTTTTTTCCCTGGGTCTTCTGGAGAAAGACTTGGAAACTCTTCGTCGTTCGGTGGGGGAACTGTCCCGGATCGAACCCAGGAGCATAGCGTGGGCGAACAACCGGGCCGCACTGCTGCTGATCACCGGCGAGGATCCGGCTGAGGCGCTGCGCCTGACGCTGGCGGGCCTGGCGCGTCATCCCGGGTCTTCAACCCTAAGAATCAATCATGTAATGGCTCTGCTCGCGGCTGGCAGGGCCGCAGAGGCTGAGCGTACCCTCCAAAGCCTGGTGAGTTCGAAACTCAGCAAGGAAGTTCTCGCCAATTTCGAATTGGCGATGGCCGAGACCCATCTTGCCTTGGGCCGGAAACCGGAGGCGTTGGAGACCGCGGGTCGGGTGGACCGAAGTCAATTGTTGAGCCCGCAATTGGAACGTCTGGACCGCATCGCGGCCCAGGCTTCCGGCGGGGGCGGCCAATAAAGCCGGTCGGACAGGTCAGGAAAAACGACGATGCGCGATGATCAGGACATTGAAGAACTGAAGGGGCTGCGGCGCTGGTGGCTCGATGTTCGTCGTCGATGGGACGAGGAGCTTCAGACCAACGGATTCCTGAGGCACCTGGTCCACGAACCCACGTTCCTGGTGGCCGTGATTGGCCTCCTGGTCTGCGCGGGTGGCGTCGCCGTGATAATCCCGAAGCTCTGGAATCCTGCCCCGCCCCATTTTTCGAGGACGGTCCGGGTGAGTCTGCTGGATCTCGCGCAGGCTTGGAATTTGCGGCGGACCGCTCTGAATTCCGTTGCCGAAGGGCAATGGGAGGATGCTCTGGTCGCCTGGCGTTCGGCGATGGCCAACAATCTCGCCGATGCCAAGACCCATCGGGGTGCGCTCGAGACGCTTCGGGACGCGCCCTGGGTGCATTCCGCGAACCTGAACCTTGCCTTGTTCAGCGGCGAAGTGCTCATCGAACTTTCAGGCACGAATCGAGCCGATACCCTGCTGGTGGCGGACGTTCTGATCCGGCATCGCCTGGCCGACGTGTCGTTGGGGGTGCTGCGCGGGTGGGAAAAGGAATTCACGCCGGCCGAGGAGGCGGTTTGGCTGCGCGGACTTCTGACCGCAGGCCAGGTGGGCGCCTTCGACGCCCGCTGGAAGGCATCCGCAAGGGTTCATGAGGGTGATGCCCGCATGCGCTTGTATCGAGCGGCGATCGACGCTTCAGGTCCTCCGGCGCAGGCGGTGGATGGCCTCGATCGGCTTCGGACGTCGTTGACGGACCCTGCCTTGAAGATCGATGCCGCCCGCCTGTTGTGTTGGGCGGCCCTGCGGCGCGACGACCCGGTCGAATACGAACGCGCCTTGTCGGTGTTGCGGGAATCGAAGTCAACCATGGTCCAGGATGAGGTGGGCTTCTGGTTGTTGCTGGCCCGGCATGACCGCCTCGAAGATGCCCGCCGTATGGCCCGAGAGTATCGCGAACTGCCGCCTCCGACGCCGATGGAGGCGGTGCAACTGGCCCGGGCCTGGTCGGAACTCGGTCTGGGGGATCTCGCGGTCGACATGTTCCGGGACCACGGAGACAGGTACGGCGTCGCTATCGATGTGTGGGCGACCTATTTCGATTTGTTGATTGATCGACGGCAATGGGACGACCTGCGTCGGGTGGCGGCCACGTTGCGGGGGAATTCCTCGAGCAAGGATGATGTCCAGGCGATGACATGGTATGCCGAGGCCATCGCCGATCTGTCCGAGAACCGACGCACGGCCGTCGGCACTTACCTCCGGCGGTTGGAGGATTCGGTCATTTCCGATCCCGCGTTGGTATTGCGGCTGGCGTCCGGGTTGATTCGGGCCGGCGAGTTCGCGACATCGGCCAAGCTTCTGGCTCGGGTGGAGTCGGATCTGGGGACGCAACCGGATTTTTGGATTCAGCTTCTGATCAATGCGCAGGGACGACGGGACACGCAGACCATGCAGCGCGCCACGGAGCGCCTCCTGGAGTTGCAGCCGGGCAGTCTCGTCGGACTGAACGTGAAGCTTGGACTGATGCTTCTGGCTCGGGAGAAGCCGGCGGAGGCATTGACCCTCAGCGTGCGTTTGACCAGCGGAGGAAAAGCTTCGGCCGGCGCGGCCATCAATCATGCCGCGGCGTTGCTCCAGAATTCACGGATCGCGGAGGCGGGCGAGATGCTGTCCCGGATCGGTCCGTCTCGCTTATCCGCAGTGGAACGGGCCGCCTGGGAGTTGGCTCAAGTGGAGTTTCTGGGGTTGAGCGGACGCCCTGTGGAGGCCTTGGAGTTGGGAGGGAAGATTGATGTTCGCCAACTGATGCCTCCGGACGAGTCCTGGCTGCGTAAGTTCACCCTGGATGCCCGGCGACGGGTAGCCGACACCCCACCGTGACGCCTCAAGAACCATCGACAGGTCGATTTTTGATTCGTTGGGCCGTTTACGCCGTGGCGGTGTTGGTTGCCACCCAAGTAATCCCCGGGATCCAGTATCGCAGTTGGGAAGGTCTTCTGGCCGCCACTTTGTTGCTGGGGCTCTTGAACTCCTTCGTCCGGCCGCTCCTGCTCCTGCTGAGCTTGCCTCTCGTCGTCGTCACGCTGGGCCTGTTCCTTTGGGTGATCAACGCCGCTCTGCTTTACTTCGTCGGTTGGTTGGTTGGGCCCTTCGATGTCGCCGGCTTCGGCTCCGCCCTCGGCGGTGCCGCGGTCATCAGCATCGTGGCCACTCTGCTGGGCGGCGCCTTGGGGGTGAATTCAACCACGGTCCGGACACGGAGACCCCGCGCCACTGCGCCCTCCGCATCGCCATCGCCGTCCCGCGACGATCGGCGACCTCCCCCCGGTGGCGATGGCGGCGGCCCGGTCATCGATGTCTGACCGGGAGTACGTCGGTCAGTCCCGGACGTAGGACGCCCTCTGGGTCGGAACGCCGGCCGCAACGAATTCACGTTCGAAATCGGTCATGACTGTGGTCAATGCGTCGGGTGTGGGCACGGATCGGAGGCCCGGACAGGCGTCGAACACCGAGCACATTTGGGTGAAGTAATCGGTGTTGTCGGTCCGCAGATGGACGGAGGCACTCGGTTTTAGGGATTCACGCACCAACGTGGCGAAGCGTTCGTTGACCAGCCGGTTCTTGTGATGCCGGCGCTTGGGCCAGGGATCGGGGAAGTAAATGTGGATCGCCGCGGTCGCCGCGGGAGGCAGCAAGTATTCGACGCAATAGGCTGCCTCAATCCGCAGGCCCAGGATGTTCGTCAGCTGGTTCTTCTGGCACTTGCGATCAAGTTTGCGAATTCGACCCAGGAGACGCTCCACCCCGATGAAATCGCGGTCCGGATGACGTCGCGCCCACTCGATCAGGAAGGACCCGTCGCCGCTGCCAAGTTCCACCTCCACCGGTACGGCACGCCCAAACATCTGTTGCAGGTTCAACCGCTCAAACCACGACGCCGGCTTGTAGATCCGCTTGTCGCGTTCGATGAACGCCGGATTCGTTTTCAGGTCGGATTCGGTCGGTGTTGCCGGAGAATCTGCTCGCTCAACGGGATCAGGAGGAAACATCGGAAGTCGGGGTGGCGGAGGGGTCGGCATCGGCGACGAACAGGGCCAGGGAGGCGGTGTATCCGTGGAGGTGATTTCGAACACCGACGGGCCCGATCTCGCCGTTGCAAAAGAATCCGGCGAGCGGGAGCTGCTGGCCCAGGCTTTTGTGGACCAGCCGGGTGTCGTGGTGGCGCTGGCCGAAGAGTCCCTGACCGCGTCCCGCACAGCTGCAAAGGCAGGAAGCGATGATCCGCTGGCCCGCCAGACGCCGTCCCGCCTGGTTGAGCAGTTCCGAAAAATCCTGGGTGGCGGCGGTGCCGTCGCGGAATTGGAACTGGACCGTCTGCCCCACGCGGACAGAGGCTCCGACCGCGACGACCCCGCGGTTGGGGTCGGCGCCCAGGAGGTTGCGAACCAGAAAGTCCCCGCGCCGGTGTTCTTCGAGATACTCGTCGACGGCAAGGCCGACAAAAATGTTTCCGTTGGCGCGGGCCTTTTCCGGCGCGGGCAGGGCATTGAAGGTGTCCTGCAGAACCGTCAGTGCAGGCAGATTGCCGATCCGTTGAATGTAGTTTCGATCCGCCGCGGTGATGGTCCACGGCCGGCCGATCGGGGTGCAACCCTGGGACACGATGGCCTCGAGACGCACCGAGCCACCAACCGAAATACCGATCCCGCCATCGGTGAAGACTTCCTGATTCAGGAACAGGCATCGGTCCTCGGAACCGGACGCTCCGCCGGCAAGACCACCCAGGCAGGGAATCCCCGGGTAGGCCTCGTTCCATTGGCGGAGCCAGCGTTCGGCATCGAATTCGCCCGGCTCCGCAAAGAACAACCAACCCCGGGTGGTGTCGGTGTCGACGCCGGTCTGCGCATGCCACCAACCAGGCCCGTTGGATTCCTCGACATCCGCTGCCGTGAACCGGGCGGGGGTCAGGTGGGCGCCCGGAAGTGAGAGCAGCAAGATCGAAAGCCCCGCCCCGTCCTCGATTTCCTCGGACTGGCCGATGACCCCATGGGCGCTGCACCCGGCGAGGAGGCTGACATGTCCATGCACCTGAATGAGTTCGTTAATCTCTCGAATCTGGGGCAGGAGCGGGGGGCTGGCGAAGACGAGAGCCAAGTCGGCGCGCTCGCCGGGGAGTTGGCGACGGGCTTCTTCCACGCGGGAACGCAGGCTGCCTTCATCGAAAGCATCCGCCATTAACACGGCGGTGGCGTATCTTGTGGCCGTCATCGCGCCACCAACCTAGGGCCGGGAGGGTGTTCCGTAAACAAGGTCCTCGGAATTCGGCGCGGAATGAAGATTCCTGGCCAGCGATGGGGGGTGATCCCCCAGTCTTCACCCTTCTGGGGGTGTTGATCCGACCGAACGAGGATGTTCTCGCGGTGAAGCCGGCGGCGGTCGTCGTGCTGATCGGAACCAACGATCTGGAAGAGAACGCCGAGCCGGAAACCGTGGTCGCGAACCTCCAGCTCATCCTGGGCCGCCTCAAGGAGCATAATCCGCGGATGCCGATCCTCCTTTGCCAGGTGTTCCCCAGTTCGGCAACCCAGGCTCGGCCCGCCGCCAAAATCAAAAAGATCAACGACTTGTATGCATCTGCCGTGAAGGGCGAAGCTCAAATCACCCTGGTTGAAACCTGGACCCGGTTCGCCGATGCCCGAGGGGATGCCAAAGCCGGGGAGTTCCCCGACTTGCTCCATCCGAACGCCGCGGGCTGCGCCAAGTGGGCGGCGGCGATCCGCCCCATCCTGGCGACATTGGGGTTCCTGAAGACTGAGCAGGACAGTTTTACGCCGGAACCCGGTTTTGAGAGCTTGTTCAACGGGCGCTACCTGACCGGTTGGGGGTATCGGACGAATACGTTCGACGGAAAGACGGCGAGTCCGGACGTCCGTTCCGTGGCTAAGAATGGCTGGCTGATCGTCACAACCCCACCTGAAGGGCGCCGGTTATCGACCCCAGGACTGGAACGAGATCGTGGTGACCGTAAAAGGCGGCTTCGCCCATGGCACCTGTAACGGCGAACTCCTGGAAGCCGCCATGGTCGCGCCCGCGACCGGCCCGATCGGCCTGGAAGGTGATTGGGGCCAGATGGAATACCGCCGGATTCGGGTGCAGGAACTGCCTTAAGCGAAAGCGATCACGCCGCCTTGGGCTTCGGCATGAGCCGGCCGGGGCCCGAGGCTTTTGCTTGGGCGCCGGGTTTGAAGCTGCGCCAGTAACGAAGCGGCAGCAACGAGATCGTCAGCAATGCCATCTGGGTGACGTCGAAGAGGATGAGCCACCGGAAGGCGGCATCCATGAACCCATAGGCGTGGAGCCCGATGCCGAGCATGTTGACGCCGAACCAGGAGAAAGCGGTGATGACGTTGCCGAAGATTGCGGTCGCCATGAGCGCCTTCTCCGAGAGGACTTTGCCCCACCGCGCGTGCAGGTAGAACGCGTTCCAGATCACGATCATCAGGGCGCCGTTTTCTTTGGGGTCCCAACCCCAGAACCGACCCCAGGATTGGTCGGCCCAGATGCCGCCGAGGACCGTTCCGACAAAGGAGAAGAGCATCGCGAAGCACGTGACGCCGTAGACCATGCGGGAGAGGGACTTGGCGTTTTCGGCGGTCAGCGAGGCGGTGAAGAAACCGCGCAACACGTAGAGGATGGCGAGGAACCCGGCAAAAAAGGTGGCGGAATAGCCGAGCGTCACCACGACCACGTGAGTGGCGAGCCAGAAATTGGTGTCGAGCACGGCGCGCAACATGATCATGGTATCGCCGCCCAGGGACAGGTTGTGGGCGACCACGAGCGTAGCAAAGCCGGTGAGGCCTCCGACGACCGTTCCAATACCGTCCCGGTAGAAGCGTTCGAGCAGCAGCCCGAGAATGGAAGTTCCCCAGCCGATGAAGATGGCGGACGAATAGAGGTTGGTGACCGGGGGGCGGCCTTCGAGGACCATGCGGTAGATGAGTCCGCCGGTGTGGAGAATCAGTGCCACCACGGTAAGTGCGACGCCGGAGCGGCGGAGGGTTTCATTCCGTTGGAACCAGGAGATGCACGCGCAGAGGAAGGCGGCGATGTAGAGGATCATCGCTTTGTAGAAGGCCTGGGCGTGGTTGTAGAACGACTCCTTTCGCCCCTTGGCGATCTCCGGTTGGTAACCGTGGTGCGCCAGCCAAGCGTGATACTCCCCGACGCTATTGTTGAAGCCAGCGCTGTCCCCGGCCCGGAAGGTGTCGTTCATGGCGGCGAACAACTTGATCGGCTGCGGAATCGCGCCCACTCGCGCAGCGTCCATCAGGGCGGTCCCGGCATTGGACCAATCGTCGCGGGCATGCCCGGGGTTCTCACCCGGAACCACGAGGGGGTACGCAAAGCGGGCCACCATGTCGAATTTGCCAAGGTGCCCGATCAGGGCATCCAGGGCTGATTGATCGAATGGTTTTCCATCGCGCTGGGCTTCGGCGGCAGCCCGACCTGGGCTGATGGCCTGTTCGTAAGCGGCGAGTTGTGGTCCGAAGTCCGTGATACGCTCCGGCTTCAGGCTGTTTTTGATCCGTTGGTAGAGGATAAGGCGGTTGTAGGTGTCCATGACCGCCTTCTGGAACGGCGTCTGCTGTTCGGATTTCAGCTTGGCTTCGCTGATCCGGCGGGCTTCACGTTCCAGTTCGTCCATCCCCGGCTGGATCTCCGCGAAGGAGAAGTGCTTGTCCTCGCGTTGGATACGAAGCAACGAAATGACATCGGGATGATCGATCCGGAACACAGGCCGGGTGTCGGCCACTTCGGCGTGGAACATCGTTTCCTTGAGCCACTCGAGCGCGGAAAGCGTCACGATCGCCTTGCCCGTGGCGGCGTCGGTGACGCGCACCGTTTGTTTGGCGCGCAGTTGGAGGAGTGCATTGCGAGCGACCGAATCCAGCGGCTGCACGCGGCCTTCAAGCAGCACGGGAATTCGACCAAACTCACGAGACTGAAACTCCTTGTCCCGGGGCGGAACGAGGGTGGTTGCCAGCCAAAGCACCGCAAAGCCGGCCACCAACAAGGGCACGTGACGATTCATAAACTGGCCCGAAAATGCCCGAGTTCCCTGCGATTGCCAGCGCCGATTCGGCCGAGGGGTTGCCAGAATTCCCTACGCCTCCCGTCCTCGTCCGCCGCCATCGCCTCGGGAGCCCAAGGCGAAAGCGTTGAAATCGAGGACAGGTATTCGGGTGAACCCCAGTCTGGTTCTGGGTGACCGGTGCCTCCGGGGTACCCCGGCCCCACGACGTGTTGGGACCGGGGGGATGGTTAGAGTTCCGATTCCGAGCAAGCTTAACGTCGCGCCATCGTTCGCTTCATGCCGGCGACCGCTGACAGGGATCTCAAGAGCAGAAGCACCGTCTTCGTTGTTGGTGACTGACGCCCGTGTGTCGCCGGCACTCCTAGCCTTGATCCTGTGAGGTTCAGGCAGGAGTTCGGAGGGGGCTAATGCAGGCGGATGTCCGCATGGCCTTCAGCATCGACAGCGCCACCCAGCCACGACCGCCGCCACCTCGTTCTCCGGGACGACGACAGGGGCCGGCAGGGTGTATTCTGCGGCGACGGCTTCGGGTTGTCCGAAGATTTCTCCGCAGTCCGCCGGAAGGTCCTTCCGCCCGAAAGTCTTGGACAGGTACTTGTCGATGAAGACGCGATCCTCCGCCACCAGGCACTGCTTGGCGTGCGCTTCCAGAAAGGGATACTTGAGCGCCCTGTCCACGATGTCCTTCAGAGACTCTTGATGCAGGTTTCCGAAGCTGACGTGGATGAAGGGGCAGCAGAGCACGTCCCCGTAGGGAGTGATGTAGATGGCTTCCTTCATCGCCGGGCAACCCCGCCCAAGCACAATGGAATCCATGTCCTGACGCACGTAGGCGGAGGACTGGATGATCGCGCGCACGACGCGGTTGTCGTCCCGGCTCAGGATGGCGTCCATGTTGGCGTCCCAGTTCCCCGACGGCGCCGCCAGCACGATGTTGAGCAGGATGCGGTTGGCGACGCAGTAGTCGACCAGTTGGCGGAATCCCGCCGTGTAGAGGCTCCATTTCGAGACGGTCGTGTTGACCTGGACATGGAGTCCGGTTCGCCGTGCTGCCTGGAGGCCGTTGTAGGTCTTTTCCCACGATCCGGGAACCCCCCGGAATCGGTCATGTTCGTCGGGTACGAAGGAATCGATGCTGATGTTGAGCTGATCCACTCCGAAGGTTCGAAGGCGGCGGGCCAGATCCGTAGTGATGGTGGTTCCGTTGGTCGTGATGGAAAACAGGGCCTTCTGGGGCGACATGCTGCGGATGAGTTCCTCCAGGTTCTTCACGAGAGTGGCCTCGCCTCCTTGGAGGGACAGGTGGATGGCCCCCAAATCCAGACACTCCTTGGCGATGCGCCGATAGTCCTCCACTTGAAGGCGGGGACGATCGTTGTTCTCCAAGGATGTGGCGAAGCAATGGGCGCACTTGAGGTTGCAGGCGTAGTCCACGGCAAAATCGACATACCTCAAAGGCTGTCGCTCGCGGACGACAAAGCTCCGGAGATAGAAGCCAACCATTCTCGCGAGGAACTTTGGCTTGCTCCAAACCATCCCGTACTGAAGAGCCGCCCATTGGCGATGCAGATGCAGATTCATGGCTTCAGTGAGACTTCCGACGAAAGGCACGGCGGAGAACGGCGAGCTTATCGGTGAACATGCGGGCATCGTGCCGTGGTCCCAGACTGCCTAAAGGCAAATGTGGCGGCTCATTGCCGGGCGAAACCGAACCTTTTGGACCTTCCACGGGCCGGTTGACGGGTGAGTCGTGGGGGCTCCGGCGGCGGTATTCGGTTGGCGTCAGAGACAGCCCCTCGAAACGGTTCATCGCATCACCACCCTGGCGAACGGCGATCGGTTGCTGGCGGGACTCGTTCGAATTTTGGCGCTTGGAGAGCCTGTGGGTTGAGGAGAGGATATCTCCACCCTCGACTAGGAAGGCAGGGTTGGGGCCGAGATTCTGCCGCCGTGATTCGAAGGAGAGACCTCATGAAAAAATCCAAAGCCGCTTCCCAACCGACCGCCACCCGTTTGAGCGAGAGTCTCAATCAAGTGCTCGCGGATTCGTATGCCCTCATGGCATTGACGCACCTGGCACACTGGAACGTCGAAGGACCCGGTTTTTTCGCGCTGCATACCGCGTTTCAGACGCAATACGAGGAGCTTTTTACAGCCATCGATGAGATCGCGGAGAGAGTCCGTTCCTTGGGTTCTTACGCGATCGGTGGTGTCGCCAAGTTCGCGGAGACAGCGAGCATGAAGGAATTTGCGGCGCCGCTTTCGCAAGGGGAGTACGTCAGCGCGCTGATCGCCGCCCATGAGCAATTGGTGGTGCACGCCTCGTTGTCCCGGGATCTGGCCAGCGAGCTGAACGATCCCGAGAGCCAGGATTTGATGATCGGGAGGATCACCCTCCACCAGAAGACCCTCTGGATGTTGAAGAGTTTCCTGAGGAGTTGAGCCCTAAGGGACCGGTGTGGGTCCGGTCGACAGCGGAGTCCATGTTGATCGCGCTGGACCGGTTCGCGGAGGGTCCGCGAACCGGTCTGGAGGAGTCTTGGTGGGGAATTCAGCTGCTGCCCGAGAAAGGTCTGGCCTATTTCCCCACGTAGCGTAGCCGGTAGACGAGGTTGGCGCCGTCGTCGGCGATCAGGATCGAGCCGTCGGCGGGTTCAGCGCAGTCAATTGGCCGGCCCTTGAATTCGGTGCCGTTCTTGAGGAAGTCGACGATCTTTTGTTCTCCGTACGGGTGGCCGTTTTCGAAGAGAACGCGGGTGACGGAGTAGCCGACTTTTTGGGTGGCGTTCCAACCCCCGTGATGAGCGACGAAGGCATCGCCCTGGGCGTCAGGGATCTTGGTGCCCCGGTAGAAGATCAGCGCGTTGGCGGCTGAGTGTGCTGGCATGGTCCATTCGGGGATCACCGTCATCGCCGCGTATTTCGTCAGGTCAGGATGATCGAGAAACATCAGGTTAGGCTGCGCCTTCCCCACGATCCAGGGATGTCCGTAGAAGCCGCCTTCCTTGTAGTGGTTCAGTTCCGCGGGCGGGTTGTGGTCGGTAAACGGCTGGCCGTTCTTCTTGTCGGCTTCGAGCTTCGCGCCCATGGCGTCAATGTCGTGGTCGACACCCCAGATCTCGTCGGTGCCCGGTCGCACGGCGAACTTCTCAGTGTTGCGAACGCCGGAGGCGAAGAGCTTCTTGTCGGTGCCGTCCAGGGCGAAGGACCAGATCTTCTTCCGTTCGGAGGCGTCGATCGGCTCATCGGTGGCATTGGTTTGGTCGCCGACGTGGGTGTAGATCCGGCCTTTATGGATCAGCAAGGCGCGCCACATATGGCCGCCGTCTTTGCCGGTGGGCAGGTCCATGGCGTTGAGCACCTGGAACTCCTCGTCCGCGCGTCCGTCGCCGTTCGTGTCGCGGGCGCGGGAGATGGAGTTCAACTGGGCGAACCACAGCCAGCCATCATGGAACTGCAGGCCCTGAAGGATGGTCTTAGGCTCCTTGTCTTGCACAAAGGTTGTTGCCTTTTCAAAGACGCCGTCGCCGTCGGAATCTGTGCACCGGAAGATCTTCCCCTGCCCGGGAACACTGACGAAGAGGGCCCCATCGGGAGACACTTCCAGGAATCGTGGGGCCTTGATGCCGTCGACAGCGACCGTCAGTTCGAATCCGGGTCGGACCCAGACGCCTTCGGGAACGCCGGCGGCGTAGGTGAGAGGTGAGGCGATCACGCCGACGGCTGCCAATGCGGCGCGAATCCCCTGCCAGGACGATTTGAGCGTTTCAGATCGCGGGCTGGAGTTGTAGGGGCAGGGGCAGGGCGTGTGGGATTGCATGCGGCTTTTTATAGAGGGCCGGGAAGGCGGGACCACGAAAATTTTTGGTTCCTTGTAAGAGCTGATGAACCGGTGCCTGGAAGAGATCCCATGGTCATCCTCGGCCACTCAAGTTGTGGTGCGGTCAGCGCCGCTCTTGATCATCTTTCGGATCCCGCGGAGGAGCCTTCGGAGATTGTGTCGCTCCTCTACCAGATTGAACCCGCGCTCTCCGGCATTCGGAAGGACCTGAATCGCGAAGACCAGGTGGCCGAGGCGGTCAAGCGCAACGTCGACCTCGCGGTGCGCCGTCTTTCTCGCGTTCCCGACATGCGGAAGAGTTTGAAGGCCGGGCGGATCAAGATCGTCGGCGCGGTTTACAACATGGGATCTGGCAAGGTGGAACTGCTTCCCTACACATCCCCCTTCTGTGGCGACCCCGGAGGCCGCCACTACTCGAACGGGTTGGTCTTCATGGAAGCTTTGGGCCACGTCTCCCAGCCGGGAATGGGATGTTCGGTCATCAGGTCTTCCACGAGATAGAAATCCGGGCGGTCGGCGGTTGTGGCACGCACAGCCCGGACTTTGGCTGGGTCGATGAAGGGCAGGTTGTTGCCGAAGGATTGGCGGACGTAGCTGAGCACGGCGGCGATTTCGTCATCGTTGAGCAAACCGCCGAAACCGGTCATCGGAGGCACGCCTCTGCTGGGGTCGAACAGTTGCCCTGCCAGCGGCAGCGGGCCCCAAAGTCCTTTGAGGACGACCTTGATCAGGCGCTCATCGTTGCCGGACAGCCATGGGTTGTCCTGGGCGACGAGGGGCGGATAGATGTTCGGCATCCCGAGGCCATTGGCTTGATGGCAGGTGATGCAGTAGGCGTCGCGGTTGAAGATTTCTTTGCCGCGGGCGTAAATTTTCAGTTCCGCTTCGTTCAGTGCGCGGGTCGGTCCGTAGCTCTTGTCAGCGTCGGATTTTGGGGCGGGCTCGAACTTGAAACTGCCGGCGAGGTACGCCTGGGCCTTGGGATTATCGGTGAGATCAAACCTGGGAGCGGCTTGAAGTGATTTGAGGTCGTCGGCCAAGGTGGTCTTCAGGATCTGGTCCGTGACGGGACCCATCCAACGGTCGAACGGGTGTTTGAGGGCTTCGAGGACGATCCGGGCGCCGGCGGGAGTGTTGAGCCAGGACGCGGCGACGATGGCCTCAAGTCGGACACGACCGTGCGGGTCGTTGGCGGCGCGGAGGAACATCGAGGTGCTGTCGGGGATCTGGCGGTGGGCGTACCGGAGGACGTGAACGGCGGCGGCGCGTGCCTGATGAGCCCGAGCATGGAGGCATTGTTCCAGGAGGGAGCGGTCGACGGCGTTGTGGGACCAGGTGACCCAGAGAGCCTCACAGAGGTGGTGTTCGTAAGCGGGGTCCTGTCGATCCAGGGAGGCGGCCCATCGTTTCACGGCGGGGATCACCTCGGCGGCTGGCCGGCCGCGCAGTTCACGGCGCGTCCGGTAACGGGAACGGTACTCGGGCAGCTTCAGGTTTTCAAAGAGCTGGGCAAGATCGGCGCCCGCGATTGAGGCGGGCTTCATTAACGGGCGGGACGGGTAGGTGATGCGGTAGATCCGGCCGTGGTCGCGATCGCGGTTGGGATCTCGGGCGTTGTGCTGCATGTGGCCGATCAGCGCGTTGTGCCAATCGACGAAGTAGAGGGAACCATCGGGCGCGGTCTCGAGGTCGACGGGACGGAAGTTGGGATCGGTGGAGGAGACGAGATCGCCGATGTGTTTGCCGTCAAAGCCCGAGCCATCTTCCCAAACCTTGTGCAGGCTGGTTCCAAGGAACCCGATGCTATTGCAGATCATGAAGTTCCCCTGCACGTCGTCGGGGAAATGCCGGGATGAGACGAATTCCGTACCGGAGGTGGGCCGGGCGCGTTTGGGGGCGAACTCGCCGACCTGCGGAATCTCGAGGCCGTGGGGGATCTTCGCCGACAAGGGAAGTCCCCAGTAATTCTGTCCGGACGACGCATCGGAGATGTAGCCCTGATCCCACTCGTCGAAGGCCATGCCCCAGGGGTTGTTGTAGTCGGACTGGCTGTAACGTTCCAGGCGGTAGCGTTTCGGGTCGAAACGCCACGCACCGCCGTCGGTCATCCGCTCCGGGCCATACGGCGTTTCGACCTGGGAATGGAGAAAGCGTCCTTCCAGGAGATAAAACGAGCCGGACGCATCCGCTGCGTAGGCGGAGATGGCGTGGTGGGTGTCGTGGGTGTCGAATCCGGTCAGTACGATCTCCATGCGATCCGCACGGTCGTCCTTGTTGTCGTCGATGAGCAGGCAGAGGTGGGGTTCCTGGGAGACATAGACGCCTTCCGGAGTTAGCTCGAAGCCGATGGGGAGATTGAGGTGGTCGGCGAAGAGGGATTGTTTGTCGGCGCGCCCGTCACCGTCGGTGTCCTCGAAGATGAGGATCTTGTCGTTGGGTCGTTCGTCGCCCGGTTTGTAGTGCGGGTAGCTGGGAATGACGGAGACCCAGAGCCTGCCGCGGTTGTCGAACGACATCTGCACCGGGCTCTTCAGATCGGGGAACTCGGACTCCGAGGCGAACAGTTCGATCTTGTACCCTTCACGCATCGTGAACTTCTCGAGGGCCTTCTCGCGCCCGAGGTATTCGATCGGTTTCTTGAAGTTGGATTCGATCGGGGTTAGTGGCCGGGTTTTGTCGTCGGGCACAGGCGGCAGCGTTGCGCTGGCGGTGGTTTTGCCGGAGGCCATGTTCCAGAGGCGTACGTCGCGCAGTCGGGTCATCTGGCGCATTTTCTGGATCTCCTCCGGATAATTGACGTTGCCGAAGGGCTTGTACCGCTGGCCGTAGACGTGGACCCCGTTGAGCATCCGGTAGTCGTTGAACCAGAACCAATCCTTGTCCTCGACCGCCGCGCGTATCGCGCGGGGATCGGTGGCTGAAACGGCGGCGCCGGGCCCGTAGATCTTCTCGAGCAGAAACGGTGCGAGGCGGGCGTAACCGGCGTCATTGAGATGGCAACCGTTGATGGTGAGTTTGGGTCCGCCGCTGGAGAACCACTGAAGGGTCGGGGTGAACAGGTCGACGCTACCGACGCCTTTCTCGCGGGCGACTTCGAGCACCGCATTCGCGTAGGCGGCGAGACGGCGATTCTCTTCCTCGCCCTTCGGCAGGTCAAAGGCATCGGAGCGGTCCTCGAACGCGATGGGGGTGACCAGAATCAGGCGGGGCGCGGACCGACCGTTGTACGCCAGCGACAGCGTGTGATCGACGAACGCAGTCAGTTCGGCCTTGAAGTTGTTGACGCGATCCAGGCCGTCGAAGGACTCGTTGTAGCCAAAGAAAGCCAGGAGGGTGTTGGCTTTGACCTCGTAGAGCCATTCGTCCGGGCTGGGATAGTGGCCGATGCCGAAATGGGCGGAGAGTTCTGGGTGGAATTTCTCAGCCCCGGGGAAAGCCCATTGGGTCTTTCGCGAGGGACTGGGCCGGAATCCGGGAGTATCGCCGGGATTGCAGAGATTCCGCACGGTGAGGCGGGACTGTGGGAAGCGGAGTTGGAGGGCGGTCTCGAAATGGCCGAAGTACAGCATTCGTTCGCCGAGGGAATTGCCGACCATGGCGACCGTTTCGCCAGGGATGGGCTCGAGTGGCAGCGTGACCGGGGCGGGGCGAAGGGCGGCGGTGGGTGGTTTGGCGTAGATGGGCAGTCCATCGGACTGCGCCGCGTCCACCGCCCGGACCAAGCCCAGGATGAGAAGCAGGATCGGGAGAAAGCCCTTGGTGCGCATCGCCATCTTCTACTGAAGGACGAGGATCAAGTAAACGGGTTCCAAGGTTTCAGGCTAGTTCGCGGTCGAACCAGGCGAAAGCGTCGTCCTGCATGGAGCGCGTGAACTGGTGCGGTGTGTCGTAGAACCGGCCGGTGAACCGTTCCGGTGTTCCGGCTCGATCGAAGAGAGTGGCGATCTTCTCCAAAGCTTCCTTCATGCCTGAGGGTGGGAACAGCCCGTCCTTCGCGCACTGCTGGACCAACAGGGATCGGGGGGCTGCTAAGGCGGCGACGTCCGGCCAGTCCAAATGCCGATGGAGGCCCGGCAGGAAATGGATCCACGAGTGCGTATCGAGGTGGGCGTGAATCATGGGACGCACCGTCGACATGAAGCCCGTCACGCAGGCCGCCCGGATCCTCGGATCGAGAGCGGCGAGAAACAGGGACCGGTAGCCGCCCATCGAGACGCCCACGCACCCGAGACGCTTGGCGTCCACTTCGGGGCGGCTCACGAGATAGTCCACGGTGCGGAGGTCATCCCAGAACACGATTCCAGGCCAGGTCATGCCGGCAAAGGTGAGTGCCTTGACCAGCGTAGATTCCTTGGAGCGGCATTGCTGGTTGAGTTGGCTCACCGTCTCCATCGAGTAGTCGGCCCGGTTCCAGCCGGCTTCGAGGTTGCTGTCCATCAGGATCCGGCGTTCGCCGAACATGAAGGCATCGATCGTGATCACGACGTAGCCGCGGCGCGCCAGGGCTGTGGCGGTGGGCCGGCCTTCATAGTTCGCCTGGTGGTAGGGAACCATTGCCGGGTGGTTGTCGGCGCCCAGGTCGATCACCTTCTCTTTGCCAAAAAGGAACATCCCGCCGTGGGAATGCAGGTCGACAATCGCCGGTGCAGGTGTCTTGAGGTTCTTCGGGATCAGCACGTAGGCGGGGACGCGCAGAAGGGGCGTCGTCGAAAACACGATCTTCTCACGGGTGTACTCGCCGCAGTCGACCCTCTCGACCACTTGCCCGAGGGGATCCACCGGTGCCGGGCGGTACAGGAGCCATTCGAAGAGCTTGGCCCGGGCCGCGGTTTGAAACTCGGCGAAACTGCGGAACCGCCCGTCCAGGAACGAGTCGGAGTACTGGTTGGTTTCGGCGAGTTTTTGCAGCAAGGGCGACAGGCTTCCCAGGTCCGCTCCGTTGGCTTGGAGCGGCGCTGTCAGGGCTTGGTCGGCCGCCTGGATCGGTATAGGGGTCGTGGTTCCGAGGGCGGCGAGTCCCAGGGCGGACAGGAACGTTCGGCGGGAGGCGTCGGTGCGGTCGGGTTGCATGGTGGAAAGGCGGTTGGGTGACGACTCGCCGAGACTACGAGGACGACAGCCGGATGGAACAGCGGGTTCGTCCACATGCCCTTCGTGTGGCCAATCAGTCATGCTCGATTGAAACGCCTGGAGCGCTTCGCGGAGCCGTCCTTCGCTGAGCAAGCGGATGCCTCGGTCGCAGGGATCTTCGCTCGGTCTCGAATCGCCCGGAGTGGCAGGTGTTCCCAAGCCATGGGGCTGAAACACCTCGACGGCCTGGTCGAATCCCTTGAACCGAAAAATTCCCAGCGTCCGGACATGCCGGCCATCGAGTCCCTGTTGAAAATCCCGACTGACCAGAATCTCGGGGCCAAGGTGCTTGTTCAGGCCGTTGAGCCGTGAAGCGAGGTTCACCATATCGCCGATCGCCCTGTACGCGAAATGGTTGGCGCTCCCGAAATTGCCCACACACGCCACGCCGGAATGCAGTCCGATCCGGGTGCGGACGGCTGGGGTTTCCGCCCGTTGTTCGAAGACCCGCAGGCGTTCAGTGAGGGCAAGCGCGGCCCGCAACGCGCGCTGTTCGGGGTCCGCCTGTTCCACCAGTGCTTTCCATACCGCGAAGAGTCCGTCGCCGAGAATCCCCAGCACGGTTCCGTCGGATTCGTGGACGCAGCCGATGGCGATGTCGTAGTAGTCGTTGAGCAGGGCGACGAGTTGGTGGGGGATCCGTGCGCTGTGAGATGCGCGAGAAGTCGGTGATGTCGGTAAAGAGAATGACCACGCGGCGGACCCTCTCGCCGAGGCGGAGGCTCTTGGTCCGGGCGACAACCCAAGCGGATGTCCGGGGCAGTATCAGGCCATCGCGCGGATACCGACCGCGGGTGGGTTGCTGACCTGGACGGCGCCGCCGGGAAGCACGAGTTGCTGGATCACCACCACTTCCAGTCGCGGTTCGGGGCCGGATTGAAGATCCATTGTTCCATCTGACGGGGTTCGGGGAACTGAAAGAATTCGAGGTGACCGTCGCCGAAGAGCATGTTGAACCGGCTCTTGCCCTTGTAATTGTGCCAGATGCTGCGGTTGTCGACGTTGCCGCGATTCGCGTGCCAGGCCCAGTCGCCCTGGATGAACTTGTGGGAGGCGCCCTGGGAAAGTTCCGTGGTGCGGAGCGGCAGGTTTTCGTAGGAGCCCTTGGGCGCGTTGATGTCGCCAAGGACGTGCCGGGTCCGGAAGGAGTCGTGCTGCCACTGCGGCAGGTAGCTGGTACCGTACTTCAGGTAGCAGTTTTTGATGATGGCTGAATTGAGGCTGTCGCCCTTGTCATTGGGGCAACGGAACGACTCGTACGCCGAGATGTAGCGGAACAATGGGCGGTTGGTGGCGGCGACAAAGACGCTGTAGGTGCCGTTGGAACCACCGGAGGCATGCCAGTCCTGCTGCTGAGGGAAGTATTCCGCGTTGTCGTCGGTGTAGAGCAGGTACGCAATTCCGATCTGCTTCTGATTGTTGGCGCACTTGATTTGGGTGGCCTTGGCTTTGGCACGACCGAGAGCCGGCAACAGCATGCTGGCCAGAATCGCGATGATGGCGATCACGACCAACAGCTCGATCAAGGTGAAGCCACGGAGCCGGTGTGGTGCGAGGAATCTCATGGTAGGTTGAGGGGAATAGCGGCGACATTGGCCACCGTAAGCCAGGTTGACAAGGCCCGCTACAGGCGGGTCTCAGGCCAGACCCTTCTTCCGCAAAAACGGCATCAGCTCCTCGACGCCGAAATCCGCAAGCACGTCGCCGTCCCAATCCATCGTGGGAGCCCTGGTCTGACCGGAGAGCTCGACCATCTCCTGGAATGCGGCGGCGTTTCCAGACACCACCACCTTGCGATACGGGATCTGGCGCGCGTCGAGGTACTCGATGACCTCCTCGCACCAGCCACAACCGATTTTGACGTAGAGAACGGGTTTGATCGAAACTGCATCGCTCATGCCGGGATCCAGCCAGCGGACTGCAAAACGTGCAAGATTGCGCGTCATGTCACTTGGCGGGACTCGGTTTTCGCCTTCGAATGAGGAAGAGCCTTTGGCCTGATCATGAAAAAACACCCAGTTTCAAGACGCGCGGCTTCGTGGGCCGCGCTGGTGGGGTTCCTGTCGTTCACGGTCGCAATGTCCCATGCCGCTGTCGTTCACGTCGCGCCCGGTGGAAACGACTCCGCCGAGGGCACACGGGCAGCGCCGTTGCGCTCTGTGCCTGCCGCCCTCAAGAAGGCACGGGCTTCCGGGCGTCCCGCCTCGATTCTCCTGGCGGACGGACGTTACGAACTCGACGAAACACTGAAGTTCGAGCCCGCCGATTCCGGGCTGACCTTGGCGGCGTCGCCCGGCACGCGCGCGGTGATCAGCGGCGGACGAAGGATCACCGGGTGGGTGCAGGATCCCGCCAGGCCAGCGCTCTGGCGGGTGACGCTGCCGGAAGTGAGGGAGGGTGCCTGGTATTTCCACCAGATGTTTGTGGACGGGCAGCGCACCCAACGGGCCCGGACACCCAATGCGGAGTTCTTTCGGACTACGAACCGTCTGGGCACCAACACCGCGATCGAGCTTCATTTCAAGCCCGGCGATGTTTCCCCGACGTGGGCCAGCCTGCCCGATGCCCGGTTGATCATGCTGATGAAGTGGACCGACCTCCAGGTGCCGATCCGGTCCGTCGATACGACTCGCAACATCGCGATCCTGCCGGGTGGTCCACGACCCTACTGGATGGACGAGAAGAACGCGCGGTACTGGGTCGAGAACGTGCCGGATGCCCTGGATGCCGTCGGTGAATGGTATCTCGACCGAGCCACCGGCGTTCTGTCGTTCCTGGCGCCGGCGGGCGTGGATCCCAATCGGGCGATAGTTGTTGCCCCGCGGCTTAAGGGCCTGTTGGAGGTCGTCGGGGATGCCACCACGAAGAAGGCGGTCGAAGGCCTCAACTTCCGTGGCCTCGTCTTCTCGGAGACCGACTATGCCGTGCAACCTGACGGCGTGATCTCGCCCCAGGCGGCCGTGCCCGTGGCGGGCGCGCTGAAGGTGGTGAACGCCACCGGCGGCATGTTCGAGAATTGTGTCTTCGAAAACCTCGGCGGGTACGCGCTGGAATTGGGCCAAGGCGCCCAGCAATGGACGGTGAGCGGATGCGAGATCCGGGGTTCCGGGGCGGGCGGCATCCGGATCGGTGAGCCGAACGAGCGCCAACCCGACGCCTTTGCTGCGTGTCGCGGGCATCGGATTCTCGACAATCACCTGCACCAACTCGGGCGCATCTTCGCCCCTGCGGTGGGAATCATCGTGTTCCAGTCAGGCCAGAACCACATCGCCCATAACGAGATCAACGACCTGTATTACACGGCGATCTCGGTCGGATGGAATTGGGGGTACCAGGAGACCCCATGCCGTGAGAACTTGATCGAGTTCAATCACCTCCATCACATCGGCCAGGGGCGTTTGAGCGACATGGGCGGGATCTACACGCTCGGAATCCAAAAGGGAACGGTCCTGCGCAACAACCTCATCCACGATGTGACCAGTTATGACTACGGTGGCTGGGGGCTTTATCCCGACGAGGGCAGCACGGGAATTCTGCTCGAGAGCAATGTCGTCTTTCACTGCAAGAGCTCCGGATTCCATCAGCACTACGGCCGCGAGAACACAGTCCGAAACAATATCTTCGCGTTCAATGTGGAGAACCAATTGATGCGCACTCGCGACGAGGACCACACCTCGTTCTTCTTCACCAACAACATCGTCTACTTCGACACCGGCCGGCTGCTCGGCAGTTCCTGGAAGAACAACCGGTTCGTCATCGACCAGAATGTCTATTTCGATGCGCGGGCGGGCCTGGATGCCACGAAGATGGATTTTGCGGGTGGCACCTGGGAGCAATGGCGTGCCCGGGGGCACGACTCGAATTCCGTGATCGCCGACCCGTTGTTTGTGGATGCGGCGAAGCGGGACTTCCGGCTGAAACCGGAATCCCCGGCATTCAAGCTGGGCTTCCAAGCTCCGGATGTCCGGACGGTCGGACCGCGTCCGGTGGCGGCGGCCAACACGACGCCTCACGAAGCGAGGTAGGCAGACGACGGGGTCAAGTCATCCTAAACGGACCCGTTCATGACGGAAGACTTCCATGTCCCGTTCAACTGCATGACACCGCATCCGCTTATGAGCGGAGGTTCCTCACGGATTTCGTGCCTGACCGCACCACCCTGCTGCCCCCCCTGTTCGCCGCAGAACCCACGATGCACAGTACGTCATCGTGTCGGGCGCCAGTCCTCGTATGGATATTGTGGCCAATACCAAGAACTGACCCCTTTGGCTTCACCGCCGCGAGACGAGGCGGGATGGAAATCGCCTCGCGGGAACCTACCCGGGCCGCTACCCTGGTATCGAAATGAAGGACCATCGGCTCATCGACGAGCGCAGCCGGGCGTTTGGTGAAGCCATCGCGGTTCGGGTCCTGGACCATCCGTCGTGGATTCCGCGCGCCCAGCAAACCGTGGAACGTTGGCTGGCAACGGCGGACCCGAGGGTTCGACCGGCCCTGATGGAGTGGCGGGAGCAATTGAGGGGACCCGTGGCGGGTGTGATCAGCGTGCTGACCGGACACGACGAAAGATCGACCCGCCTCCGACAGTCCAACCCATTTGCGGGGGTGTTGCCGATTTCCGAGCGAAACGAAATCCTACGCCGGTTCGCGCTCCATGAATCGGTTTCAACTTGAGCATGTCATCCGCGCAGCGGCCGGCAACGCGAATGTCCGCGACATTGTCGTGATTGGCAGTCAGGCCATTCTCGGCAAGCACCCCGAGGCCCCGGCCGAGCTACTGCAATCGATGGAGGCCGACGTCTTCCCGCTCGACGCACCCGAACGCTCCATCGTGATCGACGGCGCGATGGGAGAACTGTCCCTTTTCCACGAGACATTCGGCTATTACGCCCACGGGGTGGACGAATCCACCGCTGTCCTGCCATTGGACTGGAAGGCTCGGTTGGTGAGGATCGAGAATGAAAACACGATGGGCGCCCGTGGATGGTGCCTCGAGGCTCACGATCTTGCGGTCAGCAAACTGGCGGCAAGTCGGGAAAAAGATCTCGAGTATGTGCGGGCGCTCGTTCGGTTGGGACTCGTGGAGCCCGCGATCGTGCGTCTCCGACTGGCCGAAACCCCGGCGCTCACCCCCTCGGCGAGGGCGCTTGCCAATTCGCGGCTCGAATCATGGTCGTCACGGTCCGGAGGGGGATGACGACCTGACCCGGGGTACCCAGAACTCACAGCTTTCCCGATTTCAGCCCGGTGGCTGCCCCGATCCTCCTCCCAAAGCCGGCGAGCCTGCTCCTGCGTGATGGGCTTGGCTGGCGTCGCTGCACAGGGGCGAAATCGTCGAAGGGCTTGTTGAGTTCGCTTTTGGCGGTGACGATCCGCTTCAGGGAATCGCCTCCGTCATGCGGTCGCACCCGCGCCAGGGCGCGCTGCGAACCGCCGCAGGCATCCCAAAGGTCCTCTTAGTGATCCAGGGGATGGTGCTCGCCCTTGGCCGTGCCCACGAGTTTGAACGTCAGATTGGTGTGGGCCGGGAAGATAAGAATTTGGGGTTGAACGAACACGTCGACCGTGGCCACCGAGGCTTCCAGGGTGTAGCGCCAGCTTTCGGTCAGCCGGTTAATGGTCGTTTCGGTATAGCTGCTGCGGTTGGTGGACACGGACCCCGTCTGGACCAGCGTGAATGATCCAATCCATTTCGGTGCACAGTCGTCCAAAACACCCTGCGTATCGAGGAACCCACATTCATCGCCCATTCCCAGCAATTGCCGTTGGCGCTCGATGCCCAGCAAGTATGAGATCAGCCGGGTGTCCCCGCCCTGGGTATGACAACACTCGATCGCCTGGTCCTGTCAGCGTTTCATGCCACTGCACATTAGCACTACAGCGACACTTTCGAAGAAATGGATCGCGGACTGACACAGCGGCTGGAAGCCGCTGCCACGCTGGAAGAGCCCGGAAGGCTCTTTGGCCGGAAGTGTCGCTGTAGTGTTAGGTCGAGATACTCGGCGTCCAACGGCTCATCACCGTTGCTCACGCCGAGAAGCTGTCGTTGGCGTTCATAGCCAAGGATCCACGGGATCAGCTCCCGCGCCTTCGCGCACTTCTGTTTGGCGGCCCCCGGCAATCCAGGCGCATGACTCTGCTTACCTCCTGGGTCAGGGCTGCTGCATTTTCAAAATGTCGCGAACATCAATCGCCTCCATGCCTGCGGCACGGATGGCCTGCATGCCGAGGTCGGTGTCCTCGTAGCCGCGACAGAGCTTGGGATCGACGCCGAGGCGTCGGGCGGCTTCCAGGAAGATGTCGGGCGCCGGCTTCTGGTTCTGCACGTCCTCGCTGGTCACCACGGCCTGGAAGAGGTGCCGGATCCCCAGTTTTTCCAGAACCATGTGGATGATCTTGCGGGTGCCGCCCGAGGCGACTGCCATGGGAAGGCGACCCTCGTGGGAACGGGCGATCTCGACGATGGCGTGGACCGGTTCGACCTGGGCGGCCATGGCGAGGTAGGTTTCCTCCTTTTCGAGGGCGATGGCGATCGGGTTGATTTCCAGGCGTTGCTCCGCCTTCAGCATGGTGAGGATTTCCCGGGAAGGGACCCCGCCGAGCGAATAGAAACGATCTTCGGGGAAGTGGAACTGGTGGCGGCTTTGGATGACCTGCCAGGCCTGCCAATGAAGGGGCATGGTGTCGGCAAGAGTGCCGTCACAATCGAAGACGATCGCCGCAATGTTCATGGAGAGATTTTCCAAAATGGGAACACGGATTGGGACCACGAACTGGAGAGCGGGGAGGGGTGGGAGCGGCCCTCACCCCGGCCATCTCCCGGTGGGAAAGGGAGAACACGCTCTGCGGGTCCTGGAGGTTTGGGTTTGTAGCGGTTCATGGCGCCCTGTGGCATGGCGGGCATGGCGGGCTATTGGCGGCTGAGCGCCGCCAGGCGTTCCTGCAAATCGTGTCGCAGGAGGGGCTCAAGGACGTCGTCGAGGGTGCCTTCGAGAACCTGGGCGAGGTTGTAGATGGTCAGCTCGATCCGGTGATCCGTGACCCGGTTCTGGGGAAAGTTGTAGGTCCGAATCTTCTCGCTGCGTTCGCCCGTTCCGACCTGGGTGCTGCGCTCGGCGTCGTATTTGGCCTTCTCCTCCTGGATCTTACGTTCGAGCAGGCGGGAGCGCAGGACCTTCATCGCCTTGGCCTTGTTCTTGAGCTGGGAACGTTCGTCCTGACAGCGCACTTCGAGGCCGCTGGGTACGTGGACGATGCGCACCGCCGAGTCGGTGGTGTTCACGCCTTGGCCGCCGTGTCCACCCGCCCGGCACACGCTGATGTCGAGGTCTTCGGGGCGGATGTCGACGTCCACCTCCTCGGCTTCCGGCAGGACGGCCACGGTGGCGGTGCTGGTGTGGATGCGTCCCTGGGCTTCAGTGGCGGGCACCCTCTGAACCCGGTGAACACCGCTCTCGTACTTTAAACGTCGGTACGCGTCGGGTCCGGTCACGGCGAAGATGACTTCCTTGAAACCGCCGAGGTCGGATGGACTGGAGTCCATGGGGTCAACCTTCCAGCCCCTGGTTTCGGCGTAGCGGGAATACATCCGGAAGAGGTCGGCGGCGAACAGTGCGGATTCGGCACCGCCGGCGCCGGCGCGGATTTCGACGATGGTGTTCCGGGAATCGGTGGGATCGGGCGGGAGCAACCCGTGCTGTACCTCCAGTTTGAGACGGGTTTCCTCCACCTCCAACCGCTGGATCTCGTCGGCGGCGAGGGCGCCGAGTTCGGAGCCGGGGGGTTCTGTGGAGGCCATCTCGCGATTATCGGCCAGCTCTTCGCCCACACGGAGGAAGGCCCGGCCATTGGCGACGAGCCCCTTCAACCGGGAGTATTCCCGGGAAAGTTCCTGCGCGCGCTGCGGGACCGCGAAGGCCTCGGGCGTGCTCAACGCCGCCTCCACCTCGGCGAGGCGGCGGGCGAATCGATCGATGTGGGGCGCGAGATCCATCGAGCCACCAAAAAATAATCCGCCCGCCGGGCCACGTGGGCACGGCGGGCGGAGGAAATTCGAGACGCTACCTCTTCTTCTTTTTCGCAGCCGCGGCGGCGAGAGCAGCCTGGGCAGCTTGGGTCTTTGCCATGCGCTGCTGGAACTTGTCCACGCGTCCGGCGGTATCCACGAACTTCTGTGTGCCCGTATAGAACGGGTGGCACGCGTTGCAGATACCAATGATGAGGGGACCCTTCCGGGTGGAACGGGTGTGGATCACGTTGCTGCAAGCGCAACGGATTTCCACGTCTTCGTAGCGGGGATGAGTTTCTGCCTTCATTGCCGAAAAAACGGACGCGCACCTTATCAGCAGCACCCCCTCTGACAAGAGGTAATTTCCGGCGCAATCCCGGCTTCATCCCTGGACGGCCCCGGTTTAGGCTCCGAAGTCCATGGTTGAACCGACCCCTGCAATCGCCACCCGACGTGCCGACGGACGCTCCGCAGACGCCTTGCGCCCCATCCGTTTCGAGAACGGCGTTGCCCCGCATGCCGCCGGCTCCACGCTCATTCATTGGGGCAATACGCGCGTCATCTGCGCGGTCATGATCGAGGAGGTGGTGCCCCGGTGGATGAAGGAACAGCAGGTTCCCGGGGGATGGATCACCGCCGAGTATTCGATGCTCCCCTACTCGACCCTCGGCCGGAAACCGAGGGACATCACCAAGGGCCGGCTCGATGGCCGTTCCAGTGAGATCCAGCGCCTGATTGGCCGCGCCCTCCGCGCCGCCGTGAATCTGACCAAGCTTGGCACCCGCACCCTCTGGATCGATTGCGACGTCCTACAGGCAGACGGCGGCACCCGCACTGCCGCCATCACCGGAGCCTGGGTCGCCCTCCAACTCGCCCTTCGCAAGCTGGTCGCCGACGGCAGCCTCCCGGCGCCGCCACTTGATGAGCAGGTCGCCGCGGTGAGCGTCGGGATCGTCCATGGGGTTCCCCTGTTGGATCTCTGCTACACCGAGGATGCCGCGGCGAGTGTCGACATGAATCTGGTCATGACCGGCACCGGGCGGTTCATCGAGCTGCAAGGCAGCGGCGAAGAATCCACGTTTTCCCGGAGTGAACTCGATGCCTTGCTCGCGCTCGGCCGCGGGGGCATCGAACGCCTGCTTGCCATTCAAAACGCTGCTTTGGAGCCCGTTTGATGGAACCGACCACTCGATTGCTCTTCCTCCGCCATGCTGAGGTCGAGGAGGCCTATCACCGCGTCTTTGGTGGTCGCATCGACATGGACATCTCGGCGCTGGGCCGGGAACAGGCCGTCAAACTCGCGGAGTACGTCGCCAGCCGATTCGCCATCGACGCGATCTATTCCAGCCCGATGCGCCGTGTCCGAAGCACGCTCGAACCCGTTCTCGCCCGGATCCCACTCCAACCGATGGTCGACGAAGACCTGCGGGAGGTGGATTTCGGGTCTTGGACGGGGCTGCGCTGGGATCAGATTTCGGAGCGGTTCGGTGTCACGGCGTATGACTGGCTCGACAGTCTCGAGCGCGGGGCAATGCCGGATGCCGAGCCCGAGGAAATGTTTCGGAGGCGTTTGGAACGGGTTCTGGCGCGGATTCAGGCGGAGCACGCGGGCAAGACCGTGGCCGTGGCGTGCCATGGCGGGGTGATCCGGATGGCACTGGCGGTGCTTTTGGAGCTGCCGTTGCGCAAGATGACCCACCTCGAAATCGACTACGCCAGCTTGACCTGGGTGGATTGCACGGGACCCAAGCGGGAGTTGCAGCTCCAGAACTTCACGCCTTGGCGGGACCTGTAACCCGGTTCACGCCGAACCGGTGAAGCACGTTGCGCAGGAGAGTTCCCCAGCGTGGGTCCGCGTGGAGAGCCCACCCCGCGCCGATGGTTCCAGCATTGAAGACGGTTCCGCCGTCTTTCCGCTCCCACCAGATCATTTCCCCGCCCTGTTCGGTCGTGGGTTGGATGGGGCGGAAGAAGTAGTCGAAGGCCGAACCGCCCTGCTGCCAGGGGATGACGCCATTCGCGAGGCGCTGGATTCCGGGGGGATCGGACGGCATCACCGCCCCGGGCGGCACCGGGCCCGCCGCCATGGCCGCCAGGGTCGACAACCGGACATCGAACTCGTGCCCGTTCGCCATCGGCGTCGTGCCCGGACCCGCCCACCCGAAGCGATCCCCGGGTTTCAGTCCCGTTTCCTCTGGTTGGTGGAAGATCGGATGGTCGGTGGCCTCGGCGATCCAAGGACCGAAGTTCTGGACGTTGCCCTGATTGTTCCAACCCAGGGTTTCCAGCCCGATCAAGGCCCAACCCGGATAGCCACATTCCCGCAACAAGCCGCCCCGCCTGCCGTCGTGGGTGTGCCAGGCTTCGCCGCGTTGCGTGGGGCGCACTTGGTCGCCGGGCGCGTCCACTTTCCGGCATTCCATCACCTCGCCGGCGGGGTCGAAGGTCACTCGCCAGAAAAGGGAATTGCCGCTCAACACGATCACCCGTCCCCCGTTGGCGAGGTGCTTCTGCAACGCCTGGTACATCTCGATCGACCAGTATTCGCTGTGGCCGTTGATCACCCAGACCTGATGTCCGAGCATCCGGTGCCCTTCCTTGTGGAGGTCGTAGTCGGTGACCATCTCGTAGTCGTATCCCTCACGTTCCAGCCAGGTCTGGGTGAAGCGCTCGGCGCGGGCGAGATGGCTGTACTCCGTGGCGTCGCCATAGCGCAGATAGGGTCCGGACGCCGGCCAGGGAACCCGTCGCCCCACCTGATAGGTGCCCTGCCCCCCGGCGTGTCCTCGGTAGAAAGAGAACGCCGGCGGATTTCCGACGGCGTTCGGAAGGCCATCGGTTCCGCAGAGTTGACGCGGGCCTGCCTGTGGCTTGCCGAAGGCCGACGCGTTGTAGGCCCGCCAGGTATTCGTTGCCGCCAGGAGCAGAATGGGTGCTGCCTGCTTACGGCGGGAGCGTCGCACCACCACCATGGCGTGGTTCCACAATTCCTTCCCTTCGCTGAACCAGCGCAGGCGCGCCGCGTAGAAGCCCGAACGGGCATCGGGGGGCACCTGCCATTCGAAAGTTGGCAGCCAACGGCAGTCGTAAAGATCGTCCGAAGCCAGGCGCAGCCCGTGTCCGCGCTTCGGATCCTGGGCTGGATCGTAGTCGCCGAACCGAGGGACCGAGGCGTTAAAGGAGGGACCGCCGATCATCCAGGTGCCGCGGTTGATCACCACGCCGTCCCGGCGGTGGGGGGATCGATCGACGACATCGACGCCGCGTTCCGCGTCAAAGCCCCACGTGGCCAGCACCGTCTGACCCTCGACGGGCTCGAGCCCCTGAGCCAGCAGGCGTCGGGCCACCATGGTGGAGTCCCAGGCGACTTCCAGCAGGGACACGCGTGCCAGGTCGCCATCCAGGAACCGGGTGGCTTCGCTTTGTTCGCCCATGGCGCCGAGCCGAATCGGATGCCGGCCCGGGCGCAGCGGTCCGGTGAAGGCCCATTGGCCCACGAGCTGGCCGTCGACCCAAAGGCGTTTCTCCAGGCCATCCCAGGTCGCCACCAGGTGATGCCAGCGTCCGCGCGCGACGATGCCCGGTCCGCTTCGGTGCACGAGGGCTTCGTCCTCGGAGGTCCCGTCTCCCAGGTAGAACCCAACGTATCCGTCCTTGCCGATGCCCAGGGCCCAGCCATCGGAGGATTCCTTGTCCTCCTGGCTGATCACGCCCATCAGACGATCGATCCTCGAGGGGCGGACCCAGGCCTCAATGGTGAATGCCTTCAAGGGCGCCCGGATGCCGGACGGGACGTGCACGTACGATCCGGGGTGAATCGTCTGAGAAAAGGGGGGGACCCGGTCGAGCTTGTGAATCAGGGTATCGGAGTCGGGGTCGTCCACCGACGTTCCGAGCCGATAGACCGCGGCCTTGTAGTGGGAGTCGGCGCTGACGTAGAAGCGGATTTTCTCGCCGGGATAGGCGCTTTCCCGATCGGCATAGATATGGACACCGGGAACGCGGAGGGGTTGGTGGGGTGGCAGCCCGCGATAAGGCGCGGGGCCCCAGGCGGCGTCGGCGGCGGGCGGGGTGGCGACCATCAGGGCTGCCGCGGTGGCTCCCTGCTTCAGGAACGTTCGCCGGGAAGGTGAGTCGGGGGTCATGGAGTTGCGTGACGTTGTCAAAGGCCTGGCCGTTTGCCGATCACGAAGGTGGAATGGAGGGGTGGTATGGGGAAGGAGGGTTTGGCAATTCCTTTGGCAGTCGCGGTCGCCCTGCTATCGTCGGCGCGACGATGAAACCGACGCGCGCGCAGCTTTGGAACCGGTTCCGCGACTTGTACCGGGAGTTTCCGGCGGCCGGCCTGGCTATCGATCTCAGCCGACTCGAGTTTGACGACCGCTTCCTGCGCTGCATGGAGGTACCCATGGCGAAGGCCTTTGCGGCGATGAAAGAGCTTGAAGCGGGTTCGATCGCCAATCGCGACGAGGGCCGGCGGGTGGGGCATTACTGGCTGCGGAACCCGGCGCTTGCCCCCGATCCTGCCGATCGTGTGGCAATCACCAGCATGGTGGAGGACGTCGAGCGATTCGCCGCGGACGTTCACGAGGGCCATATCGTGGGTGAGCGGGGGGCGTTTAAGAACCTGCTTGTCATCGGAATTGGTGGATCAGCCCTGGGACCGCAATTTGTAGGGCGGGCGCTGGGGCACCCGATCACCGACCGTCTCGATGTTCACTACTTCGACAACACGGATCCCGACGGCATGGATCGGACGCTGGCGCCGATCGTGGGAGAATTAGGGCAGACGCTGGTGCTGGTGATTTCGAAGTCGGGCGGGACGCCGGAAACCCGCAACGGCATGCTGGAGGCGGAGGAAGCTTATCGGAGGGCGGGTCTCTCCTTTGCGCGGCATGCGGTGGCGGTGACGGAGTTCGTCGAGAAGAGCAGTCTCTTCGTGCGGGCCCGCAACCAGAGCTGGTGCAAGATGTTTCCCATGTGGGACTGGGTGGGGGGGCGCACCAGTGAAACCTCGGCCGTGGGACTGCTTCCGGCGGCATTGCAGGGGCTCGACATTCAGCAGCTTCTCGCGGGGGCGAAAGCCTGTGATGAGGTGACCCGCAACGAGACGCTTTTGGGGAATCCGGCGGCTCTCTTGGCGCTTGCCTGGTATCACGCCGGCGCGGGCCGGGGCGCGAAGGATATGGTGATTCTGCCCTACAAGGACCGGCTCGAACTGCTGGCCCGCTACCTCCAGCAGCTCATCATGGAGTCGCTGGGCAAGGAGCTCGATCTCGATGGCCGGGTGGTCAACCAAGGCATTGCCGTCTACGGCAACAAGGGGTCGACCGACCAGCATGCCTATATCCAGCAGCTGCGCGACGGCCTCCCCAATTTCTTCGCCGTGTTCATCCAGTGCCTCCGGTCCCGTCAGGCCGAATCCATGGAAGTGGAGCCGGAAGTCACGTCCGGCGACTTTCTGAACGGATTTTATCTGGGGACACGGACGGCCCTGTTCGAAAACGGCCGCGAATCGGTCACCCTGACCATTGCGGAGGTCTCTCCGTTCACGGTGGGGGTCCTCATCGCCTTGTTTGAGCGCGCGGTGGGCTTGTATGCCCACCTCATCCATGTCAACGCCTACCATCAGCCGGGCGTCGAGGCGGGCAAGAAAGCAGCCGGCCAGGTGCTCGAATTGCAGGCCAAGGTTCTGGCAGCCCTCCGGTCGGCCAAGGGCAAGTCGTTCGATGCCGAGGAACTTGCTCAGTTGGCGGGGTCTGACGATCCGGAGTCGGTGTTCAAGATCTGCCAGCATCTGGACGCCAACAGTCGGGGTGTGGTTCATTCCGGCAGCGGCACGACCGCCCGTTTTGCGGCGACATGATCGCCTCGTTTTCCTGATACCCATGCCAACTCCAGTGCAATTCGAGACCGTCACCGCCGTTGCCAAGGCCAACGTCTACTTCGGCGGGAAAGTGGTCAGCCATTCCATCCTGTTCCCGGATGGTTCCAAGAAGACCCTCGGCCTCATCTATCCCGGCCGCTATCACTTCGGTACCGAGAAGGCCGAGTTGATGGAGATCGTCGACGGATCCTGTTCCGTCACCCTGGATGGTCCGGGGCAGTCGGCGAAGGCCTATGCGGCCGGCCAGGATTTTCATGTTCCGGTGAAGAGCGGATTCCACATCGAAGTCGCCGAGGGCCTGTGTCAGTACGTCTGTTCGTTCCTGGACTGACGGACCGGCTTGAAGCGGTGGTCCTGCCTTACAAGATTGCGACGCTCCTCTACGTCTTCGATGACGCAGACCGGGTCTTGCTGCTGGAGCGTGCCCAAGAACCCAACCGGGGCCTCTGGAGTCCGCCGGGTGGCAAATTGGAGACGGCCACCGGCGAGTCTCCGTGGGCGTGTGCCTGCCGTGAGGCCCGCGAAGAGCTGGGTTTGGCGCTCGGCCCATCGGATCTGCATCTCGCTGGGATCGTGAGTGAACACGGGTACGCAGGGAGGGCGCATTGGCTGATGTTTCTCTTCGAGATCCGCCCGCGCTGCCAGGAAGTGCCTCCGAGCATCCGGGAAGGGCGATTCGCGTTCTTTTCCCGAGAGGAACTGGTCGGACTTGCCATCCCGGAAACCGATCGCCAGCAAATCTGGCCGCTGATCTGGCGGCACCGCGGAAGTTTTTTTGGGGCCCACTGCCACTGCCATCCGGACGGCACGCAGGCGTGGGTCATGGAGTCCACGTCGGAAGTACCTTCGCCGCCATGACGCCTGATTCGACCTCGGATGGGAACGGTTCGCCCGATGATGCGCTGATCGACCTAACCAGCGACCATCACTTCATGGGGGAAGCCCTGCGGCAAGCAGGCAAGGCCTATCAGGCCGAAGAGGTTCCGGTGGGAGCGGTGATTGTCCACGGGGGGCGGATCATCGCCCGGGCCTACAACCAGGTGGAATTGCTGAAGGACGCAACGGCCCATGCCGAGATGCTTGCCATCACCCAGGCGGAGTCGGCCCTGGGCGACTGGCGGCTCAACGAATGCGTTCTGTATGTCACCAAAGAGCCATGTCCCATGTGTGCCGGAGCGGCGGTGCATGCCCGCCTCGGTCGGGTCGTTTTCGGAGCACCGGATCCCAAGGCGGGTTGTGCAGGCGGCGTGCTCAACCTCCTGCAGTTTCCCTCGTTCAATCACCGCTGCGAGGTGACTGCCGGGGTTCGGGAAGCGGAGTGCCGCCAATTGCTGCGGTCCTTCTTCGCCGAGCAAAGACGGCGTCCCGACGAGGTTTGAGGACGCCCGGAACAATCCCGAAAAGCACGGACACGGAGTCGGAGGCAGTTGAAGAGGGGACAGGTCCCCGCCAAAGGGCAAGCCTCGCCCGCGTCACCGGTCGAGGGTCGGCTTCCTCCCGCTCGTTGGGCGCACCCAGCCCACCTCGCTAATCGGTGCCGTCCTGGATCTTCTCGCCGGCCTTCTCGACGTCTTTGCCGAAGCCTTTGGCGGTATTGCAGCCGGAGCCTGCGGCTCCCAACAGCACGAGGGTGAGTACGACGAGCACGGATCGCTGGATCAGGCGGATGGGGGATGTCTTCATGTCTTGCCTTAAATCGGATTCCAACGGTCCGGCCTTCCGCCGTGCTATGGGGTCTTTCCCCCAAGTCTTGAATTCCTCTCCCTCCGTCGTTGGTTCTTCTGTGATGTCGCCGGGTGGAGCTGACTGAGGCCGGTGGCTTTACTTTCGACGGGTGGTTCGCCCCGAGGCAGGCTGACGCCATGCCCGAACTCCAGCTCAGCCACGTCGATCCGCACGGAGAAGCCCGCATGGTCGATGTCACCGGAAAGCCGGTTGTCCTCCGGGAAGCGATCGCCACCGGCGAGATTCGGATGCAACGGACGACCCTCGACCTGATCGATGCCCACGCGATGGCGAAGGGGAACGTTTTGGCGACGGCTCGAATAGCGGGCATTCAAGCTGCCAAATCAACCGGCCATTTGATTCCGCTTTGCCACCCTCTACCGATAACGGCATGCGAGGTCGTGTTTGAGATTCCGCCCGAGCACGACCGCATTCGGATTCGGGCCACGACCCGGATTGCCGCCCAGACGGGAGTGGAGATGGAGGCGCTGACTGCGGTCAGCGTGGCTGCATTGACGCTGTATGACATGTGCAAGGCGGTGGATAAAACCATGATCATCAACGACATCAGGCTCGTCTCGAAGACTAAATCGGCGGTTTGAACAGCGGATGTTTTGTAACCGACTTCGCTCGAATGACTTAGAGCTATTTTTTGAGCTTGGGCCGACCGTTCCAAAAATAATTCCATTTTCTTTGTAAGATTTCGGTCCGATCTCGCGTTTTCCGCATGGTCCAACTTCGTCTCGGTCAAAAGTCGAAGCGGCCCGAAAGACACCATGATGAGCTTTTCGGAGAACGAGAGTCGGGACGGGTTTCCCATCCACGAATTGTGGAACGAGAAGGAGACACCGGGAGCGCTCTGGGCATGCTTCGAGTATATCGGGCGCACGGCGTTGGTGCTGACGGGACCGTACACGGGATATCGGTATTGCTTCCGGCAACCGGGAGCCCGCCTTCGTGTGGATGGTCGGGATCGCCACGCGTTAATGGCGGTCCCTGTGTTGCGTGCCATCGCCGCCTAGGGGTTGCGTCGGATACTCTGCTGAAGCTGCCTGAACAAGGGGCGGCTCAAGGCGTTGTTACGCTTCGGAGACACTCGAGGGCGTGGGGCGCCCGGGCTGGGCTGAGTCGAACGGTTGGCACGGCGTGGTTTGTGGTCTTTTGCGGCTCGTTCGAGCCTGCGGTTTCGACTTCCTTGGGTCGGGGTATTCCATGGTCCCGGCCGCGATTTCCAGGTTCAATCGGCCCGTGCCGGACACTATTTTGACCCGGTTCCGCGCCGTGGATCTCCTGTTTGGCGCCGGTAGCGTGGATCGCCTGCAAGCCGCCCACGTCGCCGTGGTGGGCTTGGGCGGTGTTGGGTCCTGGGTCGTGGAAGCCCTCGCCCGGTCCGGGGTGGGTTGCCTCACCCTCATCGATCTCGACGAAGTCTGTCTGAGCAACGTCAACCGGCAGTTGCTGGCTCTCGACGGGACTGTCGGACGGTTCAAGGCTGAGGTCCTCGCTGAACGGGTCCTAGCCATTCAACCTTCCTGCGATATCCGGCCGCGGATCGAGTTCTTCACCGAAGCTTCGGCGGACCGGTTGCTGGAACCGCGCTACGACGTCGTCGTGGATGCGATTGACGCCTTAAGCAACAAGTGCCGGCTGATCGCGGGTTGCCAAGTGCGCGGGTTCCCGGTCATCGCCTGTGGCGCAGCGGGCGGCCGCCGCGACCCGACGCGGGTGCGTTTGGCCGATCTTGCAGAGACCTCCCATGACCGGTTGCTTGCCGAAGTGCGACGCCGACTTCGCCGGCAACATGGATTTCCGGAGGCGGGAAGGAAGATGGGGGTTCCGTCGGTGTACTCGTGCGAACCGGTGGAAGGTCCTCGTGCGGGGGAAACGTGTTTGGCGGCTGTCGAGAAGGGCACCGATGGCGGCGACGCTTCTGCGGAGACTGTTCCGGCGCGGGCGGGGCGACGTTTGAACTGCGAGGGTGGGTTGGGCTCCGCCGCATTTGTCACCGGGGCCTTCGGGCTTGCGGCCGCCTCCTGTGCGGTGGAGTTGATCCTGGCCGATTCACGGTGACCGGGCCGCCAGATCGATCACCGCGGGAATTCGGATCGCGCCCTGGTCCCAGGCCCCGTGAGCGGATTTAAGCACCCATTCAACGGTGATCTCGTTTGTCGCGAACCGGCTCAAGCAATCTCCGCTTCACGCGGCAGGGTGGTTCTGTCCGCATCCGGTTTCAGGGTCTCTTTCGCGGACCGCCGCCTGGTAGACCGCCTCCGTGGCGGTGGCACATGCATCCCAGGTCTGGCCTTTGGCGGTGATCAAGCCTGCGGTGGCGATGCGTTCCGCCAGACGACGATCCGAGCGCAGAGCGTGCAGGGCCGCTCGTAGGCTGTCGTCGTTGGAGGGACGAATGAGGAACCCATTGGTGCCGTCCCGAATCAGTTCGGCTGCACCGATGTTTTGGCCGATCACGACCGGCACTCCGGTGGCCATGGCTTCGGAGACCACCATGCCGAAGGTGTCATAGCTCGATGGGTAGACGAACACGTCCGCGGCGCGGTAGGCCAAGGCGATGTCGTGCTCGGGTCCCCAGAAGATCAGGCGGTCGATCACTCCCAATTCCTTGGCCAGGGCTTTGTAGATGCCGGGTTCCGAGCGCGAGATGGCCAGGAGGCGCGCTTCGGGAAAGGCCGGCAGTTGCCGGATCGCTTCGATCAGGCCTTTGACCGCTTCGCCGACGAAGAGCCAGGTCCAAGCCTCGTCGGTCAGGCCGTAGCGCTGACGGCAGGCGCGGCGTTCGTGGGCGTCCGTGGGCGGCCGGAAACGGGAGGTGTCGACGCCGTGGTGGATGACGCTCACGGGCCGTTGCCAGGCGTAGCAGTCGCGGATCTCGTCGGCCACGCGCCGGGAGATCGCGATCAGATGCCGGGCATGTCGTTGCCGGTAGAATGCGGCCTCGACGGGATTCACGAGGGTGGGAAAGATCCGCGCCCGGAGCGACGTGGGAGGGGCGATGCGATAGCGGGCGACGTTGCACACATGCGCGGTGATGACATCGGCACGCCAGCAGGTCAGTCCCTGGGCATGGACCACGTCGTGTTGGCCGCGGCGGACGGCCCGTTCCGAGGCCGCGAGGAAGGTGAACACCGACGCGAGCGATACACGCCTCCACGCCGGGATGCGCACGAAACTCCAGCCGGGTCGGAGCTCCACCGCGAAGCGATTGGCATACACCGTGACGTGGTGATGTGGGGTCAGTCGCTGGGCGAGTTCGAAACAGTACCTTCCATGCCCGACCTTCGGGTCGAAGTCGTGAACAACCAGGGCCAGATTCATGGGGTCAACGGGCGATTCCGCCTAGGCCCGCCGCGGATGCCAGGCGTTCCGCGAGTTTGGGCCAGTGATAAACGGCTTCGGCGCGTCGGCGCGCGGCTTCCCCTAATTGGCCACGCAAGCCAGCTTCGCCGCACAAGGTAAGGACTCCTTCGAGCAAGCCTTCCTTCCCGGGAGCCACGAGCAGCCCGGCCCGCCCTTGATCGAGGTCGGTTCGGTTCTCGCCGATGTCCGTCGCGACGCAGGCCCTGCCCATGGCCATGTATTGCTTCAGCTTGGTTTCGGATCGCGCTTCCGAGTGGAAGCCCGGTTCCAGGGTGTCGACGCAGATGTCCATCGCGGCCAGGCAGTCGGGCAGCCACTCATCGGGTACATAGCCGGTGAAGGTGAAGCGGTCGCCCACTCCCGCGGCGGCCACGGCGGCACGAAACACCTCCAAGGCCGGCCCGAATCCCACGATCAGAAAATGTGCCGTACTCCTTGCCGCCACCGACGACGCAATCTCCGCCAGCGGTTGTCCGGCGAACTTGCCCTCCCACGAGGCCAGGTAACCCAGGTAACCGACGATGGGCCCGGCCGGAAGCCGGTACTTCTCCCGAACCCGCTCAGGCCGTGCCAGGGCGGGATCAAACACGGCACAGTCGACGCCCACAGGGAGGTAATGCACGCCGGCTTCGCGACCGGGTCGGAGGCGCCGTCCGAGTTCGACCTGCGTGGCGCTGACCGCGAAAACGTGATCTGCGGTCGCCACATTGCGGCACCGCACCCGATCGATCCACCGGTGAGGCGGGTGCGACGACCAATCGGCGGGTGCGTCGTACCAGTAGAGCAGGGTTTGACGGCCCCGTTTCCAGGCCTGGAGGTCGGCGCAGCCATCGTTGGCGTACAGGACGAAATCGGTGGCGGGCCGATTCCAGAGGGGTCGAATGCGATTGGCGTAGATTCGATGAGCCATTCGGCGCCAGCCGCCGATCCTGGAAGCGGTGACCCGCACTTCCACCACGTCAGCATGCGTCCGGAGGGCTTTTGCGAGCTGGGTGGTCTGGAACGACGTGGAAAGATGATCGGGCTGACCAAAGAGCACCGCCAGGGAAGGGCGACGGGCCGACGGGCGTCCGACACTGGGGTGGGGTAGACTCACATTCTCGACCTCTATTTGCCCTGTCAGCGGCCGATCCCGGCAAGCCTAAGTTTTGGGCAGTGTTGGGAGTTCGGTGGCCAGCGGAGGGCGCCGTGGTGCTCGCAGGAGGGCTTCGGGGCGCATCCCCTGGGGTAGGTCGCGGCCGGTCTTGGCGTGGACATCGACCCGCGAATTCCGTAACCATGCCCGACCTCCTTCCCACCGAGCCTCATGCGCCTGCGATCCTTCCCATCCCGGGCCACCTCCGTCGCCTCGTTGCATGTCACCCCGGGATTTCTGACCCCCGGCATTGCGGCGCGCGAGGAGGAGGCATGCCGATGAGAATTCGGATTCGGCCAGCCACGATCCACGACCAGGGCGCCTGGGCGCGGTTAAGAGCGGAGTTGTGGCCGGAGTGTCTCGTACACCGCCACGAACTCACCATCCTGGAGCTGCTGGCGGCACCGGGCATCACCGTGCTGGCGGAAGGCCTCGAAGGTCTGGTGGGGTTCGTGGAGATCTCGGTGCGAGTCGATGGCGTGGAAGGAGCCAAGGGCCCGGTCCCGTTCCTGCAGGGTTGGTACGTCACGCTCTCCCGGCGGGGTCAAGGCATCGGGCGGTCCCTGATGCAGTACGCCGAGCGCTGGGCGGCCAGCCAGGGGTATCGCGAACTGGCAAGCGACGTGGCGCTGCACAATAGCCTCGGCATTCATCTGCACGCCCGGTTTCAATTCCGTGAGGTGGGCCGGACCGTCCATTTCGTGAAACAGCTCTCGGCGCTTGAGCCGCCTACCGAATGATGCCCCAATGCGGCCCGTCATGAACTGGCCGAACTTTCGTCCCGCCTTGGGTCGCGGACTGATCCCGTTGGTTTCGCTCCTCGCCGCGCCTTGGGCGGGCGCCGAGAACTGGCCGCAATGGCGCGGTCCGCGTGGCGATGGCACGAGCCATGAACGGAACATCGCGCGCCACTGGTCGGCCACCGAGGGCATCGCTTGGAAGACCCCGATCCCTGGAGAAGGGCATTCCTCGCCCGTGGTGTGGGGCGACGCGATCTTTCTGACGACATCGTCGCCGGAGACCCGCGAGCGTTTCCTGCTTCGTCTGGAAGCTACGAGTGGGCGGGTGGTCTGGAAGCGCGCCATGTTTGCCGCCGATCGCGAGGCCATGCACCGCGAGAACAGCGTGGCATCGTCGACGCCTGTGACCGATGGAGAGCGGGTCTACACCTCGTTTCAACAGGGCGACCGGGTGAGTCTTCAGTGCCATGATTTTGATGGCAAAGCCCTTTGGGCCATCTCACCCCTCGGGTTTAAGGGCGAACACGGCTACAGCTACACGCCGTTGCTCCACGGCGATCTGCTGATCTTCGACTGCCGCCAGGAGGGTGAGGCGGCTGTGCTCGGGCTCGACAAACGAACCGGTGCGATCCGCTGGCGCTCGGAGCCCTCCCGACGCCGGATCTCCCATGTGGCGCCGTTGCTCGTCCAGGACGGCAGCCGGGAGCAGGTCGTCGTCTGTGGAAGCGACGAGATGCGCGGTCTCCAGCCCTCCACCGGAACGACGCTTTGGTCCTGCAGAGGACCTTCGGACGTGGCGGTCGCCGGACTTTCGTTCGGGGAGGGCATGGTGTTCGCCACCGCCGGTTACCCCACGAAGACGCGGATGGCGGTGAAGGTGTCCGGCTCGGGCGATGTCACGGCCACCCACGTCGCCTGGCAGTCCCATCGACAGGTCACCTACGTGCCGTCCCCGGTCTACCATGCCGGCCACCTGTACACGGTTCTCGACGACGGGATGCTGTGCTGCTTTGACGCCAAGACCGGGGAACCGGTTTGGGAGCAGCGGTTGGGCGGGAGGTATCGGACCTCGTTGCTGCTGGTCGAGGAACTCCTGCATGCCACCAACGACCAGGGACTGACCACGGTGGTCGCCGCCGATCCGAAGGCTTTCCGCCCCGTGGCGACCAATGATCTGGCCGAGTTTTGTTATGCCACCCCGGCCCTGTCCGGCGGCCGGATCTACTCCCGGACGGGCAAACACCTAGTCTGTATCGGGCCGGCTGGCCGGTGATCGCCGAAGCACTTTCATGGATTTCAAACTGGATACCCGCGCCGTCGTCTTCGACATGGACGGCGTCATCGTCGACAGCGAACCGCTCCACGAACAGGCCTTCCGGGAAATCTTCGCCCTCATGGGGTACGGAGCGGACGAGCACGGCATCGAGTTCGAGCACTACTACGGGAAGTCGGATCGGGCGCTTTGGACGGACTTCATTGTCAAGCACCAGCCGAAGCAGCCGATCGAGGAGTTGCTGGCGTGGAAACAGAGGCATTTCCTAAAACTACTTTCCGAACGGAAGCCGATCTTCGAACCGATCCCGGCCTTGGTCGCCACCCTGGCTCAACGCTATCCGCTGGCGGTGGCCTCCGGATCCAACCACGAGGTCATCGACGCGGTTTTGGCGATGCAGAACCTGAGGGGTTACTTCCGCGCGGTGGCGAGTGTTCAAGATGTCGCGCGTCCGAAGCCATTTCCCGACGTCTTCTTCCGTGCGGCCGAGCTACTGGGTGTTTCGCCGGCCGGTTGCGTCGTGATCGAGGATTCGGCGGCCGGAGTGCAGGCGGCCCGGGATGCCGGCATGCGCGTCATTGCCATCACCAACAGCTTGGGGCGCGACCGCCTCGGCCACGCCCACGCAGTCACGAGCACTTATCTGGAGATTGAACGGCTGCTCGTCTGACACCCCCCTTCGGGGTATTGTGCGTCTTGCGAGTTCAATCCTGGCCGGCGTTCCGGCTGAATCGACCCATGGAATTGATCTTTCGTCGGTTTGGCCTTCGTCTCGCCCGCCGCTGGACCATCGCCAGCCGCACCGGCCCGGGAGGCGGACCTGGCACGGATGAATTCCCGGTCACGCTGGTCCGGCTTCGCGATGCCCAGGGTGTCGAGGGATTCGGCGAGAGCGCCCCATCCAATCGGTACGGGGAGAACATGGAATCGGTGCAGCAATTTCTGGGTCGCCTCGACCCCACCCGGCTTTCCTTTGGCGACCTTCCTGCGAGCCTGGCGTATCTGGATTCATTGTCTCCGGGCGATGCTGCGGCCAAGTGCGCCATCGACATCGCGCTCTGGGACGGTGCCGGACGTCTGGCGGGGCGACCGGTGCATGCGCTGCTTGGATTGGACTTTACCGAGGGCCGGCACGTGACGTCCTTCAGCATCGGGTTGGACAGTCCCGACGTGATTCAGGAGAAAGTCCTGGAAGCCGCCGCCTACCCGGTGCTGAAACTGAAACTCGGCAGCTTTTCGGATCGCGAGAATCTGGCGGCCCTTCGTGCGGCGGCGCCGGTGAAGCCGGTGCGGGTCGACGCGAATGAAGCCTGGAAGACCAAGGAGGAAGCCCTTGAGGCGCTGGAATGGCTGGCCACCGATGGTCACATCGAGTTCGTGGAACAGCCCATGCCGGCGAACGGGACCGTCGCCGACCGCGCCTGGCTCAAGCAGCGTTCGCCGCTGCCGCTGATGGCCGACGAATCGTATCGGTTTGCCCAGGATCTGTCGGCGGTCGGCGACACCTTCCATGCCGTCAATGTGAAGCTGGTGAAGACGGGTGGCATCGCGGGCGGTTTTGCAGCGTTGAAAGCCGCGCGGGAGGCGGGTCTGAAGACCATGCTGGGCTGCATGATCGAGAGCAGCGTCCTGATTTCCGCCGCCGCGCAGTTGGCGGATCTGACCGATTACCTGGACTTGGACGGCAACCTGCTGATCACCAACGACCCGTTCCGTGGTCCCACGGCCAAGGCCGGACACTTGTCGTTTGCCGAGGCGCCAGCCCCGAATGGTCTCCGGGTGGTGCGTGGCGAGGGCGCTCCGGTGTGAGGGAGACGGAGAAGGCGGGAATTCAATGACCGTGCGGACCACCTCGGGCGGGACTATCGGCAACCTGGACTATGGACCGCTTGAATCCCGGGTTTGGACCCCCAGGACGCAGGCCACGGGGCGTTGAATGCCCGAAATCACAGGGCTCCGTGGCCGATTGAAAACCCGGGCGCCCGCCCACCCGCCGCGCGCCACCAAGGTCGAACTGCCGCCGCCATCGAAGAGCATCGCGTCGCCCGCCCCGAGAGTTTTCATCAACTCGGCCGACTCGCTGCCCTTCGCGCCTTCGCTGTAGCCAGCCTGTCGGCCGTCCACCACCAGCCAGATCATCCAGCGTCGGTCCGCGGAGAGTCCTACCGAGGTCACGGCATCCACGAGCCCGGTCTCGCCCCGGTTCACGCCATTCTCCAGCGTGACCACGAAGCCGCCGGCCACTTCGAAGACCCCGGGTTCCACCCGCTGGCTGCGCTGGAAACGCATCGTGCCACCGGGTTCGAGCACCAACGCGTCGAGGTTGGGGGCGGGCGCCGACACTTGTTCCGCGTCTTTCACCACCAACCCCGTTGGCCGAACCGTGCGTCCTGGAAAAATCACGTCCGGCTGGAACGGCGTCGCGTTGATCGCCACGACCAGTCGGTGTCGCCGCAGGAAGGACGTGGCCCAGCGGGCTTTCATGCCACCCACGCCATCTGGGTCACCGGCCACTTTCACGCGTGTGCCCGGATGGGTGAGATCGATCCGGATCGCGTGACATTTCATCAGGCGGGGCAGAGTCAGGTTCGCTCGGGCGTATTCCACCCCTGGCGCCAGGGTTTCCCAGGGAGTGAATCCGGAGTCGGCAACGGGCCAGCGTTCGAAGAATCGCGGGAGTCGGGGGCAGGCCCAGGCGTCCAGCAGCGCGACGAGAGCCAGACCGACGACCGCAACCACGGCGAGGCGTCGTCGTGCCCGGGGAATCCTTGGTCCGACCCTTCGCATGGGTTTACCAGGTGTCGACGGGGCCTTTGGGGACGGGGATCGCCTCGCGTCGGGTGGCGGCGGGAGCATCGGCTTCGGCGGGTGCCATGAAGCTGGGGACCATCGGCGTCGGCCGGAATCGTTCGATGAGTTCTCCGTTCGCGTCGCAGAATTGTGCCCGCCAGCGCAGGTAGCGCTCGAGCACGTCGTGGAACTCCGCGCGGGTGGACACCCGCACGACATGGCGGTTGAACTCGCTGACCGGTCCGAAGCGCTTGCCGTACCAGGGCGCGATCTTTCGGAACATCAGGCAGCCCAGGGTTTCGCCGAACACATCCACCATCCGATCCAGGTGCAGGCACATCACTCGGACGCGTTCCGCAAAGGTCGCCTCGGGCAGCAACACGCCGGTCTTCAGGTAGTGCTGGGTCCGGGTGAAGATCCAGGGGTCGTAGAAAGCGCCTCGGCCCATGCTCACGCCAGCGCATCCGGTGACTTCGATCATGTGTTTCGCGGCCTCGGGGGTGGTGATGTCGCCGTTGCCAATCACCGGAACTCGGCGCGCGGCCTGTACCACCTGCCGGATGCCATCAAGTTTGACAGTGCCGCTGAAGCCCTGGGCCCGGGTCCGGCCATGGATGAAGATCGCCGCGATGCCCACGTCTTCGAGGGCGCGGACCAGTTCTGGGGCGGTGATGTTGGCGTCGTCCCAGCCCAGCCGCATCTTGGCGGTCACCGGGATGCGGACCGCCTCCACCATGGTGCGCACGAGGTGTTGGGTGCGGGTGTGCTCGGTCATCATCGCCGATCCGCCTCCCACCCGGCAGACCTTCCGGACCGGGCAGCCCATGTTGATGTCCACCGAGGCCACGCCCTGGGATTCGAGGAATTGAGCGGCGTCGCGCATTTCCTCGGGTTCGGCGCCGAACAGTTGCACGGCGAGCGGACGGTCGTGTTCGTTGCTCTCGATCAGTTTCAGAGCCTTGTCGCGTCGCTCGAGCAGCGACCGGGCGTTCACCAGGTCGGTGGTGCAAAGGTCGACCCCACCCAATTCCCGCACCACCCACCGAAAGGGCAGGTTGGTGTACCCAGCGAGCGGCGACAGAAAGAGATTCGATCGCAGCGCCAGGGAACCGAGTTGAAACGCATCACTCGACATCGAGGAACGACCCTATCAGGTCGGCTGCCCCATCTCCATCCCGGAGGCTGTCCCCGGATTTCGGTGGTTGTCCGTCCCATCGGGGCCGGCTAACAATCCGCACATCCGCACCGCGATGCACTCCACCCGGAAAAAACGGGTGAATTTCAGGCATCACGCTGCCGTCATCTCTTCAACCACAACCTCTGATCCACGAATTCATCATGAATCCCCGTCGTCTGCTCGCATTGGCCGCGACCTTTTTCGCTCTGGCATCCGCCCAGGCGGCCGAAGAAGGCTTCAAACCCCTCTTCAACGGCACGTCGCTCGACGGCTGGGAAGGCAACACCGCGCTGTGGTCGGTTCAGGACGGCGCCATCACCGGTCAGACCAAGCCCGACACCGATCTCAAGCACAACACCTTCCTCGTCTGGAAGGGCGGGACGGTCGGCGATTTCGAACTGCGCCTCCGTTACCGAATCGTGAACGGGAACTCGGGTATCCAATACCGCAGCAAGGTGATGGAACAAGGAGCCCAGGGTCCGATCGTCGGGGGGTACCAGGCGGATTTCGAAGCCGGGAAGACCTACAGCGGCATTCTCTACGAAGAACGTGGACGCGGAATCCTCGCCCAGCGCGGACAGAAAACCCGCATCGTCGCGGGCGCCGACGGCAAGCCCAAGGTCGAGCCGACGGGTTCGGTGGGCAACTCGGAGGAGATCCAGGCCAAGATTAAGCATGAGGACTGGAACGACTATGTGATCATCGCGAAGGGCAACCACCTCCAGCACTTCATCAATGGCGTGGCGACCATCGACGTGGTGGATGAGGATTCGGCCCGGGCGGCCAAATCGGGCGTTCTCGCCCTGCAGGTTCATCAGGGGCCGCCGATGACGGTTCAGGTGAAGGATATCCGGATCAAGAATCACTGATCCGATAAGGCTCTTGATCGGTTTCGCGGCGGGCACATCTTCATCCCATGAGAGCGCTTTGGGCAGTGTTGGCTGCGGTTTTACTGGGTGGGATGTTGCTCGGGGCCGCTGGGTGCGCCACCCACAAGGTCGATTGGAATGCGCGGGTCGGGATCTATTCCCACGACGATGCCATCCGGGAACTCGGGCCACCGGACAAGTCCGCGAAGCTGTCGGATGAATCGAGGGTGGCCGATTGGTTGACGGGGCGCGGAATGCAGACCGCGACCGGGCTTGGGTTCGGGCCGGGGTACCGGGGATTTGACTATGGCTACGGATACGGCGTGGGGGGGCCGCACTTTGTCATGATGGATCCGCCTACCCCGGACCGCTTCTTGAGGCTGACCTTTGACCCTCAGGGAAAGCTGGCGTCCTGGCAGAGGGCCTATAGATAATCCCGACCGCAATGCCCCGCTTGGTTGCCCTGCTAGTCGCCCTGCTGATCGTCCTATTAGGTGCGATGACGTGCCTACCGCTCCTCAGGGAAAAGGCCGTCCAGAATCGGGTCCGAATGCAAATGGAGGATGAATTGCGTGTCCAACTCGGCAAAACACGCGAGCTGGAAGCCCAGATTGCACGGATCAAGAGCGACACCACCGTGGTGGAAAAGCTCGCCCGGGAAAAATTTGGCCTCGGTCGGTCCGGGGAAGTGATCTTCAAGTTCCGGGACCCGCTCGCTGCGCCCAGTCAGAGTGCGCCGTCCTCCCAGGCCACCCCAAGGCCGGGACGTTAGACGTTCGGTGTCGGGCGAACGGCGGCGATGTCGGCCAGGCGGGATCGGATGAGGTCGCGTAGGGCTTCGCGGTCTTGCGGGAGCATCTTGTCGCGGCGCATCAGGCCGAACCCGCGCTCGCATTCGCGCCGGGCACTCTCGTTCCAGCGCGCCGCGGAAAGCCCTGACTTCTCCAGGTTCGCCTTCATGTCGGCGCTGGAAAGCGTCGCGTCGTCGCGGCGGGCATGGGCGCGGTTGATGACGTAACAGAACGTGCCGAAGGCGCGATCGACGAGGACCCACGGGAAGTTCACTGCCCCATACGGACCCACCGACAACGCGCTGCCACCCAGCCGGAATTTTTGACCCAACCCCGGCACGGTGACTTTCAGCTCAGGACGACGTCGTCCCACGAAGAACGCACCCGCCGCCCCGATGACGCCACCGATGCCCGCACCCGCCAATAGTGTGTGGCCGACGGTCAGGACGTCGATGCCGGCTCCCGCCGCCGCGCCGCCGATGGCGCCGGCCGCGACGAGTTGGCGTGCATCGAGTCCGAAGGCGCGCCAGGTGTCGTGGCTGAAGAGGTCGGCGTCGAAGACGGGTGCATCGGACGTATCGGGGCAGACGCGTCGATGACCGAAGATCTGGATGATGGCGCGATGCGCCTTGGCTTCACGCGCGCCCAAGGCCTGGACAAAGCGCGCCTTGAGTTCTTCGGCGGCGGTGACACGGCGAGCCTTCGAAGCGTCGCTCACGGAGGTCACTTCCTGGTGGGTCAGGGCGTCGGCGAGCAGTTCGACGATGATCTCGGCGCAGTCGTCGAGGCGGCGCTCCCATTCGTCGCGGTAGACGCCGACGGCTCGCAGGAGCTTTGGTTTCCAGCTCTGTTCGATGCCGGCGAGCGTTTCGAGCAGTTCGACGCGGTCGGCGAAGGTGGCGTGGTGGGCGTTGAACTCGCGGACGGCGTTGAAGTGGAGGCCGAGTCGACGTTTCCAATCCTGGATGTGGTTGTCTGCACCGGTGCGGTTGATGATGGCGAGGCGCGGTTGGCCGGTGAGCCGAAGGATCTCCATCTCGGCCGCGTGGATCTCCAGCACGGGCTCGGAGCCGTCGACGACATAAAGCAGTCCGGCGCCGTCGACGAGCGGTTGGAACAGGAGGCATTCCGCCTCGAATGCGGGGTCGTGTCGGTGGCGGGCGATGAAATCGCGGAAGACGGACAGAGGGTTGGGCGCGGCTGCGGCGGGGGCGAGTTCGGGCAGGGCTTCGCGGGCGTTTTGGAAGCCGGGTGTGTCGTAGAAGGCGAAGAGATCGGCGAGTTCGAAGCGCTGGCATTCGACGGTTTCGCCGGGCATGGAGCTGATGCGGACCTGATCGTTCTCGGAGAGGGTGGAAACGACGGAGGACTTGCCGTGATTGACGGCGCCGACGACCGCGAACGTTGGGGTGACGTCGGTCATGGAAGGGGCAGCCGCTCCAGGCTGATGCGGAGGTGGTGAATCGCGATGAGGTTGCGCCAGTGTTGGAGGTCCGGGTCGGGAACAGCGGCGAAGCCGTCGCCGGTGCGGCGACCGGTCAGCAGCAGGATTACTTCGCGACTGGGGCCCGTGGTTTCGGTGATCTTCCTGAGAAAGAGGGCAATGGCCTTGATCGGCGCGCGATGGGCCGGGGCGATGACGACGACGGTTGTGGCGGCGTGGAGCGGCGCGGCGATGGCTTGGAGGGCGTCGGTGTTGCCGCTGGGGTGATCGATCTGGACCGGGAAACTCGCCGTCAGTGGAAGACCGAAGGCCTGCGCCAGGAGTTGGCGGGCGAGATCGGGAGACGGTTCGAGGTCAGTGGCGACCAAGGCCATACAGGCGCAACCGGGGGATGGCGGCGCGGTCGAGGGGGGTGAGGTGTCGGGAATGTGCAGCGCAGCGGTCTCGCTCTGGGCGTGGATGATGGGGCCGGCGAGATGGCGGGCGAGGGCGTTGCAGCCTTCGTGATCGAAGGCCCAGGCGTTGATCGTCCGCCGAAGCTTGGTGGTGGCGAAGGCCAGCAAACCGCCTCGAACGAGCAAGCCGTAGAAGGCGACGGCGTAGGAGAGGAACGGCCACCACGAGGCGAGGGCGTTGCGGTCGAGGACAGCGATGCCTTCCGAGTAGGCGAAGCGGCTGCCGGTGATTTGGGTGAGGTTCGGATGGGCGTTGGGGGCGAACCACGCCCAGGGCGTGGCCACCGTGGACACGAGGCGATGGGCGACTTCGGGGCTCAAGTCGAGGGTGGATTGCCAGCCGAAGGCCAGGTCGGTGGCGGCGACATGGGCGAGCAGAATGCCGAGAATGCCGAGGTTGTAGCCGACGGCGAACAGTTGAGTGACGACGAGAATGGGCCAGGTGGTGAGGGAGCCGTAGACCTCCCGTTTCCGGCTAAGTATGGCGAGCCGGGCGTGGAGGCGTTCGCGCTGTTCGCCGGGCAATCGGCGGAGACCGGTGCTGCAGAGCCAGGCGAGGCCGGCGAGCAGATGGTGGAGCGGTTGAAAATCGTCCAGCGCTCCCGTGGTTCGACGCAGCAGTCCGACGGCGCCGGCGCCCAGGAGGATCAGCCATTGCAGGCCCAGGGTGCAGGCGAGGAACCACGCCACGTTGACGGGTTCGGACCCTTTGTAGTGGAGCAAGGCGCCGGTCACGCTCGCGCCGAGCATGATTCCGGCCGCGGTTCCGATCGTTCCCAACCACCGCCAGCCGGAGCTGATGGCTTCGCCGGGGAGTTGGGTGGCGGTTTCTTGACGGCGAAGATCGAGCCAGGCGCGGAACAAGGAACGTCGGGCCTCGGCTCCAGCGTTCGGAACGACTTCGGGACGGCGCTGAGCCCAGGCTTTGCGCCATGGAGCGTTGCTGTCCGCGTCGTCCTGGCTGAGCAGGATTTCGAAGTCGATCAGGTCCGCCAGGGTCCATGCGGGCGGCGGAGCCGGGCGCGAACGTGAGGGCTCTGAGGCCTCGGAGATCATGTGGGCCTGATCAGGCAAGGATACGGTGGATGACGTTGCCGTGGACGTCCGTGAGTCGGATGTCGCGCCCGCCGAAGCGGAAGGTGAGCCGGGTGTGATCCACGCCCATGAGGTGGAGGATGGTTTGCCAGATCCAGGGGAGGCGTTCCTTGCGCTCGGCGAGGTCGAAGGACTCGGCAGCGGTCACATGGAGGGCCTTCAAGGCGAGGGCCAGCAGCGTGAGGGTGACGGCGGCGGAGCGGAAGTTCATGGGGGGATCGGGATGGCGTGGGCAGGCTAGTGAAAACCCGATTCGCTTGAGAACGAATTCTTGGAAAGGAAAGGAACAAGAAACGCCCGCCGGGTTTCCCGCGGCGGGCGTTGAGTCGTGGAGCGTCCGACGACGCATCCTATCGGTCGGATTAGCGGCGGAGGCGGAAGAACGTCGCCGTTCCGGAGGTGGGCACGGTGACGATGGTTTGTCCGCCCTGGGTGGTGGGGGTGACGGTGACGCCCGTGTAGGGGGCTTGAACCGCCGACGCGGATTCGAGCACTGCGGAGGTCACCGAGCTGGGCCAGCCGATTTCAATGCCGGCCGTGACCCGCCGGACCGTGAGACTCACGTCGCTGGAAGGAACGGGGGCGAGGGGTTGGGCGAAGTCGACCCAGGTGAAGTAGAAGTCGGTGTCGCGCAGCGGGAAGGTGTCGAAGGCGCCACTGGCGTTGACTGTGTGCGACTCCACGACGAAACGGCCGTCAATGAATTCGTACGTGAGTGAGGCGTCATCGGCCAGGGTGGGGTTGCTGGCGAGGAAACCGGCATTCTGAAGGAGCAGCATGCCGCTGGTACCGGTCTTGCCGGGGATTTCGATGGCATAACGACCGGCGGCGAGCCGGGTCACGCTGGAGTCGCCAGCGCCCTTGAGCTTGGCGCCGGTGGTGCCGCGGACATGACCGCCCACCAGACGGGCAGCGTCGTACGGCACGTACACGAAGGCGAACTGGGACTTGTCGGCGTCGATGTACGATTCGGGCGAAAGGTCATCGTCGTCGGGGCGAATCGCGATGACCCAGCCGGAGCCATCGGGTTTGGGAGCGGCGGTGACGATGGCGCCGCGGTTGTCGTTGCCTTCGTGATTGGAGGTAGTGAAGACCATGCCGTCCTGAAGAGCGTTGATGCCGGGGAGGGACAGGGTGGCGAGTCCGCCCTTGGTGCCGTCGGCGAGGTCGTCCCATTTCAGGATCGCGTCGGCGGAATTTTTGGCGGAGGTGAGTTTACCGAGAGCAGGGCCATAGGTGGCATGGCGGTACCAAGCGGCGGGGCTGATGGTGGCATTCGCGAAGTAACCGCCGATCCAACCCTGATCGAAGGGTAACCACGCGAGAGCGATGTCGATGTTGCCTTCGCGGAGGAAGGCGGGGCTGGCGCCCTCAGGAAGGGTTTCGGCGCGCTCGCCGAGTTTGCCGATGGAAATGTAGATGTCCTGATTGCGGAACACGCCGTCGAGCATGCTGTAGCCACGGCGGGAGGAGCCTTCGGTGGTGATCCAGCAGAAGCCATGGAAGGCGGAGGAGCCGTCATTCCATTGGGCGCCGTTGCGCCGGACGGTTCCCAGCACGAGTCCCTTCTCCAGTGCGGGGTACCAGGCCTGCGCTGGACCGGCGTTCGGGTCGGTCACCGCGATGCTGTAGTTCGGACCATAGGGACCGGTGTTGCTCAGGCCTGCGACGGGATCACTGGGGCCGATGTTGATGTCCATGTCCCCCTGATTGAAGCCGGGCGCCGTCCAGAGGATGGGGCCGGAACCTTCGGCGGAGACGATGATTTCGTTGCGGGTGCCGGTGTTGTAGAGGAACCGGGCGCCGCTGCTGTTCAAGCCGTCGGCCGGAACTTGGAGCTTCCAATTAACCGCGGTGACGGTGGCGTTGGGGTACGTGCCGGGGGCGCGGGTGCCGGCGGGCTCGTTGTCGACTGTGGTCCGCGGGATGGCTGGGACGTCCCGGTAATCGGCGTACACGGCCGTGGCGCGGAGGGTTTCGTCTTCGGTGGGGCTGACGTGGGCGACTGTGCTGATGCCGATCTTTAGAGCCGCCGGGAATTCGGCGGAGTCGGTGAGCACCGATGAAAGAACGCTCCAAGCATTGGAGTTATTGCTGAAGAAGGTGGTGAAGCGGGAACCCTCACGTTTGAGGCGAAGCCAGACGTCCGGGTAAGGCGTTTCGCCGCGGGTGTTCGACGTGGGGCGGTCTGGAAAATCGTCGGTTCCGCCGTCTTGAGCAGGGCGGAAGATGGATTCGAAGGTGTTCTTCGATTCGTCGGGCAATGCGTTGACCTGAACGTTCGGGGCGCCAGGGGTCAGGTTGCCGCGGGCCATAAGGGACGCCTTGGCGGAGTCCTGCTGGGCGGCGTCACCGACGTCGAGGGACACCACGCGAACGGCCACGTCGAAATCGCCGGTTTTGTCTTCGTGCAGGTACGTGAAAGAGTCCTCGTTGCCCCAGGTGTCATTGCCGCCGGCAATGACCGTGAAGGAGCCGTCGGCGGCCGTGGTGACGGTGCCGGCGACAGAATTGTTGATGTCGGTCTTGCTCAGACGCCCCACAGCGTCGGCTGCCTGGGTGGTCCCGGATGGAATCAGCGCCAGGATCATGGCGCCGCGGATCAATGTTCGTTTCATGAAGAGTCGTACGGAATCGATGGTGGCGGGTGCTTGGACACGGGGCAATGTCGGGCGTGTCAACTTTGGGCGACTTCATCCAAGATTTGGCAAAGGGCCGCAGGTCAGGGGCAATTTTTATGGGGATCTCCTTGAACCGTGCGTCGGCAGCGGCGGGCGTCCCGCTTGGCGGCCTCCCCGGTTCAGGGCCCCAATGCGCAGTCGCCGATTCCGTGGTTGTTTCCGCCGTCTTCGGAGTGACTTCTCGGCTCGTCGCGGGGTGCAGCTTCCCTTCATGTTCTTGGCATGGGTACCGACATGTTTCGCTTGGATGGGAAGGTGGCGTGGATCACGGGGGGCACTAAGGGGCTGGGCCTTCAGATGGCGCATGCCTTGGCCGGGGTCGGCGCGAGCCTTGCGATCAACAGTCGGAATGCCGCGCAAGCCGAAGAGGCGGCACGGGTGCTGAGTGAGAAGCACGGAGTTCGGGCCTACGGTGCAGGAGCGGATGTAACGTCGTCAGCGGACGTGGCCCAGTTTGTTGCGGCGGCGACGTCGGCGCTGGGACCGGTGGACATCCTGGTGAACAACGCCGGCATCAACATCCGGAAGCCGACGGTGGATCAGACGGACGAGGACTGGCAAAAGGTGCTGAACACCAACCTCACCGGGCCGTTTCTATGCAGCCGGGCGGTTTTGCCGGGCATGGTGCAGCGGCGATGGGGCCGGGTGATTCACCTGTCGTCGATGCTGGGCTTCGTGGGATTGGCGGGGCGGCCGTCCTACAGCGCGACAAAAGGGGCGTTGGTGCTGTTAGCGAAGACTCAGGCGCTGGAGGTGGCGCATGCCGGGGTTACGGTGAATGCGATCTGTCCCGGGCCTTTTGGAACGGAGATGAACAAGCCGTTGCTGGAAGATCCGAAGAAGTACGCGGAGTTCGTGTCTCGGATTCCGTTGGGTCGCTGGGGTGAGATGTCGGAGATCGACGGTGTGATCGTCTTCCTGGCGTCGCCAGCGTCGAGCTTCGTGACGGGAACGACGCTGGTGGTGGACGGTGGGTGGACGGCTCAGTGAGCGGGAGGCGGGTTAGGGTTGCTCGGAGTCGGGGGATTGGGGGTCATCGAGGGTCCCGAGGCGGGCGTGTTGTCGGGGAGCTTTTCGAGCGGGTGCTCGTGGTGTTGCCACTGTGGGGTGACCTTGCCGTCGAACCAGGCGAAGTTGCCGGGGTAGACATCGGGGTCGAAGAAGACGTGGTAGAAGTGCCAGATGATGATGGCGAGGCAGGCGAGGATCGCCTCGTAGTAGTGGATGGTGATGGCGACATCGACCAGCCAGCGCGGGATCCATTGGGTGACGTCCACCTTCAGCCAGATCATCAGGCCGGTGACGCCCATGAGGATGGTGCCCCAGACGACGGCCCAGTATTCGAACTTCTCCGGGTAACCGAACCGGCCGAAGCGGGCGCGGTTGGGGCTGCGGCCGGTCAAGTGGCTGACGTTGGCTTTGACGTCGGTCCAGTCCTGGGGACGCGGCATCAGGTCCCGGAACAGACGGCGGCCTTCGACGGTGAGGATGAGGTAGCCGATGTGCCAGACGCCGGCGCCGAGCAGGACCACGCCGGCGATGCGATGGAGCCAGCGTCGGATGTCCTCGGTGCCGAGCGCCCAGGACAACCAGGAATCGGGGAAGCGCAGCGCGAAGCCGGTAACGGCGAGCAGGGTGAAGCTGGTGAGCAGGACCATGTGTTGGCGGCGTTGCGAGGCGTCCATGCGGACGACGGTGCGGTCCTTGGAACGGAGGGTGGCTTTGACCTTGCGGTAGAAGACGAGACCGTTGTGGGCGGCGAGCAAGCCGCAGGTGCCGATGATGAGGACGAGGTAGATGCGGCGGACCCAGCGGTTGACGATGAGACCGATCTCGCTGTCGGAGGAATCGTCTAGGTGGACTTTGCCCGAGGCGAAATTTGAACCGATGCCGGGGTGGCATTGGCCGCAGGTCTTGACGAGGTTGTCCTTGTGGACGGAGGAATTGGGGTCGGTGGATGGCAGAATCTTGTGCCAGCCATGACAACTGGCGCAGTTGGCCGCCTTGGTGGAACCGCCCTGGGCGGCGAGGCCGTGGTAACTCTCAAAGAACGTGTCGACCTGCCGGCTCGGCAGCTGGAACCGGGTGTTGAGCCGTTCCGAGGCGTGGCATTTCCCGCAGATATCCTGTGAGATCTTGAGGGGAGTCGCGCCCTTGAGGGACTCGATCTGATGTCCGGAATGGCAGTCGAGGCAGTTGGGGGCTTCGCGCCGACCGTGGCCGGCCCCGTTTCCATGGGAGCCATGGGAACTTTCGTCGAGGTCTGAAGCGGCTTCGGTGTGGCACTGGGCGCAGGTGGCGACGAGTTGGGCGGCGTTCACCGGGGAGCCCGGGTCACCGACATGCGGCACTTCGTGATGACCGTGGCAGTCCTTGCAGGTGGCCGAGGCGATCTTTCCGTCCCGCAACGCGATGCCGTGGGCACTGGCGTTGTAGGTCTGGGATTCGCTTTCGTGACAGGTGGCGCAGTTCACCGGCTGTGCGACATGCCCGTCATCCGGATGTTCCCAGCGGAATCGCAGGTCCTGATGGCAGTCGACGCAGAGATTCGTTTGGTGGACGGAGGCCTTGTACTTGGCTTCGTCCACGAACAGGGAAAACGACTGGCCGGCGGCGTTGGTCTTGGAGAGATCGTTCTGGTTGTGGCACTCCAGGCACTTGTCGTTGGGGACGATCTCCTCGGGGGCATCGGCGGCGCGACCTGCCGTGGCAAGGAAGATGCCCAAAAGAAGGAACAGGCAGATAGGTGGGGGCATTTTCATAGGGCTTCAGGAGGGGCGCCCGCGGTCCGCGCTTCCGAGGTTGAGGCTGGCGGCGGATCCGGGCTCCGGCTCAACGAGCCTTGTCTTCTGCTGACCATCTATTGGCCCCACTTATCCAGACGCCGATGAAAGTGAGAAATGGTGATCGTAGAGGAACAGAATCCGGCGGGAGGCGCTGGGATGGGAGCTCGTGCGGTCGTCCAGCTCATCGGCCAGCCTGAAGAGCACACGGTGGGGATCGGCCCGAATGCGGCGCACCAGTTCGCTGGCGTGATCGGGTGTCCATAAAAAGCTGCCATTCAGGTAGTTGCTGCGGTCGATCGGCAGGACGGGCAAGGACAGGATGGCGTTCAGGCGCTCGAGGGTCTCGGAGAGGGCGGCGTCGGAGTTGTCGGTGTCGCCGCCGGAAAGGGATTGGATGAAACCGCCGAGCGAGACCTGACCGGAACGCGCGTTCTTGCGGTCGATCAGTTGGCCGAATTCTCGTTCGAACGCGGCGGGGTCGGCGCGGCCGAAGGGCACCGCGGTCTCGTAGGCTTCGAACAAGTCGCCGATGGCGAGTTTGGAACCGCGCTGGCGGGCTTCGAGGACCTTAAGCAGAAGTTCCTGCCGGGTTTCGTTTTCGGCGGCGAGTTTCACTTCGCCGCTCAGGGCGGGCAGGAGGCCGCCGGCAAGGGCGCCGAAGTCGTCGCAGAGAAACTCGATGCCCCGGGATTGTCGGGCATGGGGGAGGGCGACGATCAGGTCGAGCACCCAGAGAATTCCGAGCGGCGCCATGATGGCGGTGGCGGGCACGGCGAAGAGATTGACGGCGGAGAAGGCGACTGCGCCGGCGAAGAGGGCATGGATGATGTACGAACGCGAGAGGAGGGGGGCGTAGGGGAACACGTGGCCGAGCTCGTGGCCAATGACGCAGGCGAGTTCGCGTTCATCGAGCAGGTGCAACAACCCCCGATTGAGGAAGACCCCGTTGAAGGCGCGCTTGCCCGGCCAGAGTTCACAGCGCACGGCGTGGGCGTTGACGTCCTTGGCGCGGATTAGATAGACGGGCGCGGCGTCCGGGGGGAGGTCGAGTCGGGCGAAGACATCGGCCGCCAGGCGGACCAGGGAATCGCGGGAGTGGTCGCCGAAGCGGGCGTCAGGTCGGATGTCCTGCAGGCGTTTCTTGTTGAGGAACACGCTGCGTGGGATGAAGCGAAAAACGCCCAAGGTGGCGATGGCGAGGGCCACCCAGGCGGGCCATCCGGCGGTGTGGGCTCCGCGCGCCAGCCACAAGCCCCAGAGACCGACGGCGATGACGATCTCAATGCTGAGGATCCAGCGGCAGAGAGTTTCGGTTCGGGCGTAGTTGCGGATCAGTTGGTCCCGGGACGGAACGTCCAATCGACGCGGTGCGGCGAGGCAGGCGTCGGAGGGGGGAATGGGACCGTTCACGTCCTGGTGCCTGGGGGGGGGTTACACGGCGAGATTGGCGAGGCCCTGAAGCAGGCCGCGGCTGGGGCGGGAGCGGGTTTGGAACAACAAGGTTCCGGGCCCGGTGAATCGGTTCACCAGCCCCTCGCCGGAAAGGAACGAATGCCGGATGGTGGAGGCGACCTTGACGGTTTCGAACTTCATGCCGTCGGAGAAGGCGACAATGTAGCGGTTATCCAGGACGTAGCGTTCGCCTTCCTGGAGTTCCTGGGCTCGGAGGGCGCCGTGACTCGACACGAACACGGTCCCTTCGCCTTCGGTGCGCATGAGGAAGAGGCCGCGGGTGGCCATCCAACCGCGCACGCCGGCGTACTCGATGCTGATCTGGACCTGGCCATGGCAGGCCAGGAAGGCGCCGGGTGCGATGTAGCGGTGGGAGCCGGGCTGGACTTCGAGAGCGCGGATGTCGCCTTGTTCCGACGGGGCGAGAAGGAGTCGTTCCCCATCGCGCTTGGCGGTGTAGAGGGCTGCCAGGAAGTTTTCACCGACCAGGGAACTTCGGAGGGCCCGGCCGATGCCACGGCGCCCTTTGACATGACTGCCGAGGCCGCTCTTGAGATCGAACCCGGTGGTCATCCCGAGCATGCAACCGGGCTGCACGGTCACCGTTTCGCCCGTCGCCATCTCGAACTCGAGGGTCGTGAACGTCGGTGCGTGCTCGATCGTGTGCCGCATGCGTCGGTGGGACCGTTCGTCGTCGCGTCGCCTGAACTCGGCGAATCTAGTCGTCAGCCGAGGGAGCCATCTTCTGGCGGACCACGTAACCGATGCCGCTGATGGCGAGGAGGACTCCGAGAAAGATGAAACTGGCCACCATCCGGGAAACGCCCAGTACGCTCGCGATACCGCCGATGCAGATATCGTAGATCGCGACCATGATGAACCAGCGGATCATCTCCCCGATGAACCCGCCTCGACGTCCATTGAGCTTTGGTATTCTCGTCGCCATGCGCCTGCTTGCCTTTCTCGAATGTGACCCGGCTAGGATTGATGCTTTGGGAATGCCGAAGGCTCCGCCACGTGCTTACGACTTCCTCAGCGGGTCGCAGGGTAGGAATAGCCGAGGCCAAGTCAAGGGTGGTGCAGCCCAAGCGGATCGCGGATCGAAGGCCTGCTGACGGGGGCCGTGCCGCACTCCCTGCTGTCCGCGCGTGACCGTGCAGGGTCGGTTGGCTAGGTTGCCCGGCATCCGAATGTTCCCGACCCCTCCCCGGATACCCGAGGTGCCTTCCGACGCCTGGAAGTTGCCGTTTCTCGCGGCGTTGTTGTTCGTCTCCGGAGCGTGCGCGCTCGTCTACCAGACGGCCTGGCTTCGGGAGTTCCGCCTGATCTTTGGTGGAGCGACGCCCGCCACGGCGGCGGTTCTAGCCGTTTTTATGGGGGGGCTGGGATGGGGTGGAGCGTGGTTTGGTCGGCGGGCCGAACGGACCCGGTCCGTGCTGAAGATGTATGCGCTGCTGGAAGTGGGGATCGGGGTATCGGCGGCGGTGACCCCGTTTCTGCTGGATGCAGTGCGGGCGACCTATGTCTGGACGGGGGGCGTGTTGACTCTGGGTTCGGTGGGGGCGTCGGTGGCGCAACTGATTTTGGCGGTGTTGGTGCTGGGAGTTCCGTGCTTTCTCTTGGGCGGCAACCTGCCGCCGGCGGTAAAGTGGATCTCGACCGACGAAGACCGGCAGCGGGGCGGCCTGGGGGTGATTTACGGCTGCAATGCGTTGGGGGCGGTGGTGGGGGTGCTGGGCAGCACGTTCTGGGCTCTGGAACATCTCGGAACGCGCCGCACGCTGTGGGGCGCGGCGGCCTGCCATGTCGTGCTGGGAGTGATCGCGTGGCGTGTGGCGCGCGGGGAGGTGGACGAGCCGGAAACCGGGCCGGCGCGGATGGAGCCCGAGGTGCCACGGCGCTGGGTGTCCTCAACGGCGGGTCAGCCGGAGGGACGGGCGCCGGCGCGGTTCGTATATGGCGCGGCGGCGGTGACAGGGTTCACGTTCTTCCTGGTGGAGTTGGTGTGGTTCCGGATGTTGAGCCCGTTGCTGGGGGGATCGGTTTACTGCTTCGGATTGATCCTGGCGCAGGTGTTGCTGGGTATCGGCATTGGGGCCGGATTGTACCGGATGTTGATCGCGAGCCGGCCGGGTTGGACGAATCTGGGGACGCTCTCCTTGATCTCGGTGATGCAGGCGGCGGCGGTGGCGATTCCATGGGCATTGGGAGATCGGATGGCGGTCATGGCATTTCACTGGCAGCAATGGCGGTCCCTGGGATTCGGGGGGCTGCTGGCGGGGTGGTCGTTCACGGTGGGACTGGCGGTTTTTCTGCCGTCGGTCCTGGCGGGCATCCAGTTTCCGTTGCTGGTGGGGTTACTGGGGGAGGGACGTCGTGAGGCCGCGCGCCAGGTGGGGGCGGTCTACGCGGCAAACACGGTCGGGGCGATCCTGGGTTCGCTGGCGGGTGGGTTCGTGTTGTTGCCGTGGATGACGGCGCCCGGATGCTGGCGGCTGGTGGTGGCACTGATGCTGGGGCTGGGGTTCGTGGCTTTGCTGCTGTGGGAACGTCCCTGGCATCCGGCGGTTATGTTCGGGACGCTGATCCTGAGCCTGGCGGCGGTAGGTATGGCATTTCATGCCGTGGGTCCCACCGCCGCGTGGCGTCACACGGCGCTCGGGTACGGGGTGCTGCGATCGATCCCGTCGACCCCGGTTGAACTGGAGGACCAGATGCGGGCGCATCGGAGGCATCTGGTGAAGGAGTACGAAGGGCGCGAGTCGAGCATCGCCGTGATGCGCGGGGATGAAGGCTGGGCGCTGTTCTCGAACGGCAAGGCGGATGGGTCGGCGCTGTCGGATGCGGGAACGCAGGTGATGTTGGGGTTGGTCAGCGCAATGCAGCACCCGTCGCCGAAGAGCGCCTTCGTGATCGGGTTGGGAACGGGGACCTCGGCGGGCTGGCTGGCGGACGTTCCGGGGATGGAACGGGTGGATGTGGTGGAACTGGAGCCGCGGGTGGTGGATGTGGCGCGGGATTTCTTCGGGCCGGTCAACCGGTTCGCGATGGAGAAGACCAACCTGACGGTGACGGTGGGGGACGCCCGGGAGGTGTTGCTGGCGACGGACCGGAACTACGACCTGATCGTGTCGGAACCGCCAAATCCTTACCGGGCAGGGGTCGCGAGTCTGTTCACCCGGGAATACTACGAGGCTGTTCGCAGGCGGTTGTCGCCGGGCGGAATCTTCAGCCAGTGGTTGCAGGGTTATCAGCTCTCGGTGGAATCCATCCAGGTGGTGTACGCGACCTTGCTGGCCGTGTTTCCCCACGTCGAAACCTGGGTGACGCAGGAAAATGATCTCCTCTTCGTCGGCCATCTCGAGACCCCGACCTATCCCATCGAGCGTCTGAAGGAACGGTTGGAACAACCGCTTTATCAGGAGGCCCTGGCCCGGGGGTGGTATGGGCGGACGGCGGAGGACTTCGTGGCCCGGCATTTCGCAGGCAACCTGACGGCGCGGAAGCTGGCGGATGGCGCGCGCACTGTGAACACGGATGACCGCAACGTGCTGGAATACGGATTGGCGCGGACGCAACTGGGCCAGTCGGGATTCTACTATCAGGACCTGCTGCGGGCGGCGTTGTTGGGCGCCGACGACGTGCCGCCGCATCTGAGGGCGGTGGTGAACCAGCCGCTTTTACTGGAGGCACGACTTCAATTGTTCGCTTCGGAACAGGAGCTGAAGGATTCGCCGCCGGGGTTGACGGGCGACGCGTTGAATCGGGCGGAGGCGATCGCGGCGTGGGCGAGTGGGCGGTATGCGGAAGTTCTGTCGCTGTGGCGTGGACCTGCGGTGTCGCCGGCGGACCAGTTGATGCTGGCGATCTCGGCGGGCCGGGCGGGAACGCCGGAGCAGGCGCGGCCGCTGTTGGCGGCGATCGAGGTGAACTGGCCGGGGGACGCGTGGGTGGCGGCGGCGTGGGTGGCGTACCGGGAGGGGGCGCATGGGCAGGCGGTGGGTCACCTGGAGAAGGCGTTTCGGGCGATGGAGGTGAACCCCTGGGTGCGCAGCAAATCGCTGGAGAGCGTGGTGGATTTGTCGGCGCTGCTGGTGACGGCTCAACCTCAGGAAGCGGAGCGGTTGCTGGAAATATGGAAGACGCCCTTGTCAGTGGGCCAGTTGTCGCGGTCCGCACCGATCGCCTGGTACCGGCTGTCCTACCGGCTTCCGTTCGTGCGGCGGCTGGAAGTGCTGGACGCGCTGGGGGCGGACCATCCGTGGACCCGTGAGTTCCTGGAGTTCAAGAAAAGCGCCCTCGAAGGCGTGGGGCATCCCTTGGCGGCGAGCGCGCAGCGGGAATGGGAGCAATTGGTGCGGGACGAAGGGCGTGGTTTGCTGGAAGTTCTGCCGCCGCCGCCAAAGCCGAAACCGGTCTCCGCGGTCCGTCCGAGTACGAGTCCGGGTGCGAACACGAAGGCGCTGACGAATTCCCAACCCGAAAGGATCCCTTGAAACTGTCGATCGTCATTCCTGCGTTCAATGAGGAGAAGCTGTTGCCTGCAACTCTGGACGCGGTTCGTGCGGCGGCGGCGGTGTTCACCGAGGCGGGTGTGGTGTGGGAGTTGATTGTCTGTGACAACAACTCGACGGATGGGACCGCGGCCGTGGCGCGGGATCGGGGGGCGAAGGTGGTGTTTGAGCCGGTGAACCAGATTGCGCGAGCGCGCAACGCCGGAGCCTCGGTGGCGACCGGGGATTGGTTGTTGTTCATCGATGCGGATTCCCTGCCATCGCGCGAATTGCTGGGCGATGCGCTGGTGGAAATGCGCGGCGGGACGACCCTGTTTGCCGGCGCGGCGGTGACGTTGGATACGGCGGTGCCGCTCGGAGCGCGGATCGCGATCATGGGGTGGAACGCGCTCAGCCGCGGGTTGTGTTGGATGGCGGGTTCCTTCGTGCTGGTGGAGAGTGCGGCCTTCCGCGAGGTGGGAGGCTTCAACCAGCAATTCTTCGCGGGGGAGGAAGTTGACCTCAGCCGGCGCCTCAAGCGGTTGAGCCGACGGCGGGGGAAGCAGGGCGTGATCCTGGCCCGACATCCGTTAGTGACGTCGGCCCGGCGCCTCAAGCTCTATTCGGCTTGGGAATTGGGGAGGTTTTTCGTGCGCGCAAGCCTGAGGCCGTGGTCGACGACGGCGAGTCGGGAGGCGTGCGGGATGTGGTATGACGGGAAGCGCTGACGCGGGTGTTTCTCGCGGCGTGAAAGGACCACGAACTTGTGAAGTTACTGCCTGTAGCGGAGCGTGAACTGCGGGTGGCTTCCCGACGACGGGGGACCTACTGGACCCGATTTGTGTCGGCAGCGCTCGGGATGGGGGCGGTGGGGCTGATCCTCTTTTCCACGACCCACATGCGGCCCGTGGACCGGAGCCAGATCCTGTTCGTGACGCTGACGGCCCTGGCTTTTGGATACTGCCTTCTGAGCGGGGTGCTGACGACGTCGGATTGTGTCAGTGAAGAGCGGCGGGACGGGACGCTGGGTCTGCTGTTTCTGACGAACCTGCGAGGGTACGACGTCGTGCTGGGGAAACTGGTGGCGAGTTCGGCGCGGTCGATTCTGGCGGTGGTGGCGTTGTTGCCTTTGATCGCCCTGCCGATCCTGATGGGTGGCGTGGAAGCGCCCGTGGTCTGGAGCGCGGCGGCGGTGATGGGCAACACGTTGTTCGTGTCATTGGCGATCGGGGTGCTGGTGAGTGTACTGACCCGCGACGCGCGCCATTCGATCGGTGGCTCGATCGCGGTCCTGCTGACGTGGGTGGCTTTGCTGCCCCTGTTGCGGATGCTTTGGATCGAGTACTTTATACGGCCCCGGTTTACCGGGTCTCCGGCCGAGTTGACGGAAGCGATGCAATGGGTCCTGGAGACCAACCCCGTCTTTGCCTTCGCGAAGGTTCTGGACACGCTGTTTCGTGCCGCCCCGGTCTGGAACGGCCTTTGGAAGGGATTGTTGATCCAGCACGCCCTCGGGTGGTTGATCCTGGGGGCGGCGTGCGGGGTGCTACCGCGATCCTGGCGGGACCGGGTCGACACCCGGGCGGTGGCAGCGTCAACGGCCTCGGGTCCGCGCGCTACGGCGCGCGAGCAGGGGCGGCGACGCTGGCGGGCGGAGCTCCTGGACTGGCATCCGTTTGCGTGGATCGTGGCGCGGGACCGGCGGCCGTCGTTGTACACGTGGCTGGGACTGGCGGTGGTGGCGGGGGTTTGGTTCTGGGGATTTCTGGAAGTCAAAGGGGAGTGGTTGGCGGGTTTGGTGGGGTTGTGGACGATCTTTGCGGCGGGTCTGTGGTTGAAGCTGCGAGTGGCGGCGGTGGCTTGCCGACACCTGCAGGAACACCGGAGGAGTGGCGCGCTGGAACTGGTCCTGTCGACACCGTTGACGCCGGAGTCGATGGTGCGCGGGAACCTGATGGGTATCCGGCATCTGATGATGGCCCCGTTGGCGACAGTCTTGGCGGCGGCGGGATTGCTGCTGGTGGCCTCCCTGGGACAGGAGCAGGCGTGGTCGGATCGGACGGAGGTTCCGATCACGTTCGCGGTGGGGCTGTCGGTGTTGGTGATGGATTTGGTGACGCTGTCGTGGAGTGGGATGTGGCGCGGGTTGAATTCGAACCGGTATGTCCGAGCCTACGCCATGACGGTGGGGATGGTGCTGGTGCTCCCGTGGGTCCTGTTCGTGGTCAGTCTGATCCTGATGGCCACCTTGGCGGAGACGTTCCACCTGAGCGGGCGCGGGGAATCCGGGTACCTTTCGCTGCTCGGTGGGTGGGCGGCGATTTCGGTGGCGGTGGATGTCTGGCAATGCGTAGCGGCGCGCCGTGGGTTGTCCGGGCGTTTCCGGGACCTGGCGGCGGAACCCTACGGGACAATCCGGGTGTCGTCCGGCGGTGAAGGTACGGCCCGAAAACCATTGTGAATACCGGGTCGGGTTTGCGATAAGCTGGCGCGGACTCCGAGCGAAGCGTCGGCGCGGCGAAAGGCGATTCGAACCATGTTGGGCTGGAAGCGAAAACCGGAAGAGGAACGATGGTACCTGCTGCCCGCAATGCAGCACGGTGCACGTAAGAAATTCATCCAGCGATTTCTGGTGGCGATCGTGGTGGGCAGCCTGACCGCAGCGGCGCTGGGGGCGTTGATCTACTACAACCACCGACTCTGAACCGGATTCCGATGGCATCTCCCGCCGCGCCCAAGCGTTTGTTGAGGTTTTTGCCGTTCCTGAAGGTTTTGCCGATTGTTGAGCGCGAGTTGCGGATGGCGGCGCGAGGGAAGGCCACCTACCGGTGGCGGGTGTCGATGGTCGCGGTGGGGCTGGGAGTGATGGCGCTGTTGACGTGGTTACTGGCCGCCGAGCGGGCGTCGCAAACCGTTCAAGGCCAGATGATGTTCCACACGCTCCTCGGCGTTTCGGCGGTGTTCGCCTTCATGGCCAGCGTCTCGGTGACGGCGGATTCGGTCAGCCGTGAGAAGCGGGAGGGGACGCTGGGGCTGCTGTTCCTCACCGACCTGCGAGGACGGGATATCATCCTCGGCAAGCTGGTGGCCAATTCGCTCAACACCGTCTACGGGCTGCTGGGTTTGCTCCCGCTGCTGGCCATCCCGATCCTGATGGGCGGCGTGTCGGTCAACGACGGGGTCATCGCGGCCTTGGGGGTGGTGAACCTGATGTTTGTGTGCCTGGTGCTGGGCATCTTCGTGTCGACGATCAGTTGGGATGAACGCCGTGCGACGTTTGCGGCCGTGATTCTCGGGCTGGTGGTGTTGATCGGCCCGTTCGCCCTGGGGGGATTCTGGGTGGTGTTGTTCGGGCGTGGGCCCGCCTGGGCGGTCCTGTTGTCGGCGACGAGTCCCTTGTTTCCGCTGGTTTCGTTGGTGCCGAATTTCACGGGGGTTCGCGCCTGGCCGCTCTACCAGGATCTGTTGCCCTCCCACCTGCTGGGTTGGGTGCTGCTGTTGGCGGCCGGTAATCTGGCGCAGCGTTCCTGGCAGAGCCGGGGTGGCGGTTCGGTGAAGCGCACGGTAGATGAACGCCTCTTCACCTCGAAAGACCCCGTTTTGCGGACCCGGCGTCGCGGGAAGATGCTGGAGGCGCATCCGCTGGTGTGGTTGCTCGAGCGGCATCCCGGGAAGCGTTTCTATGCAGATGGCCTGGTGCTGGCGATCCTGGTGATCTGGTACTGGGGCTATCGTGCCTACGGCACGGAGATGTTCGGCGGGCCGTCCTGGTTCCTGGTAGTTCCTCTGGCGTTTCTGCTCCACATCATTTTCGCGTCCTGGGTGGTGGCGGAATCGTCGATGCGCCTGCTGGAGGACCGGCGGTCGGGCGGTCTGGAACTGCTGCTGTGCACCTCGTTGACGGACCTGGATTTGATTCAGGGCCATCGGCTGGCGCTGCGACGGCTTTTCTTTCGTCCAGTGCTCGTGCTGGCGGCGGCGGAGGTGTTTGTCGCGTTCACGGGGTTTGGAGGATCCGACGATCGATCCTCGACGAACGGCATGTGGATGATGCTGGCGATGGCGTTCGCGGTGCTTCTGGACACCCACGCGCTCTCGTGGATCGCGCTGCGGCTCGCCATTTCGCTGCCAACGGTCAACCGGGTGGGGGCGTATGCGCTCGCGATCACGCCCTTTGGTCCGATGATTCTCACGGCGTTGATTGCTCCGACCCTGCTGAGCTTCATGGAGCCGGGCTTCAATTCCAGTTTTACGACCGTGCTGGGAACCTGGGTGGCGTGCGTCCTCCTGGTGGACTTGGTGGTGGGTCAGTGGCTGTGCCGGCGAGCCGTCCTGACGAAGTTCCGGGAAATGGCAGTTCGAACCCAGCCCAAGGCCGCCGTGGCGGGGTGAGGGTGGCTCAATGCGCCGGGGATTCGCGGAAGGCGAAAAGGGAGTTCTTGCCGCGGATGTAGAGCGTGTCGCCAGCCAGAGCCGGGGTGGCGAGCACTTCTTCGCCGAGATCGTTCCGGGCGAGCACGTCGAGGGTGTTGGCGGCACGCCATACCACCGCCCGACCGGGATGCGAGATCGTCAGGACTTTGCCGTCGGCTCCGATGGGTGACGCGTAGTAATCGCCCAGCGCACCCAGGCGCTCTTCCTGGAAATGGAAATCGCCGGTTCGCACATCCAGACAGGAAGCGATGCCGCCATTGCGCACCAGGAAGATTCGGTCATCGAGAGCCAGCGGCGTGGGGACATACGGAAGGCCACGGGTTTGACTCCAGGCGATATGGGTGTCGGTGATGTTGCCATTCGCCGGCCATCACGGGCGAGGCGACCATCTCATTGGGCAGACCGGAGACGCGCCAGCGTTCCGAGCCATCGGAGAGGTTGTAGGCCACGAGTTGGAGAGTGCCGGCGACGATCGCGAGCTCCGGCTTTTCCGGAGGCCAGATCAGCGGGGTGGAGAAACCCCGACGGAACTCGGGGCGGGGGATGCGCCAGCGGACCTTGCCGGAGGAGGTGTCGATGGCCAGCAGGTGGGAGTCGACGTCCTGATCGAAGAGTTGGAGGACGAGGTCACCGGCGATGACGGGTGAACTGCTGGCGCCGTGTCCGGTGATGGGGGTGGGCAGTGGGAGGCGCCATAACTCCCGGCCGGCGGTGTCGTAAGCGACGAGGCCGAACGGGGCGAAATAGGCGATCCAACGTTGTCCATCGGTGCAGGGGGTGGCGCTGGCGGGGTGGCTCAGGCGTGAACCGGACTCGATGGATCCGGGTTCGACAAAGTTTCGCCAACGGGCGACGCCGCTGGACCGGTCGAAGGCGAGGGTGACGAGTTGGTTGGATTCGAAGGCGGTGACGACCAGTTGGTCCCCCCAAAGAACGGGAGACGAAGGACCGTAGGGGACGGACACGCGCCAGGCGAGGTTGGTCGTCGGCCCGAACACGGTGCGAAACCGGAATTGGGGTGAAGTTCCGGACCGGTGGGGACCGCGAAACTCGGGCCAGGCAACCTCAAGGGCGATGGTCGGCAGGAGCGGTAGCAGGAGGGCGATCGTCAGGAGCCGCATGGCGACGTGGTTCTGGTAGTCGGGGGGAAGAACGGCAATCCGGGAGGGAGTGGCTGGAGGGCGCCGACCCAAATGCATTGCTACGGGACGGCAGGCTGGTTGGCTAGGGGCATGTCCATGGGTACGAAACGTCGCGCCTTGGTTGTGCTGGGATTGGCGATCGTCACAGTTTTTGGGGGGAGGCTCACCGCGGCATCGGCGCCGACTCGGGATTCGAGGGAAGTGCGGGAGGTACGTCGACTCTTCCAAAACCCGCCCCGGGAGTATGCCTCGGCGCCGCTCTGGGTGTGGAATGACCAACTGACGGAAGAACAGATCCGCGGCACCCTGCGCGATCTGGCGGGGCAGAAGGTGAAGCAGGTGTTCGTCCACCCGCGCCCGGGTCTGATGACGCCTTATTTGGGGGAGGACTGGTTCCGGCTGTGGAAGGTGGCGCTGAACGAGGCGGCGCGGTTGGACATGAACGTCTGGATCTACGACGAGAACTCGTACCCGAGCGGTTTCGCGGGAGGCCTGGTGCCGGAGGCGATGCCGGAATCGCGTGGTATGGGGGTCACGATTAAAGAGGCGGCGACGGTGCCGGTGTGGGATGCGGACACCGTCGGAGTGTATCGGTTGGAAGGGGAGGACGCGCGCAGCATTTCCGACGCGGTCCAGGCGGGCCAGGGAGTGGGCGAGGCCGGAACTTTCATGGTGGCGCGACGAGTCTGGGCGGGGAACTCGCCATGGCACGGAAACCGCAGCTACGTGAACCTTCTGACGAAAGGCGTGACGGAGAAATTCCTCGAAGTGACCCTGGGCGCGTACGACCGCGAAATCGCGGACGAATTTGGCAAGCGCGTGCCCGGGGTGTTCACCGACGAACCCAACATCCGGCCGGCGGGTGGTTTTCCGTGGTGCCCGGATCTTCCGGAGCGCTTCAAGGCTCGGTGGGGCTATGACCTGCTGGAACAACTGCCGTCGCTGGTGCGGGAGACGGGGGATTGGCGGCGGCTGCGCCACAACTATCTGGCGGTGACCCACGAGCTGTTCGTGGAACGTTGGGCGAAGCCGTACTACGAGGCGTGCGAACAGCGGGGATTGGAGTTCACGGGGCACTATTGGGACCACGAATGGCCGCATTGCCTGGGTGTGCCGGACAACATGGCCATGGCGGCCTGGCAGCATCGGCCGGGCATCGACACGCTGATGAACCAGTACTCGGAGAACACCCATGCCCAGTTCGGTAATGTCCGGTATTGCCGGGAGATCTCCAGCATCGCGAACCAGTTCGGGCGGCAACGGACCCTGGTGGAGCTCTATGGAGCCGGCGGTTGGGATCTGCGCTTCGAGGATATGAAGCGGATCGCGGACTGGTTGCTGGTGCTGGGCATCAACACCATGGACGAGCACCTCAGCTACGTGACCTTGCGCGGGGCCCGGAAGCGGGATCATCCGCAATCGTTCTCGTACCATGAACCGTGGTGGCCGGCCTACCACACCCACGCGGACTACATGGCGCGGGTCTCGGCGGCGTTGTCGCAGGGACGCCAGATCAACCGGGTGCTGGTGTTGGAGCCGACCTCCACGGCGTGGATGTACCAGGGCAACGAACCGCGCCTGAAGGAATTGGGTGACTCCTTCTTCCGCGTCCTGATGTCGCTCGAAGCGGCCCAAGTGGAATACGATTTGGGATGCGAAGACGTGCTGGGACGGAAGGCCGGCCTGGGTACGGCGGCGGCGGTTCCGGGGACCTGGACTCCTTCGACGACGCTGAAGGTGGGGGAGGCGGCCTATCAGATCGTGGTGATCCCGCCGCACACGGAGAACCTGGATCTGCGCACCCGGAAGCTGTTGCACGACTTCGTGACGGCGGGTGGCGTGCTGGTGAGCGTAGGGCCGATTCCCGGGCGGACCGATGGCAAGGAAGATCCCAACGCGGCGGGTGGGGTGACGGTGCAACGACGCTGGAAGAGCATCACGGAGGCGGAATTGCTACCGGCGCTCCGGCAATTGCAGGAAGGCGCGGATGTTGTGGTGCATCGGGCAAAGGACGACCGCGGAATTCTGTTCCATCATCGTCGGGAAATGGAGGGAGGACAGATCCTATTCCTGGTCAACACCAGCCTTGAGCATCCATCGCGCGGGTCGGTGCACGGGCGGGCGGGATCGGTGGAACGATGGGATCCGGCCACGGGCAAGGTGAGCGAAGTCCCGTTTCAACGGGCGGGTTCCTCGTTGGTGGCGACGTTCGATCTTCCGCCGGGTGGAAGTCTGATGTGGTTGTACTCGGATGGGGTTAAGGACGCGCCTGTGGCGGTCCGTCCCGAGAAAGTAGTCACGATCCCGGCCGCCGGTGACTTGGTGGCGCGTCGTGTGGCGCCGAATGTGCTGACGCTCGACTACCTGGACGTGGTGGCGGGCGGTGAATCGAAGGCGGGTCAGTACTTCTATGCGGCCAATGAATTCGTCTGGAAGAAGAACGGCGTGGATCGCAATCCCTGGGACAGCGCGGTGCAGTTCAAGGACGAGCTCATCCGGCAGACCTTCCCGGTGGAGAGCGGTTTCGAGGCGAGTTATCGTTTCCTGGTGGAGGAGAAGGTTCCTGCCGACCTGGAAATCGTGATTGAACGGCCTGACCTGTACACGATCACCTGCAACGGAACGCCGCTGAAGGCGGCGAAGGGTTGGTGGTTGGACAAGGCGTTCGGCCGCCTGCCGCTCGCCGAAACGGCGCGAGTAGGAGAAAACGTGGTGACGCTGCGGGCGATGCCGTTCTCGATGTTCCACGAACTGGAGCCGGCCTACCTGCGGGGCGGGTTTTCGTTGAGATCGGGCGAACACGGCTGGGTGATCGCGCCGGACGCGGCCTTGCGGGTGGAGAAGGGCCTGGGCTGGAACGGACAGGGTCACCCCTTTTACGCGGAAGGCGTGACCTACCGGCAGACGTTCCGGGTCGCGAAGCGCGAAGGGCGGTATGTGGTGGCGCTGCCCGGTTGGTACGGCGCGGTAGCCAAGGTCGAGGTCAATGGCAAGGAAGCCGGTTGGATCGGTGCTCAGCCCTGGGAGTGCGAGGTGACTTCGGCTTTGCGTAAGGGCGACAACGTCGTCGAAGTGACCGTGATCGGGACGCTCAAGAACACGCTGGGACCGCACCATGGCAACCACGGTCTGGGAAGCGCGTGGCCCGGGATGTTCCAGCGCGGACCGGCGACCGGCCAACCGGCTGGCGAGCGGTACAGCACGGTGGCCTACGGAATGTTCGAACCGATGGTGCTGACGCAACGGGTGGCGAAGTAGGCCGATGGGCTGCGACCCTGGGGGTTGACGGTTCATCGTCTGCGAGCCGCTTGCCAGGATCCAGTACGGGGCGCTAGATCACGGCCATGCCCTCTGCGAACGGTTTCTTCCTCTGGCGTCGGCGTGCGGTTCTGGCCTCGGCTCTGGCCTTGGTCGGATGGGCGAGCGGTTGGGGGGGCTTGGCCCCCTCCGCGTTCGGCCAGGAGAAGCCGGCGTACACCCGGACCGAGGATCTGATCTATGGTCGGAAGTTCGGCACGGCTTTGACCCTCGATGTCTTTGAACCGCGGGAGAAGAACGGCTACGGCGCAATCCTGGTCGTGAGCGGCGGTTTCTTTTCGTCGAAGGAAGGGATCAACCCCGGCTTTGCGCAGCCGTTTCTGGCCAGGGGTTACACGGTGTTCGCGGTCGTTCACGGGTCGCAGCCGCGTTTTATCATTCCAGAGATCACCCAGGATATGCACCGGGCTGTGCGCTGGATCCGGCATGAATCGGCGCGTTGGGGCGTGAAGCCCGAGGCGCTCGGAGTGTTCGGGGCGAGTGCCGGCGGTCATCTCTCGCTGACACTGGCCACCCAGGGAGGTCCTGGCGCGCCCGATGCCAAAGACCCGGTCGATCGCGAGAGCAGCGCGGTGAAGGCGATCGCCTGCTTCTTTCCCCCCGTGGACTACGCCAATTGGGGCTCAACGGGCGAAGACGGGTGCGGGGTGGGGCGGTTGGCCGGTTTCAAACCAGCGTTCGGGCCGCGGTCGGATACGGCGGAAAGCCGGGCACAATACAGCCGCGAAATCTCGCCCCTTTACTTTGTGTCGGCGAAGACGGCGCCGTCCCTGATCATTCACGGTGACAAGGACGAGTTGGTACCGCTTTACCAGGCGCAGTTATTTGAAAAGAAGGCGAAGGAAGTGGGGGCCACCTGCAAGGTGATCGTGCATCCCGGCGGCGAACACGGCTGGCCGGGGATCGACAAGGATCTGCTGACCTTCGCGGACTGGTTCGATGAACACCTGCGCGGCGTGAAGAAGAATTAGGGCGGATGTACGACGTCGCTGTCATCGGCTCCGGATTCGGCGGATCGTTGCTGGCGTGCATCGCGCGGCGACTGGGACGTTCAGTGGTGCTGCTGGAAAAGGGGCGTCACCCGCGTTTCGCGATCGGGGAATCGTCGACGCCCCTGGCGGACCTGCTCTGGCTCGAACTCACCCGCCGCCACGGACTGGACGCGCTGGTGCCCTTCGCCAAGTTCGGAACCTGGAGGCGGGCCCATCCGGACGTGGCGTGCGGCCTCAAGCGCGGCTTTGCGTTCTACCATCATCGATTCGGGCATCCCTTCGAAGCGCGGCCAGATCGCGCCGATCAATTGCTGATGTCGGCGAGTCTGCGGGACGAGATCGCCGACACCCACTGGTACCGGCCGGAGTTCGACGAGTTCCTGATGCACGAGGCCGTTCGTCAGGGAGCCGACTATCGGGACGCGTGTGAGGTGACGCGGGTGCGGATCGAGGCAGATGGGGCATGCATTGAGGCGAAGCACCGGGGAGATCCGGTGGAGATCCGGGCACGTTTTGTGGTGGATGCGAGCAACCATCGCGGGCCGCTGGCACGCTCGCTGGGGCTGGTCGATCAGCCGTTGCCGCACCTTCCGATGACGGAGGCGTTGTACACCCACTTCCGCGGGGTGCCGAGGTTGTCGGGGTTGCCGATTCACGAAGGCGTGGACGCGGCGCCGTTCCCCGTGGATGACGCGGCGGTGCACCACGTGTTCGAGGGCGGCTGGATCTGGGTGTTGCGGTTTGGGAACGGCATCACGAGTGCGGGCGTGTCGGCGGTGGAGTCGGTGGCGCGCCGGTTTTGCTTCGAGGAAGGCGCACCAGCCTGGGCACGGCTGCTCGCGGAACTGCCGACCGTGGAACGGCTTTTTCAGGGGGCCGAGGCGGCGCGCCCGTTCGTCCATGCCCGGGGCGTGGGATTTCGCGTGGGACCGGCGGCGGGCAAGGGTTGGGCGCTGCTGCCTTCGGCAGCGGGGTTTGTGGACCCGATGCTGTCGTCGGGCTTCACATTGACGTTGTTGGGTATCGAACGACTGAGTCGGGCGATGGAAACCGCTTGGGCAGATGACGAGCGGTTCGCGAAGGCACTGGAAATGCATGCGCGGGCGACGGCGTCGGAGTTGCTCGCGCTTGAGGATTTTGTGTCGGCCCTCTACGCGCGTCTGGGAGATTTTCAGGGGTTCACCGAAATGGCGCGGCTGTATTTTTGTGCGGTGATCTATGCGGAGACGGCACGTCGCCTCGGGCGGGCGGAAGCGGAAGGCGGATTCCTGGCCAAAGACCATACGGATCTGGGACGGGCGACCCGGGAGATCTGTGAGGCGTCGCGGGAAGGGCTGGGAACGTCAGAACTGCGACAGCGGGTGGATGCGGTGTTGGCGCGGTTCGATCTGGGTGGGCTGGCTGAGCCGGGGCGTCGACCGTGGTATCCGGTTCGCGTGGAGGACCTGTGGGCGGCCCGGGGCAGGATCCAGGCCACGGATGAGGAATGGGCGGCCTTGGCGCGGAACCTGACCGGGCCTGAGAATCCGGGGAGCCGGTTGGCCCCTTGCGGGGTGCGTGGGTGGGGACCATGATGCGTGCATGAAGCCGTGGGTAATGGGAATGATCCTCCTGGGTGGGTGGGGTTCGGGGCCGGTTATCGCAGACGATGCGGCCCTCTCGGCGCCGCCCAAGACGGTCTATGTGATCGGAATTCGCGACGACATCATGCCGCCACTGACCTATGTCGTGCGGCGGGGCGTGAAGGAGGCGATGGAGGCCAAGGCGGATCTGCTGGTGTTGGACATGGACACCAACGGCGGGCGGGTGGACGTGACGGAGGAGATCATTGAAATCGTCGGGAAGTTTCCGGGAGACACGATGACCTATGTGAATCGGAAGGCCTTCTCGGCGGGAGCCTTCATTGCGGCGGGAACGCGCCGAATCTTCATGGCGAACGAGGCGGTGATCGGGGCGGCGGCGCCGATGATGATGATGCCGGGAGGCGGGCCGGCGCAGTTGCCGGAGACGGTCGAGGCGAAGATGACGTCGGGGATCAAGGCGCTCATTCGGACCAAGGCGGAACGGCACGGTCACAACGTCGAGGTCATGGAGGCGATGATTGATCGGAACAAGGAGTTGGTGATCGACGGCACGGTGATCAATCCGAAAGGGCAGATCCTGACCTTGACCAGCATGGAGGCGGCGCGCGAATTCGGAACGCCTCCGAAGCCGTTGCTGTCGTCGGGCACCTACTCAACCTTGGACGAGCTGCTTGAGGCGGTTGGTTTTGGCGGGGCCAGGCGGGTGGAGATTCAGCCGACCGGTGTGGAGCAGATCGCGTTCTGGCTGAACGCCATCAGTCCACTGTTATTGGCGTTGGGCCTGATCGGGATCTACATGGAATTCAAGACGCCGGGATTTGGGGTCCCGGGCTCGATCGCGGTGGCGGCGTTGCTGCTCTACTTCGCCGGCGGATACATCGCGGGATTGTCCGGGATCGAGTGGGTGGCGGTGTTCGCGTTGGGAGTGATTCTGATCGGGCTGGAACTGTTCGTCTTCCCGGGAACCCTGGCCTTGGGACTCACCGGATCGTTGTTGGTGCTGGTTTCCATTTTCATGGCGGCGACGGACTTCTACCCCGGGATGCCGATGGTGCCATCGTTGCCAGCCCTGGAGTTGCCTGTGCGAAACCTCGGCCTGGCGGCCTTGCTGACAGGGGCGGGCATTTGGGCATTGAGCACCATTTTGCCGAAGACCCCCGCCTACCACGTTTTGGTGTCCCAAGCGACAAGCGGGACGGTGACGGACACCCTCCGAACGCGTGAAAGATCCAGTCAATTGGGCTTGGAAGGCGTCGCACTATCGGTGTTGCGACCCGGCGGCAAGGCGCAGTTCGGGGACGAGGTTTTGGACGTGATAGCGGAAGGAGAGATGATCGAACGGGGGACGCACGTACAGATTGTGGGTCACAGCTCCCGGGAAGCGGTGGTCCGGGAGAGTGCGGGCTGAATTCAAGACGACGGATATCCGGTAACCTTCGAACGCGGAATCATCAGCTCCTGTTACTGCGTGAGATCCAAGATGCACAAACGGAGGGGGTGTTGTACCGGCACGTTGGGAGGGTTCTTGGTGCTCTGGATCGTTTTTGCCGGCGTGGGCGCGAGCCTGACGCCGAGTGCCTCCGGGGCGGAGGGCTCGCCGGCTGCGCTGTCGCTGGCGGTCACCAATGATCTGGTGGCGCCGGAGTATGTCGCCCGAAGGTTGTCGGCGCTGAGCACTAGGACGGATCTGGCGGTGGGGATTCGCACCAATGCCCTCGCCCTGTTCACGGAAGCGCAGCAGCGGCTGTCGGAGGCACGACTGCAAGTAGAGGAGTCGAGCCGGCTTCGCCTGGAAACGACCAACGTGCCGCTGGTGCTGGCCGAGCTCCGGGGGTTACTCGAAGCGCCGGTGACGGGTTTGGGTGGGTTGGCGACAACCAATGGCTCCGTGGCGGAACTGGAGCAGCAACTGGCGAGAACCGATGCTGAACTGGCGCAGGCCACGAAAGAGCAGGATGCCCTGTTGCAGGAGCCGTCACGACGCTCGGCGCGGTTGGTGGAATTGACGCGGTTGATCAGCGAGAGCCGCCTGGCGCGAGAACGCAACCTGCAGGAATCGCGGGTTCCGCAACCGGCGGAATTGGATCCGGAGATCCGCCAGGCGAACCGGGATTTGCTGCAGAGTCGGCTTCAGTACCGGGAAGCGGAGTTGGTTCGCTTTGAGGAGGAGCAGGCGAATCTGAACGCCACCGCGGACACGACGCGATTGCGGTTGGATCTGGCTCGGAGACGGGTGGCGGCTTTGACCCAGGACCGGGAGGCGCTGACGACCGTCCTGAACCGGCGTCGGGGGCAGGAATCCTTGCAGGCTTCGTTGCAAGCGGCGCAGGCGACCCGGCGGGCCGAAGCTTTGAACGAGCCGTGGATTCTCCAGTTGGCACGGACGAACTCGTTGCTGGCCCAATCCCGCAGCGCTTTGGGCGAGCGGTTGAGGGGCGTCTCCACCCGCCTCGACACGGTGACCAGCAACCGGCTTTCGCTGCGAGAAAGCTTCCAGAGCCTCCGGGATCGGGTGGATGCGGCGGAGCGGGCCGGGCTGAGCCGAAACTACGCCATTGGACTCCTGTTGCGACGGCAACAAACGACGCTTCAGGGGCAGGACGACCACCGGGAACTGGCACGCCAACAGTTGGGGGCGATCAGTGATGCCCAGATCGCGCAGTTCGCCGCAGTGGACGCCCGGCGATCGATTGAGCCGGTGGAGTTGGTGGCTTCGACCCTGGTGAGTAGGCTCTCGGCGGGAGTGGATACGGAGCGCAACGGCGTGCTGCTCCAGGAAGCCAAGACCCTTCTCGCCGCCCAGCGGGATTACCTGGCCACACTGGTCAGGGATTACGACACCTTTCTCGGATTGCTGTTCCGCTTCCAGGCGGCTTTGGAGGAGTCGGCCGGGGTCGTGGATGAGTTCGCAGAGTACCTGAATCACCGGGTGCTTTGGATTCGCAGCACGGAGGCGATCCGAGTGGGAGTGGTTCAACGGGAGGCCGGACAGATCGTCGCAGTCTTCCGGTCGCCCGATTGGAAGCGGACGCTCGACCTGGTTTTCGAGGAGATTCGGCGCTCGGGCGGAAGCGGTTGGACGCTCATCCTGGGAACCGTGGTGTTGGTGGCATTGCGTGGACGTCTGCTGCGTCGGTTGACGGAGGCCTCCGCCGTGGCTCGACAGGGTCGCAACACCGACGTCCGACCGACGCTGCAGGCGGTGGTCTACACGATGCTGCGGGTGCTGCCGTTGCCGCTGCTCCTGTGGTTGTTCGGCCGAACCACCATGTCGGCGACCCTTGGAGCGCAGGGCACCTTGGGAACGCTGGGGCCGGCGGTAATGATGTTTGCGACGATCCTGATGGCCCTGGATTTTCTTCGGGAGCTCTGTCATCCGGAGGGTTTGGCCATTGCGCACTTCCGCATGCCGGAGGCCGATGTGGCGTTGTTCCGGCGGAGTCTGACGGTCGGGGTGGTGTTCCTTCCGCTCCTGGGCTTTCTGAATCGGCTCCTGGAAGGTGAGTTTTCGGATGGGGTGTCGAATCGGCTGATCTTCATTCCCACCGTGCTGTCCTGCGCGGTGCTGGCGAATCGGGTGCTTCATCCGGAACGCGGTCTGGGCGCGTCGCAGGTGGCGGGCGCAGCCAATCCGAAAGCGGTTCGCTTCTGGCGACGCATCGTGCACGCCTCGGCGGTGCTGTTGCCGCTGCTGCTCGCCACCGCGTCGGCGCTTGGATACAACTATTCCGCCCGTCATCTCTGGGTGCGCTTCCTGACGAGCATCCTGGTGGCGATCGGGCTGAGGCTGATCAGCGCGGTGTTGTTTCGTTGGATCTATCTCACCCGGCGGAAACTCGCGATGGCCTACGCGCTGAAACAGAGGTCGGCGACCAGCGAGAGCAGAGACCCCCCTCCGGAAGTGCCCACGGTGGTCGAAGATACGACGCAGTCGGAGTTGCTGGCGTCGATGGGGCAGGCCCGGCGCCTTCTGAATTGGGTGTATGGCCTGACCCTTGTGTTTTCCCTATTCGCGATTTGGTCCACCACTTTGCCGGCGCTTCAGGCGTTGGATCAGATCCCTTTGTGGCATCTGGACCGCCCGGATGGAGGAGGTGGAATCGAGCGGACGTCGCGGGTGGGTACTGTGACGGGCGCGGGTGTATTGACGGCGGTGTTGTCGGAAGGCGCGTCGGGTACGAAGGGGGCCGCGGCGGGAGTCAATACGGGATCGTTCGTGTCCGCCTGGGACCTGTTGGTGGTGTTGCTCACGCTCGCGGTGGTGGTGACGGCGGCCAGCAATCTGCCCGGTTTCCTTGAAATGGCCGTTTTCAGCCATGTCCAGCTCGAGCGAGGAACCAGCTATGCCATGACCACGACGCTCCGGTACGCGATCGTCCTGGTCGGGGTCATCATCACGGCCCAGGGGTTGGGGCTGCAGTGGTCCCAGGTCCAGTGGTTGGCTGCGGCGGTGACGTTGGGCATCGGATTCGGTCTGCAGGAGATCTTCGCGAATTTCGTCTCGGGATTGATCCTGCTGTTCGAGCGTCCCGTCCGGATCGGCGACGTCGTCACGGTTGGCGATGTGTCAGGTGTGGTTTCACGGATTCAGATCCGCGCGACGACCATCCGCGACTGGGATAACCGGGAACTGATTCTGCCGAACAAGGAACTGATCACAGGGCGGTTCGTGAATTGGACCTTGAGCGATTCGGTGACGCGCATCGTGTGCAGCGTCGGTATCGCGTATGAATCCGACGTGCGTCAGGCGCGGACGATGATGCTGGAGATCGCCCGGCGGCATCCGGCGGTGCTGCCGGATCCAGCGCCGCTGGTGACCTTCGACAGCTTCGGTGAAAGCACGCTGAACCTGTCCCTTCGAGTGCACGTGGGCCGGACGGATCAACGGGCTCCCACGCTCTTCGACCTGAACTCCAGCATTCTGGAGGAGTTCGTGCGGGCGGGCATCAACATCGCCTACCCGCAGCGGGAGGTGACGGTTCGGTTGCTGCCGCAGGAACCGCCACCTTCAAAGGGTCCGAATCCGGCCTGATGCAGAACTCATGCAGCGGGGAGCGAATCCCAGCGCGCTCGCTTCGGCACCTTCGACGACAAAAAAAGACCGATCCACCCGCTTCGGGCAGATCGGTCGTTATTGAGGAAGTCGAAAATCCAGTCCCGAGATGGGGGATGGCGGCGTGCCGGGATTACTTGGAGAGCTTTTCGAAGTCAGCCTGGTCGCCTTTGAAGGCTTTGGCCTTTTCCCCGACGCGGACGATTTTCAATTTGTTGATCTTGTCACCTTGGGCGATGGCATCGACCACGCTCTGGCCTTCGATGACGCTGCCGAAAACGGTGTGCTTGCCATCGAGATGGGGGGTGGCGACGTGGGTGATGAAGAACTGGCTGCCGTTGGTGGCCGGACCGGCATTGGCCATGGAGAGAATGCCCGGGCGGTCATGCTTCAGTCCGGGATGGATCTCGTCCTTGAACCGGTAGCCCGGACCGCCACGGCCGGATCCTGCCGGGTCCCCGCCCTGGATCATGAAGCCCTTGAGCACCCGGTGGAAAACGATCCCGTCGTAGAAGGGGGTACCGTTCTGGGGTTTGGGAGTGGACCCGTCTTTCGAATAGTTCTTCGTGCCTTCGGCAAGTCCGACGAAGTTCGCGATCGTCAGCGGAGTTTTCTCGAACTCGAGCTGGATCACGATCTTGCCCTTGGTGGTGTCGATCTCGGCGTACACTCCGTCTTTCAATTCAGCGGCATGCGACATGGGCGCAACGCTAAGGAGCGCGGCGGTGCCCAGCAAAGGCAAAAGGCTCAGGGAACGACGTAGGGTGGAGAAAACGTTGTGCATGGCCGGCGAAGATGACCCAAAGCGGGCGGTTGAAAAGTCCGTTCTGAGCCTAACCTCAGGACAAAATGTCCCGGATGACTTCGCCGTGGACGTCAGTCAGTCGGCGTTGAACCCCGTTGTGGTAGAACGTCAGCTTCTCGTGGTCGATGCCGAGCAGGTGCAGAATCGTCGCGTGATAGTCGGGGACGGTCACCTTGTTCTCCGCGACGAAGTACCCGATTTCGTCGGAGGCGCCGTAGTGGAACCCTGGCCGGATCCCGGCTCCAGCCATGAAGCAGGTGAACGCGGTCGGATGATGGTCGCGACCGGGCGAGTCGATGCCCTGGGTGGCCGGGCCACGGCCGAACTCGGTGGACCACAGGAAGAGGGTGTCCTCGAGCATCCCGCGTTGTTTGAGGTCCTGAATGAGGGCCGCGACGGGTTTGTCCATGGTGGCGGCCTGTGTGTCGTGGTTTTCCTTCAGGTTTTCGTGGCCATCCCAGTTGATGCGCGGGCTTCCAAAGGAACCGCCGTTGAAGATCTGGACGAACCGCACGCCTCGCTCAAGCAGGCGACGGGCCATGAGACAGTTGCGCGCGAAGCCCTTGTTGGCGGGTTCGTCGATGCCGTAGAGGCGCCGTACGGCTTCCGATTCGCCCTCGAAACCGGTCGCCTCGGGAATGCTGGATTGCATGCGGGCCGCGAGTTCGTAGGAACGCAGCCGCGCAGCGAAGGCGCTGTCCCCCGCGTGGGCTTCGGCGAAAGTGCGATTGGCGTCGGCGAGCATGCGCAACTCGGCTTCGCGGGCGGTGGCGGAAATGGAAGCAGGCGGGCGAAGGTCGGCGATGGCTTCGGGCGACTGGGTGCGGAAGGGGACGCCCTGGTGATTGGCGGGAAGAAAACCCGAGGTCCAATTGATCGAGCCGCCCGCGGGCAGGCCGCGCGGATCCGGCAGGACGACGAACGCGGGAAGGTTTTCGTTTTCGGTGCCGAGTCCGTAGCTCAACCACGCGCCCATCGACGGAAAGCCGTTGAGCGTGAATCCGCTGTTCATCTGGAAGGTCGCCGGGGTGTGGTTGTTGCTCTTGGCGAACATCGAATGGATGAAGCAGAGGTCGTCCGCGCATCTGGCGAGGTGGGGAAAGAGGCTGCTGACCCAGGTGCCGCTCTGGCCGTACTGGCGGAACGGGTAGACGCTGCGCATCAGCTTTCCGGGCTGGCCGAAGAATCCCAGGTTCTCGCCTTTCCCCTCCATCGACTTCCCATGCAATCGGTCAAGCTCTGGTTTGTGGTCGAAGGTGTCGAGGTGGCTGACGCCTCCGCAGCAGAACACTTGGATGACCCGTTTGGCTTTGGGAGCGAATGGCGGCGTCAACACGGAGCCCGCGAAGCCCGCGGATTGGGACCGCGCCTGGTCCGCCCGCATCAACCAGGCCAGGGCGACGGCTCCCAGACCTCCGGTGGTGCCCGAAAGGAAATGCCGCCGTGAGAGGACGGGAGGGAGAGGGCGATTACCGGACATAGAGGAATTCGGTGGAGTTGAGCAGGACCCAGCTGACGCTGGACAGCCCACGATCGCGGGCAGCCAGGATCGCGCGTTCCGACTCGTCCACGGTGGGGTTGCGTCCGAGGGCAAGGCGGTAGACGTTCCGAATTCCGGCCGCGACATCATTCGGAGCTGAGGCGGACGCGCGTTCGGCGAGAAGTCTGGCCTGACGCAGGGTGAAGGTGCCATTCATCAAACCCAGCGCCTGGAGAGGTGTGGTGGTGGCCGCGCGTCGGGGTGCCTTAATTGACGGATCCGGGCAGTCAAACGCGTCAAGCAGGGGATCTTTGCCGGAATTGACGTTCATGCGGTACACCGTGCGGCGGTTGTACTCGGGTTCGTCCTTGTCGAAAGGATGATAGAACGTGGCGTTGAAGTCGGTGGTGGTGAACGGGCGGAAACTGGGCCCGCCCATGTGCGTGTTCAGGCGACCGCTGACGGCCAGCATCGCATCCCGCAGGGTCTCCGCCTCGAGGCGCCGGGGTTGAAAGCGCCACAGCCATTGGTTGTCGGCATCGATGGCGGCGGCTTTGGCATGGAACTCGGAGGACTGGCGGAAGGTGGACGAGTTCACGATCTGTCGATGCAACACCTTCAAACTCCAGTCTTCCGCCATGAATCGTGCGGCGAGCCAGTCGAGAAGTTCGGGATGGGTCGGTGGGGTGCCTCCGGCGCCGAAGTCGCTCGGGGTGGTCACCAGGCCCTGGCCAAAGTGGTAGTGCCAGACCCGATTGACAATCACCCGGGCCGGCAGCGGATGGCGTGGATCGGTCAGCCAGCGGGCGAAGCGAATGCGGCGCTCGCCTTCCGAGGCGTCGGCGGACAGATCGAGATCACCCAGGATGTCAGCGAAGGCGGAGAGCGCCCCAGGCGTGACGACGCCGTCCGGTGACTTCACATCGCCACGTCGCAGGCGCTGGGTGGGTGCCGGTTGCAGCCGGCGACCCGCGTACGCGACGGTCTCGGGTTTGCTGGCGGCAGTGAGGGCTTCGCGAGCCCTTGCAGCACGGGCGATGGCGGCGTCGTAGTCGGACCTCTGTTCCGGGGCGAGAGCGGCCAGGACATCAGAGTCGGGGAGGGAAGGACCGGCGGCACGGAACGAAGCAGCTACCTCCTCGGCATCCGTCATTTCGCGTCGCAATGCGGCCATCCGCGTCTCCCGAGCCTTGGCTTCGGCCGGTGTTTCTATGGGGCGCTCCCCGTGCTGGATTCCGTCGAAGACGGACTTGATGCGGTAGTAGTCCGTGAGGGTGATGGGATCAAACTTGTGGTCGTGGCAACGGGCGCAGTTGAGGGTCAATCCAAGGAAGGTCTGCCCGACGACGCTGATGAGGTCTTCGAGTTCCTCTTCGCGGGTGATGGCGCGCTGGGTGAGATTGGCCTGGCTGTTGCCCGCCTGATCATAGGCTCCGCAGACGAGGAGGCTCGAGCCAAGAATGCCGTCGCGGGTGATCGGTTCGAGCACGTCGCCGGCGATCTGCTCCCGCATGAAGCGATCGTAGGGCTTGTCCGTGTTGAAACTTCGAATGACGTAGTCGCGGTACGGCCAGGCGTTGTCGCGGAGCCGGTCGTACTCGAATCCGGTGCTTTCGGTGTAGCGCGCGAGATCCAGCCAATGTCGGGCCCAACGCTCCCCGTACTGGGGTCGGGCCAACAATTGGTCGACCACCCGTGCGTAATGTTCGTCCGAGGGGTCGTTGGTGAACGCGTCGATGGCCTCGGGGGTGGGCGGCAACCCGATCAAATTGAAATACAGACGTCGGATCTGGTCGCGCGGTGAGGCCGCTGGCGCTGGGGTCAGGCCCTTGGACTTCAGAGCAGCACGAACGAAGCGATCGATCGGGTGGTCGTTTGCCGATCCGGAAGCGGGGTCGGCGGCCGAGGCCGGTGGGGCGATGGAACGGTCAATGGGTTGGAAGGCCCACTGCTGTCGCGCGCGTTCTAGGATCTTGCGATCCGTGAGCGAACCCACCTCCGTGGCGGAGGTCGAACGAATGCCTGCGGTGACCAGCGCCGCAACGGAGAGAAGTGCGAGCCAGGCTTGGCGCGACGGTGTTCGCTTCATAGTCAACAGGGTCCTGAATCGAACGACGGGCCGATGAGGACCCTGGAGCATCCCTTTTCGCGGGATGAGGAAAAGCTTTTTGGCTCGATTGCTTCGTATCGGGGGGGGGCGGCAAATCCGAGGGAGGAACGAAACGATTGCCACGGAGGCCAGGGAAGCGGGGTGCCTCGGGGGAAGGTGGATCGTCAGGCGCGGGCCCCCAACGATCCGCGGGCAGGACTCCTTGCCGGAAGAGACAGGCTCCACACGGTTCCCAACCAACCTTCCTCGCGAGGAAAGGCGGGATGGGGGACATATGTTCTCCAGGTCTTTCGCCGCCCCGTGGTGTTCAGGAGGGCGACGGACCTGGGGAAGGACGGTTCAGGAGCGAACCCGTCCTATTCCGAAACCAAGATGGCGTTGTTGCTGATCAGGTACTTCTGAAGGTCGGGCTTCGACGACAGGGTGGTCTGATTGCCGTGACGCTTGGTCTTGTACCGCTTGTAGTGAACCAAGGTTTTGCCGACCAACGTGACAGCGACGTTCAAGTCGCCGATCTGCCAAACTTGGCCCTTCTCGAAAGGAACCAATGTTTTGGGGGAGGAGGGCGCTGACGCCGGATTCTTCATGGGGATGAGAATGCCCGATCAAACGCTGCGAAGCAAGCACCGGAGCGTAATGAGTCGATATAGTACGGGTCTTGAATGATGCGGAATTTTGCATTTCGACGCTTTTGGGGACGCCTCTTGCATGGTGGTGCTTGGCCGATGATCCATCCCGCCGGAACCGCCTTTCGCGGGCGGCGGTAGCGCTCAACGACTTCCCCCTCCGGCGCACACGGCGGCGGAGCGTAGTGAAACAAGTCGAGCAGGTTGCCGCGGGCGAGCTCGTGGGAAACGGGTCCGAGGAGGCATCGAACCCCACGCCCAAGAACGCTTCATAAATTCAGATGATGCAAAAAATCTCCCAATTGGATGTCCTCACCGCAGTCATTCGTTCGTCCTCCTATTCAACCCCCACCCACCTTCATGATGGACCGGCACTCCTTCCAGATCCATCGCCTGGAGCCGGATTGCCCGGAGACGACTTCAGCCAGTGGGCCGCCGCCGACGACACGCCTGTCGGGTCGGGGTAAACCGGGTCGGGGCTGCTCCCAGCCGGGAAGGGGTTCGCGCCTGACGCCCGCTCGGCGACGTCGGTGGAAGCGCCAGATGGCGTTGCTTCGACCGAAAGGCCTTCCGCCCGCGTGAATCTCCGTTCTCCCACGGGCACCCACCGGAAAAGGCTGAACGACGCCGGCGGTGTAAAGGGCAGGGCGAGTCGAAGCAGCACCGGGAACCAGAGCGCGTGCCGCCATCGGGGTGACAGTCGGTGCTGCAGGACGCGTTGGAGCACGAGAACGATCCCGGTCAGACTGGCCGCCTGCCAGGTTGCGTGAAGGACCCGTTCACCGAGGAACTCCAGCCAGATCCAGGGGTTCATGGGATTCATAATGTCTCAGGATGGGGGTGGGCCTTCGCGGAGCACGCGCTTCAATCGTTCCAGGTCGGACGGCTTGACCTTCTGGCGGCTGGCGAAATGCACCAGAAGCGGTTCGACGGCGCCTCCGAAGAGGCGGTCGAGCAGGGAGTCCGTTTCGCGGGCGATACAGTCCTTCTCAGAGCCTGACGCGTTTCCACGTCAGGCCGTGCATCGTGTCCCAGCGGGATCAGGGATCGCCCTGGATGGTCTGTGTCCCGTCGGCTTCGACGGATGCGACCCCGGGAAGGCGCCCGGCACGGCTGGCGGCCTGGAGTTGGCGAAAACCCGCCGCCGATATGTCGCCGGACAGCATTCCCATGGCGGCGAGTTCGGACGGCGTGGAGGCGGACTCGAACCCTGCTTCCTTGAGGTGGCGGCGCGCGGCGGACAGGACCTTAGCCTCCGCGGCGTCGTCGAAGCACACGATGATCTTCATGGGGCGGAGGCTACCACGCTTCATGGAGTTAGGGAACCTGCACCATCCCGAACCCGTAGTCGCGGCGCGGGCCGAGAGAGCGGGCGCGGCGAACAAGTTCCCGCCACAGTTCAACCGAGGTCAGGGCGGGGGAGGTCTGGCGCCACAGGGCTGCGACACCGGCTACGATCGGCGTGGCCATGCTCGTTCCGCTGAATGCGGCGTAGGGATCGGCTCCCGCTGAAACCAGCGCCGTCGGCACGCTGGAGCGGACGGCGACTCCCGGTGCGCTGAGTTCGAGTGTTCCGACCCGGTCCAACTGGGCGCAGCTGAAGTCGGCGACCCGCCGGCTTCGATCGACGGCGGCAACAGCCAGGAAGGAGGGGCAGGCCGCAGGGTTGCCGACCGGTGCCAACCGGCGGAGTGAACGCCGGCTTTCATTTCCGGCGGCAGCCACGAGCAGGCAATCGAGTCCCGCGCGCGCCAGGCGGCGCGCGATGTGTTCATAGGCCACGGCGCTGGGTGAGCCGACCCGGCGTGGGCTTCCCAGGCTCAGGCTGATGACCCGGGCGCCGGCGCCGGCCGCCCAGGCGATGCTCGCAATGATGCCGGAGTCGTAGCCGCTGCCGCCGTCGTCGAGGACTTTGCCGACCAGCAGCTCCGCGCCAGGGGCCGCCCCGTAGCGGCGACCGGAGTGAGGCGAGACCGGACCGTTTACCAAGCCGCAGCAGTGGGTCCCGTGACCATTTCCGTCGTTCACCGTCGGCATACCCGGAACGAAGCTCCGGCAATTGGCGGCGGAGACACGGCCTGCGAAGTCCGGGTGCGCAAGGTCCAGCCCCGTGTCCAGCACCGCCACCTTGACGCCGTTTCCAAGGAAGTTCTGGCCGGTGCGGATTCCGACGGCCTGTAAATGCCACTCCAGATCGGTGGAAGCGTCTGCCTCGATGGAGGGTTCTGAGACGTCAGGGGGGCTGGACCGGCCCAGTCGCCGTAGGATGGAATCCAGGGCGTCCTTCTGTCCCAGGATGTACTCCTGAAGCAAAGCGGCGTCGGGCAAGCCGAAGGGCTCCTCGGCGAGTTGGTCGACGTCGAAGGGTTCGTCCTGCACGGGAGGTTCTCCGGAGGGTGGCATGTTCAGGGAACCGGCGATGGAAGGTGCGTCGGGATGTGGAGTTTCCACGGGCCAGCCCAGGATGCGGCGTTGTTCGTTGGGAACTACGAGCACCTTGGGCGAGCGAAGGTTGGCGACCTGGGCGGCCGTCAGGTCGAGCGTGGCGACGTTGAATTGGGGATACAGTCGGACTTCCGAATGGGATTCGGATTTCCCACGATACACTTCCGCCGATTCAGTCTGCATGGATCGGGAGGCGGCGCGGGTCGCCGAGGGGGAGGTTTCGATCAGGCCTTCCAGGGTTTCGGCGATTGGGGTGTCGTCATCGAGTGAGATCACCAGGTGGGACGGCGTGCTTTGTGGGGGTGTGGGGGGATTCGTTGCGGTTTTCATGCGTGGTTTCTTGTTGGTGGGTGGTGGGTGCGTTGCGGGTGGAATCGAGAGAGGCCGGCCCGCTCAGGGACCGGAACGGACGATCGTGAGTTCTTTGTTCATGCCTCAGTGGTTGAGGATGGGGATTCCCCGGTGTCGTCGTCGGGGCGGCGACACCGGGAGAACCTTCCATCACCACTTCCTCAAGCGCGGTCGGCGGGTGTGTGGGGACACCGCAGGGGAAACTTTTTCGGGTCGTCGCGCGTGACCCGCGACGCCCTGGAGGCTCTGGAGGGATGGGGGTGAGGGGTACGGTGAACAATCCGTTGCCCGGATTTCGTGAAGGTTCGTGGGGAGGATTGGAATCCCGCGGCAGAGCATTAAGGCGCATATTCGGCTAGCAATACACCGGACGCCTTCGACAATTTCCCTTCTCGTCGAAAAGCTATGTCAAGTCCTGAGCCACCCGGGCATGACTGCATCACCATGGACGACCTGAGAAACCTTCAGGGCGAGCTGCGGTTGGTGGCTGCCCGGTTGCTGAGCAACGAATCACAGCGCAACACCTACACGCCGACGGCCCTGGCGATGACGGCGCTCCGTAGGGTCAAACTGAAGGAACAGGACTGGGAGGATGTGCAATGGGAGAACCGGGCGCATTTCTTCTCGTCCCTCGCGTTGGCGATGCGGAACGCCTTGATCGACCATGCCCGACGCCGTCGTGCGTGTGGTCGGGAAAAGGTGGTCTATCTGCCACCGGACGAGGGGATTTTTCTCGATTTGGCGAGTGAGGCGGAAGAGCGGCCGGAACGGATCCTGGTCCTTGAGGAAGCGCTCAGCCGGTTGCAACAGGCGGACCCGCGTCTCGCCGGGATGATCCATCAATTCCATTACTTCGGCTATTCGGTCCCAGAGATGGCGCGGTTTGGTGACGTGAGCGAAAAGACCGTGGACCGCGCCCTGAACCGAGCCCGTGTTTTCCTGAAGAAACTCATCCTCGAGATCTCCAACGAGCGATGACCCATGAAGATCCCTCTCGAGGCGGAATGGTGCCGAGTCGAGGTGTTGGCGCAGGAGTTGGAGCGCCTGGAGCCCGACCAGGTGGCGGCGCGTCTCGCTGAACTGGCGGAGGCCGGGGAGTCGCGGTCGGTGCTGACCTTATTGGGGGTCTGGCACCGGCTTCCGCCGCCGCTGGTGGGATTGGGCGAGGGTTCGGTGGTGGGGGGGAGTTACACGCTTCGGGAGAAGATCGGCGAAGGTGGAATGGGGGCGGTCTGGCGCGCCACCCAGAAGACCATCGAGCGGGACGTGGCGCTGAAGATCATCCATCCATCCCTCGTTTCACCCACGCTGCGAAAACGGGCGGAGGACGAGATCCGGGTGCTTGGACAACTGAACCACCCGGGCATCGTCCGGATTTTCGCCGCTGGATTCCACGAGGACCCGCGACATGGGACGATTCCCTACTTCGCCATGGAACTCGTCGAAGGGGTTTCCCTGAACCGATGGGCCCGTGAGCATCGGGGGGATCGACGGAGGATCCTGGAGGCGGTGTCGGCGCTCTGCGAATCCGTTCAGGCCGCCCATGACCGCAGGATTGTCCATCGCGACTTGAAGCCGGCGAACATCATGGTCCGGGGGGATGGCCGCCCGGTCGTCCTTGATTTTGGGATTTCGCGCCTGGTGGGGATGGCGGAGGCGGATGAACCCCACATTTTCTCGGGAACTCCGCAATACGCGGCCCCGGAGCAGCATCTCGGCCGCGACCTGGATTTTCGCAGTGGCGAGAGTGTCGATGTGTACGCTCTGGGTGCCATTTTGTTCGAGGTGCTCTCGGGAAGGCGCCTCTTCGAATTTCAGCCGGGCACCACCATCACGGAGATGCGGAGGGCGGTGTTGGAGGATCCGGTTCCGCGATTGGCGTCGGTGCTTTCCGAGTGTCCTCCTGAATTGGACGAGGTGGTGACGCGCGCGGTGCGGCGGGACCCCGCCGATCGCTACTATTCGGTCTCGGCATTAGGACGTGCCATCGCGCGGGTTGCGGCGGCCCACTCCGCGCCGGCGATCCCGCCGAAGCGTTGGGAACCGGGGGAGGGGGTGGTGGTGCCCGGAACCTGCTGGCGCCTGGTGAAGCGGCTCGGCGAAGGCGGAGCGGGCGAGGTGTGGCTCGGCAGCCATGAACAGCTTCCCGACCACTTGGTGTTCAAATTTTGTTCGACCGAGGAACGGGCCCGCACCCTGAAGCGGGAGTTCACCCTCTTCCGACTGCTTAAGGAACGCATCGGTCTCAATCCTCACTTCATACGGCTCCACGAGGTGTCGCTCGACGAACATCCCTGGTACCTCATGATGGATTATGAGAACGCCAGCGATCTCGAATCGTGGTGCTCGGCGCGTCCGGGTGGCACGGAGGCCATTCCCCTGGAGATACGGATCGAGATCGTCGCCCAGGCGGCCGAAGCCCTCCAGGCCGCGCACGAGGCGGGAATTCTGCATCGCGACATCAAGCCGTCGAATCTCCTCCTGCGAAATCGGGACAACTCCCCGCTGGAAGCCTCGGATGTGCATGTGCTGGTTGCCGATTTCGGCATCGGCCAGATCATTCTCGACCGACTCCATGTCGGCGATACCCGCCTCGGGTTCACTCACACGGTGTCCAACCTGCTCCGATCCGAGATGTCAGGAACGATGCTTTACCTCGCTCCGGAGGTGCTGGAAGGCAGTGCGGCCACGGCGCGTTCCGACATCTACAGTCTCGGCGTGGTGCTGTGGCAACTGCTGATGGGCAACCTCAAAGCCGCACTGGATCCGGTCGATTGGACTTCGCGAATCGCCGATCCGCTTCTCCGGGACGATCTCCACCGATGCCTCGCAGGGTCGCCGAACAAGCGATGGGCGAGCGCAGGCGAGTTCGCCGCCAGCCTTCGGGACCTGGGCTCCCGGCAGACGGCCGAGGCTCGGCGCCGGGCGGATCTGGCTGCGCGAGAGCGGGCCGGCTACAAGCGCGGCATGGTGCTCGCCTCCCTGGTCGCCACGGGCGTTCTCGCCTTACTCGCGGCACTCGGGATCTACGCGTATCGCAACGGTCGGCAGGTTTCCCTGGAACGTTCGAAATCGCGCAGCGAACAACTCAGAAGTCATTTCTCGGCGCTCGGACGCCTCGCCCTGAGTTCCGCCCCGAATCGCCATCTGACAGCCCTCACCAACGTTCGTCAGGCTCCCCTGGAAACCGATCTCGAACGTCATGAACTCGCCGACGCCTACGTGGCCGTCCTGGAAAAGGATGATTGGCTGGTGGATTCCGCCCACCCGGTGTCCCCCGGGAACCCGGTGGAATGTCTCACCGCGGTGCTCGATCCGACTTCCCGCTACCTGGTGCGCCATCTTCGCGGCAGCGTGATCGACCTCGTTGACACCGCCGAGTGCCGTGTCCTATGGCGGCAGTTCTTTCCACTCGACGATGCCGCAATACTCGCTGTCGCCGCCGACGGTGCGCGGGCGGCGGTGGCTTCCCAGAACCACCTCCGAATCCTGGATGGAAGCGGCATCCTGGATCGGGCGCTGTCTCTCCCCGGCCCGGCGCTCGCGCTGGCGTGGAGCCCTTCGGGAACCCAGCTCGCGGTCGGTTTGTCTCCCGATGAGTCCTTCGGCGAAATCGAGTTGAGGAATGGCCCGGACTGGAATGTCTCGGCCCGATTGAGGCAAGAGGACGGCACCCCGAAATCCCGCCCGCCGGCTGGGCTCGCGTACTCTCCGGATGGACGATGGCTCGCACATTGGAGTCTTGATTCACTGCATCTCCTGGCGTGGGACGTGGCCCAGCGCTCGATCGCCGCGTACGCCTATCACCCGGCGCCGGTCCGAATCGCGATCTGGGCGTCCGCCCGCCAGTTGTTTTCCGCGGCGGAGAACGCCTACCTCTACCGATGGGATGTGAGCTCCGGCTGGGGAAATGCCATGCCCATGGAGCATCCTTTGGCCCGCTACCCGGCCCAGGCCGCCCAAGTCTCGGGACACCGGTCCCAGTGGGTGCAGGTGGTCCCGCCAATCGCCGATGCCTACTTCGCGGCGGTCGATGAGAGCGGCGAAACCTCATGCATCGACCTTTCCACCGGGCAGATCCCGATTGCGGTGCCTTTCCCCCACCCGGTCGTGGCCCTGGGAGTCAGTGGCCTCGGATTTGTCAGTCATCACCGGGACGGTTCCTTCCGGCACATCCAGTTGATGCGCAGCCCGGTGCTGTCGTCGGTCGCCAGCCTGCAATTGGGCCCGATTGAGGACTTTGATGTCCTGGCGGACGGATCGCTGATCGCCTGCAGCGGCATGGGGGGCGTCGTCGTGTTTGATCGAAACCAGGTGGAGCATCCGGGCCCCGCGGTCACTGCACAAAGCCGTGGCGTCCGATTCCTGAATCGCGACCACCTCATCGCCTCGTCGCGCTTCGGGGATCGCCTGCTGCGCTGGGCGGGTTCCGTCCTGACCGACGCCGCGACGGCGCCGCCGGAAGCCTTTATCGCCGAGAATGTGCAGAACACCCCGGCTCGCCTCGCGCTCGATGCCACGAGCCGACGGGTTCTGGTGGCGCGAGCGCGCGGTGTGGTTTGGACGGATCTCACCCAGACCAATGCTTTCCGGGTGGAATTCGACTGCGCCGAGGAGGCGACGCCGGTGAGTGCGGCGATCGCGCCGCATGGCAGCAGGATCGCCTGGACGAACGTGCGTGAGGAGGTGTGGGTTGCGGAGGAAGAGTCGGCGAAACCTCGGAAGCTGCCGTGGCTCGCGGTTCGGGTGTCGTTTCTCGGCGACCGCTTCTGTTCCTTGTCAGGGAGCGACCGTGTCCGGGTGGTGGAGGTCGGCACTGGATCCGAGACACCGGTGGAAGGCCTGACCATGGAGGCGATCGCGGAACTGGTGTCGGATGATCGCGGGGTCTTCGCGGCGTCGGCCCGGAGGATCGGCGGGATCGAGCTGGGCTACCTTGAGGCGAACGACGGGCTTCGGTGGCGCCCGATGGTGCTCCTCGGATTGAGCGAGTCCGGAGCGTTTTCGCGATTGCGCTTCATGCATGGGGGGCGCCGACTGGGTGGCATCGCGGCCAATGGGCGACTTCACGTCTGGGATGTGAACCAGTTGCTCCAGATCCTCCAGGAGGTGAAGTGCCTTCCCAGAAGTGAGTTCGTCGAACTGACGCTTTCCGGTGTCCCCAAGCCTGGTCCGTCCACGCCTTAGTCTATGGAGCAAGCTCCCATCATGACGCCGTCGACATTCCAGGAGTTCATGGCCGACCCCCGGGTGGGCAGGTCAGCCCCGGTCGTCCGGTATATGCCCGCGTGCGATGGCGGCCCATGGCCGGCGCTCGGCACCGCCGACCCGGTCGGGAGGCAGCAAATTGAGTTTCTCGCTGCCTACTATCACCTCAATCGCCTTCATGACCGGCTCGCTTCTCTCCGCGGCTTGGGTTCCCCGTCGGCGGATGTCGCCGGTGTCGTTGACGCACTCCATCGGGCGATCGGGTTTCGGGATCTCTTGGAGGATCGATGCGCCCCGGTCGGTTTCGATGCGGAACCGGAAATGGTCGGGCCGCTGGCGCTGAATCTGGTGTTCCGGCATGCCCGCAAGCAGGTCTCGGAGAACCACCGACGCCTCCATCCTCAGGAAGCCTGCGTCAAGGTGCCCTTTCCGGACTCCGAACTGGCGCGTGATCTGGCTCAGTTTCCCGGCATACCTGCCGAAACCATCCTCGCCGATCTCTGCTTGAAACGGGGCCGGCGGGGGCCCAACGAACCGACCGCCACCCCGTGACCAAGCTGTTGCTTCAATGCCAGCTGTCGCCTGGCGACATCGTCATGTTGACGGCCGCGGTCCGTGATCTTCATCGCCTGCACCCGGGCCGATACCTCACCGACGTCCGAACCTCGTGCCCGGAACTTTGGCGGAACAATCCCTGGATTACTCCCCTGAGCGCCCGCGATCCCGAAGTGCGCCACGTGGAATGCCAGTATCCGCTGATTCACCGGTCCAACCGGGAGCCGTGGCACTTCGTGCACGGGTTTTCCCAGCACCTGACCGGTGAACTCGGAGTGCCGATTCATCCCACGGACTTCCGCGGGGATATCCACCTCAGCCCCGAGGAAATGACGGAGCCATCCCCGGTGGCCACGGTGTTCGGTGAGACCCGGCCGTACTGGATTCTCGTCGCCGGAGGGAAATACGACATCTCCATCAAATGGTGGCATCGCCGCCGCTGGCAGGAGGTGGTCGACCGGTTGCGGGATGAGGTCCTCTTCGTTCAGGTCGGCGAGAAGGAACACTTCCATCCCAGGATGCGGGGCGTGCTCGATCTGCGCGGCCAAACGGATCTCCGGCAACTGGTCCGGTTGGTGTACCACAGCCAGGGCATTGTCTGCCCGGTGACCAGCCTGATGCATCTCGCGGCTGCGGTGCCCATGCCACGGGGACGCATCGGGGAACGCCCGTGCGTCGTCGTGGCGGGAGGCCGGGAACCCGTCCAATGGGAGGCCTACCCGTGGCATCGATTCCTCCACACGATCGGCACGCTGGCCTGCTGCGCCACCGGCGGTTGTTGGAAGTTGCGGTCGGTGGCCATGGGCGACGGCCATCGTAACGACGCCGCCGAACACCTCTGCACCGATTTCGTGCCGGAAGAAGGACTCCCGCGCTGCATGGACCGCATTGAGCCACTCGACGTGGTCCAGGCGGTTCGCGCCTTTCTTCGGTTCCAATCCAACTGATCCACCGACACATCCCCTCACCATGAATCCCCCCGCCAACCCAGACTCGAGTCAGCCGTTGAACGCTCACTTCTGGTGCCCTTCGGGCTCGCCGCCGGAAGACTACCCTTTCGTTGAGCCACGGGATCCGCCGGCCAGCGCCGCAGGCGGCCCGGTCCACTTCGCCAAGGCATCCGCCGAACCGGTGCCGGAATCCGACTTTCAGGAGTTCGTCTGGGATATCGTGAACGCCATCAGCCGGGTCAATGCGGGTCTGTTTGCATTCAGGAAGGGTGTTTCGCTTGGGTTGGACAAGGCCGAGGCCTCCAAGGTGTACAAGATGGCTGTGCAGAATTATCAGAACCTGTTCGTGAAATGGGGGGTGGAGATTGCCGACGAAAACACCTGGGTTCAGCCGACCGTTTCGTATGACGGCTATGTCACGGAGGTTGTGGTTCGAAGCCGCAAGTTCTCGATCCACACACCGGGACAGTCCGAGTCCCACAATTCCACCAACCCGCCACGCCGTGCCTAGCCAGGTGACACGCCGTCGACTTCTACGTGTGGCCTTCGGTGCTCACCTCGCCTGGGTGATGGGGGTCGGGTGCGCCCACGCGGCAGAGCCAGATCCGATTCAGGAATGCGCGCGACGCATGGGGCTTCTTGGGGAAGCCATTCAACGCTGGAAACGGGCCCACGGAGCCTCCGCGTGGCCCAGCGATTTAGTGATGCTCCGTCTGGAGGGATTCTTGACCGATCCACGCGCCTGGATCTGCCCGGTGTCCGAGAAGTCCGGTGACTTTCGCTTCGCTCCAAAGGACCCGATTGTCCTTTCCGCCAGCCAGTTCAACCGGGAGTCCAACTATCATTACGAGTTCAGCGCTCGACCTGAGAATCAGCAGTATCTCGGTGATCTGCCGCCGCGAACGATGCGGGAATCGAAGACCGCTCTCGCCGCCACTGAATTGGGTGACAGGGTTCCCATGTTGCGTTGCAAGGCGCACGGCCAGACGACCTTGAACCTCAGCCTGGATGGAAGCATCTACCCGAGCTCCTTGTACTGGGAGTACCAGTTCTCGGACATCCGGCCGGAACCATACACCATGCCGTGGATGGTCACCCAACATCCCTGGAAGGCAGGAGAAACCAGGGCTGCACGCCCAAGCCATCTGTCGCCAGAATGTCTCGATCTTGAAACGATGGCCAATGGCAATCCGGAGTTGCCTTGGCTCTTTGGCAGACCCGATCGGTCCAGCCTTGAGGCCTTCGTTCGCGAAACCGGATATGGCGCGACGCTGAAGCCGTCTCCGTTCGACGCCAGGCGGATTGTTCAAACCGCCGGACTGGTGGTCCCCTGGGGAGAATTTGAAGCGGGCCTTGGTTTTCCAGGGCAGGCCTACCCGCAGGCAAGTCGTTCTCTCCCACTGGACGGTCGCAAGGCACGCCGGATCGTGCTCCTCGGGGCAACGGCGTTCCGAGACCGACGAGCGTACCGGGAATCCCGGGGCCGTCCCACGGCACCGCGCATGGTCGTGGGCGAACTCGTGATTCAGGTCAGAGATCGCCCCCCCATGCGGGTGGCGTTGGTCTACGGTGAAAATTTTGGTTACTGGCTCGACGCCCAAACGGGGCCGGCATCCGCGATCGCCTGGCGCGAATCCGACGGCGTCAATTCACCGGTTCTTTTTCGGATCGGCATCGATGTTTCCCCGGACGATGCGCCTTCGGAGCTTGGATCCATTCAGCTTCTCGCCCACCCCCAATCCAGTGCCTCCCCTTTTATAGTCGGGATCAACCTCCAACTCTGACCTCACCCCCCACCCCTATGCTTCGATCCATCTTTCACTGTGGCTCCGACCACACGCTCCCGTGCTGTTGTCGCATTGGTGCGTCCAACTTGGCCACCTGGGAACCCGACATCGCCCACCAGCCTGACGGGGTTCCCGACGACCATCCTCTGATCCAGGGAATCCACTACTGGTCCACCGGCTTTGTGATCCATGAGCAGGTCGTGGCTACGGTCGCCCACGCGCCCCGTTCGCCTCTAGTCATGGGTGACCGGGTGGTGCTGCCGGGCTGCTCCGCAGGAGAGAAGAGTGGGGTGTACTACCCGCAACGGGTCCTCCGGGTCCGGCGCATCCTTGACCATCCCAGGGCTTCCACCGGGCTGGGTTTCGACGTGCGCTTGTTGATCCTGCACCACGATGCCACGCCCGCCGCGACGTCGGTGCGGGAGGAGGTTTCGAAGCGCAAAGGATCACTGGTCGAAATGACGAAGCCCGCCGACAATTTTAAGATCTTTGGTTACAAGGCTGAAACCGCAGCTCCCCGCCAGGCTGCCTTTAAGAACAAAATGCGGTGTGCCAGGCTTTCCCGCGACTGGGAAAGTGCTGGGCGTCATGGCCACAGTCGCCCCGAGGAGTTTGTCGTGGCTCCTCAATCGGACAAAAAGAGCGGTCCCCCGCTTCCTTCGGCGGAGTTCGGCGACAGCGGCGCGCCGGTCACCATCGAGGTGAATGGTGTCGATCGCGTGGCAGGTATGTACGTGCGTCGTTCCACGAACCGCCCCGTTTCCGACAATCCCGATCTGGTGGTGATCCAGTTGCACCCTCAACTCCGGGAATGGGCCGTGGCGGCCCTCGACCGTTTTGACATCGAGATCCCACTCGGAGCCGAGGAAACACCCCCCCTTGCCTCCGCCCCCTGACACCCGCCTGGCGACGGCCTGTGTTCTCCTTTACGGAGATCATCCCGACCTCGCCCACCGTTTCTTCGACGCCTGGGGACGGTATGGCAACGGCATGGAACTTCGGGTCGGCATGAACACCTGCAGCCCGGCCACGGAGGGCATCGTTGACCGCGCCGCGTCCCGCGATCCATCCATCCGGGTGGTTCGATCCGTGACGAATCTCGGCAAGCCGTCAATGATGCGGCGACTGTTCCGTCTCGCGCCGATCGAGACGGAGTGGGTGATGTGGTTTGACGACGATTCGTTTCCGTACCGGGGCGACTGGTATGCCTCCCTGGCAGTGGCGATCACGGCTCAACCGGAGTCCGTCATGCTTGGCATTCAGGCCAGTGTCCTGGTGGACGAGGCGTTATGCCGCCGGATCGAGTCGGCTCCGTGGTATCGAGGTTGGCCATGGCTGCCGTCCGATCAGCCGGGGCGCGCGGCGCGGATCGATTTCGTCCTGGGCGGCTTCTGGGTCCTGAGAAGCGACTGGATTCAGCGTCTGAATTGGCCGGACGGCCTAATGACCCATTTCGAGGATGACTACCTTTTGGGAGAGGCCATTCGCCAGCATGGCGGGCAGCTCGGTTACTTCCGTTCCGGGGTGAGGGTGGACACCGCGCCGCGGCGGGCTCCGTTGGGTAAGGGAGGTCTGCTCCGCCTCAAGCAGATCTCCGAATCGTAGTTTTCGACCACGTACGGCTCGCACGATGCTCCCAAGGAGAAGTTGTTCGTGCCATGAGTTGGAGAGATTCCTTTTCGGCAATCCGGGTCTGTGGTTGCTTGGCCTACGTCATGCCCCGAGCGAACCAGCTCCTGTTTGTCGTCCTTTCAACCCTGTCCGCCGCCCACCCGGGTCTGGCCGAGGATTGGCCCCATTGGCGTGGCCCGAATCGCAACGGGGTTTCAAGCGAATCAAGCTGGCTTTCGGAGTGGCCCGCCGACGGACCGAAGATCGCTTGGAAGTCGGAAGTCGGCCTCGGGTTTTCGTCCGTGGTGATCGACCACCAACGGTTATTCACCCTGGGGCATTCGGACGAACAGGACACCGTCTACAGCCTCGATGCGACCACGGGAAAGGCGCTCTGGAAACATTCTTATCCGGCCGAGCTGGGCGATAAATTCTTCGAGGGCGGCACCACCGGCACGCCCACTGTGGCCGGTGACCGGGTGTACGTCCTCAGTCGATCGGGTGACATGCTGTGCCTGGGCGCGGCGGACGGAACAGTCCACTGGTCGAAGAATGTCCACCAGGAGACGGAATCGCGCCCGCCGGACTGGGGCTTTACCGGTGCGCCGCTGGTGCAGGGCGATCGTGTGTATCTGAACGTTGGCGAAGCCGGCCTGGCTCTCAACGCGAAGGATGGTTCGATCGCCTGGAGTTCAGGCAAGAAGGAGGCCGGGTACTCGACCCCGTTGCTCGATAGGGAAGGCGACGAGACGTTGGCGATCTTCAGTTCTGGGGAAGGATATACGGCGGCACGGCTGCGCGACGGACAGCGCGTCTGGGGTATCCGATGGCTTACCCAATACGGAGTGAATGCTGCTGATCCGATCCTCCACGACGGACAGGTTTTCGTTTCCTCGGGCTACGGCAAGGGCTCCGGACTCTTCAAACTCGGGGGCGCCGAGCCGGAGCCCATCTGGAAGTCCAAGGTGCTCGCGACGCAGATGAACGCCGCGGTGCTGCATGAAGGCCACCTGTATGGCACCGCCGGTGATACGACCACGAAGGCTGCGCTCAAGTGCGTGGAGTTCACCACCGGCCAGGAGAAATGGTCTCATCCCAACTTCGGATCGGGCGGCGTGGTGCTCGCTGGTGGGCGACTGATCGCCCTCAGTGGCACGGGCGAGTTGATGACGGCGCCGGCGAAGCCAGACGGGTTCAAACCCACGGCGACGGCCCAGGTGCTCGGCGGCAAGACCTGGACCGCGCCGGTGCTCGCGAACGGGCTGATCTACTGCCGCAACGCCCGCGGGGACCTCGTGGCCCTGAATGTTCGTTGCCCCTGATCCCTACCCTTCTTCAACCGCTCCCAACGTATTCATCCCCAGCACCCCGCCTCTCCCATGACGACCACGCGTCGACAATTCCTGCGCACCACCGCTCTGGCCGGCGCGTTGGCTTCTGCAGGCCCCTACATTCGTGCCGCGGATCCGGCCAGACAGTATCGCACAGCCCTCATCGGCTGCGGTTGGTGGGGCAACAACATCCTTCGTGAAGCCATCGCCAGCGGACGGTTGAAGGTTGTGGGCCTCTGCGATGTCGACGCCAAGGCCCGTGAAATCACGGCGGAACGGGTCCAGGATCTCAACGGGGATGCCCCGGCCAAGTACAACGATTTCCGGGAACTCCTGGAAAAGGAGAAGCCCGAGATCGTGCTGATCGCTTCACCGGACCACTGGCACGCACTCCAGACCATTGCCGCCGTGAAGGCCGGCGCGCATGTCTTCGTGGAGAAACCGACCGGCCATACGGTCAACGAAAGTCGCGCCATGCTGCATGCCGCCCGCGACTGCGGCCGGGTCGTGCAGGTCGGCCTGCACCGCCGCATCGGACCGCACCACGTCAATGCCATGAAGTTCCTGAGATCCGGAGCGGTGGGCGACGTGGGCATGGTTCGGATCTTCGCCAACGGCGGAGGTGGGCGGGAACGTCCTGCTCCCAACCTGGAACCTCCGGAGGGTCTGGACTGGGACCTGTGGTGCGGTCCCGCTCCCAAGCGCCCTTTCAGCCAGAAGCTGCACCCGGGAGGATGGCGAGGCTTCCTCGACTACGCCAACGGGCAGCTCGGCGACTGGGGTGTGCATTGGCTCGATCAGGTTCTCTGGTGGAGCGAAGAGCCGTATCCCAAGCGCGTCTATTGCACGGGCGGACGTGACATCGCTGGTGCCCCCATTCTCACCGACAAGGAACAGACCTCCGACGCCCCGGATCATCAGGTCGCGGTTTACGACTTCGAACGCTTTACCTGCGTTTGGGAACACCGCCGCTTTGGTGGAACCCGGTCGGAGAAGCACGGCATCGGTGCCTACTACTATGGCACCAAGGGCACCCTGCATGTGGGCTGGCAGGACGGGTGGACGTTCTATCCGTCGGACGGCAAGGCAGAGCCTGTTCATGAAGATTCCCAGCTTCAGCAACCCGACGGGCACAATCTGACCTTGCTCTGGGCGGACTTTCTCGCGGCCATCGAAACCGGCCGGAAGAGCGTGGCCAACATCGAGGTCGGTCACCGATCCTCGGTGCTGCCGCTGTTGGGCATGATCTCCTGGCGCACGGGACGAAGTCTCCTATGGGACGGCGACAAGGAGCAGATCGTCGGCGATCCCGAAGCCAGTCGATTACTGAGTCGTCCCTACCGGGCTCCTTGGGTCTATCCCGATTCGAAAGTCTGAGGCGCGGCACGGCTCACGAACGGACGATCCGTCGTGGCGGGCATCTCGCCCCCCCGGAACCCCTCTTGGTTCATGGTCCCAACGCGCGAGGCTGTCCTCGTGGTTGCTCTCGCCGGCTCGGAAGTCGGGAATTGTTGGCTGGGGCGGGTTTGTCGTTGCAGCCCGAGATTCGTTCGAGCGACACCAAGGCCTTGTGGATCGCGGGCTTCCTGGCGGGAAGTGCCGCCTTGATTTCTCTGGTAATGACGCTGGTTCTCGATCGTGACCCCGGGGCATCGATTGCAATGAAGGACGATTCGCGGCCCACAAGGGCCCCGTCGGCCGCCATCGAAATCCCCCAACTGGCGGTCGTCCCGGCAGCGTCGAACAGGGTCCGCCCGGCGGGGGAACCAACCCTCCTGTTTCGCGTGGTCGATGACGCCACCGGGAACGGGGTCGCTTCGGCGCGTTTGACCGTGCAAAGAGTGGTTAACTGAGAGTGGGCCTACGATCCGAGTCGGATTACCGATGCGGCGGGATTCTTGGAGATTGGGTATGTGAAGGACACACTGCGCATGGATGTGGGCATTCTCGAGAACGGCTGGGTGGCCCGCTACGCCAGGTTCCAGCCGCACCTGGGCGACGCGATTTCGGCAGAGTACACACTGCGCGCCGCCGGGTTGGCGGCCACCCAGGGAGGTTGGGTCCGGGACGAGGGGGGAACGCCCGTGGCGGGTGCGGGAATCTGCATCGCGTTCGACAATGCTGGGGACTCCTCCGGGCGGGAGACCCCGCGCGAGCGCGATGGCTGTCCCCTTTGGAGAGCTCTCGTGGCGACGACAGACGCGGACGGGCGCTGGTCCATGGCGGTGACGGCTCCTGAACGGCCAGGCTTTTCGCTGGTCGCGCGCCACCCGGACTTCGCGGACGGGTCGGTGCTGCTGGAGGTCTCGACAGGGGAACGTGCCCCGCAGGTGAATCCTCCCCTGGAGGGCCGATCCATCACCCTGCTTCGTCGGGGCGGGCAGATTGCGGGGCGGGTTCTCGGTCCGGAAGGGTTGCCGGTGGCGGGAGCCACCGTCGCGACCGACGTTTCTTCGGTGGAAGAGCAGGTGGAAAGGACGGACGCGGACGGACGCTTCGCATTGCCGCGGATGGAGACGGGGGATGTTGATTTCACGGTTATGGCACCGGGCTTGGCGCCGGAGGTCCGAACGATTCATGTCCACCCGGCGCTCTCTTCCATGGACCTTGTGCTTCGTCCGGGAGGCATGCTCCGTCTGATGTTGGTCGACGAGGATGGCTCAGGCGTGCCGGGAGCTGAGGTGATTCTGGAACAATGGAAGGAGTACCGGCATCGCGTGAAATGGAAGGCCTTCGCGGATGGGATGGGGCGTGTCGTTTGGGATGGGGCGCCACCGGACGGGGAACTGAATCTTTGCGTCCGTGGGAAGGGATGGTGTTACACCCGGGATATCCGTGTGGAATCAGGTGAAAGCGAACATCGCATTGAAATGCGGCAAGAGCTCCGCCTGCGGGGAAGTGTGATCGATGCGGAAACCAAGCGACCGCTGGCGGAGTTTAAGGTCTTTCCCGGATACGGCACGGACGAGCACTGTTGGGAGCGTTTGGACACCCGGCGAGGGGCTGAGGGTGGCTTCGAGGTGATCTTTTCCGAGAAGCGCAATCCATGGCGGTTTCGCGTGGAAGCGGAAGGCTATCTGCCGTTCGTGTCGGAACCCATCGCGCCCGGGAACAACCAGCCTGTCGAAGTCTCCCTGCGCCGATCGGAACCTGGGACGGACATCGTGGGTTCGGTGATTGGGCCCGATGGCGCCCCGGCCTCCGGTGCGGAGGTTGCTCTGTTAACCTTGGAACACGACGTGCGCCTCAGTCTTGGTGGCTTTATTGGATCTGGGGAAGATCCCCTCATTGTCATCACCGACGCTTCGGGGACGTTCCGGTTCCCGAGCCATCCCTAGGCCCATTCGGTGGCGGTTGTCCGGAAGGACGGATTCGTAATCGTGCGCTTCGGGGCCTCGCGTGAACCGATGTCGGTGCCTTTGAGGCCATGGGGCCGTATCGAAGGTGTGGTGGACCCGTCGGCTCGACGACGTCCGATCGAGGCTCTTTGGCTGAGCGACCCGGCGGCGTCCGAATACCGGGGCAGGGTGCACCTGGATCACGCACATTCGTCACGCGTTAACCATGGAAGCAGTGAATTTCTGGCATTCGGCAGCGGGCCGAGACTGGGCGTTTCGTGGCATCAACGTCCGGCTGAAGGTCGCAGCCGACGGTTCCTTCACCACCGGCGAGGAGTGTCCGCCGGGCGAGTACTTGCTGAGGGCGGGAGTGCGCGGACGCGAAGTGAAGCAGATCCTGATCGTGCCTGAACCCGAGGTGGGTCACACCGAGGTCGACCTGGGTGAGATTGCCTTGGTTGGGTCTGCCGTTTCCAGGTTCACACCTTCGGGAGTTGCCACGGATCGCGCCGGGGCCGGTCCATGAGCTTGTTGGCCGCCTCGTCTCCCACGAACGATTCCTTCACCGGATCCCACTGGAGCGGTCGGCGCAGCTCGATCGCAAGGTTCGCCAGATGGCACACGGTTGACACCCGATGCCCGATGTCGACGGGGAAGTACGGATCCTTGCGGCTCTTCACGCACTTCAGGAAGTCGTCGTGTTCACCGGCGGGGTTGGTGGCAAGGTGGAGTTCCTCGGGACCGATCTTCGATTCGAGGATTTTCGGTGAACTGGCTTCGACCGGACTGCGCCAGCCGGTGTTGCCGACCCAGCCGTCCGTGCCGATGAACTTGATGCTGGGATTGCCGGGTTTGCAGGTCATCACGACGCCGTTCGCATAGCGGAAGGTGACGTCGTATTCCTTCACGGTGTTGTAAAGACCGCCCTCCCAGAAGGTCCCTGTACCCTCAATGGCGGCGGGTCCGCTGCGTTCGGTGTCGTTCGCCCATTGTGCGGTGTCGAACAGATGAGTGCCCCAGTCGCACAGGATGCCGCCCGAGTAATCCCGTATCCATCGGAAGTTAAAGTGGACCCGATCCTTCGTGTACGGCGCGAACGGGGCGGGCCCCAGCCACATTTCGTAGTCGAGGCTAGCCGGGACCGGTTGCGGGGTGGGATCGCCGGGAGTGCCGGGTTGTTTGGGCAGGATGACTTCGATGCGTTGGAGTTTGCCGATGCGGCCGTTCCGAACCAGTTCGGCCATGCGATGGTATTCCGGCACGGCGCGATCTTCGGTGCTGGTTTGGAAAACGCGCTTGGTTTTGCGCACCGCGTCCACCAGCACCTTGCCCTCGTGAATCGTTAGGGTGGGCTTTTCGCACTGCACGTCCTTGCCTGCCTGAAGCGCCATCAGGCTGATCAGGGTGTGCCAGTGGTCGGGCGTGGAGATCATCACCGCATCAATGTCTTTGCGGGCCAGGACTTCCCGGAAATCCCTGGTGGAAAGGCAATCCTCGTTGCCGTGGTGCTCGTCCACCGTCTGCTTGGCACGGAAGAGACGACGGTCGTCGACATCGCACACGGCCAGGATCTGGGCCACCTTCTGCTTGCGATAATGCGCCAGGTTCCAGGCCGTTCCGTGGTCACCCACACCGATGAATCCGACCGTGATGCGTTCGCTGGGCGGCACCTGACCGTTGGCGCCGAGCACCGAGGACGGGACAATCGTCGGGAAGGCCACGGCGCTGCCGGCCAGGGCGGTGCGTTTCAGGAAGGAACGCCGGGATTGCGAACCTAAGGGAATCTCGGGAGGCGTGTTCATGGGTCGGTGAAGCGTCGCCGGGGAAGTGTGCCCCGCGCAAGGACGCGTCCGCTGACCTGGCCTGGACTGGCTTGGGGCGATCGGCCGCGCCGTTGACATGACGAGGCTTTGTCGTCATGCGTAACGGCGTCCCACGAACGAAGAACCCCAGCCCGTCCTCGACACGCCTCGAACTGTTCGTCCCGCCCACTCCACCCGGTCCCACCTGATGAAATCCAGGTCCTTGCCCACTCCGCCCGCCGTGTCGGTGGCGCCCCTAATCGGGGCCACTCGCCACTCGAGGGAATCGCTCATGAAAGCCATGCTCCTCGCCGCCTCGATTCTGGTGCCTGGAGGGCGGCTCCATGCGGCCACCGTCGATTTCAGTCGCACCATCCAACCGCTTCTCGCCGAGCACTGCTTTCATTGTCACGGCCAGGACGAAGGCACGCGCAAAGGCGGACTGAGACTCGACGACCGGGAAGCGGCGCTGAAGGGCGGGAAGTCCGACGGCCCCGCCATCGTGCCAGGGCAACCCGATAAGAGCGCGCTCCTGACCCGAATCCTGTCCCACGATGCCGACGAGGTCATGCCGCCGCTGAAGGAGAAAAAGCCGATTCTACCGTCCGATGCGGAGAGACTTCGCCAATGGATTCTGGAAGGCGCGCCGTACGCCGGCCACTGGGCCTTCACCGCTCCCGTGAAGAGGGCTCTGCCGGAAGGGGGCGCGACGGAGCATCCGGTCGATGCATTCATCTTGGATCGCTTAAAGCACGAAGGACTGACCCTGTCGGCGCCCGCCGCCCCGGAGGCCGTGTGCCGACGGTTGCATCTGGATTTGATGGGTCTGCCACCGTCGCCCGAGGCGTTGGATGCGTTTGCGAAGGAGGCGTCGTCGAAGGGCCTGAAAGCCGCTGCGGCGGGGTTGGCAGATGCCCTCATGAAGGACAAGCGTTACGGCGAAAAGTGGGCACGGCACTGGCTGGACGTGGCCCGCTACTCGGACAGCAACGGCTTCGAAAAGGATCTTCCGCGCGAGCAATGGCCCTGGCGGGACTGGGTGATCCAGGCCTTCAACTCGGACACGCCGTATGACCGGTTCATCACCGAACAGATCGCGGGCGACCTGCTTCCCCATCGCACCCAGGAACAACTCATCGCCACCGGGTTTCTGCGCAATAGCATGCTCAACGAGGAAGGCGCGATCGTTCCGGAGGAATGGCGCATGGAAGCCATGTTTGACCGCATGGACGCCGTCGGTTCCGGCATCCTGGGTCTCTCGCTGAAATGCGGGCAGTGCCACACCCACAAATTCGATCCCCTCGTGCACAGCGAGTACTACGGGTTGCTCGCCTTCCTCAACAACACGTACGAGGCCCAATCATGGATCTTCACCGACGATCAGCAGAAGACGATCAGCAAGGTCCGGGAAAGCATCGCCGCGGTTGAGGAACGCTTGAAGAAGCAACACCCTGATTGGGAAACGAAACGCGCCGCCTGGGAGTCCGCCGAGTCGGAACGTTGGAGGAAGACGTCATGGAACGTCATCGAAGCGGAGGACACGCATTCCTCGTCGGAACTGAACCACCCAACCATCCTTCCGGACCAAAGCATTCTCACCCTGGGCCACCGCACCATCTCGGGCGACGTGCACATTTTCGCGGAGCCGAAGGTCGAGAACGTCACCGGCCTGCGCCTCGAGATTCTCAAGCACGGCGATCTGCCCTACGACGGACCCGGCCGCAGTTTTCGGGGCACCTGGGCGCTGACGGAACTCGTGGTGGAAGCGAAAAAACCCGGCAGCAACACCTGGGAACGACTCAGACTTGTCAACCCTTCCGCAGACTTCGAAGAACCCGCGGCCGGCATGGAACCCGAGTGGGCCAACCGGTCGAGCGACAAGGATAACCTCCGCCTCCGCGGTCCCGCCTCCTTCCTCGCAGACGGTGATGACCGGACCGCCTGGCGGGCGGACCGCGGACGAGGTCGACGTAATTCCGAGTCCGTTGCCGTGGTTCAGTTCGAGACACCGTTGACCTTGCCTCCAGGGACGAAGCTCAAGATCGCTTTGGTCACCAATCACGGCGGCGACGACAACGGTCCCAAAAACACCCAGATCGGCCGGTTCCGCGTTGCGTTCACCCAGATGCCGGACCCGAAGGTCCCCCGTACGTCTTATGCCGCGATTCTGGCGCTGCAGACACCCGTCGGCGAACTGACCCTCGACCAGCGGCAGGCCCTCTTCGATGCGTGGCGTCAGGCCACACCCGAGTTGAAATCCTTCAACGAAGAAATTGATAAACTCTGGGAAGGCTACCCGGAGCCGACACAGTCCGTACTCCACTTGGCCGAACGCCGACCCAGCGACACACGCGAGACCCGGCGACTGGATCGCGGGGTCTGGAGTCAGGGCAAGGAACCCGTCCAGCCGCATGTCCCGGCCGCGCTGCATCCACTCCCGCCGACAGCAACCTCCGTGTCCCCACGCCTCGCGTTCGCCCAATGGCTGGTGGACCGGCGCTCGCCGCTGACCGCCCGGGTGGTGGTCAATCGCGTGTGGCAGACACTGTTCGGCATCGGAATTGTCGAGACCGCTGAGGACTTCGGCACGCGCGCGCCGGAACCGTCGCATCGGGATCTGCTCGACTGGCTCGCCGTGGATTTCATGGAGCAAGGTTGGAGCCAGAAACGCCTGTTGCGGCTCCTCATGACGTCATCGACCTACCTGCAACGCTCAGCCTCGACTCCCGAACTGCTGGAACGCGATCCCAAGAACCGTCTACTCGCGCGGGGACCACGCTTCCGGGTCGAAGCCGAAGTCCTCCGCGACATTGTTCTGAGCGCGTCCGGGCTGCTCGCCGACAAGTTCGGCGGTCCTAGCCTTTTCCCGCCAGTACCGCAGAGCGTGTTGGATTTTAACTACTTCAAACCCGACTACTGGAAGCCTGCGGAAGGTACCGCGCGTTACAGCCGGGCGCTGTACGTCTTTCGCAAGCGCTCCATGCCCGATCCGGCGATGATCGCCTTTGACGCTCCCACGGGAGACACCGCGTGCACACGGCGTCCGCGTTCGAATTCGCCCCTCGCCGCGCTGACGGCCATGAACGAGCCCATTTTTGTCGAGGCCGCGCAGTCCCTGGCGCTACGTGTGTTGCGCGAAGCGGGGCCCGACGACGCCGCCCGGGTGAGCCACGCCTTCCGTCTATGCACCAGCCGCCTGCCGTCGGAGGAGGAGCGCGCCGAGGTCCTTCAGCTGCTCCAGAGCCGGCGCGAGCGCCTTCGCCGCGGCGAACTCAAGGCCGGTGACATCGCCTTCTCCGCCTTCACCAAGCCTTCCGACATTCCGGCGGAAGCCACTCCCAATGAGGTCGCCGCGTGGGCAATCACCTCGCGCGTGCTGCTGAACCTCGACGAAACCATCGCCAAGAACTGACCCATGAACTTCGCCTCCGAACACCATCGGCAACGCGCTCGTCTCGTCTCCCGACGCTGGTTCCTGCGCGACTGCACCCTCGGCCTGGGCGGAATTGCCCTGAACCGATTGTTGCAGAAGGACGCCATCGCTGCGCCGGCAAGCCCGCTGGCCCCGCATTCGTCCCATTTCCCGGGAAAGGCGAAGCGCGTCATCTACCTGTTCCACGCCGGTGCGCCCAGTCATCTCGAGCTGTACGACTACAAATCGGAACTGGAGAAACGCAACGGCCAGCTTCCGCCCGCCAGTCTGTTGAAGGACTACCGTGCCGCCTTCATCAAGCCGAACTCGGCCCTGCTCGGTCCCAAGTTCAAGTTTGCTCAGCGCGGCGCCTGCGGCATGGAACTTAGCGAGGTGCTTCCCCACCTCGGGAGCGTCGCCGACGACATCTGTCTCATCCGGTCGATGCAAACCGACGCCGTGAACCACGCTCCGGCTCAGATCCTGATGAACACGGGCAACCAGAACTTTGGTCGACCCAGCTTTGGCGCGTGGACCCTCTATGGTCTGGGCAGTGAAAGCCGGGATCTGCCGGGCTACGTCGTTCTGAGCAGCGCCAATGGAACCAGCGGCGGCGCGAGCAACTACGGATCCGGGTTTCTGCCCAACATGTACGGCGGCGTTCCGTTCCGCGCCGCGGGCGACCCGGTGTTGTATCTCTCGAACCCGAAGGGCTTCGACGGCGAGACCCAGCGGGCTTCGCTCGACGCTTTGAACCGGCTGAATACCGAGGCCTATCAGCGGGCCGGCGACCCCGACATCGCCGCCCGCATCCAGAGCTACGAAATGGCCTATCGGTTGCAGAGCAGCGCACCCGACTTGATCGATCTCTCCAGCGAACCTCAGCACGTACTCGACCTTTACGGGATCAAGGACGTGAAGAAATCCGGGTACGCACGAAACTGTCTTCTGGCCCGGCGCATGATCGAACGCGGGGTGCGTTTCGTGCAGCTCTTCCACGAAGCCTGGGATCACCACGGCGGTCTCACCAACGGTGTGAAACAGAACGCCTTGGACACCGACCAAGCCAGTGCCGCGCTCGTGAAGGACCTCAAACAGCGCGGTCTGCTCGACGACACGCTGATCGTCTGGGGCGGTGAGTTTGGTCGAACACCGATGGTGCAGGGGGGCAACGACGGTCGGGATCATCACAACCGTTGCTTCTCGTTCTGGCTGGCGGGTGGCGGGGTCAAGGCGGGCCACGTCCACGGCTCCACCGATGACCTCGGATTCAACGTCGCGACCGATCCCGTGCACGTCAACGATCTCAATGCCACACTGCTCCACCTGCTGGGCTTCGATCATCAGAAACTCACCTACCGGGTCCAGGGGCTTGATATGCGGCTCACCGGAATCGCGGGCAATGTGGTGAAGGGAATCCTGGCGTAGGCCATGCCAACCAGCAACGGAGTTGCCACCCGCAAGCCGCGATCACCCGCCCTATGGGCGAAGTGGTGCCAGGGTGAGACGACAGCCAAAGTCGGATGGCGGCTTTGGACAGGCACATGATTCCCCAGACCTCAGCTCCTCTCGGATGCAATGAATCCGTGGATTCTTTTTCGCGATGAAACAGGCTTCTCTTCCTTCCGCACCTTCCTCGATTCAGAAGGGCAGTTCCCTGGCGGCGTTGCTCGACCGTGAGGCGGTCGATTGCCTCGCCCACAACATCGCCCTCGTGCATTCGCGCTTCAACGGCGACGGCTTCCGCCGAACGGCCATGGAGGGGCTCGCGCCACTCGCCATTCTCGATCGGGGACATCACGTCGCCCGCGCGCTTCGCCAGCACCTGCCTCCCCTTTATGCGGAGGCCATCGACATTTTGGTTCAGTCACTGACACCGGTGTTGTCCAGGACCGATGGTCTGGGCTTGGCGGTGTTTTTCTATCTGCCCCATGTGTTCTTCGTCGCCAACTACGGCTTGGATGCCGAGGGCAATGGCGGACACGATCCGTTCGAGGTGTCGATGCAAGCGCAGTACGAGATTACCCGCCGGTTCAGCGCCGAGTTCTCCATCCGTCGCTATTTGATCCGTTGGCCGGACCGAACTCTGGCGCGGCTCATGGAATGGACCCGCGACCCCGACCCGCATGTGCGGCGCCTTTGTACCGAAGGATCACGGCCGCGGTTGCCGTGGGCGATGCGCATTCCGGCCTTCGTCAAAGACCCGCGACCGACGTTCCCCATCCTGGAACGGTTGAAGGACGATCCCGACAACTATGTGCGCCGGAGCGTGGCGAATCATGTTGGCGACATCGCCAAGGACCATCCCCAACTCGCCTTTGAACTCTGCGAGCGCTGGGCGAAGGACGCCTCGGAAGAACGCAAATGGCTCATCCGCCACGCCGTGCGGCATCCTGCTAAGAAAGGGGTGAAGGAAGCCCTGCGGCTGCGCGAGCTCGCCAAGGCGCCCGCGAGAACGCGGGTCGCAACCCGTGGTGCATGCTGAAAACGGCAGTCCAAGCCTCGGAGAAACGGCTCAGTCCTGCCTATTGAGCCTTGTCAGCTACGCCGGGCCTAAGGTCACTCCTCGAGTCGCAGCGAGCATTCTGTTGGATTGACCCCTGGGGATGGTGGTGGACGGGGGCTCTGACGATTCAAGGCATCAGGCCTTGCCGCCAAAGCTGCAATGATCGTCCAGGTCCAGCACGTCCGCCCAGGTCCGTACGTCCTCACGGGTTGTAGTGTTCTGAGCGACGTAGTTCGCGAAAAACCCCATCGTCTCGGCGTCGCTGTCGGGCCCGCGACGGTCTTGGAAGTCGCTCCATTGTTGGATTTCCCAGGCACCGCGTTGGATTTTCGCGCTGGCGGTGATCCACTCGAGGATCTCGCCATCACCTTTGCCCTTCTTCAATTCGGCAAGCAGCTTCTTCGCATCGATGCCGGCGAACTTGAGGATGTGCTGATCCATCGGGCAATTGAAGTGATACTCGCCGTTCACCCCGGCGAGCGTGGCTCGTCCCTTGTCGAGCATGCGCGGTAGCAGCACGTAGCCGCCGAGGCGGCACCGTGGACTGCGTGGGGGACGTTGCGTGAGATCCGGTGCTGGGATGTTGGTGGATTTGGCCATGTGGATATTGTGGTTGAAGGGTTTCGTAAACGGGAGAATTACCTGCGCGATCCTGCACCCAGGTGGGAGGTCGGCCCGAACGGACTCGGCGGCAACGCTGGCGCGGCAAACTCATTGTCGGTTGGGGGCGTGCTTTCAGGCACTGTTCGGACCCTACTGGGGAAGGCCCCTTGGACCGTGACGGGTGCGTGCCAAAACTCCAGGCCGTGTCGGGCGATGTGGGTATCGGAGCTACCTTGGGAGGGAATCGTTCCCGGATTCCGCGTCCGTTTGGACCGCTCCAGCGGCGTGCAATGCATCGGCAATCATCTGCCGCCGTTCACTTGCCACGGCCCATCGTGCCTGCTGGGCCGCTTCCAGTGTGCGCAGAGGATCGAAATAGAGAAAATAGGCGCCTGGCTTCACGCTGGGACTGGTGAACACCGCGATGCCGGTTTCATGATTGTAGTGTTCGTACGAATGCCCGTCCCGTTTTCCCCCACCGCCCATGGTGTCGACGACGAATGCAGGTGTATTGAAACCGGCGGTGTGGCCGCGCACATGCTTTTCGATGTTCAATCCAGCCCGGAGGGACGTCCGCAGGTCCTCAACGCCCGGTACCATGTCGTGAAAATAGACGTAGTACGGATGGATGTTGATGTAGCTCAGGCGTCGGACGAGCAATTGCATGGTTGCTGGATCGTCGTTCACACCGCTCTGCAGCACCGTTTGGCATCGCACGGTGATGCCCCGCTCGGTCATCCGGTCCATGGCGTCCTGGGTGGCGCCCGTGATTTCATTGGGGTGATTGAAGTGGGTATGGACCACCACGTCTTTGTGGAGCTTCCGGCCGAGTTCCACCACCCGCGTCAAGGCGTCGAGCCATGCGTGGTCCGTCAGAATCTTCTGAGGCATGACGGCCAGTCCTTTTGTCGCGAACCGGATGCGGCGAATGTGGGGCATGCCCAGGATCCGCTCGCCGATCAGTTCCAGGTGCTCGGCCTTCAGGTTGTAGGTGTCACCGCCGCTCACGACGATGTCTTCCAATTCGGGTCGCGAGGCGATGTATTGGAAGGCGCTCTCCCACCGAGCCATACCGGGCGAGAACGTCAGCTTCTCCACCGACTCCGTGTCCCCGCCGATCGCATAGCTTCGAGTACAGAAACGGCAATAGACCGGGCACGATTGGATGGGAAGGAAGAGGGCCTTGTCCGGATACCGATGGGTTAGACCTGGTACGGGCGAATCCTTCTGCTCGTGCAAGGAATCGAACCGCAGTTGCGGATGATTTGGCACTTGCTGCGATGCCACCGGCAGGAACTGGGTCCGAATGGGATCCTGATATGGTGCAGTCCAATCGATGAGACTTATCAGGTAGGGCGACAAGCGCAGGGCCATGGGCGCGCGACGAATGCCTTCGGTCACGTCGGCGTAGAACGATTCCGGCACTCGATCCTGCAGGCTCTCGTGCAGTTGCCGTACATTGGTGACTGATTGTCGCACCTGAAAGGCATGCGTTTGAAATTCCTCCGCCGTCGTTGAGGCATAGGCCGGAATTTGGGACCAAAAGTCATCCCGCCTTAGCGCACGGTGCGCCAGCGACCGAGTTGACGGCAATGAACCTTCAGCCGCCGGGGGCAACGGAGAAACTTCTGGAGCATGGATTTCCATAGACGGGGTAAGAGATGACCTCAGTTCCAACAGGCTTTAAGCACAGCTAGGGGCGAACGGACGCCAATGGGGGTCGCCACCAGAGGCCGATAAAGTTGATCCATGCTGGTGACGGCCTGATCTTTGAACATCATAATGTTGTCACCCTCTCGCAATCCTGCGCGCAGGCCAGGACTCTCCGGTTCGATGCCCACCATAAGCACTGCGTAAGGCTGCGGCAGGTGATGGAATCGTACAAGTCGGGCCGGTTGTTGATGATGCGACGGTGATGGATTGGGGATCTTCATGTTCGGTCCCTTGTATGTAACTCGGTGGGTTACACGAGCGAAGAAAGGGTCACCTGCGGCGCTTGCTGGCTGGGTTGCGGGTCGTTTGTACGGCGGCGAGCATGTCGGCCAGATTGGTCTTCCTGAGTTCGGCCTGCAAAGCTGCCTCCGCCGAGGCAAAGACCTTCTCCAACGAGGCCTGAATGCAGTTTCCAACCGGACATGACTGATTGGGTCGCTTGGAGGGTATGGCGAACGGTTCGCCGGTTTCCACCGCATGGTACACCTCGGCCATCGAGATGCGGTGCGGGTTGCGCAGGAGTTTTGACCCCGCCCCCGCGCCCTTGCGCGTCACGACCAGGCCCCCCGCCTGAAGCAAAAGCAATAGTCGGCGGATGACGACCGGGTTGGTGTTCACACTTCCGGCCAAGAATGATGACGTCACTTCCTCGCCTTCTCGATACGCGAGAACGGCCAGCACATGCACTGCCACAGCAAATCGGCAACTTGTCCGCAAGGGGCATATGTAACCACAGTTGTTACGTGCGTCAAATGCCGCCTGAGCTCGAATTGGGAAACGCAGCGCATCTTCTCCGCGGAGTGGCCGGCAACCAGATGCGCGAATCGGCTCCGAGGATAGGGCGAACCCCCGTGGTCACCTGGCTTGCTGAAAGCCTGTGAAGTTCGCAAGTTTGACCCGTAGGGGCGTGTCGCTGCCGGTGCGTGAACACGTTCCTGAAGCTCCTGTTCCATAACCATGCACTCCGGCGGTTCGACAAACCCAGGGCGTCACGGGCCCATGACAACCTCCTGATCCTGTAGGCCGAGGAGGCGCAACGGTTCATGACGGCCAGCGAGGACGGAACCTGCGACTTCGCGGCGATCGGTCTCCCGCCGGTCTTCACCCTGTCCGAGGCGCGTCTTGGAACGAGTGACGGGCAGACGACCCCGCAGACGACGCCCTTGGCGCGGAGCTGACGGCAGAAGGCGAAACCGGTAGGTCCGGCCTTGTAAACGTAAGTCACCCCTCATCCACCGCTTCGCCCTCACTTCGAAGCCATAGGGTCTGGGCTCAATGCAACGCACAGCACGACGTTGATGTCCGCGGGAGATTCGCATTAGGTTTGGCCCAATGAAGTGGGAGTTCACAGCAATCATCGAGACGGTCGTCGATCTGGGATAAAACGGCGCGACTTGGAGCGTCGGCTTCGCCACGTGGGCTGCTACCTGAAGCGGGAAGGCGCAGCGCACTCATTGTGCATCAATCCCCCGACGGGAGTCGTTGAAGCAGTCCCCCGACATAGTGAGGTAAAGGAGCCGCTTGCGAAGAGGATGCTCAGGAATTTGGGTGGAGAGTGTTACGGCCCAACAATAAAGGGTGTATTGCTGCAGAGCGAAGCGGAGCCAGCAACTTACACCCTTGGCAAAGGACGCCTGTGAAGCGCCCGCGAAGAGTTTGCGGTGGCGCCCTTCATGATGCGTCAGTGGAGGAAGGGACCGGCAGGCGAGCCGGTGGTGGCCCGCGCTGGCGGTAGGGCGGTGAGATGAGTTGCACCAGGCGCATCGGCCGGCGACAGCAAGGACAGAGCGGGAGCGGCGCCGTCGGTGCAGATACCGGGGTGGAGTCACCCACCTGAGCCGGGCAGCCGCGAGCGCCTGCCGGATGGATTTTGGCTTCCAGTGCTTCTCCAGCTTGACGAACAGGAAGTAGTCACGCAGCTGGTCCTGGGAGAGAAGATCTGGATCGGTCTCGAAGTGTTCGTGGATGAGTCGCCACTGGCGGTAGTAACAGTGTAGGGTGCGTCGTAATGCAGGGCGAGCACCTTGGCAAAGCGGTCCATCGAATCAAAGGGATATTGGTTATGGGTTGGCACGTTTCATGCACCGCCCATCCTAAATTCTCACCCCGAGCCGTCACCCTGCCAGTCGAAGGCAACAACGTCACCTACCGCTTCGCCGCGCAGGAGCTTAGTTCACCATTTGCTCCTGCCAACCCGGGGGATCGCCCTGCTTACAGGTTGTGTTTCGGGCTCCTGGGTGGCAGTGCAACGTCGTTCGGCAACATCAATTGGCCACGCCGTCGAGGGCTTGCGTTGGCGTTTGGACCCGATAGGTTCAGCGTGTGCCGAGAAGGATCCGCGAACTCATCCGGGATCTTGCTGACGCTGGCTTCTACGAAATTCGCGGAGGCGGAAAGGGTTCGCACGGGAAGTTCTCGCATGCCAGGTATCGCGGAGCTGTGACCTTGAGCGGTGCTACAGGAGACGATGCGAAGCCATACCAGGAGAAACAGGTGCTGCGAGCGATTGAGAGCGTAAAACAGTGAAGACGAGCGATCGATATCACAAATGGGTGGAATGGAGTGAAGAGGATCAAACATATCTGGGAAAGTGCCCAGACTTGATCACTGGCATTCATGGCGATGATCCAGTCCGCCTCTATGGCGAGCTCTGTGAGGTGGTTGAGGATGTCGTGGCCCACTTTGAATCGGGCAGCACGCCCCTGCCGATGGCGAAGACTCGGCCTATGCAAGAAGTAGCGTAACGGATGCCGAGCAATAAAGGGTGTATTGCTGCGGAGCGAGTCGGAGCCAGCAACTTACACGCTTGGTTGAACCAGCCCGGGTGAGGAAGTCGGAATCGGATCCTGCTCGCCCCTGCGCTTATGTTCTTCGCGAAGCCTGCGGAAGGGGTAGGGAGGCAGAAATTTCGCCTCCGCTTACCGTCAATCGAGAGCGAATCCCACCCTTTGCCTCCAATCCCGGCGTTCGTGGGCGGCGTTCGTGGTGAAAAATCCCGCCTGGAACCGAGCCATTGACCGATTGCCGCCCGATCCGATGAGTGCAGAACAAAGGACGCTCCAGCCCTTCCCGTCGGATCGGTCCACTCGTTGCCCAGGCCTTCCCAGTCCTGCCATCGTCGTCCGTCTTGACTCCGGCACGCACGAGGAACCCAATGCGCGCTCCATCCGGTTCCCATGCCGTCCGTCACCCTGACCGAGTCACCACCCGAATCCAGACCATGAGACCCCAGCTTCGCTTCATCATCACCTTGTCCCTTGCTATCGGCTTCGCTCCCGATCCCGTCAGCGCACAAACCCCCGCCCCTGGAGAGATCCTCTATCAAAAGCTTTGCGCTGCCTGCCACGGGCAGCGTCTTGAGGGCGGTTTGGCCCGCAGCCTCGTCGATTCCATCTGGCAGTTCGGTTCTGGACGCAATGACATCCTCCGCAACATCAAGTATGGCATCCCCGATTTCTCCATGCCCGGCTTCGACGCCGCCCTCACCGACCCCGAGATCCTTCAGATCATCGACTTCCTCAAGGCCGCGGAAAAAACCTCCGGATTCAGCAAACCGCCACCGCCCGACCGCATCACCACGGTCGACTACGACGTCCACGTGGAAACGTGGGTACGGGAGGGCCTCAACATCCCTTGGAGCATCGCCTTCACTCCGGACGGACGGGCCTTCATCACCGAACGCGGCGGCCAACTACGGGTCGTCGTCGACGGAAAGCTCCGGGCGGAACCGGTTCAGCACACCCCGGCGGTGCATGCCGAAGGCCAGGGCGGCCTGTTGGATGTCGCTCTCGATCCGGAGTTCACCAGCAACGGCTGGGTCTACCTCTCCTACTCCCACTGTCCGGACCCCATCCCGACCAAGGCATCCGGCACCATGACCCGTCTCGCGCGCGGGCGGATCGTCGGCAATCGGTGGACCGACGAACAGATCCTCTACAGCGCCCCGCCTGAATGCCTCCAGACCACCCGCCACCACTACGGCAGCCGTATCGCCTTCGACCGCGAAGGCCATGTCTACTTCTCGGTCGGCGACCGAGGTCAGGGTCCCGACGCCCAGAATCTTGCCCAACCCAACGGCAAGATTCACCGGCTCAAAACCGACGGATCCATTCCCAAGGACAACCCCTTCATCGGCATTCCAGGCGCCGCTCCCAGCCTGTTCAGCTTCGGCCATCGCAATCCCCAAGGCCTCGCCACCGATCCACCTACCGGACGGATCTGGGAATCCGAACACGGCCCAATGGGCGGCGACGAACTCAACCTGCTCATCGGCGGTCGGAACTACGGCTGGCCCCTGGCGACCTACGGACGGGACTACTCCGGCTCCGGCATCACCGACGTCCGGCAACGCCCAGGACTGGAATCCCCCATCGCCTACTGGAATCCCTCCCCGGCCCTCTGCGGCATGGAGTTCATCACCGGCCGACTTTTCCCGCGATGGCGCCACAAACTCATGGTCGGCGCCTTGAAGTACGAGGAGATCAGGCTCCTGACCCTGGAACACGACCGGGTGATCCATCAGGAAACCCTGCTCAAGAACGCCGGTCGCGTCCGTGACATCGGCTGCGCCCCCGACGGTGCCATCCATGTCGTGCTCAATGGACCCGATCTGATCCTTCGCTTGACGCCAATTCGGGACATGAACGACGGCCCCGAGTGAGGGCGTGCGGTTTGTTCCCGCGGCTCCCGACATCCCCAGGATCATCCCGCTCCTCAACGATCCTAACCGTGCGCTCCTCGCGATGGTGGCCCTGCTTGCCCTTCAACCGGAACGCGAGGCGGACATTCTATCCCTGACCAACGTCTTCGGAATCACCACTCCCGACGCCAGCGGCTCCAGTCCTGCCTTGCTTCATTCCACAGCCGCCCTCGCGTTGTCGTCGTTCGGACCCAAAGCGTCCGCGGCCAGGCCCGTCCTCATGAAGTGTCTGACTTACGACGACGAAGGACTCCGGGCCGCCTCTGCGATCGCACTCTCCCGGATCGGTGCACCCGCCAACGAGGTGGTTCCCACCCTCGTCGAGGCGCTGAACCGATTTCAAACGAACCCGTCCGGCTCGGGTTCGCCTTTGTCTTCAGACCACAACAAAACGAAGACACGCCCCTGGCCGTCCGGAACATTGGAAAACCATTGCCGATGCCAGCACACGGCTCCCACCCTGGTGGCCACCCCGGGCTCCCAGTCCGCATCGGGAGCAAGTCACCGCCCAGCATGAAACCACGCACTTCCACTCCTTCATCGCTCCATCACACTTCGCCGCATTCGTGGTCCTCGTGGATGCGTCCTTGGCTGCCGACCATTTGGGGGCTGATTCTGATCGCCCTCCCCCAGCCCACCTACCCCGCCACGCCCCCCGGCCGGATCCCACTTTGGCCCGCCACCGGCTCCGGCACCGGCACCGCCGAGTCCGCCCGTGAGGCCACGGTCGGCACCCATGCCTTCCTCAGCGTTCACCGCCCCACCGATCCCAACGGCGCCGCCGTGATCATTTGCCCCGGTGGCGGGTATGGGGGCTTGGTCACCGGCCCCGAAGGCACTGGCATCGCCCGCTGGCTGAATGAGCACCGGATCACCGGCATCGTCCTCGAATACCGTCTTCCCCGCGGCAACTCCGCCCTCCCGTTGCTCGACGCTCAACGGGCGCTCCGCCTTGCGCGAGCTAAAGCCCACGATTGGGGCATCCACCCGAACCGCATCGGCATCATGGGCTTCTCTGCCGGAGGCCACCTCGCTTCTACCGCCGCCACCCACTTCGACGATGGCAATCCCCAAGCCGCGGATCCCGTTGATCGGTTCGGCTGCCGCCCCGACTTCGCCGTTCTGATCTACCCGGTCATCTCCTTGGGCGAACAGGGACACGCCGGCAGCCGTATCAACTTGATGGGCACCAACCCCGCCCCGGAAACTATCGAGTTCTTTTCCAACGAGAAGCAGGTGAACGATCGGACATCGCCCTCGTTTCTTGCCCACGCCATCGACGACAAGGCGGTACCGGCCGAGAACAGCCGGATGTTTCAACGCGCGCTCCAGAGCCACGGCGTCCCGGTCGAATACCTGGAGCTCCCGAGCGGCGGGCATGGCTTGAACGGCTACAAGGGTCCCATGTGGGACGCCTGGCAAAGGGGCGCCCTCCGTTGGCTGGCAGGTCGTGAATTCATTCCTGAATCGGATGCCTCAACCTCCACTCCGGTGCCTGCTTTTCCCGAGTTCAAGGCCCTGTCCCAAAGCGCCCTCCAGATTCACCCGCTTACCGCCTCCAGCGACTTCATCTTCAGCCTGTACGGAGCGCCGGGAGATCTACCGACCATCCGCCAGTTGGTCGACGTCATGCGGGAGCGCGGACTGGGGAACGGATTCGACCCCGGTCCCGGCGCCAACGCCCAAGCCTGGCCGGTCTTCGATTTCCTCGCCCAGAATCGTTGGCCCGTTGTGCTTTATTCTGGCGGCGAAATGCAGATCCGGGGTGGCCGCGCCGTGTTCGGTCGTGAGCATGAAGCCGCCCTGGCATCCATGGATCAGGCCGACGTCTTTGCCGCCTACCAGATCGGCGAGTGGGGCTACTACTTCCACAACCTCGCCCCGCGCGAATCCTGGTGGCGCGACGTCTACGGCCAGGATTTTGAAAGGTTCAAGCATCTCATGAAGCCCGCCGGCCTCGCCGGCTACGACCGCCAGCCCACGAGCCGGCACGAATGCTTCGAAGTCTTGAAGGAGTATTTCCAAAGTCGAAACCGTGACCTGCTCGGACGAACCATCAGCGTCACCGGCCACTCGCACTACGAAGCTTACGCTGGCGAGTGGGGTGCCCGTTGCATCGGGCTGGAAGTGGCCGAGAACATCGCGTTCACCCAGTCGAAGCTCGCCTTCGCCCGGGGCGCTTCCCGCTCATGGCGCAAGCCCTGGTCCGTCCAAATCAGCCCCTGGTTCGGGCCGTCCTGCACCACCAGCGGCCCCCTGCGCAAGGAAGACACCATCGTCCGCGGACTCGACGCCGGCCACTCGCTGAGTTTCTACGAACGAATGTGGCTCCACGCCTGGTTCGCCGGCGCCGCCATGGTTACCCCCGAAAACAGCTTTGCCATCTTCTTCGAAAAACCTGAATCCCCCTGGACGCTCACCTCCCACGGCCAGAAGGCGACTGAGGTCTTCCATCTGATGCGAACCCACGACCGCGGTGTTCCCTACACCCCCGTCGCCGTCGTCCTCGACCACCTCGCCGGCTACAACGGGTACATGGACAAACCCTGGGGCATCCTCGAACCCACCCCCGCCGACCGCGAACTCCGCGATTTGTTCGATCATCAACTGTTTCCCGGGAGCGATCACATCCATTCCCGGCCCGACCCCGCCAATCCCGAGGCGAGCTACCTCCGACCCACCCCCTATGGCGAACTCTTCGACGTCTTGCTCACGGGTGTCCCACCGGAGGTTCTACCCTCCTATCCCGTCATCCTTCTCGCAGGCGATATCACCTTCGACGTCCCCTTCCTCTCCGAACTGGAGAAGTCCCTTCGTCGGGGCAGCCGGGTCCTGATGTCCTCCCGTCATCGCGATGCCCTCGGAACCGAGTTCGCCCGACTCCAAAGCCAGGGCGAGGTGGAAATCCTCGAATCCTCGATCCATCCCACCACCGGTCGTTCCACCGCGATCTCGGACGAACGCCTACGTTCCTTGTCGCGCCAGTACTCGCCCGTCGAGATCAGCGGTGATCCGATTCAATATGCGATCAACCGGACGCCGACCGGTTGGGTGGTGGAACTCGTTCACAATGGCGGCGTCGCCAAGAAGCCCTTCGAACCGGCCACCGTCGATCCCTCCGCCGTCGCCAAGGTCCGTGTCCGTCCCAAGCTGGACGTGACATCGGCCAGAGAATGGCGTTCGGGGAAGAACCACCCTGGCTCCCGGATCATCGACGTCGAACTCCCGCCTGGTGCCACCGAGTATCTCGAATTCACCGAAGCGACCCCCTGAAATTGGTCATTGGGGTGAAGCCACGACAGTTGACAGTTTGGGGCAGGACTGACGAGGGCGGGGCGTGGCCAGGGGCTTGAGGATCCCTGTTCTTGAAGATGACCAAGCTGTTCTTCGAGATGAATGCCTATGACATCAACACCCGGATCACCGACGAGAGCCGCTTGCCACTCATTCCACGAGTCCACGTTAACGAGCTGACCCAAGGTGGTCTGGTGATGCAGGACAAGAACGTGAAAGTAACGGCCGCGCTTGTGCACCATCCGCCGGTCGTGCCGGCGTTTGGCTATCGCTGCGACACTGCGGACCGCTCGATCGTCATCTCGGGAGACACCACGCCTTCCGACAATCTCATCCAGCTCGCCCAAGGCGCCGATCCAGCTTGAGGCAAGGCCTTTCCAAAAGGCGATGCTCTCCGGAACCGGATAACAGTGGGAACATTCTCACCCATTTCTCATGCGTGTCTCACCGGTCTCTCATGGCACGTCCGGCAGTTTTACCGCATGCAATGGCACAACGCCAGAGCACATATCAGGCGACGCAAAACATGAAAACATCCTATCTCAGACAGCTTCTCAGAATGGCGACAACTCTCGGTTGTTGCAGTCTGAATTTAGTGGCGCTGAACGCGGGCCCGAGCAACGCGGCTCCGCCCGTTCCCGTCTTCAACCCCAGTGAGTTCAACGCCACGTCCTCTGTGATCAACAACCCTCATTGGCCGTTGGAACCGGGCAACGTTCGGGTTTTCGAGGGGAAGACCAAAGACGGGTTCGAACGGGTCGTGGTTACGGTGGCCCCGGAAACGCGAATCGTTCTCGGTGTGGATTGCCGCGTTGTGATCGACCGCGCTTATCTGGACGGTGAACTCATTGAGGAGACCTACGACTGGTACGCCCAGGATCTGACGGGCAACGTATGGTATTTCGGCGAGGAAAGCCATGAGATCGAGGATGGCAAAGTCGTCAGCAACCATGGCTCGTGGGAGGCGGGAGTCGATGGGGCGAAGCCGGGGTACATCATGCTGGCCATGCCGAAGGTCGGCGAACGTTATCGCCAGGAATACTACTCCGGAGAGGCCGAGGACATGGCCGAGGTGACTGCGCTCGACGCCACGGTTATCCTCAGCGACGGCACGAAGCATGCTAAAGCGCTGCGCACTCTAGAATGGACGCCGCTGGAACCCGGGGCGCTCGAGAATAAGTACTACGTGGCCGGCATCGGCCTGATCCGGGCGGAGAAAGCGAACGGCAGCGAACCGATCGACCTGGTCCGCCACGGCGTGGCGCTGAAGGAGGCCAAGCTGATCATCGAACACAACGCGACGGATCGCGACACGGGCTTCCAAGGGTCGATCGACAGCGAAGGCTGGCAGCAGTTGAAGGTCGCCGGTCCCGAAGGGGAGGTAATCCTCACCTTCGAGGGACTCGGGAAACTCGGCGACCTCGGTTTGACCGAGCTTTTTTTCGAGACCGTCGAGCCTGAGAACGCGGAGGTGCCGATCGCCGAAATGCTGGAAAAGCTGCCCGAAGGCGGCTACACGGTCGCCGGCCCGACGATGGATCTGGGCGAGACCGGCGGGGATGCGATCGGCGCACCCACGTTGAGCCATGGCATTCCCAAGGGGCCGAAACTGCTGACACCAGGTCCGGAGGCGACCGTGGAGGCCAGCCAGGAGCTGGTGGTGACTTGGGAACCAGTGTCCCAGGACATTGAAGGCATGCCAGTGACGATCATCGCCTACCAATTGATCATCGAGAAGGACGAGGTGCCGCATCCCCACATGATCGGCAAGCGGGGATTGAACACGTATTTGCCAGCTACGGTGACGCGCGTCACGGTTCCCGAAAGCTTCCTCGAGGCGAATAAGGACTATGTCTGGGAGGTGCTGGCGATCGCGGAAAGCGGCAACCAGACGCTGTCGTCGGGCGCGTTCGACACCGGTGACAACCAGCAACCGGCGGTGCCGACGGCGGACGACCCGCTCAAACTGAAAGCGGCCATGCTGAACATTGAGCACAACGCGACGGATCACGACACCGGCTTTCAGGGGTTTATCGACAGCGAAGGCTGGCAGCGGCTCGTGGTCACCGGTCCCGGCGGCGAAACAGTGCTCCGGTTTGAGGCGCACGGCGAATTGCGCGAACTGGGCATGACTGAACTATTTTTCGAGACGGTCGAACCCGCCAACGCGGACGTGCCGATCGCCCAAATGCTGGCCAAGCTGCCCGCGGGCAACTACTCGATCACCGGTCCGTCGATGCAAAACGGCGAGAGCGGTGGGCCAACCTCCGGCACGGCGTGGCTCACGCACACGATCCCGGCCGGCCCCGAGTTGCTAACGCCCGCGAAAGGCGCGCTGGTTCCGGCGGACCAGTTGACGATGAGCTGGAAACCGGTGACCCTAACCATCGACGCAAAACCGCTTAACCTTATCGCCTACCAAGTGATCGTGCAGAAGGACGAGCCGGTGCATCCCAAGAGAATCGGCAAGCTCGGCGTGAGCATGTACCTTCCGCCGACCGTCACGAGCGTCAAAATCCCCAAGGAGATCGTTGCTCCGGGAACCGCCTACAACTGGGAAGTGCTGGCGATTGAGGAAAGCGGCAACCAGACCCTCTCCTCCAGCGCCTTCCAGACCAGCCCGCCTTTCGCGGCCGTTCTCGACGCCCACAGCGTCCTCTCCTGGCCGTCGAACTCCGGACGTCAATACCAGATCGAAAAGAGTGAAAACCTCGCCGTCCCGACCTGGACCGTCGTTGGTAACGTAAAGGCGACCGGACCACTAGCTACCTTCGACATCAAGAGCATCATGGCGGCGCAACCCAAGGGTTTCTTTCGGATCAAGGACGCCACTCCATAATCCACCGTGAGCCGCCACGATGAGTTTGTGGATTCGAACGGAGCACGGTGGACGGCCTGCGCTGCACGCTGGACCGGCCGTGCTCCTTCTTGCGAGAGGTTAACCTCCCCCCAGTGGGTGAAACGTCTCAAATAGCGATCGGTCGAAGCGGGATTGAGGATTCGTCGTCCGTGGAAGATCTCCTCCCGCCGATCTCCCAGGCTCATGATGTGGTAGATCGCCCCAGGATATTCAATTCGGATCTTGCGTGGTATCCTCCCAAAACCACGGGTAACGCGATAGCCCGCCTGGGCAGGTGAACGCCGATCCGAAAACCGGGTGATTCCAGCGGTTTGAAAACCGGGTATTCTTCCGGTGACGTCTTCTTCCGGCCTTTCGCCGATCGATCTCTTCTTCCTTCTTCGTCCGTGTTCTTCGCTTGGTAGATTTTCCTGACCGGCACGGATTTCCGGATCGTGGCGCTTGGGATTTTCTTCCCTCGCCGTGGCCGAGACCGCCCTCGCTCGCAAGAATTCAATGGGGTCGAGTCTCAACCTTTGACCATCACGATCCCCCAGACGCCTTCCGGAGGCGTCTTCGGCACGTGACGGGGGGAACCGGCGGCTTTTCTCCCTGGTTCGAAATGACGGGATGGGTCCCCCACCGGCGCGCCCGCCGTCAGCCAGCGCCGCGAACGACGCTGTCAGCCGTCGTGCAGGGGCGCCTCGCCGGTTCTGAGGCTGACACCCGACCTGCCGGGGAACGGTTCGGTCCTCGCGCCCCTAGGGGAAAATCGGGGGGCCGCGAGGCCTCAGGGGTGGGGAATAATGGGTCCACGTCTAAACCTTCGACAATTGTCCGACGACCCGACGTATGAACGCCTCGCATTCCACGTCACGCTCCCGCCGCGCCGCGATCCGCTTCACCCCTTGCGCCGCCGCCTGGTATTTTAAGCCCGGGATTCTCCCGTAAACCTCCGACAACTCGTACCCCGCGTGCCGCACCGACAGGTACAGCACCGCGTCCCGGGTCCAGTCGCCGTGGCGCTCCAGCGACTCCTCCCACTTCACGCCTCGCCTGGCCTCCGCCATGCCCACCAAACGCTCCCACGAAATCCGACCCGCCCGAGCCAGCTCACGAGCCTCGGTATGTTCCTCCGGGTTCGCCTTCGCCTTCGCCAGCAACGCCTTCGCGTAGGGGATCTTTCCGAGCACCACGCCGCCAACCACCCCGTCCCACGGATTGTCCAGGCGTCTCTGACGGATTGGGGCCTCTGTATACGTCCGGATCGCCGCCAACCAGTCCTTCCGACTCCGTCCGCCATTGGCCCGCTGGACAAACCGTGCCTCCAACCACCCCGGTGCTGGATCCCGACCGCCATAAACCGTCCACGAACTCCACGGATACGACTCCAACGTCCGGACCCGTCGCGCGATCAGTTCTGCGCCCGGAGTGGGAAGGTCGGCGACCTTCGCCCGCCGCTGGTCCGACTTCGACAATCCCAAGCCGGCGATCCGAACCGGGTTCAGATGCAGATAGCGCGCCACCTCCGCCATCCTCGCCTCGTCCTGGATGAGAACCGCCTTGAAGCGCCCCTGAAACACGTGCCCGGAGGTCCGATGGGCCCAGTTGAAGCGCAAAGAGTACGACAGTTGAACCCACTGGATGGCCCGGCTCAGGTTCGCTTGCCAGGGCCGGACCATCAGATGAATGGTGGTAGTGGTTGTCCATCAGAACGAACGCGTGCACCTCCACCCGAAACCGCCCCGGCATCTCCGCCAATCGCCCGAGGAACCCGCGCCGATCCTCATCGTTGAGGAAGATCCGTTCCCGCCGATTGCCGCGGTTGACCACGTAATACCACCCCCCAGGAACGACGACTCGCAACGGCCCAGCCATGCCTCGAGCATGCCCGGCACGTGCTGCATGTCAAAGATCTAGATGTGACCCCATTGCCTTTCGCCCTGACCCCATTGCCTTTCGCCCATTGCCTTTCGGAAGGTTTTGCTGAAGGTCTGTCGTGACGTCCAGTGTGATTGCCGACTACGCGGCCACTCAGCCACCTGAGAATTGCGACCGAAAGAAAGGATTCAAAACGTCGACCCCGGTGTTGCGGAAGCCGTCTTCGTCCCGGGTGACGACGGTCAAGCCGTGAACAAGTGCCGTCGCCGCCAGGAACGCGTCCAGCGCCGGCACGGGCTGGCTCAGGCCCAAGCGACCCCATCGATCCGCGACCCGCTCGTCCACCGGCAGGATTCGGTCCGCAAACTCCATCGCGAGGCTTTGTAGCCATACTTCAAGCGTGCGCGCCTGCTTCGGGTCGCGTCGGCGAATCCGCTCGATGCCCTGCCGAATCTCCCCGAGCATCAGGACGCTCACGAATATTGCCTCGGCAGGAATATCCTCGATCCACCGGCGCACACCGGTATCGCAACGCGCTTCCTTCCGAAGCTCGCTCAGCACGTTGGTATCGAGCAGGAAACCGCTCATAACTCGATGATCCGGTCGATCTGCGGGCCTCGGGCAAAGTCCTCGTCTCTGCCTACGTTGGGCATGGAGAGCAGGAACTCCTTGAACGACTTCTTCTTCTTGGAAGCACCAAGCAGCGCCTCCCGCAGGATTCGGCGATGTTCCTCTTCCATCGAGACCCCGTGCTGGCCAGCCCGCTCCTTGAGCTTTCGGACGACCTTCTCCTCGATCTGTCGGACCAATAGTTGTGCCATGATGCGTCGGTTCCCAGTTGTGCTAACAATGCTAGCGCCGCCACAGGGCTCCTTGGAAGGACGAAGTCATGCCGGCTTCCGCCCATGCGCAGCTCACGGTCCTGGCATCGCGGAGGAATGCCAGCAGGTGGCGAAGGGTCACGCCAGGGAGTCAATGATCTGGACCCCGGCGGGTTCGAAGTGTCGGGAGTTGTGCGTCGCCACTGTGTGTCCGTGATGGAGCGCGGTCGCCGCGATCAACGAGTCCTCGCAGGTCATCGTCCGGTTCCCGCGGTTCAGGGCCGCGAGCAACTCCTTCCAGCGCACCAACACCGGCTCGGTTAACTGCTCCGTGGCCGGAGCGAATGCGCCCCTCGTTTCCGCCAGCCAGGCGGCAAGCCCAGGGTCGGAAAGGGGTCGGTTCTTGTTATTGGCTAATCCTGCGGTCCTCCGGGTGCCGTCGAGTGAAGTCCGCCTACTCGCATTCTGATTGCGGTTCGAGAGTCGATTCCCGGCGCGTCCGGGTGAGGGCCGCCACAGTGGCCTACAGGTCGCGGTCGGTGACGACGCCTTCGGACGCGGACGTGACGGTGGCCGGCCTATTTGGCGAGCACGCCGGTGCAGTAGCGGGGGTGGGGCTGCTTCCAAGCGCTTGAGGCGCGCCTTCAACTCCTTGGCGGGCACGCCGAGCGTGATGGTCTGCGACGAGGCATCAAAGGTGATGGGGTCTCTGTTGCGGACCACGGGTAGGCGTGCCCCCGGCAGCTCGTCTTGGCGCACGCTTCGCGCAGCGTCTCGACGAAACGCTTCCGATCCGCGTCGTCCTTGTTCTTGAAGATCGGTTCTCGCCGGTCACCGCGATTCATCACGTGGTAAACCGCCCCCGGATACTCAACTCTCAACTGGCGCGCCATCCCCGGTGAGTGCCTACTGCCTACCGCAGCTTCATCGTCCGATATCAAGAACCGACCCCTTCGCTCACAAATGTGAGCAAGTGACCGCACTGTCTTCCAAGTCAAAATGTCAATGACACGGATGTGACCCATTAACTTTGTGACCGTGGATGGGAAGGAGGAGCGGCTTCGGACAACGACGGATGCGAATGGCAATTTCAAGCTGCAGCCGGTGCCCGCCGGGGTGTTTTTCGTGCATGA
>Ga0209181_10000043_pt1 | contig 184281 bp, 120 predicted proteins | sample MAT05_FD_187208 | JGI IMG/M metagenome (GOLD analysis project Ga0209181, IMG submission 187208) | Freshwater microbial communities from Lake Fryxell liftoff mats and glacier meltwater in Antarctica - MAT-05 (SPAdes) (version 2) | ecosystem: Environmental > Aquatic > Freshwater > Ice > Liftoff...
AGGAGTACAGATTTTCTGGAGTGTAACTTCAGATCGAAGAAAAAAAACAGCCATTAAAACATCGCCACTTGGGTTGGAGTTTATCAATCAATTAAACCCGGTTTCCTACTATCGTTTAAACGATAAAAACAAAAAAACAGAGTACGGTTTTATAGCCCAGGAACTGGAAGAAACACTCAATAAGTTTGGTGCTGCAAATAATGCCATGGTATCAAAAGATGATGCGGGTATTTACAGCATGCGCTACAACGATCTTCTTGCACCAATGGTAAAAGCCATACAGGAACAGCAGGCTATAATTGAAAATAATCAAAAACAAATAGATGAATTAAAAACTGCAATAATAAAATTAACATCAAATACAAACCATGGCTCAGCTAATATTTACCCGCAACGGCGCTGAAAGTACCTTCCCAAAAAAAGGGATGCAATTCAAAACAGATAGCTATCGGATTTGAAATGCACCTGAACTGCCTGTATAAACCCATAAAATCCTTACATTAGTATATTGAGAAAATTATTTCATCTATATCATTTACTCCTGTTTTTATTTACAACTGTTTGTTGCAATGTAAATGCTTATTCTCAATATCAGGATACCTACTCCTATCAGTATTATAATACCAATCACGGTCTCCCTTCTCCAGAAATTATTTGCCTTTCAAAAGATAGTAAAGGCTTTTTATGGTTGGGTACCGCTTCCGGATTGAGCATGTATGATGGATATAGTTTCCAGAACTATGCCTATACAAAAAACAGCGAATTGATTGGCTATGTAAATGTGATAAAACGGGGCGATGGTAACCGCCTGTGGATTGGCACCGGTTCAGGATTGTTTTATTGTGAAAATAATCAAATAACTAAATTAAGCGCTGCCAATTCATTACCGCAGGGAGTCAATGATATTTTGGAGGATAGTGGCAACCTTTGGCTTGCCACGGAAAACGGCCCGGTAAAATTAAATATAAAAGATGTGGACTTTACCGCCACAAAGAAAATCGTATTATCAGATCATCTCCTTAAACAATGGTGGCTAAAAGATGAGGGGATAGATAAACGCCGAACCGTGTTTATAAGTAAAGCGGGGGATGGCACCATTTTTATTGCGCAGTACAATAGTTTATTCAGGCTGCTGGATAACACACTGGAATTAATACATTCTATTGCAAACAGTCATGATAAGATCAATGCTATTTTTCCTGTCAATAAATCGAAACTGTATTTTGATGCGGCTTCAACAGAAATCAACAAATTTGAAAATGGAGTTGTTACCGCTACCGGCTTTAAAGAGTTTTATAAGCCTGGTGAAGGATCACATTTTAACGGCGTATGGTATGTTGGCACAAGGGGCGCTTTTTATTTTCATCCCAACACCGGTACCGCTTCGGCCCTCATCAGGTTGTCAGATAAGTACGTGGTATATCCTACAGTTGTACTTGCAGACAACAATTTTCTTTGGATGGGTTCGCATGATGGATTGGTTAAATTAAAGCCTTCTGTTTTTAATTCCTATTCTTTTGATACCCCACAATCATCAAGTGATTTCTATTCAGTTACAGAGTTGGAAAATGGAAAGGTTTTAATAGGTGCCAACAGGGGGAAGCTTTTTGAAAAAAGAGGAACTATGTTCAGCCTGCTTAAAGACAAACTGGTTCCTGACGCCGAGATAAAAGCCATCTACGAAGATGAAAGAGGCTGGATATGGGCAGCGAGTGGTTACCAGGGTTTGGCGGTAACCAGGAATGGAAAAGCAGAAAGATTTACCGTTGAAAACGGCTTACATGATAATTCACTTTACCATTTTATAAAAACGCATAATGGGAAATTATATGTTACCGGCGACATGGGCATAAGTGAGATCAACGTTGATAAAGAAAAAACAATCTCATTTAAAAAATTTCTTTATGAGCCCAATACCACCCGGTATGCAAAATTTTTCGCCGCAATAGAAGCCCCCGGTGGAAGCATCTGGCTGGGGGGCGAAGAAGGTGTTGTTTATCTGCACAATGATTCCCTGGAAAAATATACATTCAATGGCAAACAACTGTATGTAAATTTCTTAATACAGGATAAAGAAGGTAAAGTGTGGATCGCTACATCAGGTGAAGGAATACTTCAATGTGCGTTCAATACAAAAAACAAACTGGAAATTATAAAACAATATACAACTGATGACGGGCTTAACAGCCTGCATTATTTAACATTGCTGGCAGATAAGGAAAATAATATTTGGGCCGGAAGCAGTAAAGGGATCAGCGTTATCGGAAGAACCGGAAATTTTAAAGGCAGGGTGATAAATTTTGACGAATCAGATGGTTTTATAAAACCGGGCTATAGTTATATGCGTTTACACCAGGCAAGAGATAGCAGCATCTGGGCCGTTACCGTATTTGGCATTACTTCATTTCAGCCTCGTCTCCTTTCGCCATCAACGGTTGCACCGCTGGTTTACATCACAGGCATCAGGCCTATTAAAAACAATCAATCTGTCTCCCCGGATTCTTTTATTAAACGCACTGATAAAAACGAATTTATCTATGCAGATAATTCTTTAAATTTTAATTTTACGGCACTTGACTATGCAGACCAGGCAAATATCCGCTACTATTACAAGCTGGAGGGATTAGAGACCAACTGGAAGAATAGCAACTACCTGCGTAGTATTAGTTTTGAGAATCTTTCACCCGGCGAATATACTTTACGTGTGAAAGCGCTGAATGGTAAAAACATTTGGAGTAAGGCAGATGCTGTGTATGCTTTTGTTATTATCCCACCTTTCTGGAAAACATGGTGGTTTTCTGTTGTAGTGCTTGCCACCATTATTATATTGACCATTTTCCTTATCCGCCAGCGAATCCGGTTTATAAAAAAAAGAGAGGCAGTAAAAACTGAGCTGCAAAAATTAAAAGCAACCAGGTATCGGGAGCAATTAGAAATAGAAAAGATCATCAATCATTTTGCTACCGATATGAACAGCATCAGCAGCATTGATGACATATTATGGGATGTAACTAAAAACTGTATTGCTACATTAAATTTTGAGGATTGTGTAATCTATCTTAAAGATGAACAACGGAACGTGTTGGTTCAAAAAGCTGCCTGGGGGCCAAAAACCACAGATGGTAAAAAAATTATTAACCCGATTGAAATAGCGGTGGGTAAGGGCATTGTAGGCAATGTAGCGGCAAGTGGCAAGGCTGAAATTATACCAGACACTTCAGCCGACGAACGGTATATTGTGGATGATGCAAAACGTTTTTCAGAAATTGCCGTTCCTATTGTAAATAATGGAAAAGTGCTGGGTGTAATAGACAGCGAACATTCCAAAAAAGAGTTTTATACCGAACGGCATTTGGAAATATTGACCACTATTGCTTCGCTCTGCGCCGGCAAAATAGATGTGATAAAAGCAGGGCAACAGGCAATGGAAAAAGAAATGGAATTGCTGCGGCTTAGTAAAGATTTTGCCACCTCTCAACTTACCGCACTGCGTATGCAGATGAACCCGCATTTTATTTTTAATGCGCTCAATAGTGTGCAGCATTATATTTTACAGGGAAATGTGGTAGAAGCAAACAAATACCTTTCGAAGTTTTCAAAACTGCAAAGGGAGATACTGCATTGCAGCAACCTGCAGTTTATTACATTGGAAAAAGAAATTGAAATACTAAGCAGTTACCTGCAATTAGAACAATTTCGTTTTGGAAACAGCTTTACTTATGCAATCAATTTGACTGATGAAATTGATCCTGATGAAATTAAAATTCCACCCATGATGCTGCAACCTTTTGTAGAAAATGCTATCTGGCACGGCTTAATGCCCCTGTACAAAGAACGGAACCTAAGTATATATTTCGACCTTTACACAGAGGATATTTTATTGGCAACCATCAGGGATAACGGTATTGGCCGGGCTGCTGCCGCTAAACTAAAACAAAATAATGTTGCAGGCAATCCCGAGAACGAATCGAAAGGTATGTCGATGGTACAGCAGCGTTTAAAATTGCTGCAGCAGCAATATGACAAACCTTTTGATGCGGCCATTTCAGACATTACAGATGTGAACGGTTTGGTGCAGGGAACACAGGTGACGATAAAAATATTTATTGGTAATAAAAAATTATGAATACAATCAAAGCTTTAATTATTGATGATGAATCTACAGCAATAAAAACTTTATCGCTGATGATTAAACATTATATTCCTGAAATAACCACGCTTAAATCAACTACGGACGTATATGAAGGACTGCACCTTTTAAAGAGCTTTGAACCCCGGCTATTATACATTGATATACACATGCCGGTGATGAGCGGATTCGAATTATTAAAAAAAGTACCAAAGGTTAATTTCAGTATTATATTCACTACTGCCCATGATGAATACGCAATAGATGCTATCCGCTTTAGTGCATTGGATTATTTGCTTAAACCCATTGATGCCGATGAATTGCGAAATTCATTCAACCGCTTTATTGAAAAACAACATAGCGGTATTGGCAACCCGTCGTTGTACAATAATTTCATGTACAATTTGAATGTAACCGACAAACGGGATTTTAAACTTGCATTGTCTGCAATAGCGGGTACGTTCTTTCATAAGCCTGAAGATATCATTCGGTTGGAAGGAGAAGGAAATTATACCAAATTCTTTTTCGCAACCCAGGCTTCGGTACTTACCACACATACCTTAAAACATTACGAAGCCATCCTGGTAAACTATGGATTTATACGGGTACATAAATCTCACCTGGTAAACAAGGTGCATGTTACTAACTATTTAACTGATGGAATGCTAACCATGACGGACCTTTCTAAAGTAGAAGTTTCCAGGAGGAGAAGGGAAGATGTGCTGGAGATGCTAAAACGATAATGCTATGTAACCTTTGGATATTAAAACTAATATTCATTTGCAATGAAAATTAAAGCGGAAATACCTCCTGTATCAGATGCTTAAACACTTCTATTAGTTATTAATTTTTATTCAATACTTCCACATTCACATACAACCGTTAATGAGTTGATTGAAATACAGAAGGACCTACCCTGTCCCGGCGGGGTTTTCGCACGAAAAGATCTTTAAATTATAATAGTGCCAGTGCGAAACCCCGACGTTGAATATACTATAACGTTCAGACTTTCCCGCTTCCAATTTATAAATCCAGGGGTGGTTGCAATATGGTTAAGCCTCTTTTCTACGTCGGGGTTTCACGGGGGCTCTTTTATTTTTTGTAGTGTGTGCGGTGAAAACCCCGCCCGGACAATGTGATATGTTATCGGTAGCCAAGAAAATTTTTTGCTTAATTGGTGATTACTGTCCCGGCGGGGTTTTCGCACGAAAAGATCTTTAAATTATAATAATGCCAGTGCGAAACCCCGACGTTGAATACACTATAACGTTCAGACTTTCCCGCTTCCAATTTATAAATCCAGGTGTGGTTGCAATATGGTTAAGCCTCTTTTCTACGTCGGGGTTTCAGGGGGGCTCTTTTATTTTTTGTAGTGTGTGCGGTGAAAACCCCGCCCGGACAATAGCAACCTGCCCTCTGGTATCAGGCCATCAAAAAACGGGAACAATACTTTGCTGCTATAAGGTGCTTGCTGCATAGGCAGTGTAAGGCTGATGTTTCAGTCGATAGCTGACTTTACCACATGGATACATATTGTCTTTTTAGGAAGATATCTTGTTCGGTTGAGCAAGACATTGTCCACTGAAAGAATACCTGCTTACATTGTAGTTGAAATCCACCTTGCTGATGATACCAAAGGTTGTGAGGTATCCATATTCGGCTAAAATCTTACTGCTGCCAAACACAGCGAATTCGGAGTAATTCAAAATTCCAGGTTGTATCTAGGGTAGAGTCTCAGTACGACTTTAAATCCAAGTTTTAAATATCTAACGCTGTTCGATGATAATTCTGGATTTAAAAAAGCATCGATCACAAAGCACAAATCCCAGCGCAAGATCAGGAAGGAAACGATTTGTAAAATATAAATAGCCGATTTGCACCGGCTATTTATTGCATAAAAGAGGCAATATAGACTATTCCTCTTCTCCTTCAGAGGCTGCTTCATAACTGATATCGTTTTCAGCAATGCCTGTTAATGATTGATAGAACGATTTTAAGACGATAATAACCAGGTCATTTTTTACAATACAATAAAAGACCCAAGGCCAAGGCCGATAAATAATATTAAACGAATCCCTATCGAAACACTAAATGCTTTCTTTTACTTTAAGACCTTTCAATTTTGTAATTAAAGAATTCGCAGTGCAGACACTTGCGGCAACCCATGTCATTGTTTCTATATTAAAAATTATAAAGCAAGAAAGTTATAGACTATTTAACCCCATGGATCAAGCACCACTTTTACGCAATTATCTTCTTTCTTTTTAAAGATGGAATATGCATGGCTGATTTGTGATAATGGCAAGCGGTGTGTAATGATGTCATCCAATTTTACTTTACCTTCAATAACGTAGTTGAATAACTTATCAATGTGTTTTTGAGCGGGTGCCTGGCCACCTTTCAATATAATAGCTTTATCAAAAAACTGCCCTATCGGAAAATTGTCATACGGTCCGGGATAAACTCCCAGGACGGAAACTGTTCCTGCCCGTCTAACTGCACTCATGCAAGCTTCCAGCACTTTTGCAGATCCTTTCTCCAGATTTACCACTGCTTTTGCCCTGTCTAAAAAACTGCGATCAGGTTCAAAACCTACTGCATCAACACAAAGGTCCGCTCCCCTCCCATTTGTAATGGCCCGTATCTGTTCTACCACTTCTTTAGGACCATCCTCCCATAAAATAGTTTCACAATTGGCTGCCTGTTTTGCCATGTCCAGGCGATATTGCAAAGTGTCGATAATTACAACTCTTTCTGCCCCTCTTAACCAGGCACTTTTCGCTGCCATAATACCTACAGGCCCTGCTCCAAATATAGCCACCGTTTCACCGCCTTTTATTTCGCCCCAGTCGATACCGGTATACCCGGTTGGAAAAATATCGGTCAGAAATAATACTTGTTCATCCGTTAATCCATCAGGCACGATGCGTGGACCGTAATTAGCATAAGGCACTCTTACATATTGCGCCTGGCCACCATCATAACCCCCATACAGGTCTGTATAACCAAACAATGCCCCCCCCTTCTCGGTTAACACGCCACCTTCGGGGCCGTAATGCTCCGGGTTACTGTGCTCACAATTTCCAGGGGAATCATGATTGCAGAAAAAACAATGCCCGCATGCAATTGGAAAGGGGACAACCACCCGATCACCCTTTTTTAATTTTGTTACTCCCTTACCCGTTTCTTCCACTATACCCATAAATTCATGGCCCAGTACCATCGGCCTCAACTGGGGAATCCCACCGGAGTAAATGTGCAGATCAGAACCACATATCGCCGTAGCGGTCACCTTCAAAACTATATCATCGGGATTTTGAATAATAGGATCATCCACGTTATCGCAGGTTATTGAACCCGGCCCGTGTATTACAGCTGCTTTCATAAAATTCTATTTTAGTAAAAAAAATTTCAGGCTTTCATTATTATTATTAAAAACCCCATTGATATAAAATAAAATAGATTAAATCAATGGGGTAAAATAATGATGGGATTATACATTATGCTTCCTGTGCTTCATTATCCATTGATGCCATCACAGCACGTTCAGTTACCTCGGTTAATTTTTCATCGGCTGCCTTTTCTTCAGCCAATGACTCGTGCAGCAATGTTTGCGCCTGCTGTAAACCTAACAATCCTGCATAGGCTGCAAGTGTGCCATAAGTCGCAATTTCATAGTGTTCCACTTTTTGGCCTGCTGCAATAATACCTGCATCTCTCATGCTGCCTTTGTCTGTTTCTTCCATAATACCTTCTGCCTCTTTAATCAATCCTTCCATGGCATCGCATTTCTTTGCTACCGCCTTTTGTTCTACACTGCTGAATACTTCTTCCAGTCTTGTTACCTGCCCTTTGGTTTCTTCCAAATGATTGGTCAACGCATCAGCCAGTTCTGGTGAGGTAGCGTTTTTAATCATTTTAGGGATAGCTTTTGTCAAGGCTTTCTCTGCCCAGTAAATGTCTTTCAGCCCATCAACAAAAAATTTATGCAGTCCTTCCGGAGCAACTCCGGTGTTTGATGCAGGCATTTTGCTGTTTGTTTTTTGCGGCACATTTTTTTCGCTTTTCATTTTTACTAAATTTTGAATGAGTAAATAATTTTATTGTATAAGAATATTTTTACCAAATTTGAGCCAATAGAAGAAAAAGTGGAAAATTAATGGAAACTGATGCATTCGAGTGGAATTAGCTTTTAATAAGCTTACAAACTCAATTGATGTGTAGATTTTTTTACTCAAAAATGATGAAGCGTTATTAATTTTTCTACATTGTATCACAAATTCGAAGATTGACAAGCAGCAAAATTCAATTATGGATTAGATTACACCCAACCGATTTGATAAATAGTTCGGCAATGTTGCTACAAAAGTTACCAAAGCCAAAGGGAGCCCAATCGTGGTAGAAGTGACATTTTTATCTGTTATAATATGGGGCGCTACTGGCCCTATATTATATTATTCAGAAGAATGGCAATTGATCATAAATACCAGTACGAACATCAATACTTTTTTAATGGTACTCATCATACAGCATTACAAAACAAGGATACTACGACAATGCAGATTAAGCTAAACGAGTTGTTGGCAGCTAATAAAAATGCAAGTAACAGAGTAGTGAATATAAAGGACCTTTCCGAACCATTGCGCCGGATACCTATCTGGAAAGGGTAAATGCCTCTTGTTGTACTTTCGTAGCTCTGTAAACTTCGTTAAAATTCTCTATTGATTTAAATTGTAATTGCTCTAAAATTTTGTATTCATAAAATACATTGAAAGTATTGCTTTTAAAGGGCCACGGCTCTACACAAATATCTTTATTAGGTTTGTAATGTACCATGTTCATATCTCCATCCGGGCTTTGAGAAATTTCCATTTTTCTTCCCTCGGGTTGTATTTTATCCAAACAGATTAATAACGAAAATGCGTCACACCATTCTAAAAACCTGTACAACCGATCAGCAAATTTTTTATCAAAATTTAAATTTTTTAAAACAGTTGTTCTGTATTTTTCCTGATCCCTTAAAAAATTATCCAGGCCTTTATCCGTTTTTCGTTTATCATTGTCGTATATAAATTTTATATGAAGAGAAGTGAGCAAACCATTCAACTGGCTTTTGGAGCTTCCAATTTCCATCACGCTGAGCATTTGGGTTATGTCCGTTTTACTATTGCCATCTGCAACTGTAAAGTTTCTCGGCGCACCGGCATCCGTAAGGTTTTGATTGGCGAGCGTTTCAGTTACGCCATCATCATGCTCTGCAATGGCAAGCAGTGCCGGAACCATAATTTCGACAGGCAAATCAATATTATATTGATATGCTATCATTGCAGACAGCAATCCATGCGAACGCTGGGTGATAATTTTCCAGCCTTTCTGATGTGATAATACAATCATGTAAATTTAAAAGAAATGAGATCTTTTTGGTCCTCATCTTCGTAGTATTTGTTTCTAATAAACATGCCAAAATTTTTACTAAAATAAAAAGACACGATATTAGAAGGACAACAAACCTTTGGAACTATACCAGTTTTAAATACTAAGTTGAGTATCCGTGAGGCGGTTAATAGTATGCAATAACAATAGAAATGGAAGCGGCTGGAAATACAACAATGATGAAATAAATTCAAATATGGGAATGAAACCAGTGCTTCAAAAAGAAGGGTGATTAAACCTTTGGAAAAAACAACCTGGGTTTCAAAATCGTTCCTCCCAAAAACTTTTAAGAGCTGGTTGCTGACTGGTTGTTGCATGTTTTCAGGCAAAAAAATGGACTGTGCTTACACAAATACTTAGGGCAAATACCAGGAAAGATATTCCGTAAAAGAACCAATCGTTATCGGGTGCAACGACGTCCGATAACTAACGGATGAAGCTTAATTGATATTCAAACGTTTGGTTAATCATTATTTAAACCTAAAAAGTTGATAGGATACCTACCAACTTTTTTATATGATGTTTTTTATTGCCATTTCATTCAGTCACGCAAAGCAGTTACGTGGGCTACATGATGTTTGCCACGCCAGGCTTTTATGCCCAACAAATGGCAAAGGGTGTGTTACGCCGTCTTAGCGGTAGTAGACTGTTGTATATTATGCTTATTAAATTTTATCAGGTATGCAACTTCCTTTTTATCATAGGGTTCGCCATCCGGTCTGAATACATCATGAAACCATACAGGTGGCTCTGCGGTATAAGGTTGCTGCCAGGAATCCCATGGACAATGGGTTTGCGATTTACCTGCAACAAATCCCCAGCTATAGGCGCCCACATTATGTTTTTTAAGTACCGGAAGTATTTTTTGAAATGTACTGTTGAAAGGCCGGGCCATATATTCTGTGCATAACACCGGTCTGTTATATCTCTTGAGATCTCTAATTCTTCTTTCCATTCCTATTTTATCTTCATAACAATGAAAAGAAATAATATCGGAATGGGTGAACATGTAGTTATCAAGTGCCGTTAGTTTTGAAGAATCGCTCCAGTCGAACTGCCAGGGGGCCATGGTGATTGGCTGTATAGGATCTACAGACCGTACCCACATGATGGCTTTTTTCAATAAGTTCATTGACAGTTCTGCCTTGTGCAGCGCATAATTATCATCTTTATAACTCGCCAGGTTCATGTTGTCAGGTTCATTAAAAAGATCCCAGATCAAAACCCTGCTGTCATTCTTAAAATGATTTACTACGCCATACACATAATCATACAATCCGTCGTATTTATTAGGATCATTTAGTACATCATAACCAGGGCATTGTACCCATCCGGAGTTATGTACATAATGTTTAGGTTCAGGCTGTTTCCCTGCTTTTGGAAAAGGATCCCAAACAGCATCAAATAAAACAAACATTGTTTTGATGTTGTATTTGTCTGCAATACTTAAAAAAACCTCCATACGGCTTAAAAAGCCTTGATGATCTTGCTCCCATAAGAGGTGATGTAAAAAAACCCTAACTGTATTAAATCCAAGCTTGCCGGCCCAGCTTAACTCCCTGTCAATGATTGTAGCGTCAAAACTTTCATCCTGCCACATTTCCAACTGATTGATTGCGTATTGAGGTATGTAATTACATCCTACAGGCCAGGGGTTATCGCCATACCAGGCGTTTATTTTTTCTTCAGACCACCGCAGTGACATTTGTAAATCTTCCGCAGGGTGCAGAGTAAAATTATCAGGCTTCATTTTTATTTATTGATGGATAAATTATTGGATGTAGGATAAACGCTAATATTAAAATACTATTATTCAAATGTTGTTAAAAATAATCAGGATACCCCATTTTCAATCGTTTTTTGAGAATTTTTTTCCACAAGATGTAAATTTATTGATAATCTATTCCTCACTTTAACCCTTACTTCCTCAATAAAAAGATTGGCATATTTTTTTTATAAAAAATTTCGCACATAGCAACATCTGTTGACAAGTGCCATCAGCTTTCGGGAATCAAATAGCATTTAAATCCGGGTGCTAAAAGTTGTAACAAATGTTGATATATTTTTTATCCCAAAAAAATTGCGACAGTAAATCTGCCTGATTCTTAAGCATACTGAAGTTTTTTGATTAAATAAGATACACATTATAGGAAGTGCTTCCTAAGTCAAGTGTTTTAACCTGCAAATATTTCTAACAATTTAAATTTATAAGAATGGTAAACAATCAACATTTATTAGAGATGAATATAGTTACCGGCACTGATCTCATTTGTTTTTCACACCTCAGGTGGGATTTCGTGTACCAGCGTCCCCAGCATTTAATGAGCAGGTTTGCGAAACAATTCAGAACTTTTTATATTGAGGAACCAGTGTTTCATAATGCAGGCGATACTTACAGGATCAAGTTAACAGATGAAAATGTGTGGGTAGTAACACCACTGTTAAATGAATCTTTACCAGACAACTTATCAATACGTAACCGACAAATGAATCTGCTGAATCTGTTGTTCCTGCATAAAAATATTACTGAATATATAACCTGGTATTATACGCCAATGGCCCTGAAGATCAGTAGTCATTTAAAACCAAAAATGGTAATTTACGATTGCATGGATGAACTATCTGCTTTCAAATTCGCCCCGGCAGAACTTAAAATAATGGAAGCAGAGTTATTCAGCAGAGCGCAAGTGGTATTTACAGGCGGTCAAAGTTTATATGAAGCCAAAAAAAACGCTCATCACAATATCTTCCCGTTTCCAAGCAGCATTGATAAGGCACATTTTTCGCAGGCCCGTAAAAAACTCGTTGAACCCGCTGATCAAAAGGGAATACCGCAGCTTCGATTCGGCTTTTATGGTGTTATTGACGAAAGGTTTAATATACAAATGATAAAAGAAGTTGCCCAAAAAAGACCGGATTGGCAACTGGTACTGATTGGGCCTGTGGTAAAAATTAATCCGGATGATCTTCCAAAACTGAGTAATATTCATTACCTCGGCAGTAAGTCTTACAATGAATTACCATTTTATCTTTCCGGCTGGGACATTGCAACGATACCCTTTGAAAAAAATGAATCAACAAAATATATTAGTCCCACCAAAACTCCGGAATACCTGGCAGGTGGAAAGCCGGTTATTTCAACTTCAATAACAGATGTTGTTTCTCCCTACGGTGAAAAAAACCTGGTGTACATCGCCGATGATGCAGACACATTTATTTCTGCTGCAGAGAAGGAACTATCAAAAAAGCCCGCAGAAGTAAAGCGCTGGCTTGCAACCGTAGATTCATTTTTAAAAAATGTTTCCTGGGATTATACTGCCGGGCAGATGATGGACAGAATAAAGGAAGCCCTGCTGGCAAATACAGCAGGAACTGAAACAAGGAAATTGAAATCAGTTGCATAAGCTAAACCTTTTACATGATTAATCAACAGACTAACAATTTGCCGGAGATTTGGGGCGGTATTGAATGTACCATTAACCGGCTTGAGGGTCGTTACCTGGATCAGCTTGCATTTGCAGGCATATATGATAATCCATCTTATTTAGATGCAGTTCCGGACCTGGGAATAAAAAAAATTCGTTTTCCCATTTTGTGGGAGAAACACCAGCCTTCTCAGTCTACAAAAATAGATTGGTCATGGACGGAAGCGAGGTTAGAAGAATTAAGACCAAATAATATTGAGCCGATTGCAGGGCTGCTGCATCATGGCAGCGGCCCGTCTTTCACTAACCTGTTGAAGGACGATTTCCCTGAGCTGTTTGCCGAATATGCTTATAAAGTAGCTGTCAAATTCCCCTGGATTAAATATTATACCCCAGTTAATGAGCCATTGACTACGGCAAGATTTTCGGGTCTGTATGGCTTTTGGTATCCACATAAAAAAAATGATGTAAGCTTCCTGAATATCTTATTAAATGAATTAAAGGCTTCGGTGTTGGCTATGCAGCAAATTCGCAAAATTAATCCTGCAGCAAAATTTGTTCAAACAGAGGACCTTGGAAAGACTTATAGTACTCCCCTGCTTTCGTACCAGGCAAATTTTGAAAACAACCGGCGCTGGCTAACCTTTGATTTACTTTGTGGCAATTTTACTCAAGCGCATCCTTTGTGGGATCATGCGATTCGTTTAGGAATAAAAAAAGAAAAATTACAGTTCTTCATAGACAATCCCTGTCCGCCGGATATCATTGGCGTTAATCACTACATCACCTCAGAAAGGTTTCTTGATGAAAATATTCATGACTACCCTGCAACATCGGAAGGGGGAAATGGCCTGCATCAATATGCTGATGTGGAAGCTATCAGGGTGCAGGTTGCTGAGCCAAATGGTTTGGAGCATTTACTAAACGAAATATGGGAGCGGTATAAGATTCCCGTGGCCATAACGGAAGCACATCTGAATTGTACACGTGAAGAACAACTAAGGTGGTTCAATCATGTATATGACATTGCTTGTAAGTTGAAAAATGAAGGAGTTGAAATGATTGCGGTTACCTCATGGGCATTATTTGGTTCTTTTGGATGGAACAAACTGCTGACTGATGAATCCTGTGAATATGAAGCAGGTGCATTTGATATCAGTGCAGGTTATGCCCGCCCAACTGCCCTGGCGTTGTTAATTAAAAGTTTCAATCAGCAGGTAAATATTAATAAAAACTTACTAACGTTGCCCGGATGGTGGCAACTCAATACCCGGTTTTATAAACAAAACGGCAGCAAAAAAGAAGCTACCCGATTTCAACCGAAGCAACCGGTTATTATAATTGGCAAGACAGGCACTTTAGGAAAAGCATTCTCAAAAATATGCACCGAAAGAAACATTCCTCATTTTTTGTTGGGAAGAGATAAAGCCGATATATGCGATGAGACTTGTTTAAAAGATATGATTGCCAGCTATCGTCCATGGGCAATTATAAATGCAGCAGGGTATGTAAAGGTAGATGAAGCAGAAAATAATAAAGATGCCTGTTATAAAGCCAATTACCTAGGTGCCGATATGCTGGCAAAAATATGTGGGCAAACTGGCATCAAGCTGATGTCTTTTTCATCTGACCTTGTTTTTGATGGCAATAAGCATCACCCTTACATTGAGACAGATCTCTCTAATCCATTAAATACTTATGGACAAAGTAAACAAATGGCTGAGATGTCAACCTTTGAAAATAATCCTGGAGCATTATTGATAAGAACAGCAGCATTCTTTAGTCCATGGGATGAATACAACTTCGTTCATCAACTGCTTAGGACATTGCAGGCCGGCAATGATTTTACCGTGCCGAATGATATAGTGATATCCCCAACGTATGTACCACACCTCGTACAGGCAAGTCTTGATTTATTGATTGACGATGCCGCTGGTATCTGGCACCTCGCAAATAAAGATTGCCTAACCTGGTACGGATTTGCTAAAAAAATAATCAGTTATACAGCTTTAAACGATGAAATGTTAGTGGCTGGTTATAACATGCCAACGGATGCAAAGCGCCCTGCCTTTTCAGCTTTGGGCAGTAGTAAGTATAACCTGATGCCCTCCCTTGACGAAGCGATCAATCATTACTTTTCAACGATTCAATCTAAACCAGAAACTATCACAGTACAAAACATAAGCAATGAAAGAATATGATTTTTTAATTGTTGGGGCAGGTTTATTCGGTGCCACTTTTGCACACCAGGCCAAACAAAAAGGCATGCGTTGCCTCGTAATAGACCGTCGCAATCATGCCGGCGGAAATATTTACTGCAAAAATGAACATGGAATTAATATACACTGGTATGGGGCACATATTTTTCATACAAATGACAAACCTATCTGGGATTATGTAAACGGCTTTGCTGAGTTTAACCGGTACACCAATTCACCGGTAGCAAATTATAAGGGTGAAATGTACAATCTGCCATTTAATATGAATACTTTCTATAAATTATGGAAAGTTACCACACCTGGGGAAGCACAGGATATGATTAATAAGCAAATAAACTCGCTGAATATTAAGGAGCCTGCCAACCTGGAAGAACAGGCCCTTAAACTGGTAGGCGTCGACATTTACGAAAAACTAATTAAAGGGTATACCGAAAAACAATGGGGAAGAAAGGCAGTGGATCTTCCAGCTTTCATTATTAAACGATTACCCGTAAGATTTACTTTTGATAACAATTATTTTAATGACAAATACCAGGGTATACCGGTTGGAGGTTATAACAATATTATTAATGGCATGCTCGAAGACATCGAAGTAAAGTTGAATACCGATTTCTTCGCCGACCGGGAGTATTTTAAATCGCTTGCCCATACCATTGTTTATACAGGTGCCATTGATGAATATTTTGACTATCGCTTTGATGCGCTGGCATACAGGAGCCTGCGCTTTGAACACGAACACCTGGACATCCCGAATTTCCAGGGCAATGCCGTAATAAATTACACAGCAGCAGAAGTGCCTTATACCCGTATTATAGAGCATAAGCATTTCGAATTCGGCACCCAGCCAACTACAATTATTACAAAGGAATATCCATCAGAATGGAAACCGGGTATGGAGCAATATTATCCCGTAAATGACGAAGAAAACAACAGCCGGTTTAATAAATATCAGCAACTTTCCTCGTTAGAAACGGAAGTGATTTTCGGGGGAAGGCTGGCAGAATACAAATATTATGATATGCATCAGGTTATTGGTTCAGCGCTCATGAAATCTAAAAGATTGCTCGAAAATTTAGTTTTGAGTTAAGGTACAAAGCACAAACAGATTCATCATCAATTATGTAGAGGTTTTTGCGGGTACTTTTTAAATCCTTAATAGCTTTCGGATTGCGGCGCTAAGTGGTTGGTGAGGACACCAACCACGGCCCAAATTACGTAGAGGTATTAACGGGTACATTTCAAATCCGATAGCTTTTGGATCGAAACGCTAGAAGCTGTTTAAATTTAATTGGAGTAACTGAGTCAGAAAGCCGATGATGCCATAAAAAACTGAACTTAAACGGAGCGTCGCCAATGTCGATGCCATAAAAAACTAATGATGGTAATCAAAATAATCATTTTTAAACAGCTTCTAAGTGTTTGGTGAGGACACCAACCACGGCCCAGGATCGAAACGCTAAGTGGTTGGTGTGGACAACAACCACAGCCAAAAGTTGGTGAGGACAACAAGCACGGTCCAGCCCCGGTCGGTGTCCCCACCGAACGAAAACGGGAGCGACATCCGATAGCTATCGAATTTGAAATGCATTATTTTTACACGCCGCTTTAACTATATTGTAATTGTGAAACGTGGTTGATTAAAATAATATATGTGTATTTTTTTGTTGAAAACTCTACGCAGCCCTACCTGGTCGTATCATATTTTATAAGTAGTCCTTAAAATGTTCTTCTAATATTCCCGTCAGGTATTCTTCTGTCAATGGTTTTGAGTTAAAGCCAGTTACATCTTGTATTTCCTTTGCCTTTTGTATATGTTCTGGGCTTGCTGATGTTGTTAAAATCACAATAAGCACTTTGGATTTTTGAGCTATGCTTAAATTTTTATATTCTTCTAAAAATTCCCATCCGTTCATTTTAGGCATGTTCAGGTCTAAAAATATGAGATCGGGAGGGTTTTGATTTTCCTTTTTGAGATATGCTATTGCTTCAATTCCGTTTCTGGCAATATCAATGCAATTAACAATGTTCATTTTCTTGATGATGATCTGATGGAAGTAGTTATCATCCGGGTCGTCATCAACTAATAGAATGCAGTTTAGTTTTTTTCTCATAACAAGTTTGTTTTAATTTTTGGGTAATGTGAAATAAAATGTGCTTCCTTTTCCGAATGCTGATTCCACCCAGATTTTTCCGCCGTGCATTTCGATAATTTTTTTGGATAGTGAAAGGCCTACACCTGTACCTGCATATTCTGTTCGCAGGTGGAGGCGTTGAAAAATTATAAATATTCTGTCGTAATATTCTTTTTCTATTCCAATGCCGTTGTCTTTAACTGTGAAAAGAAATTCAGTTCCTGTATCAGTTGCTGAAATATTTACAACAGGAGGTACACCTTTCTTTTTGAATTTTATCGCATTGAGTATAAGGTTTTGAAAAACTGATTTTAAATCGTAACATTTTATAACGGGTAATTTTTCAACATGGATTTGTGCACCGCTTTCTTCAATGATTGCTGCGAGGTCGGTAAAAATTTCATGCACTAATTTATCACAATCTGTTGTTCGCTTAGCCATATCTTTTCCTACTCTTGAATATTCAAGCAGATCGAATATGAGATTTGACATACGACTTGCTCCCCCGCTTACCAAACTCATATATTCATTCATTTCTTCGTCGGCATACTTATCTAATTTTCCAGCTAATAACTTTGAGAAATTGGAAATGCTTCTAAGAGGTTCCTGCAAGTCGTGGGAGGCTGCGTAGGCAAATTGTTCTATTTCTTTATTCTTTCTTTCTAATTCAATATTGTATTCATTTAGTTTTTTTTCGGCTATAATTCGCTCTGTAACATCCTGCGCTGTGCCCATCATCCTGATAATGTTGCCTTCATTATTTAAATAAACCTCTCCTTTTCCATGAAGGGTACGCTCATCGCCATCCGGCAAAATAATGCGGTGATTGAAATCGAGGGGTTGATGATCCTGATATGCTTTTTGCACTATTCCGTTTACATACTCACGGTCATCCGGATGAATAGATTTCAAATAATTTTCATAATTTGCTTCAAAGATTTCCCGGCTCAGCCCGTATACCCTGTACAATTCGTCAGACCATTTAATGGTATTATCAACTATATTCCATTCCCAACTACCGATTTGAGCCAGTCGTTGAGCATCATTCAGTTTTGCTTCGCTTTCTTTTAATTGTTGCAAATGCAATTCAAGTGCTTCACTCATGGTATTAATTCCAACGGCAATGGCATCGAGTTCATCAACTCTATCGCTGACGACAAGTTTTTCTGAAAAATTTAAATGGGTGGTTTTTATCAGGGCATCCATAATACCAACGATTCTTTTTTCATTTTCCTGGATGAAAGTTGTTTTTACTTCTAAATCCTGATCGGATTGTATTCGTTTTTGAATGTTTTTAGAAAGCTCAGCAGTCATATCATTAAATGAATTTGCCAGTACACCAATCTCGTCATTTGAAAATACCTGTGCTCTTGCACTAAAATCTCTTTGGGCAATACGTTTTGAAGCATTCGTAATTTCTTTCAAGCCTTTTGTAATTCCTCTAACCACAAAATAAGTGAGTATCAGCCCGCTAAACTCAACGGTTAATGCGATGGCAAGTAATAATTTCATTATAGTATTTTCCAGCCATCGGGCTCCTTGTCCCAGCGTGTAGGAAAAATCATTTTCCAGTAAAGTAAGCTTTTGATTAATGAGGTCTATTTCCTGAATAATCTCATCCAATTTATTTTGAGATAGGGAGGATGAACCTGCCAGTCCGACAGTCAGGTTTATTTCTGCATGTAATTCTTTTGCAAGGGGTATTAACCGGGCAATAACGGAATCTGCTTCTGACCAGATGTTGATTGATTTATGGATATAGGAGATGTTATTAAATCTTCGGAACAATTTAATCATGCCATCAATATCGTCCCGATGGTTACCCCCTTCTATTAAACCTTGTCGGGCAATGGCTAAGTCAGGATTTTTCTTCAACAATTCTACCAATGTTTTGTGGTGGCTTAAGGGCACTTTCATGAAATTGTAAAATGCTTGTTCATCCTCCACCTTATGGTTTCGGTAATATTTTCGCAAACTATAAATGGCATCTTTTTGAGACTTTGACCATAATCCTTCAGCACCTACAAAAGCTCTCACTGACGAAAGCGTTTTAACAGCAAAGTAAAGTGTGCCCAGTTCAACAGCAATCAGAATAGCCATAATGCCTACCACAGAGTATAATTTCTTTGCGATAGAAACATTTTTAATCCATTTGGAAAAAGAAAAATTCGCCATTGCTAATTTGATTTTATAAATATTGCTTCAACCATTCTTTCGCTTCCCTTTCATCAGTAAATATCTGTACCGGGTAAGGCTGTTTTTTTATACTGAAAAATAAATTTGCAACCATTTTTCCTACTGCAGACCGGGAAATTATTGCAATTGCTTTCGCAATTTCCGGAATTACTTTGGCAGCATAGTCACGCATTTCTTTGTTAAGAGGAGTGGAATCCGTGCTGTCAGAAAGCAGGCAATTTTTTTTCCCGCCAGTTATCATTCTTAATTCCTCCATCGTCTTTTTTGCTTCTTCTACCGTTTGTGGAGACACTTTTTTAGCAACGGAGCAGAGAATTCCATTTTCATCAAACCACATCGTTGAAGCTGGGAATTCAATCACCTGCGTATTTTTGGGTGGGATCATATTTTATTTAAGATTATGATTGGCTAAATTAATGTGTTTTTATTTTTATACAAATAATTGACCTTTTTTTTACAAGGTGCATCAATACAAAAATTCAGTTTCCTGTCTTTTTAATTTTTATTAGCTGGCTCTGCAAATTGTTTACAGGGAGCAGGATTTTGTAGCAGGGTGGCACATAGTGTAAAGCTACCGGAACTAGATTAAATTTAGTTCCAGTAGGCCTGGCTTTTTTTTATAGGTACATTTCGCCAACCTTGCCTGGCTGAGCCTCAGCCAATGATGGGGATAGGCTTATTTTTTGAAGACTACGGATAGCAGCGTCGTTATGTAATTGATATATATTCACCGGTTGTAAAATCTGCCGATAGAATTTGTTGGAGTTTTTTTTGAAGAACCTGTAAGTCGTTTGGTTTGGTGAGAAAGAATCTTGCCCCCAATTTTTTTGCCAGCTCTATATCATTTACAATATTGGAAGTGCTGTAAATGCCGATTGGAATTTTGCTTAACGCATTTTCACTTTTGATGCGGATTAGAAAGTCAAAGCCATTCATAACGGGCATATTCAGGTCAAGGAATATTAAATCCGGCAAAGAGGTGCTTACTTTTAATTTGTCTAGTGCAATTCTTCCGTTTGTTGCTGTGTCGCAATGCAGTGTTGGATTGATAGATTCTATTAAATCGTTAAATAAAAACAAGTCGTCTTCATCATCATCAATTAAAAATAATTTGTTCATGTTGCAGGTATGTATATCGTGAATGTTGAACCAATGCCGGGTATACCTTCAGCTACAATAAATCCATTGTGATTTGTCACAATTTTTTTGACGATGGCCAAACCAATGCCTGTTCCTGAATACTCGTTCTTGCCATGCAGCCGCTGAAAGATTTCAAAGATTTTAGTTGCATATTCTTTTTCAAAACCAATTCCATTGTCTGCAATTCTTATAGCGTGATAATCTTTTTGATTTGCTGACGGGTGTTCAATTTTTTTCCCTTCAACAATTGAAGCAGTAATTCTGACTTGTGGTTTTATTTCCGGTCTGCTGTATTTGATGGCATTGTCGATAAGATTTGTAAAGAGTTGGGAAAGTTGAATATGAGATGCATTGATTGTTGGGAGATTTTTGTATTCAACTACAGCTTGTTTTTCAATAATGTTTAGTTGAAGGTCGTCTTTTGATTCGTCTACAATGGCATTTAAATCACAGGGTTTAAAAATTAACTCAGTTGCGGATGTACGGGAGAAATCGAGCAGCGAAATAATGAGGTTTTGCATTCGTTCGCCTGCTGCAATGATGCGGTTGAAATAATCCTCTGTTCGGCCAGAAAATTTCTCTGCTGATAGAATTTGCTTACCGAATAACTGAATTTTGCGCAAGGGCTCCTGCAAATCGTGGCTGGCAACATAAGTGAACGAATTGAGTTCCGCATTGGTATGTTCAAGCTGTAAATTTTTTTCATGTAACTCCCGGGTGCGTTCTTTTACCTTCTCTTCCAATGCTTCGCTAAAGCTTTTTTGTTCGGTGATATCGGTATTGGTTCCTATCCATCGCTCAATTTTGCCGTTGGCGTCTTTTATTGGATAGGCACGGGTTAAAAACCAACGATATTCTCCGTCGTGCCTGCGAAGTGGAAAGGTTAGCTCAAATGGCTCGTCTTTTCTCCATAACTCCGTGGTAACTTCTATTATATTTTTGATATGGTCGGGGTGATGTACTTTTTGCCATCCAAAACCTTCCATTTCTTCGAGCGTTTTTCCGGTATAATCGTACCATTGCCTGTTATACCAATAAATTTTTCCATCATCATTGGCAATCCAGGCAAGGTTTTGAATGCTGTCGGCAAAAGTGCGAAACTGGTTTTCGCTTGCTGCAATTTTTTCCTCTGCTTCTTTCTGTTCGGTAATATCAACACTAATCCCTGTCAGTGTTTCCGCTTCGCCCTTATCATTATAATAATATTTTCCCACAGAACGAATACACCGGAGCGCCCCATCATTTACCCTATGAATGCGGTAATCTACATCGTAAACAATACTGTTAACTTTTGCTTCTTCTATTTTTTTAAATGCTTTTTCTTTATCCTCAGGTAGAATAAGTTTATACCAATCTTCAAAATTAAGGTTTGTACGATGTTCATCATATCCCCACATTTTTTTATGCAAGTCGCTCCATTCTAATTCTTGTGTTTGTAATTTTAATGACCAGGTGCCCACATTGGCAGAATCGGTGGAAAGCTTTAAATGCGAAGCCATTTTTTCTATGGCTTCCTGCGATTTTTTTTGTTTGGTAATATCGGTAAAAAGAACGGCTACTTTATTACTTCCCTCATCTTCTAACCTGTAAGCGTAAACTTCAAACCAGCGATCTAATTCTTCGCTTCGATCAATAAAACGGATTGCTTCTCCGGATAAAGCAACTTTACCATAAATCTGAAACCAGCGTTCTTCTATGTTTGGAACCAATACTTTGATGGTTTTGCCAACGGGATTTACTGTACCCGCTTGCTTTTCAAACTTGGGATTGGCTTCAATAAAAAGATAATCCACCGGCGTGTTAGCGCTATCAAAAATCATTTCAATAATGCAAAAGCCCTGGTCGATGGTTTCGAAAATGCCACGGTATTTTTCTTCGCTTTCTTCAATTTTTTTACTGGCAGTTAACTGGGCAGTTACATCAATTGCCACAGCCAGTAGTCCGGAAATTATATCGTCTGCATCTCTATATGGTTCATAAACAAAATTTACATATACCTGTTCTAGTGCTCCGTTTCGTGGAAGTGTTATAGGAACTCCATCTGCAGAAAAGGTTTTTCCTGTTGTATAAACGCCCTGTATAATTGCCTCAAATCCCTGGTCTTTTGCTTCCGGTAAACCTTCAAAAATTGGTTTATGCATTACTTCTGATGCAGTTTTGCCCCACAATTCAAACATTCTGTCATTTGCCAGGTCAACAATAAAATTTTCTCCTTTAAAAATACACATGGCAACGGGCGCCTGCAAAATGGTGTTTCTTAAATTTTCTTCGCTTTTTTGAACGGCAAGTTTTGCAAGATTAAGATCTGTTACATCTGCAGCGGTATTCATTACACCGTAAATTTTTCCATCTCCATCAGCCAATGGGGTAAAGCTATAATTGAAATAAAAGCTCGTGGTTTCTCCATCTGTAACGATTTCAATTTGCTGATTTTTTGCGTGGTAGGGAATACCTGTTGCGTAAACAGAATCGAGTTGTTTAAAAATCTCCTGGTAATCCAATTCGGGCAATATTTGGTTAAATGATTTACCAAAAACATCATTCCCCTTACCCCATATATCAAGTATTGATTGATTGGCAAACTGCACGGTCATTTCCTTGCCAATATAGACACCAATAGGAAACGGTGCGGTCTCTACCATTGCCCGCATTTGTTGTTCCCTTTTGAGTAATTCTTCTTCTGCCCTGCTTATTTCCGTAATATCCCTTGCGGTGCCGGCAATTGCCTCTACGCTGCCATCATTATTTAGCACAGGAGAAAAAATATAATCGTACGTTCTCTTACCCAATTCAGCATGAGGAAAAGAAACAGTACCCCTTATTGGTTTTTTGGTTAATATTATTTCGTCAATCTCCCGCTCATGCATCCCGGCATGCCAGGGTTCGTAACCATTTTCCAGTAAATTTTTCCCAATAGCTTCTTCCCAGGTTTTTCCCCACATGGAAAGCAGGGCGGGGTTAGCGTAAGTAAAACGGTAATTCAAATCGAAAATATAAATAAGGTCAGGTGTATTTCCCGTTACCGCCTCATAAAGCCGCTGTAGTTTTTCTGTTTCGGCCTGTTGGTTATGTAGCGCCTCCCCGGCTTTTTTTCTATCCGTAATATCTATTCCTACCCCTATCATACCGCTAAATGTACCCTCTTTTGTAAAGCGGGGAACGCCCTTCCATAATACCCAGCAATACTCACCGCTTGTATTTTGCTGGCGTATTTCAAATTCATATTGTTTTTGATTGGTTACAGCATCATTATAGATAACTGTCATAGGTGCTACGTCGTCAGGATGCGTTACAGTTGCCCATGCTTTGCCAATCCCCTCTTCAGATTTCAGTCCTACAAATTCCAGCCATTGCCTGTTTACAAATTCTACATTGGTATCTGCATCCCCGATAAATACAAAAGCAGCCATATCATTGGCGAGGGAACGGAAGCGTTCTTCACTTTCCTTTGAAGCCACTTCTGCTTCCTTTCGTTTCGTAATGTCCTGAACAACTCCTGTAAAGCGAACGGGGTTATCATTTACATCGTAAGTAGCTATTCCTTTTGAGCGAACCCACCTAAGTCTGCCATCTGCTATGCCAATTGTCCTGTATTCTAAATCATACAATCCCCGGTTTTGCAGTACTATCTTTGGTTGGGCTATTGCCTGCAAAGTATGCCTGTCATCAGGATGCAACGCCTGCATATAAATTTCCATATTTACATCTGCATCGGGCGGCAATCCAAAAAGCTCTTTTGTTTTGGCTGACCACAATAATTTACCTTCAGCAGGAAAAAAATCGAAAGTGCCCAGTTCGCCACCTTCAAGGGCAATGCGAAGCTGCTCTTCATTTTTTTCCAGTTTTATTCTTGCTACCGCCTGTTCAGTTATATCCTGCACGGTCCCGTTAAGCCGGTATCGAATTTTGTTTTCATTAAACCATGCTTTGCCTCTTGTTCTTACAATTCTTTGCTGGGATGTTACCGGATTAATAATGGTAAATTCAATATCATATTTTCCGCCGGAAGAATATTGTAAAGAATGCTGAATTGCACGGGCTACCCTGTCCTGGTCTTTTGTTGCTATTGAGTTGATGGCTTGCTGAAGGTCAATTTCGTGTTCATCTTTTAAACCAAACCATTCTTTTAAACGATCGTTTGATGAAAACTTATTGGTGACAGGGTTATAATCCCAGGTGGCTAACTCTGCTGCTTCTATTGCAAATTCCAATTGCTCCTTACCTTCTTTAAGTTCATCCTCTGCTAATTTTTTATTGGTTGTTTCCACTACCGTTACCAATACGCCACCTACTGCTCCATCTTCCTTTCGTATAGGGCTGTATGAAAAATCAAAATAACAGTTTTCTTCAAAACCATTCCTGTTTAAGGGCAGCATAAAATCAGGAAATCCTACCGCCTGCCCATTCATCACGCCTTCAAACATGGGCCCTATAATTTGCCATATTTCTTTAAATGTTTCCCTTGTACTTATTCCAAGGGCCTCAGGATGTTTTGTAATTCCCAAAATAGGGCGGTAAGCATTATTATAAATTTGAGTATACTCCTTACCCCAGGCTATGTACATTGCGAAAGGATTATCCAGCATGACAGATATCATCGTACGCAGGCTTTGCGGCCATGTTCCAGGATCGCCTAACGGCGTGTTGCCCCAGTCTTTTGCCCGGATGAGCGCACCCATTTCTCCGCCTCCCTGCAGAAAGTATTGTTCTTTAGATGAAACGATTGGACTGTTTGAATTTTCCATAATAAAGTAGAATGCAAATTTAGAAGCCAGATACTATTTATACTACCGTAAATATATAACAGAATAGTAAAAATGCAAAGGCTATTGACTTTTTTGCATTGGCAGAACCTTGCCCCAAATACTTAATGCTCTGTATATTTCCCGTAACCGCATGTGTCACTTCTGCAGGGTGCATTTCAAATCCGATAGCTATCGGATCATCCTGCTCTGACGGCGCAACAAAAGCAGTATACACTTTTATAAATTGGCGTGTGGCAGTATTTAAGTTGGCTTATTTCCCCCTGCACTTCACCTTACCCCCCGCCCCTCTCCCAAGGAGAGGGAGCTCGACTCTGAAAATTAGAAATTGTATTCAATTAATTATCAGGGAGCTAACAATGGTGTATATAATTGTCGCAGCGCTAAGTAGTTGGTGAAGACACCAACCACGGCCCAGCCTCGGTCGGTGTCCACGGACCGAAAACGGGAGTGACATCCGATCGCTATCGGATTTTACATGCACCCCTTCTGCAAGGCCAACTTTTCCAAAAAGTGGTGGTATATACACATTCCAATACATCCACGAAGCCCTTTTTTAATCTTACCAGGCGCCGTTTAGATTTTTTTACGAACATCTCCTGTCATCAACTGTTTCTTCTCCCGCAGGCTTTAGTTCGGTTACACAAGGTCCATTCAGTCCGCTTGCATTTTACACACGTATGCAAGCCGGTCAGGCATGCTTTTAATTTGTCCAGTGCATTCTTCCGTTTGTTGCTTTTTAAGTTGCAGCCGCAAAAGTTAATTCAAATGTAGTTCCTTCTCCAGGTGTGCTTCTCACCGTAATATTTCCTTTATGGGCATCCATTATATTTTTACAGATCGTAAGGCCTATGCCGGTACCTTCATAAGATGTTTTAGAATGTAATCTCTGAAAGGCATCAAATATTTTTGAAAAGTAACCTGGTTCTATTCCAATGCCATTGTCGCTGATATCTATTATTACCCGGTCTTCTTCCTGCCTTCCCGTAATTTGTATCACCGGTTTCCCGGAATTAAATTTTAAAGCATTACTTAAAAGATTCAGGAAAAGCTGGGTGAGGTATATTTCATTTCCTGATATTTTCGGTAACGCTGAATAATTGATACTAGCTTGTTTCTCTGCAATCTTTATCTCCAGGTCTGTAATGGCCCTTTCTAACGAAAGTTGAGGATCCAGTGGAGTTAAAATTAATTCCTGTTGTATGGAGGACAGCATCAGTATATCATCAATAAGCGACTTCATACGGGCGGTAGCATTTGTAATCTTGTCAATCTGCACTAAACTCTTTGGTTCAAATTTGCCGGTATTGGTTAGTTTCAGCATTTCAACGTAGGTTGATATTTTTCTCAAAGGCTCCTGCAAATCGTGTGATGCCATTGAAGCAAAACCTTCCAGTCTTTGATTGGCATTTTCAAGTTGCTGTTCGGCTGCAATTCTTCGTATAATTTCCTGTTCAAGCTCAACGCTTGTTTTTTGAGAAAAAGCGGCAGGCAAAATTTTAATTAAATGAAGAACCGTTAGTACGCTCGCCAGTCCTGTAGCAAATTTTATGAGCGCATTTAACCGGTACATGGGTAACCAAAACATCATCGCATCAATGAAATGTGTAGTTCCGCATAAAAGAATAAAGGCTGCAAAATAAAGATAGGTCTGGTTAAACTTAAGTGCTCCATTTTTTTTAGACAAATAATTAATAATGATAAGAGGAATCAGGAAATACGAAAGCCAGATCATCAAGTCACTGATAATATATAACCAACCATGAAAATCTGACCATTCACCGCAGTGCCATCTCGGGGGCCACGAGGCGGTACTAAACAATCCATAAAAAAAATCTTTCACCTGTTCTATCATATCATTAAGATTTTGATAATTTACTTATTAGTGTGTCGTTAAGTAATTGATATGTATTCACCGGTTGAGAAATCTGCGGATAGAATTTGTTGAAGTTTTACGCTAAACAGCTTGAATTCGTTTGGTTTTGTAATAAAAAATATAGCCCCCAATTTAATTGCTAATTCTTTTTCGCTAAGAATATTTGATGTGGAGAAAATTCCGATTGGAATTTTGTTTAACACATTTTCTTTCTTTATCTGAATTAGAAACTCGAAGCCATCCATTACAGGCATGTTCAGGTCAAGGAATATCAGCTCCGGTAAAGAGGTGCTTACCTTTAACTGATCTAATGCAATTTTCCCGTTAGCTGCTGTGTCGCAACGAAGTGTTGGATTAATAGATTCTAATGCATCCTTAAAAAAAAACTGGTCGTCTTCGTCATCATCAATTAAAAATATTTTGTTCATGTTGTTGGTATGTAGATAGTGAATATAGAACCAATGCCGGGCACGCCTTCTGCTACAATAAATCCATTGTGGTTAGTAACAATTTTTTTGACGATGGCCAAACCAATGCCTGTGCCAGAATACTCGTTCTTGCCATGCAACCGCTGAAATATTTCAAAAATTTTAGTTGCGTATTCTTGATTAAAACCAATACCATTGTCGGCAATTTTTATAGCGTAATAGTCTTTTTGATTTGCTGACGGGTGTTCAATTTTTTCTCCTTCTACAATTGAAGCAGCAATCTTGATATGTGGTTTGATTTGCGGCCGGCTGTATTTAATGGCATTGTCAATAAGATTTGTAAAGAGTTGGGAAAGTTGAATATGCGATGCATTGATTGTTGGAAGATTTTCGTATTCAACCACCGCTTGTTTTTCAGTAATGACCAGTTGAAGGTCGTCTTTTGATTCTTCTACAATGGCATTTAAATCACAGGGTTCAAAAATTAACTCAGTTGCAGATGTGCGGGATAAATCGAGCAGCGATACAATAAGATTTTGCATTCGTTCGCCTGCGGAAATAATGCGGTTGAAATAATTCTGTGTTTTTTCTGAAAATTTCTCTGTTTCTGCAATATGCTTGCTGAATAACTGAATTTTGCGCAAAGGTTCCTGTAAATCGTGACTGGCAATAAAGTTGAACGAATGAAGTTCAGCATTTGCGTTTTGGAGAGCGATATTTTTTGTTTTCATTTCTTGAGCCGCTAATACATTTTCGGTTACATCACGGCTAACTGTCATCACTCCATACACTTCTTTTTCATTTTGAAGCGGGATGAAATCTACGTCGAAATATTTGCTTCCATAAAAAGATTTGTATCCTTTTTGGGAAATGATGTTCCCTTCCAATGAAGAAAGGACATTAGCATAAGCACCACTTTGATGCACATGTGGAACCACTTCGTACATTTTTTTACCAATGACACCGTCAGGAAAATGTTCGGCTAAGGTTTGCATGGCGGCTTTATTCATAGACATATACCGCAGGTCTTTGTCAAAAGCAATAATCAAATCAATGGATGAATCGATGAGGGTTTCAATAAAAATGTTGCGTTCCGCTAATTCTGCTGTTCTCTCTTCTACTTTCTCTTCTAATGCTTCACTGAAGTTTTTTTGTTCGGTAATATCCGTATTGGTTCCTATCCATCGCTCAACTTTACCGTTGGCATCTTTTAAAGGGTACACACGTGTAAGAAACCAGCGATATTCACCGTCGTGCCTGCGCAGCGGAAAGGTTCGCTCAAATGCTTCATCTTTTTTCAAAGCTTCATTTGTAAACTCCTTCACTTCTTTAATATAGTTGGGGTGATGCACTTTTTCCCATCCCAAACTCTCCATTTCTTCAAACGTGGTTCCGGTATAATCATACCATCGTTGGTTATACCAATATATCCTTCCGTCAACATTGGCAATCCATGCCATGTTTTGAATGTTGTTGGTAATTGTGCGAAAGTGTTCTTCACTTTGATGAAGGGTTTGCTCCGATGTTTTTCGTAAGGTGATATCTGTAGAGGTGGCAATCACTTTAATCAGCACGCCATTGTCGTCATAAAGTGGAGATGCCTTGGATAGGAGCCAGAGAGATGTGCCCGTTTTTTTATGGATCAATTGTGAAACCACTTCTGAAGACTTACCGGTTTTAAAAGCTAACGCTGTAGAATTTTGATCAACAGGCATTGGTTCACCTTGTTCATTCAATATCGTGAAAGTTTCGTATGCCGTTTTTCTCAACTGGAATATATCTTTTTCGGTAAGCACCTCTTCTATCGTTGCATATCCTATCTGATTGGCGCCAATTTCATTTAGATATAGAATTTTACCTGATTTATCAAAATTATAGATGGCAGAAGGCACATGCTGCAAAGTGGTTTCAAAAAGTTTGTGGGCTTCTTTAATTTTTTCCTCTGCTTCCCTTTGTTCGGTAATGTCGATGCTTATGCCGGTCAGTGTTTCAGCTTCGCCCTTATCGTTGTAATAATATTTTCCGACTGAACGAATACAACGGAGAACCCCATCATTTGCCCTGTTAATGCAATAATCTACATCATAAGTAGTATGGTTAACTCTTGCCTCTTCTACTTTTTCAGAAACCTTTTCTTTATCACCGGGTAAAATAATTTTATACCAATCCTCATATGCCAGGTCTTGCCGATGCTCATTATATCCCCACATTTTTTTATGCAAAGCACTCCATACTAATTCTTGTTTTTGTACGTTAAACGACCAGGTGCCCACATTGGCAGAATCGGTGGCAAGTTTTAAATGTGATGCCATTTTTTCTACCGCTTCTTCCGATTTCTTTTGTGCGGTAATATCAGCCCTTATTGCAACATACTGGTAAGGTTTTCCAAGCTCATCCAGAAACGGAACAATGGTAGTGTCAACCCAGTAATTGGTTCCATCTTTTGCTTTGTTTTTTAATTCACCTTTCCATGTTTTTCCGTTGGAAATGGTTGTCCATAGATTGCGGATAAAATCTTTGGAATGATAACCGGAATTGATGATGCGATGGTCTTGCCCTATTAATTCATGACGTGTGTATTTTGAAATTGTGCAGAAGTTATCGTTCACATATTTAATAATTCCTTTCTGGTCGGTAATGGCAACAATGGACGATTCATCAAGCGCATATTTATAATCCGAAATTTCTCTTACATTCTTTTCAATTTGTTTGCGGGCATTCACAGCTTCTGTTACTTCCATCGCTATTGATATGATGCCATAAATCTCATTATCCAAATCACGCAATGGCTGAAAAACTTTATTGAAATAAGCCTGTTCTGGTTTTCCGGTGCGATTAAGTTGAACCGGTACTTCGTTGGCGATAAAAGGCTCTCCCTTAGTAAATACTTGGTTGTATATTGTTTTTAACCCGTTTTCCAATTCAGGCGATACTTCAAACAGCGGTTTGTTGATTACCTGATCATAAGGTTTCCCCCCAATTTCGAGGGCTGCATTATTAACGGTATCTACAATAAAAGAAGGCCCCAGATATGTGGTAATAGCCACCGGTGCCTGCAATATGAGGTTGCGGAATTTAGCTTCACTTGCTTCAATTTGTTTGCTTGCAATTGCTTGTTGTGTAATATCCTGCAGTGTTCCATTAAAACGGTAAGGCTTTTTCTTATCTCCAAACCATGCTTTGCCTTTGGCCCGTACAATACGTTCTTGGTTGTTAACAGGGTTAATTATGCTGTATTCAATATCGTACAACCCACCGGATTCATATTCCATAGCTCGTTGTATAGCTTTTGAAACACGACTTCTATCTTTTTCAACTATCAATTCTATTGCCAGCGAAAGGTCAAGCTCCATTTCATGCGGTAGACCAAACCATTCTTTAAGTCGGTTATTGGAAATAAATTTATTTGTTACCGGACTATACTCCCAGGTACCTAATTGGGTTGCTTCAATAGCGAAACTCAGTTGATCATTACTCTCAGCTAATTTTTTAAGATTATTTACTTTCCCGGTCGTTTCAGTACAGGTTACATACACGCCGGCAGTCAGACCACTTTCGTCTTTAACCGGGCTGTAGCTGAATGACCAGTAAACATCTTCCATTTTTCCATTTCTGTAAATGGGCATTATTTGGTCTTCCCTCCAGGTGGCTTCGTCACCTGTTAGCACCTGGTCAATCAGCGGTTTGATAATATGCCATATTTCCGGCCATTCTTCTTCGCCCTTTTTGCCGAGGATGCCAGGATGTTTGCCCTTATTACCCAGGCTTTGGCGATAAGCATCATTGTAAAAACAAATGTGTTGGGGTCCCCAAATAAGGAACATAGGGAATTTTGAATTAAGCAAAATCCCCAGGGTTGTAAGCAGGCTTTGTGGCCATTTATCTGCCCCGCCAACGGGAGAAGATTCCCAGTTGTATGCCCGCATTAATGCACCCATTTCGCCACCACCTGAAAGAAATTGCAAATATTTAATCATTAAATTTTGTTTATTAAGCAGACATAACCAATTTGTTAGTTACCAGACCTAAAATTTTTCCAAATTTAATTGGGGATGAAGGCCTTGCATGCTGAAATAAAATTATCAGGCATTTGCAGGATCTGTAGAAAATGCTGCTGTACAATTTTTTCCTCAAACAATTTTATTGCCTTTTAAATTTATGTAATCAGCATTTTCGAATTCTTCAATATTGGTGCCATCTTTTAATATGCCATGTTAGCCGGAAAGTTCCAAAATGAATTGTAATAAATAAGACATTCCCTATTTGAATAAGATATGTTTCTTTCATTATATTTTTGGGGGATCTGTTCATTTTGGGCCTGGTAATTTTTATAGAAATTGTTTTATTTTTTATAGACTTCCTGCGTTTGGGTGAGCAGGTTTTATATATTTGGTTCTTCAATATATTCGAAGTCTATCGGCAGCCAAATTTATTGCGCACAATATTCCAATCTTTCTACTGATGTGGTCACTATTTCAATTAACACTGCATACGTTATAATAAATCACCGGATTTAAAAGCAACCCAAACTCATTCACATTTTATGCTGCAATGACTAATTCAGGAAAGAAAAGCAATCACCAGTTGCTTCCACTGAATATCCGAAAAACTAAGGATTGCCCCATTTGCAACTACTTTGTTCCTCACCGTATCAATTATATTTTCGGTCTGCTTATTTGGTTTTTCATTTCTACCGTGAATTTCGGCAGTTACTCCAGTCCCTTCTCTTCTAACTAAAAAAGTAGTGGTTGCTGCTTTAGTAAAAAAGTGAGCCGTTGATTGTTTATCATTAAGCGGACAGGCGGCTGGCCTTACCCGGACGCTTATTAAATCTGTATCATTTATTTTATCAGTATCCTTGTAAATATTTTCAATCTGAACCCAGTCATAACCATCACCGTTAACCGGACCGGGGCCAGGGATATCAATTTTAAAATAATCCTTCTCCTTTGGCAACCTGTTCACTTCATTACCAAACTCATCACATAATTTGAAATTCGCTTTTAAAATTCCATTACAAATGTTTTCCCAATTATTTACATCCAGTAAATGGTTAGAAGATTTGATAAAAAGGTCTACAGCTTCCTGGCTGTTGGTGCATGTTATGGAATAAAAATTATCGGACTTGCTACCGTCTTTCTGCGGTGGAATTGTTTTGAATGACATATATTTCAATTTAAATTATAATGCTTTGCCAAAATGCTACAACCTAAAAACACTTACTGGCAAAGGAGGGGGTTGCATTGGAAATGATATTTGTTTGGTTTCCGTTTAGCTTTCTTTCCGGTACCAATCTCAACTTTATAGCAGCGTTTTAACCGGGCTGTTGACAATGCTGCCAATTACTTGTTTAACCATTTACAATTTCACCCCCGTTGGGATGTATCACCTGGCCAGTTATATATGCGCCATCGCTGCTTGCAAGAAAAAGGTAGGCTGGTGCCACTTCTGCCGGTTCGCCCGCTCTTTTCATTGGTACATCGCTGCCATGTTTTGCTACTTTTTGAGGCTTAAAACTAGACACAATTAATGGTGTCCATATAGGGCCGGGTGCAACAGCATTTACCCGAATACCTTTTTCTACCAGGCTCGCAGACAAGCTTCTGGTAAAAGAAACAATGGCACCTTTGGTAGCGGAATAATCTATCAAATCTGCGCTGCCCCTGTAGGCTGTAACGGACGTGGTATTGATGATTGAACTACCTTTTGACAAAGAAGGCAATGCCTCTTTCGTAATCCAGAACATAGAAAAAATATTTGTTGCAAAAGTTTTTAATAAATTACTGGTAGAAATATCGAGCAGGCTTTTACTTTCATAATGTACGGCAGCGTTATTTATCAGTATATCGATTTTACCAAATTCCTTCACTACTTTCTTTATGGAACTGATGCAAGATTTTTCTTTACTGATATCAGCGGCTATTAAGAGGCATTTTCTTTTGTAATTGTTCTCAACTTCTTTTTTAACTTCCCTGGCATCACTATGTTCGTTTAAATAAATAATGGCAAGATCAGCCCCTTCCTTTGCAAATAACAATGCCACGGCCTTTCCTATACCACTATCGCCGCCGGTAATGACAACGATTTTATTTTCAAGTTTTCGGCCGGTTGGTTGCACAGATGGTGCTGTAGTGGGTTCGGGAACCATGTTCGATTCTATGCCCGGCCTGGCCTGGTGTTGGGGCTTTCGAAGATTTTTTTTGGGGTTAGCTTTCTGCATAAAATAATTATTTGTTTTTTGCAACAGAAATATTTATGCCTTTTTTAATCAGGCTGAATAGCTAACTAAAAAGAGTAATGATGAGGAAATTATTCTACAAAATAAAAAGGGCTGCTTCATTTTAGGAAACAGCCCTTTGCTTGTCGGGATGACAAGATTCGAACTTGCGACCCCACGCCCCCCAGACGTGTGCGCTACCGGGCTGCGCTACATCCCGATGATCCCTTTTCCCCGGTTGATTTGGAAAGGGATGGCAAAAGTAATAGAAATTTTCAATTATAAAAAGAACAACATCCTGTAACTTAGCGCAACTTTTTTAAATTCATGAAGGTTTTAATCAAACAGGCCACCATTGTCAGCACTTCTTCTCCCTTTAACGGACAATCAAAAGACATTTTTATCCAGGACGGCCTTATAACGGCAATTGCAAATAATATAACTGACGATGCAGATCAACTTATTCAGCAGGATGGGTTGCATGTAAGCATTGGTTGGATGGATTCATTCGCTCATTTTTGTGATCCCGGCTTTGAATACCGCGAAACCCTGGAAACGGGTGCCCTGGCTGCAGCAGCCGGTGGGTTTACAGATGTGATGGTTGTTCCCAATACAAACCCCGTGGTGCATACCAAGTCGCAGGTTGAATATATCGTGCAGAAATCCTCCTCCACGGGTGTAACCATTCGCCCGATTGGTGCGGTTACAAAAAATGCAGATGGAAAGGAACTGGCAGAAATGTACGACATGGCCAATTCAGGTGCGATTGCATTCAGTGACGGACTCAGTGCGATACAGGATGGCGGATTATTGCTGAAAGCCCTGCAATATGTAAAAACCATTGATGGCACGATTATACAAATACCAGAGGATAAGAGCATTGGCAGCAGCGGACTGATGAATGAAGGGATTATGTCAACCCAATTGGGCTTGCCCGGCAAACCAGCCATGGCAGAAGAATTGATGGTGGCCAGGGATATCAAACTTACCCGCTATGCTGATAGCAAATTGCATTTTACCGGTGTTTCTTCTGCTAAAAGCCTGGAATATATCAAAAGAGCAAAGGATGCCGGAATAAAAATAAGCTGCTCTGTTACCCCCTACCATTTGTTTTTTTGTGATGAAGACTTACAGCAATATGATACCAACCTGAAAGTAAATCCCCCGTTAAGAACCGCTGAAGACAGGCGATTACTTGTACAGGGTTTATTGGATGGAACCATTGATTTTATTGCCTCGCATCATATTCCACAAAATTATGACAACAAGGTTTGCGAGTTTGAATATGCAAAAAATGGCATGATTGGTTTGGAGAGTTTGTTTGGTGTGGTTTGGTCAATGGTGAATGTTCATCCGATAGCTATCGGATGGTCAATAGAGAACCTGGTTGAGAGATTGGCTGTATCTCCAAGGAAAATTTTTGGATTGGAAGTTCCGGAAATAAAAGAGGGGGCTGCCGCTACGCTTACGCTGTTTAATCCCGCTACGGAATACATTTTTGATAAAAATAACATGCAATCAAAATCTAATAACTCTGCTTTTATTGGCAGGAAACTAAAAGGAAAAGTGATTGGAATTATTAACGGCAATAAAATTTATTTGAATTAGATGATGGCGTTAAATGCTACAAAAAAAGGAATGGTTACGGGTATTGCGATGATCCTGGTGTCAGTAATCATTTATTATACCAAAGGTAATTTTGAGAATAAGTTACAATATATCACCTATTCGATTTATGTTGCCGGTATTATATGGACCCTTATTGAATTTTCACGGTCTCAAAATAATTCCAACAAGTTCGGGGCTTATTTTTCACAGGGCTTTAAATGTTTTATTGTTGTTACCCTGTTGATGGTAGTTTTTACGGTTGCCTTCTTATTGTTGCAGCCACAATTAAAGGATGAGATGGCGGTATTTTACAGAGCTGAACTGGTAAAAACAGGCAATTATACGCTGCCAGAAATAGAAGAAAAACTTACGGTTGCAAAAAAAAGTTTTATTCCATCGTTGGTGATGGGGGCAATATTTGGTTACCTTGTAATTGGCGCAATGGTAACGGCCATTACTGCCGGTTTTTTAATGCAGAAGATTAAAACTTCCGCCTGATATAAAAGTGATGTTGTGGAGGAGTTGATTAGAAACAAAATGCACAAGAGGGCGACGCAACGATGCTGCTAAAAGCTTCCTGGCCCGGACAAAAAAACAATAAAACGTAAATGCTCCACCCTGATGGGTGTGAAAACAAAAAAAGGGGTATGGATATTTCAGTTATAGTTCCGCTTTACAACGAAGATGAATCACTACCCGAGCTGGCTGCCTGGATTGAAAGGGTAATGCTTACCAATCATTTTACCTACGAAGTAATTATGGTGGATGATGGCAGCAACGACCATTCGTGGGATGTAATTGAAAATCTACACCAGCAAAATAACAATATACGGGGTATCAAATTTCAACGCAATTATGGCAAAAGCGCCGCACTGAACGAAGGCTTTAAGGCGGCCATGGGCGATGTGGTTATTACGATGGATGCAGATATGCAGGACAGCCCCGATGAAATTCCGGATCTTTTTAAAATGATTGCAGTAGATGGTTTTGATATGGTGAGCGGCTGGAAAAAGAAAAGGTTTGACAATAAACTCACTAAAAACCTTCCTTCCAAATTATTCAATTTTACTGCCAGCAAAGCCACTAAAATAGAGTTGCACGATTTTAATTGCGGTTTGAAATCATACAAAAATAAACTGGTTAAATCCATTGAAGTGTACGGTGAAATGCACCGCTACATCCCGGTATTGGCCAAATGGGCGGGCTTTATCAAGATTGGCGAAAAAGTAGTGGAACACCGCCCGAGAAAATATGGTGTTACTAAATTTGGCTGGAGCCGGTTTGTAAATGGATTTCTCGATTTAGCCTCCATTTTATTTATGGGCAAGTTTGGTAAAAAGCCCATGCATATTTTTGGCTTATGGGGCAGCATTGTTTTTTTTGTAGGTACCTGTATCTGGATCTACCTCTTTGCTGAAAAAATATTTTTTTCAAGATTTAATATGACGGACCGGCCCTTGTTTTATGTGGGCATCATATCCATCGTAATTGGTACTCAACTGTTTTTAGCCGGCTTCCTGGGCGAATTAATTGCCCGCAATTCATCTGACCGGAATTATTATTTAATCGATCAAAAAATCGGCGTTAAGTAGATTATGCAGCAAACCAGTTTCAACCTGCATATTGAGGGCGGTAAAAAAATTGTGATCATTGGCCCTGCACATCCACTGAGAGGTGGATTGGCAACCTACAATGAACGGCTTGCCAAAGAATTTATATCGCAGGGCAACACAGTTAGCATGTACAGTTTTTCCTTGCAATACCCCGGCTTTTTATTTCCGGGTACTACCCAATATACTACCGACCCCGCCCCTGCCAATCTCGATATTCATTCGGTTATCAACTCAATTAACCCGCTTAACTGGATCAGTATCGGAAATGAAATAAGGAAACTGCAACCCGATGTAATTGTGGTAAGATATTGGCTTCCGTTTATGGGGCCATGTCTTGGTACTATCTTACGGATCGTTAAAAAAAACAAGCACACCAAAGTGGTTTGCATAGCTGATAATATCATACCGCATGAAGCAAAGCCCGGTGATAAAATCTTCACCCAATTTTTTGTAAAACCGGTAAATGCTTTTATTACCATGAGTGGAAAAGTGATGGAAGACCTGCAGTTATTTGCAGCGGCTAAACCAGCTAAATTTGTACCTCACCCCATTTATGATAATTTCGGAGAAAAGATGAGTAAGATCGAAGCCAGGACTCATTTGAAAATTTTGCCGGAAGGAAGGATTGTATTGTTTTTTGGTTTTATAAGAAAATACAAGGGGCTGGATGTACTGCTGGATGCAATGAAAATACTGCAATCCGAAAATGCTGCAAGTGCATTCACACCAATTAAACTATTGGTTGCCGGCGAGTTTTATGAAGACAGGAAGTCGTATGATGATCAGATTGAAAGATTGGGTATTCAAAACGATTTAATAATGGCAACGAATTTTATTCCCGACAGCGAAGTAAAATATTATTTATGCGCCGCAGATGTAGTAGTGCAACCTTACAAATCTGCAACGCAAAGTGGAGTAACGCCCCTCGCCTATCATTTTGAAAAGCCGATGATTGTAACCAACGTAGGCGGCTTGCCTTCCCTGGTACCGGATAATAAGGTGGGGCTGGTAGCCGAACCCAATGCGGAATCCATTGCTCAAAAAATAAAGCAATATTTTGAAATGGGCGAATTGTATTTCCTGCCACATTTATTGGAAGAAAAGAAAAAATATAGCTGGAGTAAAATGACAGAAGCGATATTGGAAGTGGCCTATAAATGAAGCCATTCAGCCATTATTTTTTAAACCCATCAGTAAATTATAATTTCATTTATTGCCGTATATGCAAATCAGCTTATTCACCATTATCGAATTAGCACATTATCAAATTAGCACATTACCATGATCTACCGTAGCAAAGCTCCCCTCCGCATTGGCCTCGCGGGTGGTGGTACAGATGTAAGTCCTTACAGCGATGAGTTTGGCGGCGCTATTTTGAATGCTACCATATCACTATCAGCCTACGCCAGCATTGAACCAATCCCTGGAAATACCATTATCGTAGAGGCGTTGGACCGCAAAGAGGAAGAACATTTTGAATGGTCGCCGGCATTGCCCATAAATGGCACACTTGATCTCTTAAAGGGTGTATATAATCGCATTAATGCTATGTATGGATTGCCGTCTTCCGGTTTTCGGCTGTCTACTTTTGTTGATGCACCAGCAGGCTCGGGGCTGGGGACTTCTTCCACCCTGGTGGTGGCTATTTTAGGCGCATTTGTGGAGATGCTTAAGTTACCCCTGGGCGACTACGATATTGCGCATCTTGCTTACCAGGTAGAAAGAGAAGATCTTCTATTGGCAGGAGGAAAGCAGGACCAATATGCAGCAACCTTTGGAGGGGTAAATTTTATGGAATTCTATGGTGACGACCAGGTGATTGTTAACCCGTTGCGCATCCGGTCTGAATATTTACATGAGCTGGGGAATAATCTTGTACTGTACTTTACTGCAACCTCCCGGGAAAGCGCAGCCATTATTAAAGAGCAGGTAAAAAACGTGCAGGACCGGAATGAAAAGAGCATTGAAGCCATGCACCAGTTAAAGGAACAGGCAAAGATGATGAAAGAAGCTTTACTGAAAGGCAAGCTAAATGAGATCGGTGAAATCCTTGATTTTGGATTTGAACAAAAAAGGCGCATGGCAGATAATATCAGCAATTACAGTATTGAAGAAATATATGAGGCCGCTAAAAAAGCCGGTGCAATGGGCGGAAAGATCAGCGGTGCAGGCGGCGGTGGGTTTATGATCTTTTATTGCCCTAAAAATACCCGCTATGCGGTAATAGATTCCCTGAAATCCTTTGGGGGTGAAATAAGGGATTACTCATTTACTAAGTATGGGTTAACGACGTGGACGATATAGTGAATTTTAAAAATAAAAAAAGATCGCTTTACGAGGCGATCTCTTTACTTATATGGTGAATCGTTATTAATGATAACTAATAACTAATTTGGGATGTTTGGTTGCATCAGCATTAAAGCTTGATAAATATTGCCTGATGTTGTAGACATTTTCACTTTGCAGCTTCATAAAAAGGCCATTGTTCCCATTTGCCTGAATATCTTTAATTAATGCCGTTACATTAATGACTTCATCTTGAAAAGAAGAAGTGCTTTGTGCAACAAGCACCTGGTTAGTTGAAACTGTGGTCGGTTGTGAATTCCAGTTATATATATTAGCGACTGTCCATGGAGACATAATACGTTGAATATAAAATGCATTAGCGGGACCAAAATGCGCATCAATCTGATTGCCATTAATAGGACTGTGATCTCCATACAAGTATAGTTTGGCGCTATCTATTACGGCATTGGAAGGCAAGGCCGATTGATCGAATTTTATCAAGAACCTACCGAGATATGGAGCTCCTCCATTAGTCCATGCTTCAATATAAAATTGAGGGCTCGCACCTATCCAGGCATTTGGTGTGTAAGGATTAATATTTCCTTCAAACACATTATTTGAGGGATTAATGGTAAGAGTATTTGAACAAATGCCCCAGGCCGGTATACCATTACAAATTGTAAGGCTTTGTCCGCTTAGGCCTAACGGAATATTGATCCATTTGGTACCATTCCAGTATTGCATATCTCCTGTGGAAGCTCCCTTATTAACAACCGGGTACCAACTTGAACCGTTCCAATAATAATACCCTCGAGCTACATTAATCGGAGAACCTCCGGATATTGCCGTATTATAGACTAGTAACCCTGTTGCAGGATTTGTTACAGGATTCGCAACGTTGGTAGCAATCAGGGCCACTCGTGGTGGTAAAAAAACCTTTATCACTGCTGCTTACTTCAAGAATTGAAGATGTATTGGGAGTGGTTGTTCCAATGCCAACCTGAGAAAATGATTGAAGAAAAGACATAGAAAAGAGAAGAGTGTAAAAGAACGTTTTCATGTTAGGGAATATTTTAGGCCGTAAATATTTAGATAATTATACAAACTAGACTTTATAAATCAATTGCCAAAGAAAATTAAATATTAGATACTTTTGCAGCCAAATAATACTCAGAAAACAAATTAAATTTTAATTATGCTCATCAATTTTTTTTTTATACAAAAGACAAAGGCCTTATTTGCTCTTTTTAGGCTCCATATACTTATAGAACCTTTTTCCGGTTTTTTATTGAACCTTGTTTATTTATCAAAACAATCAAAATGGATCAATCAAAATAAAAATTTACCTTTTAATGATTTTTATTCGGGAAATCGTACCTATGATAACCGCATTAAGCTTCATGAATATTTAAATAATGAAATAATTAAAAATCAGACCCTTAATTATCTTGAATTCGGAGTAGCACAGGGCAGATCTTTTGTATGGTGGATGGATAAACATAAGAATGAATCATCCCGCTTTATAGGATTTGATACATTTTCAGGCTTACCAGAAGATTATGGGCCTTTTAAAAAAGGTGAAATGAGTAATGGAAATGAGCCTGTAAAGACTGATGATAAAAGAGCCAGCTTTTGCCAGGGACTTTTTCAACAAACCCTGCCAGTCTTTTTGAAAACTTTTGATAACGACAAACTTACGGTAATACACATGGATGCTGATTTGTACTCAGCAACCCTTTACACCTTAACAACCATGGCACCTTATTTAAAAAAAGGAGATATTATTTTCTTTGACGAATTTTGTGTACCTACACACGAATTCCTGGCAGTTAAAAATTTTACTGAATCCTACTATATTGATTTAAAACCTATAGGAGCTGTTAATAATTACACATTTACCGCATTTCAAGTTAACTAAATGTTGCATCAACAAATCAAAAATATTATCACCGCTTCCGTTTTGGTAAAACAAGATATTTTATCAGATCAACAATTATTGCAAACTGTACAGGATTGCAGTGATGTGATGATAACAGCATTTAAGAATGGCAATAAGATATTATTTTGCGGCAATGGCGGCAGTGCAGCGGATGCTCAACATTTGGCTGCTGAATTTTGTGGCCGCTTTTATATTGACCGGGATGCCCTGCCGGCGGAAGCGCTGCATTGCAATACCTCCTATCTTACTGCCGTAGCCAACGATTATAGTTTTGATGTTATCTATTCCCGCATGATAAAAGGAATTGGTAAAAAGGGAGATGTGCTGGTGGGATTAAGTACATCGGGCAATAGCGAAAATATTGTAAAAGCATTTGAGATGGCGAAGGAAAAAGAGATGACTTCAATTGCTTTTACCGGGCAAACCGGCGGTAAAATGAAGGGGCTTGCCGACCACCTGCTGAATATACCAAGCATTGATACACCAAGGATACAGGAGTGCCATATATTACTGGGCCATATCATTTGCCAGTTGGTGGAAGAAGGTATGGTTCTATAAACCTCACAGGTTTTAAAAACCTGTGAGGTTTGGCCCATAGCCGGATGAATTTGAGATTGACAATTTATTTAATTTTTTCAGAAAAAAATGGTGAACAATAACATCGCAAGTCCGGGTAAAGTGGAAAAAAGAGGACGTGTTGCTATTATACTAGCTGGCGGGTTAGGTACAAGGCTACAAAGCGTTGTAACTGATGTACCCAAATGCATGGCACCAATCAAAGGGATACCTTTCATTAATTATGTAATCACCCATTTACAAAAAAACGGTATCAAACAATTCATTTTTTCCCTGGGATATAAAAGTGAAATCATCATTGATCACCTTGATAAAAACTATTCGCATATCGCCAAAAGGTATGTTGTGGAAAAGGAACAATTGGGAACAGGGGGTGCTATCAAAGAAGCCTGTAAATATGTAGCCGAAAAAAATGCGGTAATTGTAAACGGGGATACATTATTCAATATCGATCTTGATAAGATGATTGAGTTTCATACCAATCATGCTGCTGATTGCACCATCGCTTTAAAATTATTACCTAACTGCAGCAGGTATGGTACGGTAGTGATCAACAGTCAATCGCTGGTAAAGGCATTTACGGAGAAACGAGCATCAGGACAGGGATATATCAACGGTGGTATCTATGTGCTGGATGTAAACAGTTTTTTAAATGATTCACTACCTGTTCAATTTTCTTTTGAAAAAGACTGGCTTCAAAAAAATTTTGGCGTGAAAAAGATTTATGGTGTAAAAAACAACCGCTACTTTATTGATATCGGCATACCGGAAGATTTTGAAAAAGCGAATGCGCAATTGGAAAAGGTGATTGATATGAATGGTGAATGGTGAAGGGTCAATGGTGAATCAATGTCGTTTACTTAGCGCCTTATTTTCACGCAAAGACGCAAAGGAATAAAAAAAGACGCAAAAAAAATATAAGATCAGCTTTGCATCTTTTTTTCTTTGTGTGAAAATTTTCTTAAGTCAACGACATTGAATGGTGAAAGGTCAATGGTGAATGGTGAATGTTGACTTGATCTTTCAGGGGGCGAAACGTGACTTCAGCTCTCCTGATTGACTACTTACGAATCAGGATTCAAGTCTCACCATCAATGATTCACGCCTCACGTTGAACGTCTAACGACGAACGATTCACCACCCGGCCTCACGATTCACGCTACACAAAAAACACTACCATGCAGATAAACCAGCCCCCCATACAAATAGATAACGAATGGACACTTTTCCTCGACCGGGACGGAGTGATTAACCATGAGAAACATCTCCATTATATCAATACCTGGGATGAATTTGCTTTCTATGAAGGAGTTAAACCAGCCCTCCGGATTTTTGCAGAAAAGTTTAAACACATTTTTGTTGTTACCAATCAGCGGGGCGTAGCCAAGGGAGTAACCAGGGCGTCGGATCTAAACATCATACATCATAATATGGTGGAAGAAATAAAAGCCGCTGGTGGTAGAATTGATAAAATCTATTTTTGTACGGATATGGAATCTGATAGTCCGAACCGGAAACCCAATCCCGGCATGGGTTTACAGGCAAAGAAAGATTTCAAAGAGGTTGATTTTTTTAAATCTGTAATGATAGGAAATAAATTGTCTGATATGGAATTTGGCCGCAACCTTGGATGCTACACCATCCTGCTGCTTACCACCAATCCCGATACCGACCCGGCCGATCCTCGAATAGATGCCGTATATAATTCCCTTATTGATTTTGCATCTACATTAAAGTAATTGCAGCCCATTAGCATATTATCAAATTAGCTAATTAGCGCTGTAACCTTTCGTTAAATTTAACCAGTTAATCCAAATACCAACACTTATCATTTAATTTTAGCGCATGAAGCAAGGGTTTTTATTTTCATTATTCATTACATGTTGCCTTTTGGCCGGTGCACAACACATCAAAACAAATGACCTGGCTCAGCTACAAAAAAAAGAAGATTCATTAAAGGTGTATGCTTTAAATCTGATTCAGGGTATTACTGCTGAAAACCGGTTTAACGCAGACAGCATATTCACCAAAATGTTTGTTCGTGCACTGCTTACGAAGAACTCCTTTTATTATCCATTTGATTCGCTGGAAACCATTTCCAAATTATATGCCCCCGACAGTAGTTTCCGGATTTTCACCTGGCAGATGGTAATCAATGAAAATATAGTTCGCCAGCATGGCGCCATACAAATGAGGACAACTGATGGCGGTTTAAAATTATACCCGCTGATAGATAAATCAGATGTCACCATCAACCTGTCCGACACCTTTGCCAACAACAAAGGTTGGATTGGAGCCGTGTATTACAAAATAATTGCAACCAAAAACGGCAATCAAAACTACTATACCTTATTAGGCTACGATGAAAATAATATCCGCAGTAACAGGAAGATGATTGAAGTATTGAATTTTAATAATGAAGAGCCAACCTTCGGAGGGCCGCTTTTCAGTTTTGAAGAAGACTCGATACGCAAGCCTGCCGTAAGCCGTTATATTTTGGAGTATAAAAAAAATGCCGGTGCAAGGCTTACATACGACCAGGATCTAAACATGATTGTATTTGAACACCTGGAATCAGAATCAAATGAACCCAATAAAAAATGGACTTATATACCTGATGGGGATTATGAAGGCTTTAAATGGAAAAACGGGAAGTGGGTTCACATTGATAAAGTATTTAACCTGGTAACACCCGAAGGAAAAGAACCAGTGCCTGTTCCGCTTAGAGATGCGGAAGGAACCACTAATGAAGATAAATTACAGAATAATATACCGCAGGAAAAAGTACCGGTAGAAAAAATGCCCAACAGTAAAAAGGAAGTTAAGAAAAAGGCTGTTGTAAAAAAGAAGGTTTGAGAAATTGGGATGATGGATACTGAATACAGGTTACTGGTTTCTTAATACTGGATCCTGGATGCTTGATAACGGATGCTGGATACTAGATGCTGGATACTGGATATTGGAAACTGGTTATTGAGAAATTGAGCCATTGAGTAATTGAGCCATTGATCTCAGACTTCTATTAAAAAAGTTCCCAAATCAATCACCTCACCTTCGCCGGGTTTATAATTTTCAAGCGTTTGCAGATCCACATCTTCCATTACTTTACTTTGAAAAACAGGCACTTTATTATAGTATAACACAAAGTAAAAATCGGGCAGAATATCCAGCGTTAATGGATTTCCGAAATTCTTATTGCAAACGATCCGGGCCTCCCCTGCCTCATTCAGTTGGCTTTCGCCCAGGTAATCATCTCCAAATACATCCTTATCATACAATCTTACAATGTACTGGTCACCAGTAACAGGCGCATCTTTACCTTTTGCAATAAAAGTGGCTTTTACTTCTACTGTCATTTCTTTATCCAAGGAAAACTTACTCATAAATAATACAATAAATGGTTAGCAATTTTTATTTATTGATCGACTTTCGCCACTGCTACTTAATCAAGGTTTTAAAGCTAGGGTAATAAAAAAGGTGCATCCCTGTATGTTTTTCCTGGTGGGTCACGCTTTGGGGGTGGCTCACCAGGAAAAACATACGCTGACAACTCAACGTTGATCCGACACTAATCATTTAACTTCAACACCGCCAAAAATGCTTCCTGTGGCACTTCTACATTACCGATCTGCTTCATTCTTTTCTTACCTTCCTTTTGCTTTTCCAATAATTTACGTTTACGGCTGATATCACCACCATAACATTTGGCCGTTACATCTTTACGGATGGCGCTGATGTTTTCCCTGGCAACTACCTTGGCGCCAATAGCGGCCTGTATCGCTATCTGGAACTGCTGGCGGGGTAATAACTCTTTCAACTTCTCACATAATTTTCTACCAAACTCATGCGACCTTGCCCTATGTATCAGTGCGCTCAATGCATCTACTTTTTCTCCGTTCAATAAAATATCCATCTTCACAATATCACTGGGCCGGTATTCAATCGGGTGATAGTCAAAAGATGCATATCCCCTGGTCATGCTTTTTAGTTTATCGTAAAAATCAAATACGATTTCTGTAAGCGGCATATCAAATGTTAGTTCCACCCGGGTTGGTGTTAAATACCCCTGGTTAACCAGGATACCTCTTTTGCCGATGCATAAGGTCATGATATTGCCGATGTATTCGGGCTTGCTGATCATCTGCGCCCTGATAAAAGGTTCTTCAATTTTATCTATCCGGGTAGGGTCGGGCATTTCCGTAGGATTGTTTACCGTAATCACTTCGCCTCTGGAAGTAGTGGCGATAAAACTTACGTTGGGTACAGTAGTGATAACCGTTTGATTAAATTCCCTTTCCAGGCGTTCCTGGATAATTTCCATGTGCAGCATTCCCAAAAAGCCGCAACGGAAACCAAAGCCCAATGCCTGCGAGGTTTCCAGCTCAAAAGTGAGTGAGGCATCATTCAACTGCAGTTTATCCATGCAATCCCGCAGTTCTTCAAAAGCATCTGTCTCTACCGGAAAAATACCTGCAAACACCATGGGCTTTACATCCTGGAAACCTTTAATAGATTCCGTAGCGCCATTCACCATAGTGGTGATGGTATCACCCACCTTAACTTCCCTTGCATTTTTAATACCGGTGATAATATAACCCACATCCCCTGCCCTTACTTCGCTTTTCGCTTCCATCCCCAATTTCAAAATCCCCACTTCATCCGCCCCATATTCAAGGCCGGTATTGCTGAATTTAATCTTGTCATTTTTCTTTAAGGTGCCGTTAAAGATGCGGTAATACACAATGATACCGCGGAAACTATTGTACACACTGTCAAATATCAGCGCCTGCAGGGGGGCATCCACGTTACCGGTTGGTGACGGAATGCGTTCAATAATTGCGGTCAAAATTTCTTCGATACCGATTCCACTTTTTCCACTTGCCAGTAATATATCTTCAGGTTTACAACCAATCAGTTCCACTATCTGGTCGGTTACTTCAGGTATCATGGCTCCTTCCATGTCAATCTTATTGATCACGGGAATGATCTCCAGGTTATTGTCAATGGCGAGGTAAAGATTGCTGATGGTTTGCGCCTGTATGCCCTGCGATGCATCTACCAGTAACAAGGCACCTTCACAAGCAGCAAGTGCCCTGCTCACCTCGTAACTAAAGTCAACGTGGCCGGGAGTATCAATCAGGTTAAACACGTATTCTACTCCCTTCCAGTTATAGTTGATCTGTATCGCATGGCTCTTAATGGTAATGCCTTTTTCTCTTTCAAGATCCATATCATCCAGTACCTGTGCCTGCATATCCCGTTCTCCGATGGTATGGGTAAATTCAAGTAAACGATCTGCCAATGTGCTTTTGCCGTGGTCGATATGGGCAATAATGCAAAAATTTCTAATATTCTTCATCCGTTCAAAAGTGCTTTTAAGTGCTGCAAAACTAACTGATTAAATTGGTAAAAAAGCCTCCCTGCCCTCCGAAGGAGGGTTCTTGGAGCCAGATGATGGTAATCCCTTTTTTAATTTTCGAACATTGAAGCCTCCTTATCTTCCGAAATAGGGTTCTTAGAGCCCAAATGGTGTTATCCTTTTTTTAATTTTTGAGCGTTAAAGCCTCCCTGCCCTCCGAAGGAGGGTTCTTAGACTCTGATGGTGTAATCTCTTTTTACTTTTTTGAAGAGTTAGGGCTCCTGTGTATATGGGATAGACTTCCGGAGAGAGGATATTGAATCTAATAAAAAACCTTAATAATTCCATCGCTCTTTTTTTAAATTTCACTACTGATTATTTTTTAAATTTCACTACTGATGATTGTTAGTTGTTTAAAAAATGAAATTTTAATCAAGTTCTATAAAATGCTGTACGCACCTCCAACAAAGCATTTCAGACTGATATCCGCCTGGTTAGCTTTCTTAACTTAATTAACTTTACTTTCAGTTCTCCACATATACGGCCCATGGCATAGTAATTGTTTTTCTGCCTGATATAATTTCTTAAACTCCGGCATCAACCGATGTGGCGATCAATCATCAATCATAATTATGGAATAAAAATTTACCTGTTCATCCATTCAATTACTAATTAAAAAAGTACATTATGAAAAAGACAATCGCAACATTTTGCCTGTCCGGAATTGCGATTCTTGGCTTTACTGCCATGACTACCATTGCACCCTCTGGTATTAGTGGCAAAGTAACACCTGCAGATGCAGCAGAAGCCGTATGGGCAATTAAAGATGCCGATACCGTAAAGACTACGGTTAGTTCAGAAGGCGCATTTAATATTGAAGTAGCGCCCGGTACCTGGAAGCTGGTGATTAGCGCCAAAGCTCCTTACCGCAATGCAGAAATCAAGGAACTGGTAGTAGCCGCAGACAAAAACACAGAAGTAGGTGAAATAAAGCTGGATAAGTAAATATTTTTTATTCAACGAACTAAACGAATACCTGGTTGCATCTATTGAAAACAATAAATGTAAACCGGGTATTTTTTTTCCCCAATCGGACATTGATAAAGTTGGTCAAATGGAATATGTTTCAACAATGCACCAAATAGATTTTTGTTGTTTTGAAAACGGTGTGCAAAATTTCCCGGCATAAAAATACCGGCCTTCGAAGTGCGAAAGCCGGTATCCTGGTTGCTAATTACTACCCCTGATTTTATTTTACGATCACTTTTATCCGGGTGATTTCCTTTGAAGGAGAGGTTACCTCCAGGCTATAAATTCCCGAAATCATTTTGTAATCAGGCTGAATATGATGCATTGCGTTTCCGGCAGCATGACTCACCGTTTTACTGAATATGGTTTGGCCTGCACTGTTCAGCAACTTCACGTTGTAAATACCTGCCGCCATGTTTTTAAATTCAGCTCCAATGATGCCATTGGTTACCGGGTTAGGATAGATTCTTATGCCGGATGGTAAATCTCCAATTTTAACCACTACTATGCCACTGTATTCAGCACTACCATCAATTCCAATGCTACGTATCCTGTAAAAATTATTACCCGTTAGCGGATTCGCATCCAGCCAGTTGTAGGTGGTACTACTGCTGTTTGACCCGGTGGCTGCTGTAGTAGCAGCCTTTGCAAAGTTTATTCCATCAGCACTTTTTTCTACCTCGTACCTGCTGATATTAATTTCATTTTCCACCTTCCATTCCACGGCTATTTTATCTGCCAGCCTGTTTGCCTTTACGCTGGTAAAGGTAACCGGCAATGGCCCGGCCACAATCTGTTTAAATACAATCCTGAAACGGTTGGCTACAGCACTTTTTGCATCAGTTGTAACAGCAAAGTCGTGTGTGGTTGCAGCCGCCAGGTTTAGTGGCGTTTGTTTGCCGGTATAGCTATCTTCCAGGAAGGCGGTTAAAGCTGGATCAAAGTTTTCCGGTGAAAATTCAAAACGGTATTTGCGCTGTGTTATCCTGGTAAGTTGCAGAAAGATCGTATCGGTGTTTTTAACCAATGGCCGTCTTTCCACCGCAAGAAATTTACTATTCCGCAATACTGACAAATTCTCATTAATATTTGTGTACTTTAAAGGATCATACAGGTCAACCGCTGCACTAAACCTGTCATTGAATTGTATCAATGTTCCATCTGCCAGGAAACTGGATTGATCGTTGTTCACAATGTTAAGATTCGCTCTTAAACTGGTAACCACGCCGGCAGGGGTAACCGGCCTGAAGATGGCCGTATTGTTGGTCGTTGATTTATGTGCTTCCTCAAATATCAGCGTAGCAGGGCCAGGCAAAGCTCTTCTTACCATAAAAGCCTGGCTGCTTTGAATATCATTACGCTGTGAAGAGCCCGCAGGGCCAAACGGTACTGAAGGTAGAAAAACTCCGGGCGTAGTAACATCTTCCATCGTTACAAATGCCCCTACCTGGTTAATGTTTGGATCCCATACATAGAATACTTTCGGAAATATGTTATTGGATTTATTTATCTTATTAAAATCAACCGGTGATGCATAAGGGTTGCCAACCAATTCAAACTCATTATTGACAGTAAATTTCTGTGTACCTGTTTGCAGCAACCCTTTACTGCTTAAGGTAGTTACACTATTATAAGCAACATTGGTGAGTTGAGGATTTCTGTCACCCCTTACAAAAAGGAAATACCCTTCGTTATCGGCCAGATCATCAACAAGGGTTCCTACGGTGGGTGACAATGGCACTTTTGTATTCGCCACATCTACGTAATTCATGACTTTAAATTTCCTAAGAGAGTAATTATTGTGTGGGGTAGGATCGAGACCGTTGGGATAACCACTAGGAGGTCCTGTGATTAACGTACCCTTTCCAACATTGCCGGTCACCGGATTTATATTGTATGCCGCTCCATTCAATTGCCATTGCTCAAATATAGTTCCGCCATCCTTTACCGGTGCAGTCGCTAATCTCCAGCCTCTATGTGTCTGCGGATTATTATTGGGATAAAAGCGTTCTACGGTAACTTTTCCATCGAATTGATTATTTGACATTCCTCCACTCGTAATATCTGCTACCCTCGCAGTGTTGGTAGCGGTTGAGGTCAGCACAATATTATCGCCGGTATGAAGGGTTGAATTGCTCACACCAAAAGCCAATACACCACTCACATTTAATGGAAGTGCCGGGGCATTGGAAACAGTAACCCCGGTCGCATTACTAACCGTCAGATTTTTTATCGTGTTACCTAAAAATAAGTTTCCGGCAATTGTTTGTAGCGAAGTGCCATTGAAATCCAACGTGCCATTGCCAACATCAAATATGCCCCCATTGGTAATACTGCCTGCGATTTGGAGCGTGGCTCCGGTAACTGTCAGTGATGCGGTTGGTGCAATCACCAGGCTAGGAATGGTGGCAATACCCGAAGAAAGTATCGGCAACCTGGCAGTTGCCGGAATCATAACATTCGGGCAAGTAGTAGACGGTAATAATCCATCGGACCAGTTGAGCGGGTCGCTCCAGTCGGTGCTTACAGCGCCAGTCCAGAGGTTGTGGATACCCACCAATGCCACACTTGAAAATACGGGTCCGCAGCCATTGCTTATCACAACCCGATAAAGGGTTGGCACCAGCATGTTGGTATAATTTAGCGTAATGGTTGTATTGGCGATTGAGGTCCAGGTGGCTCCGTTGTTGATAGATGATTCCCATCGATTGATGGTGCCGTTTGAGCCGCTCAATGTAAGGCTACCACCGGTACCGCTACAGATAGAAAGAGAGGTAAGTGAACCGCCGATAGCAGCTGGCTGTACAGTAATTGTACCGGAAGCTGTGGCCGGAGCAGGGCAACTACCGGACACTGTCACTGTGTAATTGAATGTACCGTTTACGGATGGAGTTCCGCTGATGGTAAGCGTTGTTCCCACAAGCGAATAACCTACACCGGTTGGCAATCCCGCAACTACTACTGAGGATGCTGTGCCTCCAATCGTATAAACGATATCTGTCATTAGGGTATTTATACATATTGAAGGTGAAGCCGAACCTGACAGCGTAACGGTCTGTCCCTGCACAGTGATTGTGCCTGTGGCTGTACCTGTTCCACAACCACCGGTTGTACTGATGGTGTAGTTAAAGGTGCCGATCACTCCGGCAGCAGGTACACCACTGATAGTGAACACTCCCCCGCTAAATGAGCCAGTAACTCCTGTGGGAAGGGCACCTGAAGTGATGGATGCACCCGTGCCATTATTGATAGTGTAAGTAATGGGCGTCAATGCTGTACTGTCACAAATGATTTGATTATTGGTGCCCGCTGCTGAGCTCAGCGTTGCAGCAGCCGCTGGCGTAACTGTAATAGTACCGGTTGCCGTTACGCCTGTGCAAGAGGGTCCCGATGTAGTGACCGTATAATTAAATGTACCTGACACTGATGGCGTACCGCTGATAATAAAGATCCCACTATTATAGCCTCCGCTCAACCCTGTGGGTAAACCTGTAACGGTTGCACCGTTACCGGTTCCGCCAATCGTGTACTGGATATTGGCGATCGCCTGGGTGTTTATACAAACCGTTTGACTGTTGTTGCCTGAATTCAATGTAATGATTTGCCTGGTTACATTGATAGCTCCGTTTACAGTAACCTGCGGAGCGCATGGGCCTGTTGTTGTTATGGAATATGTATAAGAACCAGGAACCGTCGGAATTCCACTAATCTTATATACATTAAGGGTATTCGATAATGAAACTCCTAATGGCAGTGTTGATACAGTAACACCGGTAGCTGTTCCCCCGATGGTATAGCTTACACTCATGCCAGCGTTAACACAAACGGTAGTTGTACTGCTACCCGCACTCAATACAATAGAAGGCGCCTGCACAGTAATGGTTCCGGTGGCCGAAGCAGGGTTGCAGGTACCTGTGGTTGTTATGGTATAGGTATAGGTGCCCGCCGGGGCTGTTGGTGTACCGTTAATAGTAAGTTCATCCCCGGCAAATAAAGAGGAAACGCCTGCTGGTAGCCCGGTAACTGTTGGACCGGATGGGTTGCCATTGCCTACGTTGTAAACTATGTTGGTAATGGGTAAATTTTTACAAACTGTTTGTGCGTCGGTACCAGGCGTAGATTGAAGTGTAATAAATGTAGAAAGCGTACCAAAGGAGATGTCATCCAGTCCAAAATCATTTCCACCACCTGTTGTATTTAGATTTATGATGCGTATTACCGCCGTAGTGGTAGCAGGACCCGAAACCCAATTGGGCGTACTATAAAAACGAACCCAGTTACTCCAGGCAACCATCCCCGCAGATGTTGGTTTTGGAGCAGCATTCAAATCTGCAATGCTTCCTACCGCAACACCATTTACTTCAAATTGTAGTCGTGCCGGGGCGGCAGGATTTAAATTCATACCCCAGGCACTAAAGTAATAGGCCGTGTTTGGTAAAACAGTAACTGTTTGCTCCCAAATTGTTCTTAATGCAGGAGGATTTCCTATAGGTGTGGTACTGCCATTCACCATAAGGAAATTCCCTGTTTGTGCAGTGGTTGTGTGGTCTTTACCCCAGAAAGCACTGTGATATACCTGGGCGTTCGTATTGATGGCATAAGTGCCTTCCGGCCATAAACCACCACTGCCGTTTGGTGGTGTGCCAGGCACAGGCAGTGTGGCATCGGTATATTGGGTAGTAAAACTTCCATTGTTACCCAATTCAAAATCTCCATTCACAACCAATTCCTGTGCTACGCTGATATCCTGCACACCTGTGCAGCCCAGGGCAGTTGTGGCTGTTACCTGGTAGATTCCGGCAATGTCTACATCGATGGAAGCTGTTGTTAAGCCAGTAGGATTCCATAAATAATTAGTGACAGCCGGAACCGAGGAGACTGTCAACCGAACCTTCTTAGGAACAATACAATAATCTGCCGTAATAGTAACAACCGGTGAAGGATTCACCGTTACAGTAACGTTACCAGTGGATGTGCAACCTGCTGCATTAGTAAGTGTTGCCGTATAGATTGTAGGCCCGCTCACGGTGGGTGTAACCACAATATTTGCATTCGCCGTCGCAGGAGTTGCTGCACCTGATAAACCTGCTGTTGCAGCCGGTGAAGCTGTCCAGGAAAAATTATAAACAGGCGCAGAACCAGTTAAAACCACATCATCAACCGCCCAATACCAATCAAAAGTGGCGGAGTATCTGAACCTGATCATCAAGGAGGCATTATTTATATAGGCGGTTAAATTAACTGTTTGGGTTACAAAATTGTTTGCCGCCCCAGTTGTAGATGATAGGGTTTGAACACCTGTCCAGGATGTGCCATTATTAGTTGATACTTCCACTACAACAGTTTCTCCACCATTTCTTCTATAATAAGTTCGATAGGAAAGATTTAATGCAGAGTTTCCAAATGTACTTACTGAAGGCGAAACCAAGGCAATATTATTTATACTTCCACTGCCACCACCATCACTATTGGAAAGCGCAAATTTGGATCCGCTGTTAAATCCTACCGAGCCATAAGTGTAAGTACTGTTACGAATTGTCCACGTTGTAGCTGCATTATTATTGTTTGTTCCGGTGCTTACAACGGAGAAAGTACTTGATCCTTCAAAATTTTCCGATATTAATGTCGAGGCAGTTCCAGCAGCAACCACCAGGTTACTTGAATTACCAAGACATATTGCGGCAGCCGTAGCTGTTATTGCAGGAATAGGTGTTGGTGCATTTACAGTGACCGACGCACTACCCGTTTTATCACCTGCAAGAGCCGTACAATTACCATCAGACAGTGTGGCTATTGTATAGGTAATAGCGGCACCTGGCGAAACAATTTTGGTAATGGAAGGCGCTGTTCCACTAAATGCGCTACCATCAGATAAAGTACCACTAATAGTTCCTGAACCGGTGACGGCTATGGTCAATGTTGCATTTCCTCCAACGCAAATTGCCTGTGTCCCACTGATAGCACCTGTTGGCCTGTTGTTGACAGTGATAGTTGCCGCAGCCGAATTAACAATCGCACAAACACCGCTTTGAACAACCGCCCGGTACATAGTGGTTTGCGTTAAATTTAAATAGGCCTGTGATGTGGTGGTATTTGTAATGGGTGACCAGGTACCTCCGCCATTTACAGACGATTCCCACCTTGACACGGAACCGGTATGACCGCTTAAATTAAGCGTGCCACTATTTACCCCTGCGCAAACAATGGCATTTGCATTAACTGTTCCGCCAACAGTTATTTGATCCACTGTAATGGTAGCTGCCGAAGAGTTTATAGCAGTACAAACACCACTTTGAACAACCGCCCGGTATTGTGTAGTTTGAATAAGATTTAAGTAATTAAGAGAAGTGGTAGTATTGGCTATTGTTGACCAGCTAGCTCCGCCATTTATAGAAGATTCCCAGCGGATGACAGTACCAGTATTACCGGAAAGATTTAATGTTGCACCGTTTGAACCAGAACATACGGAGGCACTTGACCCAACGCTACCGCCTACCGAAACTGGGTTTACGGTAACCGTAGCGGTTGCTGGTTGTAGCTGCGAACACGCAGAAACAGTAGCATCCATCACACTTACCAGGTTATAATCAAAAGTGCCTGCTGATCCTGTTGGTACAGCGATTGTAACAGCGTTTCCAACCGATGTTGTTATAGTAGTATTTGCGCCGCCATTGATATTAAAGGTGAAAGTATAAGGGGCCGTTCCGGCAGCACCGGTAAAAGTAATATTGGGAGAAGCTGCGCTTAAGCAAACACTGGTTGTTCCACCGATAGTAGCCGTTGGTAAAGGATTAACTGTCACTGCTACCGCCTTGATATCAATACAGCCTTCAGCAGTCGTTCCTTTAATATAATAGGTTCCGGCACGCACCGCAGTGTCGTTGATCAACGGCGTTGTAGCACCAATATTTATCCAGTAGGTATAGGTGAGACCAACTGTAGATCCAACAGTTATAGTTGCATTTGTAAGGTCAACAGTCAGCGAACAAACTGCCGGTGGGTTAGTAATGATAACACTCGGCAAAGGATTTACCATTACGGTTACAGCACCCGTTTGAGCCTGTGAACACAATGTGCCGCTTTCATCCTTTACACTTACCAGTTGATATTTATAAGAGCCGGGTATCAGGGTACTTTGTGAAATGATGGCTACATCATCGGGTGCAGTAATTGTTTGATTTGGTCCGGGTGCACCTCCATTGACAGCAAGTGTGTAAGTAAACGTATATGGTCCGTTTACACCTGTACCGGTAAATTTAACGATCGGTGATGTGCCGTTCTGGCAAACAGCAGCGTTGTTAACACTGATTGTAGCAAAAGGCAGTGGGTTTACTGTTACAGAATAGACGGTTGGTGCGGCTGCATTACAACCAAATGCATCCGAATAATTAACGGATACAGATTTAATTCCGGGTGTAGTATTCCAGGTAACCGTAACACCGTCATCAGTCAGTCCTCCACCAGCAGTAATTGCTCCGCCGGTAACTGTCCAGGTATAATCTGCTTTACCTGGCTGGGTAGTGTACAGGTTCCCGGTTGAATTTAAACAAGGCGCATTTACACCCAATACAAAAGTAGGCGGCGGTGTTGTCGGTGCATTTACAAATGTAGATGAAGTGGCTGCTGTACAACCGAATGAATTGGTATAATTTACGCTGATTGATTTGGCGCCTGCTGAAGTCCATGTTACTTCAACAAAATTATCTGAAGTACCACCTCCACCTGTTACTGGTGTAATCGTTCCTCCTACCACATTCCAAACATAGTTGGTTTGCCCGGCTTCTGTGGTATATATTTCCGTATCATCTTTACAGATTGGGTTTTTACCGGTAATAGTAGGTGAAGGCAGTGGGTTTACCGTAACGGTTTGTATAGAAGCAGTTTTACACCCGTTCGCATTGGTTACGGTATATAATATTGTTGTGGTGCCTGCTGCAACAGCGGTCACCACACCTGTGGATGGGTCAATAGTGGCTACTGGTCTGTTACTGCTTGTCCATACACCGCCCGAAGTCGCATTCAATAAGGTAATGGTATTGGCCACGCATACCTCAAAGTTTGTAGCGGGTGCCTGAAAGGTGATGGCAGCAACCACCGGCAATGCATTTACCGTGATAGAATGAGTTACTACTGTAACACAACCAGTACTTACATTGGTAACGGTGTAACTAATCACGGCAGTACCAGTACCGGTACCCGTTACTGTTCCGGTTGCATTAACGGTTGCAATGGCGGTATTATTGCTGCTCCAAACTCCACCTGTTGTAGCATTGGTGAGGTTGACAGTACTGTTTAAACAAACATTATTACTGCCTCCAATGGCAGCAACCATTGGTAAGGGGTTCACGGTAACCGAAGCTGTTACAACGGTTGTACAACCATTTGCATTGGTTAAGGTATAACTGATTATACTGGTGCCACCGCTCACACCGGTTACCAAACCAGTTGCACCTATGGTTGCAACAGCAGTATTGCTGCTACTCCAGGTTCCACCTGTAGTTACTGATGCAAGTAAGGTAGTGCTGTTCACACATACGCTCATAATTCCTGTAATGGGTGCAACCGCAGTAAAAGTATTTACGGTAACAATAACCGTGTTTAAAAGTGCAATGCAATTATTCGAATTGGAAACCGCCACTTCTACCTTATCTCCATTCGCCAGGTTTGATTTCGTATAGGTATTCGATGTGCCATTTTGAATGGAAATATTATTAAGTATAAAATTATAATTTGTGAAACCTGTTGGTGCTGTAAATATAACGGTAGCTCCTGTACAAATAATACCATCGTTTGCTATTAAGCCAGATGTTTCAACAGGCACCAGTGTGCCGGTTGGCAAAGGATTTACTGTTAAGGCCGCAGCGGTAAAAGTTGTTACACAACTACTCGCATTAGTAACGTCAACGCTAATTACATCACCGTCTGACAAAGTGGTGCTGCTGAAAGTATTGCCCGGACCATTTTGAGTACTGACATTATTTAGTTTGAAATTGTAGTTGGTAAAGCCACCTGTTGCCGTAAATACAACATTGTCTCCGGCACAGATTGTGGCCGGCGCTGCAGTAACCGAGCCAGACGGCGAAGCAGCAATGGTAATAGCAGGTGCAGTAAATGTTGCCTTACAGTTGTTACTATTGGTAACTTCTACCGTTACAACATCACCTGCTACCAATGTTGAATTGATATAAGCATTGGATGAACCATTTTGTTTGCTGATACCGCCTACTTTAAAATCATAATTGGTAAAGCCGGCTGTAACGGTAAAAGTCACCGGTGAACCTGCGCAAATAACACTATTATTCGGTGTTCCCGAATTTTCTGTTGGCGTAACGGTTGCTACTGGTAATGCGTTTACATTCAGTACAACCGTGTTAAAGCTTGCAGAACAACCCGCGGCATTTTTAGCGATTACTGTTACGATGTTGGCGCCACTTAGGGTGGAACTGCTGAATGTATTAGAAGCGGCAGGACCCTGCACTGTTGAGCCGTTTACAATAAATTCATAACTGCTGTAGGTTGATGGTAAAGCAGTAAATATTACATTATCGTTAAAACAGGTTGTTGTTGCGGATGCACCCAATGTACCGGTGGGCAAGGCATTTACAGTCATAATGATTGACGCCGATGTGCCGGTGCAATTATTGGCATTGGTCGCATCTACTGTAACAATATCCCCCTGCACCAAAGTACTGGTGATGTAAGTAGTACCGGTTCCGCTTTGAACCGCCGAGCCATTGATTTTGAAAGTGTAGTTAGTACCACCGGTAGCTGTAAACGTAACTGATTCCCCGGCGCAAATTGGATTTTTGCTTGCAATCAGCGTTGGTGTTGGCAATGGTCTTACAGTAATAACAACCGGGCCAAATGTGGTACCGCAGTTAAGCGCATTTGCCACATCCACTGTGATAGATGCACCAGTTGCTAATGCAGACGAACTATAAACATTGGAAGTTCCACTTTGTAAAACAGTTGTACCGTTTAGTTTAAATGTATAAGAATTATAGCCACTGGTAGCAGTAAAAGTAACGGGTGCACCGTTACAAATGATACCGTCATTATTTGCTATTCCGGAAATTTCAGTTATAGCAATTGACCCTGTTGGGATTGGTTTTACAACAATCGTTTTACTATCAGATGGATTTCCACATAGCCCCCCGGTGGTAGTTAAAACAAGTGTTGCAGTGCCAAAATATGCAGCCGGTGGAACCCAGGTTGCATTTAATGTTGTAGCATTGGGAGTAAAGGTTCCCCCGGCGGTAGTGCTCCACATTCCCCCGGTAGCCGTACCACTTATACTGCCACCAAGTACGGTAGATGTTTGTCCCTGGCACATATCGGCCAAAGCTGCACCTGCGACCGCCGTTGAATGGCAATCATGCGCCAAAGCAAAACTATTGGTGCCAGTGGTGCCTCCATTAAAACTGGTAAAAGTGGTAACATTTGTATAGCTGGGAGTCGTTGCGTCATTTGCAGTAATAGTTCCTGTTTCTTTTTCTAATATTTTCACAAACCCAATCGGAGTATAACCTGCAGGGTCAAGCGTTACAAAATAGGCGAAAGTTGTACCACCTGCACTTTTTGTAATATCCCAATACCTGTCAGTAAAAAGGTTAATATTGGCAGGCAATGTTCCGGTCAACGCTGATTCTATTTGATCAACAGTGATGGTGGTTGCAGCATTTAAGGAAGTGAAATTAAAGGTCAATGGCCTGTAATTGCCTCCCTTACCTGTTGGGTAAATCCTGGAACCTCCTCCCGTAGCAAATGCCCGGGAAAGCTTGCCATTTACATAGCTCGATGAAGAGTATCCCGTAATACTACCCGCAGCAGTAGATGATGAAGTAATGGTATTTCCACCAGTAGTTAACAGGCCACTGGCAAGATTCAATGTATTGGTTACCGTGGCGTTATTTGTTAATGTGATACCGGCAGCATTTGCAATATTGAGATTATTGAAAATGGTAACCGAAGTACCACCAATAGTCCCTGCGGTGTTGCCATTGAAATTAACCTGGCTTCCGGTACCGACAAATGTTTCATTATTTGTCCAATTGCCTGTAATATTAATTACCGGTGAACCGGAACAGTTATATGCCGAAACACCTGTAGAATTATTTATAAGGAGGTTGCCATTTATATTGGCAATACCGCCAGAGTGTGTAACCGTGCCGTTTTGCACTCCTGCTGCTACGCCTACAGTGATTCCATCTGTATTTAATGTACCGGAACTAAAATTAAAAGCGCTTGCCAGCCCGGCTGCTACTCCTACCTGTATACCCCCCGTTACATTGAGTGTGCCCCCGTTTAAATTTACAGTACCTCCATTGATTAATAAAGAAGCATTGGCTGTAACGGTCTGGCCACTTGTGCTAAAAGACCCGACCGTACCAAACATAGCCCAGAAGTTATCATTTATTCTCATCGTTCCGTTGGCAGCGATATTTCCTGCGGTTAGAAGTGTTAATATACTGAACGCTGAAGAAGCGGTAGCGCCGGACCGGACAGTTTTGGTTGTTCCACTCATTTGAACATGGGAACGTACCGTATAATTAAAAATACCATCTACAGAAATATTCCCGCCAACACTTAGAAGCATGCCTGTCGCCCAGTTAACGCTATGCGTCAGTGTTCCACCGAAAGGAACGATTAGATCGTTTGAAACCGTGTAGTATGCATTGGTTGCCTGCAGTATAAGATTGCCGGAAGTAACAGTAAGATTTGTTGTAGTAAATGCCCTGGTCGTACTGGTAATCGTATTGGCTCCTGCTGTTTTATTGATTACTAAATTATTGAATGCAGAAGTTGCACTACCAGCAAGTATATTATTAGCCGATCCCGTGAAATTAACAGCACTGGTATTTGCTGTAAAACTGCCGTTATTTGTCCAGTCCCCATACACATCAAGGTTAGTAGTACCTGTGAAACCCAGTGAACCATTTATAATTATATTACGACATATTCCGCCTGCAGCACCAATAATAGGCTGGTTTGGAACAGTGCCCACGGGTGGAATAGTAACATCTGTCGTGGCCGTTGGTATACCACCACACCAGTTGCTTGCCGTATTCCAATCTGTGCTGGTAATACCCAGCCAGGAACCTGCAAAACCCCAGGTAATTACCCTTGTTGAAGTTGGATTATTTCCACTACAGGGAGCAGCGCCGGTAACAGTAAGTGTGGCAGTAAAAGAACCCTGCGGAACACCTGGAGTAAAAATATAGGTAGATGGGTCTGTCCCTGTGCCTGAGAAAGTTCCAAGCCCACCTCCCCCACTCCATGTTACAGAACTATAGGTTCCGGTAGCAGTTGCCCCGGTCATTGTAATAGGAACAATGCAACTAACAATTGCTGGACCGGCAGATGCAGTTGGCGCTGCATTTACTGTAACACTAAAGACAGCCGAGGTTGTAGAACATCCGTTACCATCCGTTACTGTATAGGTGATATCAGTTGTGCCTGGAGCAACACCTGTCACAACCCCGGTTGCGCTTACCGTTGCAGCTAATGTATTGGTTGAAATCCAAGTGTAAGTAAGTGTAGCTGTCCCCGCTGCATTGGAGGCTAAGTTAATCGCACTTCCAACACAAACAGCGCTGGACCCTGTGATATTGCCGGCTGTTGGTTTTGATACGGTAATTGTTCTACCTGGTGAAGTAGTGGAACAGCCATTACCATCGGTGACGGTATAAGTGATACTGGTGGTACCTACACCCACCCCGGTTACAACCCCGGTACTGCTAATGCTTGCTACACCTGTGTTGGTTGAATTCCAGGTATAGGTTAAGGTAGCTAATCCCGTAGCATTGGATGTAACACTAATGGTGTTGCCTATACAAACCGTTATAGCGCCTGTTATTGCATTGGCCACAGGCTTGGTCACGGCAATCGCCTTCACCGCTGAGGTGGAAGAGCAGCCGGTAGCATCCGTTACGGTATAGCTGATATTGGTGGCGCCGTTCGCAACACCTGTTACATCACCCGAACCATTTACGGTAGCTGTTGCAGGCACAGAGGATAACCAGGTATAGGTTAAAGTTCCTGCTCCTGTAGCACTGGGTGTAAGCGTAATGGTACTTGCCGGGCAAACAGTGCTTGCTCCCGAGATTGCACCAGCAACAGGTTTTGCATTTACTGTAACAGTAAAGATAGCTGAGGTTGTAGCACATCCATTACCATCCGTTACTGTATAAGTTATATCTGTAGTACCTGCCGCAACACCTGTCACAACCCCGGTTGCGCTTACCGTTGCAGCTAATGTATTGGTTGAAATCCATGTGTAAGTAAGTGTAGCTGTCCCCGCTGCATTGGAGGCTAAGTTAATCGCACTTCCAACACAAACAGCGCTGGACCCTGTGATATTGCCGGCTGTTGGTTTTGATACGGTAATTGTTCTCCCTGGCGAAGTAGTGGAACAGCCATTGCCATCGGTGACAGTATAAGTGATACTGGTGGTACCCACCCCCACCCCGGTTACAACTCCGGTACTGCTAATTGTTGCTACACCTGTGTTGGTTGAATTCCAGGTATAGGTTAAGGTAGCTGTTCCGGTAGCGCTGGATGTAAGATTAATGGTGCCCCCGATACAAACCGCTGAAGCGCCTGATATTGCATTGGCCAGAGGCTTAGTCACGGTAATCGACTTAGTCGCAGAGGTGGAAGAGCAGCCGGTAGCATCCGTTACAGTATAGCTGATATTGGTGGTACCATTGGCAACTCCTGTTACATCACCCGAACCATTTACGGTAGCTGTTGCAGGCACAGAGGATAACCAGGTATAGGTTAATGTACCTGCTCCTGTAGCATTGGGTGTAAGCGTAATGGTACTTGCCGGGCAAACAGTGCTTGCTCCCGAGATTGCACCAGCAGCAGGTTTTGCATTTACTGTAACAGTAAAGATAGCCGAGGTTGTAGCACATCCGTTACCATCCGTTACTGTATAAGTTATATCTGTAGACCCTGCCGCAACTCCTGACACAACCCCGGTTGCACTTACTGTTGCAGCAGATGTATTGGTCGAACTCCAGGTATAGGTCAATGTTGCAACGCCTGTGGCATTAGAAATTAGATTGATAGTGCTTGCCTCACAGACAGTTGTAGCACCAGTAATTGGATTGGCAATTGGCTGTGTTACTGAAAATGCAAAATTGGATGAAGTTGCCGAACAACCATTCGCATCAGTAACTGTATAGGTAATGTTGGTAGTGCCCAGTATTAAGGCAGTTACTGTTCCGGTACTACTTACTGTAGCAACGGTGGTATTGGATGATGCCCATGTATAAGTTAAACCACCTGCTCCTGTGGCATTTGAAGTTAAATTAACAGTACCTCCGGCGCAAGATCCGGATGCGCCGGTTATGGCACCAGCAATTGGAGTAACCCCAAAAACAAAAGCCGGGGATGTAGCAACGCAATTGTTTCCATCAGTAACGGTATAAGTTATATTGGTATTGCCGGCTGTAATTCCGGTAGCCAACCCTCCACTTGAAATAGATGCAAAGCCCGGTAATGATGAGGCCCATGTGTAGGTTAGCGGGCCGGTACCTGTTGCATTGGAGCTAAGGGTTGTAGATACTCCGATGCACACTCCTGAAACACCGCTGACTGCACCTGCCACGGGTAAATTATTGACGTTAGCGGTTACCGCTGTTCTGATAGCAGATTTACAGCCTGATGTTGTATTGCTGCTTTCAGCATAATAAATAGTTGGTATGGAGATAGAAGGTGTAACAAATGTATTAGAACCAGATTGAAGAGCAGCACCGCCTGATGAAGCTGCATACCAATCAATGGTTTCGCCAGCTCCGGGCGTTGCACTAATTGTTACCGTTCCCGTGCCGCATCTTGAATTGCCTGTACCCGATGGTGCTGCAGGAATTGAATTGACGGTTGCCTCAACTGCAGTTCTGGATGAGGAAACACACCCGGTTGCTGTATTCCTGCTTTCCGCATAATAGGTGGTGGTACCGGCAATGGAAGGTGTTATAAAAGATGTAGTACCGCTTGCCAAAGCCGATCCCCCGGTAGCCGCAGCATACCAATCAATTGTTTGACCGCCAGCCGTAGAGGCAGAAAGGCCCACTGTCCCCGTGCCGCACCGCGAGCCATTCACCGGACTAGTAGGCGCACCTGGAGTTGCATTGATTGTTATTGCGCTTGACACATATGCAGTATTACCCGGACCGCAACTACCACCATTATTGCCAAACCAACAGTCCCCTTCTTTACGGATATCGAATGTTAGATTGTTTGGAACCGCCGCTAACGGCGTACCATAGACAGGACCTAGAGTAGCATCGGAAGCGGTTATTGCAAGCGTAAAAGTTTGGGTTGCTCCCGGCGCCAAACCATTCGCATCTGTGCGGACATGATAATCAGTCCAGCTAGTTCCGTTGGTATTCCATTTTACTCCAATATTTACATCTGGTGCCGCATTTGTCCATGTTGCAGTACCAACATTTTTGACTGTTACCGTTACATTCCTGGTTTCACCAGCGCACCAGGTTGCCGCCCCTGTACTCATCGATATAAATTGGGCTTGGTAGGCCGGAGTATAAGTTACTATTACCCTACCCTTGCCACCAGCTCCGCTACCGGGTCCACCATTTCCATTTTCCCCACCTCCACCGCCTGGGACATTTCCCGCTCCAACTGGGTTATTTCCCGAATTTCCTCCATTACCTCCTGCGGCCCCTGCGGTCCCTGTGCCTGCAATTCCCGCGAGCCCTCCTGTACCTCCGGTGTTACCCCCTGTATTTGTTCCATTTCCACCAGCTCCACCAGCGCCGGCCGACCCGCCGCCTCCGCCGCCACCATTGCTTGAACCATTCGCACCATTGCCACCAGCAAATCTAATCGCACCAGTACTCCCTGCTACTGTGCCCCCGGTATTACCGGCGCCTCCGGTTCCTCCACCCGCAGCTACAATTAAAGTTCCAAAACTAGAATTAGTCCCGTCATTCAGTGCAGCCCCTCCATTCCCGACCGTGACTGTGTATGTAGCTCCAGCAGTTACCGTAAGAGTGTTACTCCCAGCGAAAGCACCACCACCTCCGCCGCCATAACCTGTGCTCCCTCCAGCACCTCCCCCCCAGGCTTCAACTTTAATACTCGTTATACCTGCTGGAACCGTGAATGTTCCCGAGGCATTAAAAACTTGAGTAATTTGTCCAAAAGCCTTTTGAGATATTAGTGTCGGAAACAAAAAGATAAAAGCTGCAACAATCGAGATTGGCAAATAAGCGTAAATTTTCCTCATAAAAAATAAATAAGTGGTGTCAACAACAAAGGTTTAGTGCTGTGATTTTTTAGAGGGATAGAGATTTAGCAAAAACATTTAGATTACCCCTTTGGCTTTTTAGCTCACCAGGGATATTAGATAACAAACTCGTACACAAATATCATCTTGAAACAAGGCCAAGAAAAAGTCGGTGTACTGAATATGTATAAGTACGGGTAAGGTTGCAGGCTGCTCGGAAGGAATTGGGTTAATTGAGGTAAACTATAATTTTTAACTTAAATATTATTAAGGGTAATTTTTAGTGGGTTGAAATAGTAAAGGTCTTTAGAAGGAATGGGATTATTATAACAGAGACGATGACCAAAAGTAAGTAAAAACAAGTCATTAGCAAATTTATTTTTTATGTTTACCGGCTCTTCTAAACATGCATTGACAAAGCCACTTAGAACTGATACCCATTCCATTTATTGGAAAATAATTAATAAAAATCCGGCCACCACAATCAGCCTGTTTTATCTTTCCGGCTCTTCAAAAAGGCTGCCTCATTGTTGAGACAGCCCGGTACTTCATGTGCGTGTATCTTCCGTACTTTATTGTACAATTACTTTTATCGTGTTTGATTGATGATCCGGAGCAGTTACTTCCATCTGGTAAATACCGGCAGCCAATTTATTATCCGGCTGAATGGTTTGTAAAGAACTGCCTGCGGCATGGTTGATGGTTTTGCTAAAAACAGTTTGGCCAAGCTGGTTCATTAATTTTACCCTGTAAACGCCTGGTGGCATATTTTTAAATTCGGTACCGATTATGCCATTCACTACGGGGTTAGGATACACGCTGATACCCGAAGGAGCATTCCCCATCTTCACCAATACCACGTTACTGTATTCAATGCTACCATCCGGGCTGATACTACGAATGCGGTAAAAATTATTTCCACTCAATGGTTTTGTATCCAGCCAGCTATAAGTTGTACTGGTGCGGTTTGCACCGGTTGCGGTGGTAACATTTACTTTTGTAAAACTTACCCCATCACCACTTTTTTCTACTTCGTATTTGCTGATATTGATTTCATTTTCTACCGTCCATTCCACAGCAATATTATTTGCCTGTTTGAATGCTTTAACACTCTTGTAGGTTACGGGCAACGGGCCGGTAGCTACCTGCTTAAATACAATGCGGAAACGATTGGCTACAGCGCTTTTTGCATCGGAGGTAATGCTAAAGTCAAACATAGTACCAGATGCAAGATTCAATGGGGTACTTTTTCCGGTGAAGCTGTCTTCGAGAAAGGCGGATAATAAGGGGTTGAATTTTTCAGCCTTTAATTCGAGTTGGTATCCACGTTGGGTAGTTCTTGTTAATTGAAGAAAAAGAGTATCATTTAAAATGATTTCAGGTCTTCTTTCAATTGCAAGCAATTTTGTATTTCTTAGAAATGCAATATTTTCATTTGAGTTAGTCGCTTTCAGCGCATCCTGAATATCCACCACGCTATTAAAAGTATGGTAAAACTGCGACAGGATACCATCTAAAACAACCTTTTTGCCATTCTGGGTAAAATAAAGATTCGCTCTTAATGAACTTAAATTACCTGCTGGCCGGAATGCGCTAATATTATTATTTATAGATTTTGCCTGCTCGTTAAAAACGATGGATGCTGTCGGCCCGGCCACAGAAGTTTCAATAAAAAATGCTTGTCCAGACTGCAATTCCTGCGTTAAAGTTGTAAACTGTACTGCGGGTTCGTACACTCCGTTTCCGTCAAAATCGTCAAATACTACATAACCACCTTGCGCAGTGTTGATATATGGATCCCAAACGTAATAGCGGGGACTTACACCATTCCTCACAATATTGGCCATATTAACCGGGGAAGCATAAGGGTTGCCGATTAATGTATTTCCCAGGAACACCGGGTTCGCAATAAATGTTTGCCTTCCTGTTTGTAATTTACCTTTGCTACTCAGGGTGGTATTATTACTCAAAGAAGGATTAGTGGTAAGGTTTGAATTGCGATCCCCTCTTACGAATATAAAGTAGGGAATATTATCAGATGTATCAGCCAGCTTTTTCGAAATAGTGGTAGTTTTTGTGCCAGACACCGATGTAAGATTTACTCCTGCTTTCAATGAGGAATTATTCAACGGGCTCCAATCCAGTCCGTTGGTTCCTGCTACCGTAGCACCGGGGCCTGTAATATACGTACCAACCCCTTGCTGAAATATGCCCTTATTTTGCCAGTTTTCAAAAATACTTCCATTGGCTAATGAATGATTGGAAACCGGTGCTGTAAATAATCTCCAGGCACGGCGGGCAGGAAAATAACGTTCTACGGTTACTTGCCCAACAATTTTATTGCCTGACAGTGTACCATTTTTGGTGATGTCGGTAAGCCTGGCTGTTGAGGTGGCTGTAGATCTAAGTACAATAGTATCACGGGTATTCAATGTAGCGTTACTGACACTAAATGCAAGGGTATCCAAAATATTTAAAGAATCGTTAGTACTTACTCCTGCAGCAATAGAATTTGATATTACCAGGCTCTTTATGGTATGATTTAAAAAAGTTTTTCCGCTGATAGATTGCACGGTATTTCCGGCTAATTCTACTGTGCCATTGGTCGCATTAAAAATCGACCCTAAAGCTGTAGTAATAGTATTTGTTATTCTGAATGTGGAGTTTGTTAACACCAATGTGCCATTTATCGTTAGGTTATTCACTTTATTGGTTGTATAGCCTGCAGGTACGGTAATTACCGACCCGGCTGGTACTGTAACATCTGCTCCATCAGCAGGAATTCCCCCACACCAGTTTGCACCAACATTCCAATTGCCTGCAGGGCCACCAATCCAATCACCGCTATTTCTTATAATTATTATTGCTGTTTTAGCCGGAATTACATTCATAGTGCAGCTTCCGTTATTCACGGAGTCTATAAATACCGTTTTGCCATTATCAGCAATAGTTAATCCAGATATAGTAAAACTTGCATTCCCGGTAACATTCACGTTTACGCCACTTGCGGTTTTTTTGGACCCCAGCAATCCTATTTTATAATATACGGTATTATTAATGGAGTTGGCTACCATGCCGGCGAGATTTGCAACCACAGTTATTGGACTTATTGAACAGGCATCAGCCAGTGTTAAAGAAGATAAGGTTGGACTGCCAAGGATGATAAATATACTATCTTTTCTTTCGCAATGATTGCCTTCCGTTACAATTAATTTATATAGGCCCCCGGGTGCATTTAATATAACCGGACTAGAATCGGTTGACGAAAAACCACCCGGTCCCGACCAAATATAATCGAATGTACTGGCACCCCCTACGAGTGTCGCCGTGAGTTTTAAAGTATCTCCTATGCATACACTATTGCCATTGTTTCCCAATGTTGTACTAAAAAAAGAAACGGGTGGTAATTTGCTAAATGAAATATCATCAAGGCCAAAATCATTACCGCCTGAAGAGGTTTCAAGATTTACTAATTTTATTATAATTGTATCATTGAGCGTACCGGAATTCCATGCTCCGTAAAACCGGGTCCAGCCATTATTGGAATTATTGTTTACCCCTGCCGCCAAATTGGCGACACTTCCTACATTTACCCCATCTACATTAAACTGTAATTTTGCAAATGGAGTTGCATTATTCAAACTCATTGCCCAGGCAGAAAAATAATATTTGGTATTGGGTATCACTTTTACTTTGGCGACCCAAATTTGTTTAGAGGGGCCCGTCCCGTTAACGATCATAAAATTACCCGTTTGGGTTGTATGATCTTTACCCCAAAAACCATTTGATGTATATAATGCATCAGTATAAATAGAATAGTAGCCCGCACCGGGGGTTTGAAGACCGCCTGGCGCTAAAGTATCTTTATATTGTGTGGTATATCCTACGCCAACTCCCATGTTAAAATTGCCATTAATCACCTGTTCATCCCCAATATTAACCGAAGTATCTGCCCGGCAACCATTGACATCTGTAACAATCAGGTTGTAAATCCCTGCCTGGTTGATTGTGATGTTGTTTTGGGTAGAATCATTGTTCCAAAGATAGGAGCTGTACGAATTAATAGAGGATAGTAATACATTCCCATTACCAGGTGTACAATAATCGGCGGCTATATTTGCGACGGGATAGGTTACCCCGGTAGTTTTTACAAGTATTGTAGGCGTAGTAAGGAGTTCGGCAGAACAGCCTGTAATGGTGTCGGTAGCAAGGATATTAAAAGTGGTATTTCCAGTAAGGTACCCCTTTGGAATAGGCAAATTTAGCGGAGAACTTGTACTGTTGACCGGTACACCTACCTGGCTATCATCCAAATCGTTTCTGAGTTGGTATCTAACCCTGGGATCGGGCGAATAAACTTTAATCACTGAACTATTAAATTCACACACAGCAGCGGGAACGGCCAGTACCGTTTTATTGATATAAGGACTTACTGTAAGTACGATATCGAAGTTGAAAGATTTAAAACAACCAGACGTTAGTGTAATGCCCGTAATTTTTAATACCTGGCCATCATTTGCAGCGGTCAATGCCACAGTGGGGAAACTCGCATTAGTACCTGTAGCCACTACACCAGCTCTTTGGTATGGAATACCATTAATGGTGTAATTTATTGTAAACGTGCCCCCGGACGCAAGCCCGGTTAAATTAATCACTGCCCCCGAACCCGCGCAAACGGCAGCACCTGATTGAGTTGCACTGATTAATGCCGGTAATGCATTAAACTTCAATGTAGAAGTCCTCATACTCGCACTTGTAAAAGATTGGCTGCAACCTGCGCTACTAACTATTGATTGTACCTGGATGAAATTACTGCTAAGTAAGAATGGTACAGTTGTAAATGTTGCATTTCCGGCCGCATCTGAAACTACATTCACATTTATATTTGATCCAGCATTTTGGACTTTATATACGACTGTTAAAGATGTATTCGGTAACAACCCATTTAACATTAAAACTGCTCCACTTCCGGCACATGCTAACCCCACCTGGGTGATTGAAGAAAGGGTTGGTCTTGAGTTTAATGTGAAGTTTGGAGAAGCACCCAGTCCCCCGCTCCCGATAAAAACAGGTGATGTAGAACTTAAGGAAATTTTATAGCCTGTTCCACTATAAATACCGTTTGGAATTGTTATTACTTGGCTTAAAGCAGTTGTTTGACCATTAATTGTAAGGTTGTATGTCCTACTACTATTTGTAAAAATTGATCCGATTTGCATGAAATTAAGACCGGATGCATCGCTAAGAAATGCAGTATATGAGGTAGCACTTGTGAAATAGCTGCCTGCTCCATTTATAACATTAAAAGTAATCGTAACAGTTGAACCAGTGGTTACACAAGTTGAAACAGAGGATACATTTGTAACGTTGATAGATTGTGCATGAGAATAGAAGTCAATGATGCAAAACAATGAGACAAGACAAATACTTTTTTTTAAGTAGCTGATAAGTCCATTTCCTCTAAATAAACTATTCAAAACGCTGTAAAAATGTTTCATGGTAAAAAATTATCGGGATTAGTTCTTGCTTAAAAGAATGTATGCTCGATTTTTTCTTAGAATGGGATTCTTCCTAAATGAAACAACAATAATGACTATTGCATTAAATTTTGAGGGAGGTTTTTAAATATGGTATTGATGGATTTTAGGATCAAATATAAAACTTCATACATTGAAATAATACGAATTAATCGTGGATGGAGATTCAGGAGAATTGGAAATAAGATGCACTTGAGGCTAAAAATTGTTGACGGTCCAATTAAAACTTGCTTTTGCAAACTTAAAGATAATAACTTAAAATCTTAAATTTATAAAAGTGTTATACCAAATGGTATTGAACAATTTTAAAAAGGAACAACATAAAATAAAGGATGTAAAGGGGTTCAGGTAGATGTAAGGAGCACAAAGATAGGAGAATAAAAGTTTTTACCAAATATTTTTTGGGTGCGTTTCAAATCCGATAGCTCAAATCATCCTGCTCTGGGTGCAACAAAGCAGGATATACTTTTTTTTAAGATGGTTATTTATAGATTATGAAGCATTCGCTTATTTCGCCACCTGTCTGACCTCACCCCCCAACCTCCCGATAAAAGATCGGGACAGGCTCTCTCTCCCGAAATAATCGGGATCTTCGACAAAGAAGAGGGGAGCATGAATCCGAAGATTCGAAATTGTATTCGATTCGCTATCAGTCAGCTTACAATGGTGTATATATAGTTGTCGCACCGCTGTGTGGTTGGTGAGAGCATCATCCACGGCCCGGCCTCGGTCGGGTTTCCACCGACCGAAAACGGGAGCGACAATTTAAAATGCACCCTTCTGTACAGTTAAAATAAGCCCGTGCATTGAAGTAGTTGTATACATAAAGCGGATCATAATCTTTCAACGATCATTTAACTGCTAAGATCCCTGATCACCACGCTCGCAGTGATGCAGCCAAAGATAGCCGGCATATAAGAAACCGTACCAATGATTGATTTTTTGGGAAAGGCTTTTTCTGTAACAATCACTTTTTCCCGGTCGATATTTTCCGGGGAGAAAACCACTTTTACACCGGTATGAATGCCCATTTCATGCAAATATTTTCTTACATACCTGGCAAGTTTGCAGTTATAACTCTTCGAAATATCAGCCACCTGCACCATGGAAGGGTCCATTTTACCACCAGCTCCAAATGAACTTATCACCGGTACCTTGTTATCTACACAGGTTTTTATATACCACACTTTGGGTGTAAGCGTGTCGATACTATCAACAGCATAATCGTAGTTCCCGTTTTTAATGATATCTACCGTTCTTTGTTCCTGTATAAATTCATTTAGCACAGTCAATGCTATCTGCGGATTAATATCCCTGATCCTGGCAGCCATCACTTCCGCTTTGGATTGTTTTTCCGTACTGTGTAGTGCGGCCACCTGCCGGTTGCAATTGCTGAGGTCCACCACATCTCCATCCACAATCGTCATTCTTCCAACACCTGCACGGGCAATCATTTCGGCACAAATACCTCCTACCCCACCCAGGCCAGTCACAATCACATTTTTATTGATCAGTTGGCTGGTTTTTTCGTCTCCCAGCATCAACTGGGTTCTGCTCATCCAATATGGAATCATGCTGCTAATTTGAAAATGTTAAAATTCCTTCAATAATCATATCATACTGATAATTTGATAATATGCTATACTTTACAAGGGATAAATTGGTGACTTTTTAATTCGCTCCATAAAGATCAAAAGTATCCGCCGCGGCGGACGACGCCACTAAAGTTTAATAGAAGTACTTCTGCCTGGCTCATAAAAAAATCTAACTCACGGTTTTATCCCTTGCGCAGTATAATGTGCTAATGATAAATGCTGATTCACTAAAATTTAAAAAGAACACAATGTAAATTAATCGGGAATACTTCAAAATTGGTTTTAAATTGAGATGCAAAAATCTACTTATGGTTTATCAATTCAAAATAATAATTCTCACTATTTTGTTTGCGTGTAACCTCACCTGTTTGGTAGGGCAAACTGTTCAACTGATCAGCTCCGGTACCAATACTTCCATCCGTGGGTTAAGTGTGATAGATGACCGGATTGTTTGGGTGAGTGGCAGTAACGGCACCATTGGCAAGTCATTGGATAGTGGCAAAACTTTTAAATGGATGGTGGTAAAGGGGTTTGAAAAAACAGACTTCAGGGATATTGAAGCATTTGATGAAACCACGGCTGTTATTATGGCTATTGCAGCACCTGCCTATATATTAAGAACGGCTGACGGAGGCGAAACCTGGAAAGTAGCGTACGAAAATAATACAAAAGGCATGTTCCTGGATGCGATGGAATTTTGGAACATTAAGAGCGGAATTGTAGTAGGTGATCCGATTGAGGGTAAATTTTTTATTGCCAGTACCTTTGACGGTGGGATAAGCTGGAGTAGTATCCCCTCCAAAAACTACCCGGTTGCAGATAGTGGCGAGGCATGCTTTGCAAGCAGCGGCACCAATATCAGGAAACTGAATCTGAAAGAAGCCGTATTTGTGAGTGGAGGTTTGCATAGTCATCTTTTTATCCGTGACAGAAAAGTAAAGCTGCCCATTATCCAGGGTAAAGAAACAACCGGCGCTAATTCTGTAGCGGTAAAAAACAGCAAAATAATAGTGGTAGTGGGTGGCGATTTTAATACAAGGGATTCCATCACCAAAAATTGTTTTATTACTACCAATGGAGGCACTGACTGGATTGCGCCCCTTACCCCACCGCATGGTTACCGCAGTTGCGTAGAATGGATTGGTAAAAAGAATTGGATCAGTTGCGGATTAAATGGGGTTGATTATAGCGGCGATGAAGGCATTAACTGGAACTGGATCAGCAAAGAAAGCTTTCATGTTTGCCGCAGAGCAAAAAAAGGGAGGGCAGTATTTTTTGCCGGTGGCGGCGGCAGGATAGGAAAATTAAACACCCCGTAATACCCTCATGACAGAGTCAATAAAAAATAACGAAAATCATTGTCAGGGTGTGTAAACACCGTTGTTCATCAGCCCGGAAAATTTTACCTCATTATTTTTTAAACGCAAAATATACAGCACCTATAATTAGTCCGAAACTTACCAGGTATTTCCAGTGAAAGGGTTCTTTCAAATACAATACTGCAAACACGGCAAATACAATCAGGGTAATCACTTCCTGCGTAATTTTTAATTGAAAACCATTGAAGCCATTAGTAAACCCGTAGCGGTTGGCAGGCACCATCAGGCAGTATTCAAAAAATGCGATGCCCCAGCTAATTGCTATTGCTTTCCATAATGGCATGGAGGTTTTTTTAAATGCCCGTACCATGCAAAAGTCATAAAAATATTAGAAGCTATCAACAGGCCGATTGTGCGAATCATTGTTTCTGCTTTTTTAATGTATGAAAATTTTGCGCAAAATTATCGACAATAACTTTGAGTAAACGCAATTTTTGCGAAGCAAACTTTTAAGCAAAGCGGTTTGGCATGATTTTGGAAAATAAGCAAACATTAACAATTCTCTTTTTCCCAAACTTCATTTTTTTCATTTTAACATTGATTATAAATAGACTATTTTAGTTTATTATTTTATTAAATTATACAACCATGGCATTTGAAAATTTCCCGTCTGCAGAAAGTAACCCGCCCATTACTCCCCAGCCAAAAAAATCTGACTGGCGTACTTTTTTATCCATAGCTCTTGTGATAGCGCTGCTTGGAACCTGGGGTTATATCATCTGGGATAAAAGCAAAACCAAAGAGACATTCATACAAAAAGATTCGGAATTAGTGACTGTAAGAACAGAAAAAGATACTCTGCAAAGTTTACTGGATGAGGCAACGATGCGATACGATTTGTTAAAAACGACCAATGCAAAAAAGGATAGCACCATCACTACAAAAGACCGGGATATTTCTGAAAAGAGAAGCAGGATACAAGCCCTGCTTTCAAAAGCAAACGCCACGCAGGCAGAGCTTGCAGAAGCAAAACGATTAATCGCTTCGTTGAATACAGATATACAGGATTACAAGACGCAAATTGAAACACTTAAAGGTCAAAACGTTCAATTAACCCAGGAGAAAGAAGCAGTGACACAGGAAAAGCTTATTGTGGAAAAGAACTTCGATTCGGCCAAAACAATTATTAAAGAAAAAGAAAGCCTGATTGATGTAGGATCTACTTTGCATGCATCTAACTTTAATATTACCGGTGTTCAGGAAAAAAAGAATGGCAAGGAAAAACAAACCACTACGGCTAAAAGAGTAGATAAGCTCCGCATTACTTTTGATTTGGATGAGAACCGGATAGCCACCTCCGGCAGTAAAGATTTATATGTGTCTATTACCGCCCCTGATGGAAGCCCGGTTGCCGTAGAAGCGCTGGGTTCGGGCAAGTTTACAACAAGGGATGGTGAAGAAAAACTGTTTACACATAAAGTGGAAATAAGCTATACACAAGGACAGCGTCAGACAGTAAGTTTTGACTGGAAACAGAATACCAATTTTGCAACCGGTGCTTATAAAATTGAAGTATATCACAATGGATTTAAAATAGGCGAAGGAGTACGCACTTTTAAGAAGGGTGGATTATTTGGATAGTTAAAACGGTTTTATATATCTGTGAAAGCGTTTCGAAATATCGGAACGCTTTTTTTAGGCCCGCCCCCGATTGTAGCATCTAATATATCATCCGCATAATAAACTTCCCCAAGCATTAGTTATACTTTGTAAGCATATTTAAAACCCATCCATTTGTACACCAACGGTGTTTATAATATTGCCCTGATACTTGCCCTGCCGATATGCACCGTCCTGGCTTCACCGGGTTTTCTTCCGTCGTACTGTATCGTCATTTCTATGTTACCAGCCAGCCGTTTTGTATATTCAAGTGTCCATAAAAAGTTATTGCCGGGTAACAAACCGTCTAACATAATATAGCCTACCGTAGAATTAGGCGAGCCTCCCGCAGCATAGTTGAATTTAATTGCATTGTAAGAAAACCTTGCATCAATCGTACTATTGGAAAGTACGTTGTATTTAACCTCAGTGCTAACCATATTGTTAACAGATTTTTCCAGATAGCCGATGGTATTTTTTTTCTCGCTGAAATTATAAGCGATGGTAACCCTGATATTGGTGCCGTTGATATAGCTAAGGGAAGGCTCCAACACTTTCTGCTGAACCATGTAATTCCTGTTGTCAAATTTTGGGGTACCTAACTGATTTATTACGGAACGTAAGATAATATTAGTGGTAAACCGCCTGTTTAAATTCCACCTTGCTTTAAAAATAAGGTTACGCAATTTCCTGCTTTCTACCCCGTAAGTCAATAATGATTTGCCATTCGTTAGCCCATGCGTGATATCCATTCCCCACCTGGTGCTGGTGCGGTTAAAAAAGAATGTATTGGTTAAGAATGAATTCAGGGTAAGCAATGTAGTATCCACCAGCGTTTTGCTAAAAGGATTAAACTGAAAGCTTCCTGTAGCCAGGTCCTTCTTCAATATCTGCAAAGAAGAGGAAGTACTTGTACGGCTGATTAGTTTTCTTAACCCGCTTACATTGGTTGCGCTTATCACTGCCCTGGGATTAAGGTCCAGACTATAATTGAACTGCACATAATTGGCTTTTACAAACTGGTTGGTGGGGGTGTTTACCCGGATGTATTTTCGTTGGTCAGAAAAAAGTGCAATCTCAAATTCATTCAGCTCCTTTACGCCATTGCTGTCGTAGTCGTTCCAGGTATATTCCCCTTGCCCTGCCGGTACTTCAATAAAGGTAAATTCCCTTTTCTGTTCCTGCCCGGCACCTACTTCGTACAATACATTACCAGTTATCAATCCCTTCCATTCATTGATAAAATATTCAGCCCTTCCAAGCAGGCTTTCATCGGGCCTTTGCCTGCTTAACTGCGAATTAAACACCTGGAGCTTTCGATACGTTACATTGAGCTTCAACTGGTGATTTTCGCTTTTCATCAGTTCTGTAAAAAAATTGTAATTATCGCTCCTGTCTGCACGCACCAGGTTTTTATTAACCGGGTAATGATCATTACGGGTAAAATAACTGGCACCCCATTTATTTATTTTTGATTCATCTGATTTGATATAAGCCTGCCAAACATTAAAAGCAAAGCTAAAGGGGGTTAAAGTATCGGCTGATTTATTGCGTTGCTGATTGTGTTCGCCGGTGTAATTTAAACCCAACTGTATGTTTCGGTATTTTGGCAGCATCTTACTAACATCAATGGTTGGCCGCAAATAAGTGCCGTTTTGCAATGGATTGCTATTGGTAGTCAGACTAATGATATTGGTGATCTTAAACCCTTTTACCTGCGAATAAAAATCCAACTGGTGGCGATAGCCATTGAACCGGTCGCTTCGGTTGTAATTAACCACTTCATATTTCAGGCGGTTGCCTGCCTTATCGTTTACTTTAAAGCCCAGGTTGGATAACCGCTCATCTGCCGGGGCAATATTAAATGGCAGGCTCCAGTCGCGGTTAAATTCAACATTTCTTAACCGCTCTAACGGACTGAACCGGCTTTGCACAAATTCGTACCCGGCATTGGTTTGCAGGAGCAAGGGCTTTTTGAAAAGCCGGATTGGCTTATCCTCGTTAATAAATTGAAGTTTTACAGCAACGGCATTGTCATTCGACTTGTTTTTGGAGGAAAAAAGGTTCACATCATATTTACTGGAGGCAAACTCTGCCTTTATCTTTGTCTTGTCACCCAATGCGTATTCCGCCCCCACCGTCACCATCTGCCGGCGTTTAGGAGTAATGAGTAATACGATGGGTTGCCAGTCGCCCTGCTTTACATTATTGGCATCAGGCTGAACCCATTTAAATACTTTACCATTGGTTGCATTGAACAATTGCACATAATTACCCCTACCCTGGCCCAGGAAGGTAAAGCTTACATTGTACAAAGTATCCTGGGGATTATCAGAATAAACATAAATGGAGTCGTGTTGACTGTTGTTATAATTTACGGCTGTCTTCCTGTACAGGATTTTACCTGTTGAAAAAGTATCCCGGGTTGCTTCCACATAAAACGCAGTGTCGATACCATCCCCTACATCTGCCAGGAACTGTTTTTGATTGACATCGAGCGTTTGATTAATGGCCGAGTTTTTTGCATCCTGGTTTGAAAATGCCGCCACACTGACTAACAATTTATTATTAAAATTTATTTCATTGTTTACATAGATATTGGAGTTTAAAAAATTACGGTCGGCATATTCAAATTCAACCTGTATTCTTTTATCCTTGGTGATCATGCGTTTGGGGGTAAATGTAAGTTCGGCTGTATTATAGTTGATTACATAATCCTGGTCTTCACCCCGCTGCAGCAATTCGCCATCCATAAAGATCCGTTCCGTGCCTGCCAATACAGTAAAAAACAATTCGTTGTTGGCGCCCTGTAAACGGTATGGGCCCTGGTTTCCTTCCTGCGGTGATAAGATATTTCGGGTGAATTTACCTTTAGCTACGGAACCACTTACCAATAAAGAGTTGTTTATCCTTTTAGCAATTTTATTGTCGGTGATAAAGGAAGCTCCTTGTAACCTTTTATAAAAATTGAGAAAATAATTTTTGCTTTGGCGAATATCAATATCCCCGAAATTGATTTGCCAGCCCCGCTTTTTTACCTGTAAAAATACTTTGTCAAAATCCCGCAGGTCCTGGGTATTGCCATCCGGCTGTATGGGTATGTTGTTGTCAGTAACTGCCGCAGTTAATTCAAGGCTATCGCCGATGAAGCCGTTTAACTGCAGGTTGAGGTTTGAGTTTAGCACTGCATCCTGGCTATTGCCAAATGAAATGCCCCTACCAAAACTACCATTGTAGTTAATATCACCAAAATCAAACAGGGCACTTTTCTGCCTATTAATATTTTTATAAACAAATGGCTTTTCCAGGATAAAATTGTTTCGGATGCTGTCGTAATCGAAACGGCGGGCAACCGCATTCAATTTGTATGGGTACACGCGGTAGCTGATCTTTACGCTATCCAAAATGGGTTGATTGATCCATAACAGCGTAGCATTTATTTCATCAATGCTATATTGCGATGGGGATACGCTAAAGATATGAATGGTGCCGGGTACAAGGCTTAAGCTATCAATTTTTATGATCCCATTTGTGACAGGTAAATATTTAGTACGGAGGTTGGAAAGCGCTGACGGATTTTGCTGCGCCATCGATAGTTGCACAACACATAGAATACAGAGCAGTAAATATATCCTTACCAGTTTCAAATCAGTCTTTTATAAAACAATGATTAAAGTTAGCATTTATTGTGTAAGACCCTGAAAACCGGGATTTGGCTGCAAACAAAAAACCTTCCGGAAGGAAGGTTTTAAAATAAATCACCAAGAAAATGTCTAAAAATAGTTTAAGCTCTTTGCCATGTATTTTTTACTTTCACTAATTGCACTAATAAACACGAATAAAGCTTGTATTATGAAAAAAACATTCGTGCATTCGTGGTATAGTAAAAAATTCAGACAGCTTACACTAAAATAATCATGCTTCGGAACTTAGGCCAGCTTTTAAATATTCCTTGTTCATCCGTGCGATATTTGAAACAGAAATACCTTTAGGACATTCCGCCTCGCAGGCGTAGGTATTGGAACAATTCCCAAAACTTTCCTTGTCCATTTGAGCCACCATATTCAATACCCTCGATTCTCTTTCCGGCGCCCCCTGTGGTAATAAAGCAAGCTGGGAAACCTTTGCACTTACAAACAACATCGCACTGCTGTTAACGCAGGCAGCTACACAAGCGCCGCAACCAATGCAGGCAGCCGCCATAAATGCATCATCCGCATTTTTTTTGTCAATCGGGAGCGAGTTGGCATCCACCGCATTGCCGGTATTTACAGAAATAAACCCACCGGCCTGTATCACCCTGTCGAATGAACTGCGGTCTACTACCAAATCTTTTATTACCGGGAAAGCCTTACTGCGCCATGGTTCTACCACAATGGTATCGCCATCTTTAAATGCCCGCATGTGCAACTGGCAGGTAGTATTATTTGTCCATGGGCCATGCGCTCTTCCATTGATATGCATACTGCACTGGCCACATATTCCTTCACGGCAATCATGGTCAAATGCAATCGGGTCATCCCCTGACACAATCAATTGCTCATTCAATACATCAAACATTTCGAGGAAAGACATTTCAGATGAGATATCTTTTAACTGGTAAGTCTCCAATGTACCGGCTGCCTGGTTGTTTTTTTGACGCCAAACCTTTAACGTCAGGTTCATATTGTAATGCTCCATATAATAATTAATCTATGTGAAATTATATTCTTTTATAATTGCTATACTCAAAAGGGCGCCAGCCAAAATTTTGCGATAAAAAATAAAGCAGGCGATGTTTTATATTTTTAAAATTCTTCTTTTTAATATCGATGTCGAATTTCCAGTCCTCCTTACTAACGAGCATTTTCATCACGGAAGGGTGTGTACCTTCAAAAAAGGTTACCGAATCAATATTTGAATAGTCGAATTGTGTATTCGCTTTTTCCGGTTCTATGCCACTCTCAACAGGTTCCTTTGCAGAACCGCCCCAAAGCTTTCCAAAATCCTTATTCTTTTGAAACATCGTAACCGGGTTACGAACCCAGCCATAGTGATAAATATAGGCATCAATCAATTTCACATTCAATTTACTTCCATCCTCAAATCTAAATCCCTGGGCATCTTTATAACTTCTAATTTTCTTATTATTCCTGATCACCCGTATTTCTTTTGAATACCATTTTCTGCCATCCCCGATAAAACGGTAGCTACCATAAAAATGATGATAATGAAATAACAAGCCATCCACTTTTTTATCATCCTTGTATTTCCTCATCGCATCCAAAATCACACCATGATAATCTTCGTGAACGGCTTCGTCCGCCTGTATGTAAAAGAGCCAATCCGAATCCGGTGCAGTGGCATCCAATGCTTTATCTGTTTCCACTGCCAGTACCTTACCGCCTTCCTTCAAATTTTTATCCCAAACAGAATGGATAATCTTTATTTTATCCGACTGGATAGTTGAAATTAAATTACTGGTTTCATCTTCCGAATCACCCAGGCAAACCACCACTTCATCCACCACCGGAAGTATAGAACGAATAGACTCTACAACCGGGTACCCATACTTCACTGCATTTTTTATAAAAGTGAACCCGCTAACTTTCATACTTTTTTTGAAATCAATTCTTAAACAATTTTATTTTACAATTAACAACTAAATAATTTCCTCGTAAATTTTATTTGTAGCCCTTTGAATACTTCCACCTGTCTATTTTACTTCTTTGAAAAGTTTCTTATAATCCGGAATGTTAGTGAACCCTGGTACATCCCTACTCCCAACTATTCTTGCTTCGATTCGGTGATCTGAAAAACCCTGTTTTAAATAGATAATAGTTGAATAAAGTTGTTTAAGTGCCTGACTTAATCCAATACCCTTCAATTCTATAAAAATTGCACTTTTAAAACTTTCACCTGCAATCGTAATCAACTAATCACATCTCTTTTCTCCAACTTTTTGCTCTACACATTTGTCAACCCACTTATTAATAAAACAACTGGAATTGTTGATTGATAACCACTTGCTGCCCTATCTAAATCAAAAAATTCAGTTTCTCCATTTATTTTAAAAACGCCCTTCCCATTTACGTTTTTATATGTTATATTGAAAGGTTCAATATTTGTATCAGTTGTAAACCGCTTCGTTATCTGATCTAATTCAGCAAATTGATTAAACAGAGAATCAGTTAAATTACGGATACTACTTTTACCCAACGAAAAGATAGACTGTAATCCTCTTTCTGTAGGTAAATTGAATGGATTATCCATTATTTTAGCTACATCATTTGTGAAAAAAAAAGATGGTATTGTCCAATCAAGAGAATCAAAAGCCAAATTATCAAAAATTGATTTTTTTTGAGGTTTTAGTTTATCTAAGTCAGACAATAATGCAATAAACTCAGGGGATTTACCAGTTAGTTCAGGAATAAATACATACCCTTCAATTTCTATTTGTTCTTGCTCGTCTTTTTCCTCATTATAAACAGTTTCAATTTCGGGAACCAAAATATTTTTAGCTACTAAAGTATAATGTCTGCAATCATATTTAATATAACTATTTGGCTTGATGAACTTATCTAAACCCCATAATCCTAATCCATCATTAAATTGACTTTCTTTTTGTGGTGAATAATTATCTTCTGGAAGTATGTATGAAAAGTACCTACAAACCGCCAACACTTTCGCAACTGTACTTTTGCCCGTTGCATTCTCACCAATTATTACATTAAATTTCCTTAAATCTAATTCAATATCCTTTATTGGCCCAAAATTCCTTATCGTCAGTGTTTCGCTCAATATTTTATTTATAACTCCGCTGCGTTGGTTTTACAATTTCAAATTCCAGTATCTCTTTATTCAATTGCCAGTCGCTTTCGCCCTTGTATTCCCATGCGGATACAAAAGCGAAATTTTCATCATCCCGTTTTGCTTCACCTTCTTCAGTCTGACTTTCTTCCCTGAAATGCCCGCCACAACTTTCATTCCTGCTGAGTGCATCAATACACATCAATTCGCCGAGTTCAATAAAGTCGGCCACCCTGCCGGCTTTATCCAGCTCAGGATTCATATTGTTCACTTCACCAGGGATACGCACATCACTCCAAAATTCTTTTTTCAATTGCTGAATTTCTACAATGGCTTCCTGCAATCCCTGCTCATTCCGGGCCATGCCACATTTATCCCACATGATTTTACCGAGGCGCTTATGGAAACTTTCTACGGTTTGCTTCCCCTTAATATTCATCAGCGTATTGATCCGGTCGCTTACTGCTTTTTCAGTTTCAACAAATGATGGATGATCGGTTGGTATTGCAGCCGTCCGTATTTCATCTGCCAGGTAATTACCAAGTGTATATGGAACTACAAAATAACCATCCGCAAGTCCCTGCATCAACGCAGATGCACCCAACCTGTTGGCACCATGGTCGCTGAAGTTGGCTTCGCCCAAAGCATACAATCCCTTTAAAGTAGTTTGTAATTCATAATCTACCCATAACCCACCCATGGTATAATGCACAGCCGGGAAAATCCGCATGGGCATTTCATAAGGATTTTCACCTGTTATCTTTTCATACATTTCAAACAGGTTACCATATTTTTCTTCTACTACTGCCTTGCCCAATTTGATAGCGTCTGCTTCTGAAGAAGTGGTATCACCCTGTTTACCCAATTCTATTTTACCATATCTTAATATCGCATCTTTAAAGTCGAGGTAAACTGCCAGCTTCGTTGTGCCTACTCCGTAACCTTCATCACATCTTTCTTTTGCAGCCCTTGAAGCAACATCACGTGGTACCAGGTTACCAAATGCCGGGTACCTTCTCTCCAGGTAGTAATCTCTTTCATCTTCCGGTATATCTACCGCTTTACGGTTTTCGTCTTTCTTTTTAGGAACCCAGATACGGCCATCATTTCGTAAACTTTCACTCATCAAAGTAAGCTTGCTTTGATAATCGCCACTAACCGGGATACAGGTTGGATGTATTTGTGTAAAACAAGGGTTGCCAAAAAAGGCGCCTTTCTTATGCGCTTTCCAGGCAGCCGTTACGTTACTGCCCATTGCATTGGTGCTTAAATAAAATACGTTGCCATACCCGCCGGTACATAACAGTACTGCGTGGCCGAAATGTCTTTCCAATTTACCATTCACCAGGTTGCGGGCAATGATGCCTCTCGCTTTATCATCAATCATTACCACATCCAGCATTTCATGACGGGTATACATGGTTACATTACCCAACGCAATCTGTCTTTCCAGTGCGCTGTAGGCCCCTAACAACAACTGCTGACCGGTTTGTCCTGCAGCATAAAATGTACGTTGCACCTGCGTTCCACCAAAACTACGGTTGCTTAATAAACCACCATATTCTCTTGCAAACGGTACACCCTGTGCCACACATTGATCAATGATGGCATTGCTTACTTCAGCCAGGCGATGTACATTGGCTTCCCTTGCTCGGTAATCACCACCCTTTACGGTATCATAAAATAAACGAAAAACAGAGTCACCGTCATTTTGATAATTTTTAGCAGCATTGATACCACCCTGTGCAGCGATGCTATGTGCCCTGCGTGGACTATCCTGGAAACAAAATGCTTTTACATTGTATCCCATCTCGCCCAACGAAGCAGCGGCTGAGGCACCGGCAAGCCCGGTACCCACTACAATTACTTCCAGTTTGCGCTTGTTGGCAGGATTTACCAGTTTAACATGCCCCTTGTAATCATTCCACTTTTCATTCATTTCGCCACCGGGAATTTTTGAATCGAATGCCATAGTATGGTTTATTAGTTGATTAGTTAATTAGTAAATTAGCACCGGACGTTTAGCTGACCCAGTTTAAATAAATAGCTACCGGCATCGATGCAAACAGGAGACAAATAATCACCGAATATCCAACGCCTGCCGCTTTGATGATGGGTGTATATTTTTTATGATTGATACCAAAAGTTTGAAAAGCACTCTGAAATCCATGTAACAAATGCCAGCATAAAGAAACAACACCGAGTATATAAACAATAACAACTAATAAATTGTTTTGAAAGACAAACAACATTTCTTTATATAGATTATGAACTTCCTGGTTGTTATAAGTTCCAAGCGTTGCTTCCTCCAACGGACGCACATTGGCTAATCCGCCGAATCTTGAAGGAACCCAAAAATGATACAGGTGCAGTACAAGAAATATCAAAATTAAAGTGCCCAGCAAGCCCATGCTCCTGCTATACCATTTACTGTTTTCCTGCGGCTTGTTTACGATGTATTTGGCAGGACGTGCCCCCCGGTTTTGAGCCCACAAAACAAGGCCCTGTATAATATGTAAAAGAAGGAATAGAAACAGCCCGATCTCCATGGTACGAATGATCAGGTTCGATCCCATCAAGTGTCCCCAATGATTGAAGGTTTCGCCGTCGTCATTAAAAAAGATCATTGAATTGATACCACAGTGGACAATTAAAAAGGCAATCAGAAAAAATCCGGTAAGCCCCATGGTAATTTTTTTTCCTATCGAAGAAGTGAAGAAGTTTTTCCAGGTCATATAGAAGATGTTAATTTTTTGGAGCCACAAAAGTACGTCATGCACACTCAAAAAAAAGTTTTATTCTAAATAATTACGCAAACGTTGCCGTACATACGATACCCCTTCAGCCAGGGCTTACGTTAACTGGTGCATCATCCAGTTATCTACCTGTTGAAAAACAAGCTCAGGCTTCAAAGTGCGCCATTGCGGAAAGTCCATTAAAGCAACATAGTTGGTAAGCCTTGCTTTTCTAAAATCATACTGGCTTTGCAACGGCATGTCCAGCACCACTACCCATCCTCCATCATCCATCACCTGTTCCCTCCATTCTTCATAGTAGCTATCATCGCTGCTATGGAAGTTTAACACATTCTCGGCTATCAGGATAAACTTCGTAACACCCTGCTGGTACATCAGGTCCGTTACATCCCTTCGAAGGGTCATAATATCATTTTCAATCGCATCGTTCCATTCACCAATTAATTCTATGATGGCAAAATTTTGTTCATAGTCTGTAAACAGGATTTTCATATACAGTGTCCGGCTGCCAAACTCATCCCACTGCGGATGTATATAATAATTGTAAACGGTATGAGTAAATTCAAACTCGCTGTAAGTACGGCCAAAAAAGGGAGATTGAACATCTTCTTCTGCTGTATATAAATGCCGCCAGTTATAATATGGTTCAATATCCTGCATGAATGGAATGTGGTGATATTTTTAGATGAGTTGAACTATCAATCATTCTATTTTTCAAAATTAAAACATAACAATCAAAGTATTTCGTGCTAACGCAATTAAATAAAACCAGTTGCCATCTTATAAATAAAACAGGCCGCACATAACATGTGCAGCCCGTAAAATAAAATGAATGTTATACTAGTTTACCACTATTCTTTCAGAAAATGACAATTGCTTTTGATCACTCAATACCTTTACCAGGTACATACCCCTTGCTGCCTTACCGGTTATTTTTACAGATTCTACCTGTCCGGCTTTTGAGATATTTACGACTTTTGATTGTAAATTCCTTCCGGCGATATCGGTAAGAATGATGGTATATTTTCCCGGAAGCTGGTTATCAAATGCCACGCTAAAATGGGTACCTGTTACCGGGTTGGGATACACTTTCGCATCACTGGCAACAGGTGAGAAAACAGTTGATTTTATTCCATTAAATCTCCTGATATCATTCAGTTCTTTTTGATGGAGGAAATTTCCGTTAGCCATATCTGATGCATTAAAGGCAGGCTCATTAGTTTGCACTTTAACTGCAGCGAGGCTCTTCAAATCCACCTTGTACAAACCGTCAAATACATTGGCACTGCTTACCACCAGGTTACCGTCATCATCAACGGCTGCACCGTTGGTAGTAAAATTAGCCGGCAGGCCGGTGATGCTTCCGGTTAATGAAGCAACCCTGGTATTTACATCTATTGTAAATACATTTCGGCTTGCAGACACAATTACAAGTTTACCAAACGCATCCGCTACCATATCGCCTCCCCAACTGGTACATTTATTATGAATAGAAATTCCTTTGTTTGCTTCTGCATCAATTAAATTTCCTAAATCTTCCACAACAGATCTTTTTGTGGTACTAAACCGAATTAAATGATTGGCATCATTTGACAATGCATATCCGTAACCATCGGAAGCAATCACCATCCTGGTGATGTGATTTTCTTCGGGCTGGTATGCCGCTTTGGACTTAGTAGCAATTACATTTTTTTTGATGGTAGTAAAATTTGCATCAGGCTTATCCAGGTCAAGAAAACGGATATCTGAAAAATGCATGGTAGCAAAGTAGAGCCTGTTATTCCGGCTGTCAAAAGCACAGGCTGCAACGCCTAAACCAGTGGGGCGGTCTTCATTTGCCCTTGCCGCTGCTTCGGACTTATCTGAACTGGTTAATTTAAACGCCGATTTATCTGCTTCAAAAAGCGTTTTAATTACTTTACCTGTTGTAATATCTACCTGTTTGATATCTGCCCAAAAAAAATTATTATTAGGCTTGCCAGTGATAGCAAAGGTTTTTGATGCCTGCTGTGCAGAAGAAAAAAGGGAAGCAGTAATAAAGGCTGGAAAAAGTAAAAGTTTGAATTTCATATAAGTAGAATTTAGTTTGAATAACGACTATGAAATTAAGGATAAGAAATGAATTTTAAAATTAAATAATTGGTTCAATCTTTCCATGCATTTTACATGAATGTGAGGCACAATAGCTGCTGCTGCCTGGAGTTTTAATTGAAAATTTTTCAGCACCGATGCCGGTTACTGGCTTTTTTAATACCAACCCTATGTTTTAGATGCATGATATTTAATTAACCCATCCATTGGGCTCTTTAGTACCTTACCTAGTTGCAACTCGTAGGTACTGCACATTTCTTTCAATACATCCTTAAAGCCAAAAGCTACACTGCCAATAAAATTGATGGGGAGTGTCCAGCTTTCCTTGTATTTGTAAACATGTTGAAAGAAAAATTCATTAAAACCATCTTCAATAATATTTTCTATCATAAAGTGCCCCCGGTTTTCTACCAAAAAAGGAACGAAACTTGCGAGGTAGCGGTTGGGTAAGGGCATCTTATATACGGCTTCCAGTATTTCCGTTGCGTTGGTATTGTACTTTGCATTGAACCGGTCCATAAGGTCGGGATCGTATGTATTGTACAAAAAATATTGCACCACTTTTTTACCCAAATAAGCGCCACTGCCTTCATCCCCCAAAATAAAACCAAGCCCGGGGCTATTTTTTACAATATGCTTTCCGTTGTAATAGCATGAATTGGATCCTGTTCCTAAAATACAGGCTACTCCTTTTTCGTCACCACACAAGGCCTTGGCTGCTCCCATCAGGTCGTGGGTTACTGAAATAGCTGTTACCGGAAATACCTTATGCAGTGCTTTCTTTACGATTTTTACATTATCCGGGTTGCTACAACCGGTACCATAAAAAAACAATTCTTCCGGTTCAATGCCTTTTAATTTATTTTTAAGCTCCGATGCTACCACTCCTTCAATCTGGGCGCCGTTTAAAAAATAAGGACTAAGTCCCTGTGTGTAGAACGATTTTTTCTTTTTACCATCAATCAAACACCATTCTGTTTTAGTTGATCCACTGTCTGCGATTAATTTCATTGCCATATACCCGATTTTGTTAATTCAAAGAGTAAGTTAATTAAAAAACACAACTGCCCCATTCATAATATTTCATTTATTTTCGTGTTTATAAGTGAATGTATGAATAAAAAAATCCAAATCTGGCTTCCCCTTTTTATAAGTATTGCTGTTATTGCCGGAATGCTCGTAGGTTATAGATTAAGAGATACGCAACCGGGCAAAAATTTCTTTTCCCTTGATAAACCGAGGCCCTTCCAGGAAGTAATGAACCTTATACGGAATAAATATGTGGATGATGTAAAGGTAGGTGCGCTGAGCGATTCCGCTATCATTGCGGTTTTGAAAAAACTGGACCCCCACTCCATTTTTATACCAGCAGAAGACCTGCAAAGCGTAAATGAAGATATCGCAGGCAATTTCTTTGGCATTGGAATAGAGTTTAATATTTTTAGTGATACGCTTCATGTATTAAACGTGATACCCAATGGCCCCAGTTCAAAAGCAGGTATTCAGATAGGCGACAAATTCATTAAAGTAAATGACAGCATCATTGCGGGCAAAAAAATCACTACCGACCAGGTGAGAAAATTATTGCGGGGCGATTTGGGCACCAAAGCATTGGTGTCAGTATTAAGAAACGGGAAGCTGCAGCCTTTCACAATCATTCGCGGAATTATTCCGGTGAGCAGTGTGGACGCCAGTTATATCATTGAAAACGGCATTGGCTATATCAAGCTAAATAAATTTTCGCAGGTTACTTACCGCGAATTTATGAAGTCGCTGGAAGATTTACAAAGACAGGGATTAAAGAAGTTAATTCTGGATCTTCGGGGAAATGGTGGTGGTGTATTGGATGAAGCCACAGCAATTGCCGACGAGTTTTTAGCGGGTGATAAATTAATCACTTACACTGAAGGAAAGCATATTCCTAAAAGAGAGTACCGCTGTCAGCGGGAAGGCTTATTCGAAAAGGGTGAACTGGTTGTGTTATCAGATGAAGGCTCGGCCAGTGCCAGCGAAGTATTGATGGGGGCATTGCAGGATTGGGACAGGGCTACGATTATTGGGCGGCGCAGTTTTGGCAAGGGCCTGGTACAGGAGCAATATGAGTTAAGCGATGGAAGCGCACTCCGGTTAACGGTTGCCAGGTACTATACCCCTATTGGCCGCAGCATTCAACGCTCTTATACCAACGGAGAAAAAGCCTATTACGAAGAAATAAGCAACCGCTATCATGATGGAGAAGTATGGAATGCCGACTCTGTAAAAAATGACACTACCAAATTATTTTCCACAAAAAACGGAAAAAAAGTATATGGCGGCGGTGGCATTACACCAGATATTTTTATCCCGATTGATACTTCATCATTTAATTCAACCCTTACAAAAATCTATATCAAAGGAATTACCGGCGATTTTGCATACCAGTATTATTTAAAAAACCGGTCCCAACTATTACAATATAAAAACCCGTCCGAATTTAGCAAAAGCTTTTCCCTGACCGAAGAAAACTGGCAGCAGTTTAAGGCACTTGCTGCCAAAGACTCAATCGAAATAGGAACTATTACTGAGAAGGATAAAAAAGACCTGTTAACAAGGATTAAATCTTCGCTGGCAAGGCAATTATGGCGCAATGAAGGCTTTTATGAAATGATAAATAAAGATGACAATTCCGTAAAGAAAGCGATTGAGGTGTTATCAAAATAATTAAGCCCCCAATTTGGAGGCTTAATTTCTTTCGTAAACAAAACTTGGTTTACGTCTTGGGTAAAGAAGATTCTTTCACCAGGTGATTAATCGAATTCAAAGGATACTTGGATCATAAACGGATAACAAAGTTCCGAAAAACAATGGTAAAATCCTGTAGCAGATCTGGTCAACTATTTGTAGCCGGTGTTCTACTTCCAAAATGCGCAACGGGAGTGATTAAACGATTGATTGGCGGTTAATTTTTTAATTTCCTGATAGCATATCCGATTTATTCATTTTACCGAAAAACAGTTTTATTAACTTCACTAAAAAATTGACTACATGTGGCTCAATAATATTTTAGAAACCATTGGTAATACACCATTGATCAAAATAAATAAGATTACAAAAGACCTTCCCTGTACAGTATTGGCAAAAGTGGAATATTTTAACCCGGGCAATAGTATTAAGGACCGCATGGCGGTAAAAATGCTTGAGGTAGCCGAGCAGGAAGGGAAAATAAAACCTGGCGGTACTATTATAGAAGGTACCAGTGGCAATACCGGAATGGGGCTTGCTCTTGCTGCCTGTGTGAAGGGGTATAAATGTATTTTTACCACTACCGATAAACAATCAAAAGAAAAAGCGGATATATTAAAAGCGATAGGCGCCGAAGTAATTGTATGCCCTACCAACGTAGAACCAGAAGACCCCCGGAGCTATTACTCGGTGAGTAAAAGACTGGCATCTGAAGTACCCAATAGCTGGTACGTAAATCAATACGACAATTTAGCCAACCGGTTGGCGCATTATGAACAAACTGGCCCCGAAATATGGGAACAAACAGAAGGCAAAGTAACGCACCTGGTAGTAGCAACGGGAACAGGTGGTACCATTGTGGGAACAGGTAAATACCTGAAAGAAAAAAATCCCAATATTAAAGTATGGGCCATTGATAGTTATGGTTCGCTGTTAAAAAAATATTTCGAAACAGGCGAACTGGATCATAAAGAAGTTTACCCCTACATCAGTGAAGGCTTTGGTGAAGATTTTGTGCCGGCCAATTATGATATGAGCGTAATTGATGAATTCACTAAAGTGACTGATAAAGATGGCGCCCTGATGGCCAGGCGCATCGCCAAGGAAGAAGGCATTTTTTGCGGATACAGTGCAGGCAGTTGTTTGCAGGGCATGTTACAATTAAAAAGCCAATTGAAAAAAGACGATGTAGTGGTGTTAATTTTTCATGACCATGGCAGCCGGTATGTGGGTAAAGTATACAATGACCAGTGGATGCTGGAAAGAGGATTTTTAGAGATGAAAACATTTAAAGACCTGATTAATGGAAGGGGTACCCAACGGCTGATTGTGCTTTCGCCGGAACAAACCGTATCGGATGCCATCGAATTGATGAAAAAATATGATATTGAAAATATACCGGTAATGAAGGATGGAAATAATGCTGGTGCGATTTCAGCAGGTGGCCTCTTCAATGAAATATTGAACAATGCTGGCATTAAAACCCAAACCGTTGAATCCGTAATGGAAAGGGCTTATCCGGAAGTAGCCTTTGACACACCGGTTGAACGTTTGAGTGCATTTATCACCAGGGAAAACGGCGCGGTTCTCAGCAAAGATGAAACGGGTGCATATCATATTGTTACCAAGTATGATATTATTCAAAGCCTTTCAAAATAACCGCCGGGGTATATTTACTTATTTGCTAAAACACAGATGAATGCTGCATTTCATGCATGCGACATTCTTTTTTACAACAGGCAGGCAGACTGCCCTGGTAGTATAATTACCTGTTTGAAACCCGTATCAATACGCAGGACGAATGGAGTATTACGCAGACGCCCCGTATTTACTGAATGTTGAAAAAAGAGCAATCTTGCGCTTGTTACAAAAGCAGAACTGTCGCATCTTTGTGTCAGAAGTTGATTGATAGGAATTAAAAAATATCAATCATATCCAACAATCCTGATAGACCGAGTAGTTAGTAGTTTCAAATCCAACTATCGCTGAAAAGCAAAACGATCCAATATCAGTCAACTTCTTTTTGTTTAAAATTACAGGTGTCTAAACGACATTTAAAAATAAAACCAATACACTGAAGAATACCCCTAAGATCTACACCCTGTTGGAAAACTAGAAACCAATATCCCGGTCTATGCCGTAAGAAGCGATGATGACCACGAAAGCCGAAAAGACAATATCCTGGTTTATGCTATAAAAAGCGATGATAACCAAAAACCAACGAACCAATATCCTGAGCCTATGCCGTAAAAAGCGATGATGGCTAAAAGAAGAACAAACACTGAAACCAGGAAAAATTATTACAGTAATCCATTCTGGCCGGGAGCAATCCCAAAGAAGCATCCAATCCTTGAAAAACCGACATGTTGATCCCAATTGTAACTTCCACATACTATGAAAAACTAATAGTTGTGGAAGTTTTTTATTTTTCCTCCTTTTGTACTTTCCGCCTATAGTATTTATTGTCAGGCAAAGTACCTCCCCCAACAATTTGGTCATTCATCTAGTGATTAAAACCTTTGTGTTGAACACGACGCCTATCTCACTTTTAGAACCCGGGTTGGAAATGATAACATTGAAAAAAAAACAGGTTCTACATTGTATAAGTATGGGAAAGACTATCATAAAATAGATGGATATAATAAAGCTGTACCAACATCATATTCCACAAACTTTTCCGGGTAAATAAAATTGAAAAAATTTTACAACTTTCAAACATTGCTACGCCAATCAGATGAAAAGAAGTAAAAAGAAACAAATCACGAAATGTATCAAACCTCCCCAACAAGCTTTTATGATAAACATTACACGACGAAATCGTATAATTACGCCTCGCCTCAACGTAAACACCCCATGCCATCTGCTGAATTAATACTACTCCTACAGTAATTACTGTAGTAATAAAATAGAGCAATTCCGCTCTAATTTATTAACCATAACTGTTGCACCTTTGTGTCAGAAGTTGATTGATAGGAATTAAAAAATATCAATCATATCCAACAATCCTGATAAACCGAATAGTTAATAGTTTCAAATCCAACTATCGCTGAAAAGCAAAACAATCCAATATCAGTCAACTTCTTTTTAAATCCTTTATCATAACGGCCCAAATGGCCATTTGAAGAACTTAGTCCAAAAAAAACCAAGTATCCGTTATCCTGAAGAAGACAACGAATATCCGAATCCAAAAGAAAACCAACCGAATCCAACATCCTAAACTGTTGAAAGACAGAAAGACCGAGCACACTGAAACCAGGAATAAATTATTTCTGCAGAGGTAACCCCTCAAAAGCTTTATTGATCCCAACGAAAATCTCCTTCGGGAAGATTTTAACAACATTACTCCTACATTTATTGATTGATCAAATAAATGTGGAGTTTTTTATTTTACTAAGTGCCCGCTATCTAATTTTACCGGATGATTTTACAATCGGTTAAAGATTTAAGCATTGCACCCAGGCGGATTGTATCTCTTGTTCCATCCCAAACCGAATTACTTCATTATCTAGTTCTCGACGCCATAACCTTCGGCATTACCAAATTCTGTGCTCATCCTGCGTCATGGCAGGTTTCAAAAACGATCATTGGAGGAACTAAAAATCTGAAAATGGAGAAAATTAATAAGTTACAACCCGACCTGGTGATAGCCAACAAAGAAGAAAATGTAAAAGAACAGGTTGAAGCATTGGCACAAAATTACCCGGTTTGGCTTACGGATGTAAACAGCCTTACCGATGCCTTGCAAATGATATTGGATATTGGAGCGCTAACCAACACATGTGTGAAAGCCCAAAATTTAACGAAAAAAATCAGCGATGATTTTTCAACAATCCCCCTTAATGAACCTGTCATTCCTGCTGCTTACCTTATTTGGCGAAACCCATACATGACCATTGGCGGCGACACGTTTATCCATGACATGATGAGCCGGTGTGGTTTGCAAAATATATTTGCTCATAAAAAAAGATATCCTGAAATTTCGATCGCAGAAATAAATGACTGCGATTGCCGGTTATTGCTTCTTTCTACCGAGCCCTACCCTTTTAATCAAACCCATATTAAAGAACTGGAATTTTTATTACCCGGCACAAAGATATTATTGGCCGATGGTGAAATTTTTAGCTGGTATGGCAGCAGGTTATTGTATGCTCCAGACTATTTCAGGAAACTATTAAATCAGGTACGTTTCATCGTGTGATTGGCACTACCCTTTTTTACATGACCTGCTTTTATAGGGATGGATTAAAGAAGCCCGCCGTAGTTGATCGGCAGAAACATACATTATTCAGATCGGGTAAATGTAAATCGTAAAACACATCGGGTCTGAAAAAAAAGTGCTGTTCAAATAAGATTTCAAAAAAAGTCAAATTCACTTAATTTTGTAAAAAAACAACCAATTATGAGCAAATACAAAGCAGGCGTATTACACGGCGAAGAGTTAGAAGCGTTATACAACGACGCAAAAGACAACCAGTTTGCATTACCCGCCGTTAATTGCATAGGAACCAACACAATCAATGCAGTGTTAGAAACCGCGGCAAAAGTAAATTCGCCGGTAATTATACAATTCAGTAACGGTGGTGCACAGTTTATTGCCGGTAAGGGCATGCCAAATGATAAATTACAGGCCAATATCTCAGGCGGTATTTCAGGGGCATTACATATTCACAATGTGGCAAAATATTACGGTGTGCCGGTTGTTTTACATACAGATCACGCTGCCAAAAAATGGCTTCCCTGGATCAGCGGACTGATTGATGCCGGAGAACAATTTTACAAAGAAAAAGGCCAGCCTCTTTTTAGCTCTCACATGCTTGATTTAAGTGAAGAGCCAATTGAAGAAAATATCCAAACATCTGTTGAATTTTACAAGCGCATGGCCCCGTTGGGTATGAGCATCGAAATTGAATTAGGTGTAACCGGCGGTGAGGAAGACGGTGTAGATAACAGCGATATTGAAAATGACAAACTATATACTCAGCCTCAACACGTAGCTTACTCATATACTGAACTAAGTAAGGTAGGCAAAATGTTTACCGTGGCAGCAGCCTTTGGCAATGTCCATGGCGTGTATAAACCAGGTAATGTAGAACTTCGACCGGAGATTTTGCATAACAGCCAGGTATATATTGAGAAAGAATTAGGCACCGGCCCTAAACCTGTTTACTTTGTATTCCACGGTGGCAGCGGATCGCCACAAAATCAAATACGGGAAGCAATTGGTTACGGCGCAATCAAAATGAATCTGGATACCGATTTGCAATGGGCTTTCTGGGAAGGTATTTTAGAAAATTATAAAAAGTATGAAGCCTACCTGCAGGGCCAGTTGGGTAATCCTGATGGAGCAGATAAGCCAAACAAAAAGCATTACGATCCAAGGGTTTGGTTGCGCAAGGGCGAGGAAACATTCAGTAAAAGATTGGAAGTGGCATTTGATGATTTAAATTGTATCAACAGGAATGCATAATTTTCCGCTTTATATCCGCTCTGACCGGGAAAGGATGAAGAGTGAAATTTGTTGCATTTTGAACTTTTAATACTCACCGGATTAAGTGATTTTTTTACGTATCCTGATCCGGGTTTTGTTTTAAATTTTTAACGATAAAAAAGACCCATGAATCTATCCACTATTACCGGTGGATAGATTTTTGTTGAGCCAATCAATATGATAAAAGAAGAAGATTTTGACGCAAACCTGGCCGGCGAAGATGGCGAAACAGAGGAGACGAAACGCAGATGGTTTAAGCGGATAAAAAAAGGGATTCTTACTCCAACAAAAGATAAAGCAGATGCTCCGGAAGGATTGTGGACGAAATGCCCTTCCTGTAAATACACCTGCACCGTCAGCGAATTAAGGGAAAACTATTTTGTTTGTCCAAAGTGCGAATACCATCATCGTATTGGAAGCGCCGAGTATTTTGATATTTTATTTGATGAGGGCCAGTATACTGAGTTGTTCGCCAATGTAGTTTCAAAAGATTTCCTGCAATTTGTAGACCTCAAACCTTATGGTAAAAGGCTGGAAGATACCTACGAAAAAACAGATATTCATGATTCTATTACGGTAGCACATGGTAAAGTAAATAGTAACGAACTGGTGGTAGCCTGTATGGATTTTGAATTTATAGGTGGAAGCCTTGGCAGTGTAATGGGGGAAAAAATTTCCCGTGCCTGCGACTATTGCATACAACACCGCATCCCCTTTATGATCATCAATAAAAGTGGCGGGGCCCGAATGATGGAGAGTGCTTTTTCGCTGATGCAACTAGCCAAAACATCGGGTAAATTATCACAATTGACCGATCATAAGATTCCTTATATTTCCCTTTGTACTGATCCTACTTTTGGAGGCACTACGGCATCCTTTGCGATGCTGGGCGATATCATTTGTGGTGAACCGGGCGCCCTGATTGGCTTTGCAGGACCACGGGTTATTAAAGAGACCATGAAAAGAGACCTGCCTGAAGGCTTTCAGCGTAGCGAATTTCAACTGGAGCATGGTTTCCTCGACTTTATTGTACACCGCAAAGAATTGAAAGGGCAAATGGCAAATTTATTAGTATTGTTTAAAAATTAAATTAGTACAACTTTTTTTAAAGGCAGTTTTCTTAACATGAAGTCTGCCTTTATATTTTTAGGTCATCCAGCATAAATTTAAATATTAAATTCACAATCCTGCTTGTTATGATTAATTGTACTTTTGCAAAAAATCAATAGTTTGGAACTTAGTAACCGCAAGGCATACCACGAATATTTTTTTGAAGTGAAGTACATTGCCGGTCTCGTGCTTGCAGGCACAGAAATTAAAAGCCTGCGTGCAGGCAAGGCCAGCTTTAATGATAGTTATTGCTATTTTGACAAAGGAGAATTGTATGTAAAAAGCCTGCATATCTCTGAGTATAGTTTTGGCACTTATAATAACCACGAGCCCATGCAGGAACGCAAACTATTGCTCAATAAAAGAGAACTCCGCAAACTGGAAGCGAAAACAAAAGAGAAAGGTTATTCTATTATCCCGCTAAAAATATTTCTTACAGAAAAAGGCTTTTTTAAAATGGAAATTGGTTTAGGTAAAGGAAAAAAAATCCACGATAAAAGGGAAAGCATCAAAGAAAGGGAAACTGACCGGGATATTAAAAGAAAATATGGCATTTAAATTGACCATTGCAATTAGAACCTTTTATCAAATCCGATGTTATTCGGCATACAAAATAAGAATATTTTCAAAAGATTGTAACTTTACCGGCAGGCATTAGGCTGTATATTAAGATTTCGAATAGTTTAAATTTCACCCCTTCAACATGAATCAGAAGAATATAAGAATAGAGGTAATGAACTTTCTTGGCAAAGAGATAGACAGCATCGTACATGAGTTCTTAAAAGATATTGATACCAACTGGCAACCCGCAGATTTTTTACCGGAAAGCACATCCGAAAATTTTGGTGCGGAAATAAAGGAATTACAGGAGCAAAGCAAAGAATTACCTTACGATTACCTGGCTGTACTGGTTGGCGATATTATAACTGAAGAAGCTTTACCCACCTATCAAAGCTGGTTAACGGATGTGGAGGGAATTGATAAAATGGAACCGCAGGGTTGGAGCAAATGGGTAAGGATGTGGACCGCAGAGGAGAACAGGCATGGTGATTTGCTGAATAAATTTATATACCTCTCCGGACGGGTAAATATGAAACAAATGGAGATCAGTACCCAGTACCTGATTGCCGACGGATTTGACATTGGTACCGGCAGGGATCCCTACAAAAACTTTGTATACACTTCCTTCCAGGAAATGGCCACTAATATATCTCACCGCAGAACAGCCACCATTGCAAAAACCCATGGATGTACCCAATTATCTAAAATATGTGGTGTTATTGCCTCAGATGAGGCAAGACACGCAAAAGCCTATAAAAGTTTTGTAGCTAAAATATTTGAAATTGACCCGAGCGAAATGATGCTGGCTTTTGAAGATATGATGCGCAAAAAAATTGTTATGCCGGCGCATTTTCTACGCCAATCCGGAGAAAAAATTGGAGAAGCATTTGATCATTTCAGCGATGCTGCCCAACGTTTGGGAGTGTATACCAGTTTAGATTATACCGATATTTTAGAATCACTTGTGAAGGAATGGAATATTGGAGATATTGGCGACCTCAATGGAAAGGCGGAGAAGGCCCGGGATTACCTGATGGCACTGCCTGAACGTTTTAGAAGAGTTGCGGGCCGAAGTCAGAAAGCTCCGCTGGAGTACCAGTTTAATTGGATAAAATAAAGAACGAGGTAAAATAGTATAAAAAGTAAATAGGGTTTATACTTTAGTAGCGTTACTAAATCTCAAACTACTTTTCAAAATATTGACCTGTCTGCAAATTCAACTTTATATAGCTCCCTTTAAAAAACAGGGACAAATTAAAGGATATTGAAACACCTTCGCGTTGGTGCAATAAGCGTCAACGTAATATTAGCACCAGGTTTTAATCCCAGACTGTCGCTTATAAAACTCCGTAAGAGTTGCCTCTTTGTAGCATAAAGAATTAAAAGCAATCTCTCCGGGAGGAGCAACCCTTCACAAGTGGGGCGTACCTACGACACGCATGTACAATATTACCCATATACTATAAAGAGACAGGGAAGCTCCGAAGGAGCTGCTATATCTCATTCCCAAATCTTAAAATTCTTAGGTAATCGCTTATGAGTTTAGTTGGCGTTGCAGAGTTAACATTCACTCAAACTAATCGGGATATTTACCGCCAAACCACCATCTGCAGTTTCCTTATATTTACTGTTCATATCCAGGGCTGTATCCCACATCGTTTTAATCACCCCATCCAGGCTCACTTTGGCAAAATCCGGCGAACTTTGTAAAGCCAGTTGACAGGCGGTGATGGCCTTTATGGCACCCATCGTATTTCTTTCAATACAGGGAATCTGCACCAGTCCGCCAATGGGGTCACAGGTTAACCCAAGATGATGTTCCATGGCAATTTCGGCAGCCATCAAAGTTTGTCGTTGTGTGCCTCCCATACATTCAGTTAGGGCGGCTGCTGCCATTGCACTGCTTACACCAATTTCTGCCTGGCACCCGCCCATTGCCGCCGATATAGTAGCGCCTTTTTTAAATATGCTGCCTATCTCCCCGGCAGTCAACAGAAACCGGATGATATTTTCCTCACTATCTCCATCACAAAAACTGATATAATATTGAAGTACCGCAGGTATTACCCCGGCAGCACCGTTGGTTGGCGCAGTAACTACCCTGCCGAATGAAGCATTTTCTTCATTGACTGCCAATGCAAAACAACTTACCCAATCTAATGTATATTTAAAATCGGACCCTCCCTGACGAATAGTCGCGATCCATTCATCATAATCATTATAAACCCGCCCTTTGACAAGGCGCTTATTTAACTGAAATGCTCTGCGTTTAACGTTCAAACCGCCAGGTAAGATCCCTTCTGTGTGGCATCCCCGATAAATGCACTCCTTCATCACCCGCCAGATATTCAATACCTGGTTCCTGGTTTCATTTTCAGTCCGCCAGGCGGTCTCATTTTCCATCACCACTTCGCTGATACCTAGCCCGGTTTTCATACACCAATGGAGCAGTTCATTCGCCGTATTAATTGGGAATGGTAAAACCACCTGGTCTTTAACGGAGGAGTTCTCTCCATCCTTTACTATAAAACCACCGCCAATAGAATAATAGGTTTCAGCAAGGGTTTCTCCATTGTGTAAAGTCACTAAAAAAGTTAAGGCATTGGGATGATAGGGCAAGGATTCCGTATATAAAAACTGAATATCTTCCAAAGGATGGAAGTCGATTGGGATACGGCCGCCTAACAACAATTTTTTAGATGCGCTGATAGCGCTCATCTTCACCCCAATGCTGTTTACATCAAACGTTACAGGATCATCGCCGCTTAATCCCAGTTGAACCGCTACATGGGTACCATGCCCGATGCCTGTTTTAGCAAGTGAACCATAAAGTAGAATTGCTATTTTATTTACCTGCTGTAAAATATTTTTATCCTCCAGCGATCGTAAAAGCCGCAGTGCCGCCTTCCATGGTCCAAGCGTATGACTACTACTCGGCCCAACACCAATTTTAAACATATCAAATATGGAAATGGCTTCGTGGCTCAAGCGGGAAATTTTACAACCTATTGAACATTCACAAGGTCGATGGTAAAAACAAGATTTGAATTTGGTGGAATGGCTGCACCCGATCCCGAGCTTCCATAGCCCAATGACGGAGGAATGTATAGAATAATAGAGCCTCCTGGTTTAATTAATGGAATACCAATTTGCCAACCTGGTATAAGCTGACCAAGTGTAAAAGCAACTCCGGTGGTATTTTGATCAAAAGGGGTTGCTGAAGTACTTATTCTTCCACTGTACTTAACTGTTACGTCTGAACAAACGGATGCGGTAGCACCAGCGCCGGGTGTAACTACCTGGTAAAAGATTCCACTTGAATGTTGAGTACATGGCAGTAAATTGGCATCAAGGAATGCTTTCAGATTGGCCACTTCACTTGCAGGTGCAACTGCTGTAGAGGCAGTGTAGGGACATTTTTCGGATTTGTTACAGGCGGCGAATACAGAAAGAAAGGCCACGATTAAAAAAAGTTTTATACGCATTGTTGTTTTTAATTGATGAATATTTGTTTGTGTTTATTTGTTTAATTTATTTTCTTTTGACTTTAATTCTTTATACAATTGCTCATTCATTTCCCACTTATATTGCATCCGGAAATAGGAATAGAATACCACCACACCCATCATCGCTACAATAGCAGTTACAAACATCCCGGGCGATGTTCCCGATATTTTCATATACCATTCCGGAAAGAATAGCCTGATCACTACCACCAGTAAAATGATTGGCAGACCAAATAATAACGCCATGGGAAATCCCCTCGTAAGTTTACTGAAAAAAGTATTTTCAATTTCGCGGCTTCGTTCCCAATACCGAAGAAAAGCCATATCCTTTTCACTGATCATTTCGCGAAGTTAAGAATTAATAAATTGTGGTTTTGCAAATTGAGTAATATTAAGTAGGTTTGGTTCAACCAAATATACTATTGTGAAAATAGAACAGTTAATCGTTCAATATTTGTACATCAAAAAACAGGTTACGTTACAGGGAATAGGTACATTTAAATTAGATCCGGCCGTTGTGTTGCCCAATGATAATGATAAAGAAAAAGATTTTGTAATGCCTGAAAACGCCTTTCATTTTGAATACAATTTAAAGGCAGGTGAAGATGTTGGGCTGGTTAATTATATCGTTGAACACACCCGGAAAATACTGCCCCTGGCTTCTTCAGACCTGGAATCTTATGCTATCCTGGCCAAACAATTTTTAAATATAGGAAAGCCATTGGTAATTGAAGGGGTTGGTACCATACAAAAAAATCAGTTGGGGGATTACCAGTTTACACCAGGCGTTTTCATTACGCCAAAAATTGACGATATTCCCAAACAATTGCGTGAAAAAAGAGATGAAAGCGTTTCGTTTGAAAGTGAAGCAAGAGTAAACAACAGCCGTCGAAACTTAATTACAGGCATTATCACTTTGGTCATTATCTTCTCCGGCTTGGGAATTTATTACGCAATAACCAATAGCCAACATTCCGAAACGGTACCTTTGGCAATTGAAGAACCCATAGCCGACACCACCAACAGGGATACAACCGTCATTAAGAATACCTTTTCCCAGGCATCTACAGACACCGCGGCAAGTGTGACAATTACTCCCGCCATAGTTGCGGCCGATGGCAATAATTTTAAAATTGTATTAAAGTCTTATTCCACATCCGAACTGGCTCAAAAAGCGTTTAACCGATTAACTACTTATGGCCATAAGTTGGTTGTAATAAAAGTTGATTCTTTAAAATATGAATTAGCGATGCCTTTTAAAACACCGTTAACTGATACAACAAGAGCCCGGGATTCGCTGAAAGTATTCTTTGGCGGCAAGCCTTATGTAAAATTGTAATACTTTTATTTTTATAAGCGATGGATACCAATTGCCAATGTTAAAAATCCCCCCTCAAAAAAATTTTCTTATTTTTTGGTTATTGGTACTAACTGACCTGTCGTCCATCGGGTTTGGATTTGGAGGTTTACACTATTTGGTTAAACCATTACTTATGCCGGTTTTGATGGTATCGTTGATGTATCCCGACATGAAAATGCCTGGTAAAAAAATCATTCTGGGCGGATTGTTTTTTTCATGGCTGGGCGACATTTTTTTATTATTTGAATCTGGCCAATCCCTATATTTTATAGCAGGGCTGGTATGTTTTTTAATTACCCATATTTGTTACATTATTTATTTCCTATCCATTCGTTCAGATGCTCCATCCTTTTTAAAAAAGCACCCTGCTTATCTTTTATTAATTCCCGGCTACGGTGCTGCATTAGTTTACTTGCTTTTTCCTTATTTAGGTATATTAAAAATCCCGGTGATTGTTTATGGTGCCACTATATGTGCCATGTTGCTTGGTAGCCTGCATGTTTATTTAAAAGTAAAAGCACCTGCCAACCGGTACTTTGTATCAGGCGCCGCATTGTTTGTATTATCAGATTCCCTGCTCGCTTTTAATAAATTTTATCAGCCGCTACCTTTTGCGGGTATTTGGATTATGCTTAGCTATTGTGCAGCACAATTCCTGATTGTACTAGGTTTAACCGGGATGGTTGATAGTGTGAAGTATAAAGGGTAAATAAAGTACATAAATAAATAAGGTTGACACGATATATTGGGCGTTATCTGGATGAGATTATAAAATAAATCGCATAAAAATATTTCGCCTATCTTTTATATAAAAAACCGTCTTAAAACTTTCGTTTTAAGACGGTAATAGCAGTTAAAATTATCTACCTGCAAATTTGCTTTAATTCAAATCAGGGAAAAAAATAATTCTATTTAAATTACATTCATGGTTGAAATTCCGTTAGTAATACCTCATTATAAAACCATTGCTTTACCAGCGTAGAGTTTATCTCCCTGACCTAGTATATTCAAGTGGTACATTCCCTTTTGAACCGGAACCATTATCTTATACAGGCTTGTTTCTTTGGTAAGTATAATTCGTTGTGATGCCATTTTTTTACCGGCTACATCAAACAGTTCAATAGAACCATTACCAGGATTTGCGCCGGTGGCTTGTACATAAATAAAATTACCAACAACATAATGGCGAACACTTAAACCCTGGTTATCACTCAGTTTAACCTGTATGGTTTTGTACATGCTATTTTTACCATCTTTATCAGTTTGTGAAATACGGTAATAGCCCTGGCTATACGGCTGCAGATCAGTAAAAGAATAATTTTTTTCAGTAATTCCAACCGCCTTGGTTGCATTTACAGTCGTTAACGTTTCAAACGTGTAGCCATTTTTACTTTTTGCTACAGTGAAAAAGCCATTATTCGTTTCATTGGAAGTTCCCCATTCAAGCAAAACACTTTGCTGTACAGGCTTTCCACGGAAGTAAAGCCATTTTACAGGCAGTGGCGCACAGGCACCTGAAGGGGAAGTGGCTGTTATTGCTGCGGTGCTTACTGCCCCACCAGTAGTAAGTGCCCTACCATTAAGAGTAGTCCCTGTAGTTAAGCTGATAGCCCCATTATTGCAAACAATAGTACCGTTAAAAACCGAGAAATCATTTATACCTACAGCGCCATCCACTACCCAATATACATTTTTTGACTGTGTTCCGTTGATCAGAAATACTTTTGAAAAAGTGCTGGTAGTAAGTGCACCTTTTATCTTTATAACAAATATTGCATTGGATACTCCCTGCGCATTCAGGTAAAGCGAATCCGTAAAGGTTGTAGCGCCATTCATGATGTAAGTATGTGGTGTGAGCACCAGGTTGAGCCCAAACTGAGCAGGATATAACAATTCAATGTCAGCAGGCAAAAGATTCAGGTAATTATAAACATTTAGTAAATCCGCTGCGGCGGCCGCCGTAAAGCCATCGGGTCCAGGATGAATGGTTCCATTTACATATAATGGATCAAACCCCGTAGTCAATCCAACATTTGTTCCAACATCACCCGTAACACGTGAAATGCCACTGTTTGTAACCGTTCCGTTTGCAGAAAATATAGCAAAGCAACTGCTGGCAACAAAAACAGGAGCAGCCGGACCAGTTAGTACCGGGCTTCCACAACCAGTTGGTGTATATGCCAATATTGAATTAATGGCTATAGCACCATTAATGGCGAGTGCCCTTCCTTCTAATGTATCATTAGTATTTAAGTTAATTGCTGCATTGTTGGCAACAATAGTACCTCTCATCAGCGTGGCAGTGGCAATAGATACCAGGCCTTCTATTTTCCAAAAAACATTGCATGCTTTTGCACCATTGATCAATTTTATTTTAGAAGCAGCGTTGCTGGAAAATGCAGCCTGAATTTGAAAAATAAATACAGCATTTGGGTTATTCTGGGCATCTAAATTAAGTTCCCCGCTCAACGTAGTTACTCCAGAAACCTGGTACACGCCTGCTACCAATGTTTCTCCATTCCCCAGCAAAGGAGCATGAAAAAAATTAGGTATGGCACTATTTAGTTGAGCATAAGCACCCATTAAATCTGCAGCAGCCTGGCCGCTTGCAAGGTCATTGTCGTGCATTACGCCGTTTACATTTCCGAAACCAGTGCTGGATCCACTATTGGTACCAACATTGCCTGTAAGTTGTGAAGCACCGGTATTTCCGACAGCTCCTACCGTTGTAAAAAGTACAAAATTTGCTGCAGTGCCCAAATTAGGAGCCTGGGCAAAATTTGCAATTGGAAAAGATAAAAACGCAATAGCAGCAATTAAAAAGAGTAACATTTTTTTCATGAGATGAGATGTAAGTTTTGTATGAATATTCACATGTGAAGGTCAAACATTTTTTACCCGATATTGTTACACAAATGCATTTTATCCTTACATGATTCACACGTTTCAGCAAAATAATATATATATGAGTATAAAAAATTTCAACTGTGGTAGCCAATCCGATGAATGATGAGTGATGAGTGATGTGTAATGAGTAATGAGTTATAAGTGAGTCTATTGCCACTTACTCATTGATATTTGACAATTGCCCGTTGCTCATGAGACATTTAACAGTCGACTATTGACCATGAACGATTGACTACTGACAATTGCCTGTTGCCAATTGACCATTGCCTATTGACCATTCGCCACTGCCCATTGTCTGCTTTAACATTTTTCCAATGCCTGCAGGATATCTGCTAAAATATCATCCACATGTTCTAAACCTACAGATATGCGGATAAGTCCGGGCGTTATATCGGTTGCCAGGCGCTCCTCTTCCGTTAATTTGGCATGTGTAGTACTTGCAGGGTGTGAGGCAATGCTTCTTGTATCGCCGAGGTTGGCGGTAAGGGAAAGTAATTGGAGGCTGTTTAAAAATGTACGCCCACTTTCCAGTCCGCCGGATAAATTGAAGCACACAATACCTCCCCCATTCTGCATTTGTTTGATAGCAATATCATATTGCGGATGGCTTGGCAGAAAAGGATATTTTAAAAAACTGATTTTAGGATGATGTTCTAAAGAGGTGGCAATTTGCAATGCATTTTTTGCATGGCGTTCCATTCGCACATCAAGGGTTTCGAGGCTTTTACTTAGCACCCAGGCATTAAAAGGCGACATGGCCGGGCCCGTGCTGCGGCAGAATAAATAAATATCCTGTATCAATTCTTTTTTACCAACAATTACTCCTCCCAGAACCCGGCCTTGTCCATCTATCCATTTGGTGGCGGAATGCACAACCAGGTGAGCGCCAAAATCAATGGGCCGCTGGTTTACCGGCGTGGCAAAGCAATTGTCTACATTTAAAATAAGGTTATGTTTTTTTGCCAAAGCACCCATCTTTTCAAGATCGATAATTGCCAGTCCCGGATTAGTAGGAGTTTCAATATAGATCATTTTGGTATTGGGTTGAATGGCAGCCTCCCAGTCTTCGGGCTTATCGGCGCTCACATAGCTATATTCAATACCATAGTTGGGCAAATATTTTTTGATGACGGTATGTGTACTTCCAAAAATGGAATTGCAGGCCAGCAGGTGATCTCCCTTTTTTAACAGCGCCATAAAGGAGGCAAATACCGCACTCATTCCCGAAGAAGTTGCATAGCCTGCTTCTGCACCCTCCAGCGCCACCATTTTATCAGTAAATTCATCTACAGTGGGATTGCTAAACCGGCTGTAAATATTGTCATCGTTTTCATCCGCAAATGCGGCCCGCATATCTTCCGCATTATCAAAGCAAAAACTGCTGGAAAGGAACATAGGGGTTGAATGTTCCATTTCATTGGTACGATCGGTTTGTATGCGGACTGCTTGTGTGATTGGGTTCATAATGAAAAATAAGACCCCATATCTACCCTTCCCCAAGGAGAAAGGAACGCGGACTGGAGGTTTAAAATTTGAATAAATATTTTTTGTTAAAGAACTATGCAAATTGAACGCTGTCATCAATACTGTATCAACGATCAAAAAGAAAAGATGTCAATGGTGACCACAAGACAACAGCGGAGAGAATGCCTTCGAACATTATAGTAATTCAATAGCCGTGTCAAAAAAAAATACAATTATATTTCTGTCAGTAAAAACACTAACTGTCCGAATAATTCCCCCGTACAAGGTCCGATCTTTTATCGGGAGGGGCTGGGGGCCTTCACCCTCACTTCCCAGGTTAAATTGGTACCTCCCCGCCTGAGGGTTTCTGCTACAGAACAATATTTTTTCATTGACAACTCGCAGGCCCTTTCCGCTTTATCTACATCAATATCCCCGGTGAGTTCAAATACGATTTTTACATTTTGCCAAAGGGAAGGTTCCTTTCCGGTTTCCCGCTCTCCTTCTATCTTCATAGAAAAATCCTCAACTTTCTGGCGCTGCTTTTTTAATATCATTACAATATCAATTCCGCTGCAGCCGCCCATTCCCATCAGCAATACCTGCATGGGGCGAATGCCATAACCAACGCCGCCACTTTCGGAACTGGTATCCATTTTTATAGTGTGACCGTTGCCATCTACCGCCTCAAATCCAAAATCACCTTCTTTTCGATTTACATTTATTTCTATCATTTCGGAATATTTTTACAAATATAATTCCTGCAAGCCTTTACTTTGCATTTTTTACAAGTAACTTATTGAATGAAGTTTTTTCATTACCCACATCATATTGCATTGGAAGGCGGCGGCTCATTAAATGAACTTACGGTAGCCTATACCACCTACGGCACATTGAATGAAGATAAGACTAATGTGGTATGGATTTGCCATGCGCTTACTGCCAATTCCGATGCGGCCGACTGGTGGAACGGCGTAGTAGGCAATGATCATGTGATTGACCCGGAAAAATATTTTATTGTTTGTGCCAATATACTGGGCTCCTGCTATGGTACTACCGGCCCGCTCAGCATTGACCCGCTTACAAACGCTCCATATTTCAGCACTTTTCCATTGATTACCATCAGGGATATGGTAAAGGCACATATTCTTTTGCGTAAGCATCTTCAGCTTGACAAAATATTTTTACTGATGGGTGGCAGCATGGGCGGCTACCAGGCAATGGAATGGAGTATAATGGAAAATGAGGTGATTGACCATTTATTTTTATTGGCCACCTCCCCTACCGAAAGTGCCTGGGGCATTGCCACACATACCGCCCAGCGCCTGGCGATTGAAGCAGATTGTACCTGGAATTCCTCCTCACGGGAAGCAGGTGCAAAAGGATTGAAAGCCGCCAGGGCCATCGGCATGCTTACTTATCGAAACTATGGCATAATGGTACAGCAGCAAACAGACCATGATGTTGAAAAACTGGATCATTATAAGGCATCGTCCTATATCAACTACCAGGGCGATAAATTGGTGCAGCGATTTAATGCTTATAGTTACTGGTTGCTTACCAAAGCGATGGATAGCCACCATATTGCCAGGGCAAGAGGCGGGGATATAGATGGCGTATTGAAGGGCATTACGCAAAAAACACTAATCATTGGTATTAGCAGTGATATCCTTTGCCCGGTAGCAGAGCAACAACATCTTACCCACCAAATCCCCAATGCCGACCTGGTGGTGATTGATTCTAATTACGGGCATGATGGCTTTATGGTAGAATCAAAAATTATATCGCAACACCTGGCAGAATGGCTGGGTGATATATTTGTGCTGGGATACGGAGCTGTTATATAAGTTTCATTTCAATTGTGCGATATTGAATAATTCGTACCAATCCTCGTGTGACAATTTTATGTCGGCAGCGGTTGCTGCGTTTTTTATTCTTTCTACATTTAGTGAGCCTATAATTGGCAGTGTACCCAATTGCATCAGCCAGGCTACAGCAGTTTGCTCCACATTCGCATTGTGTTTTGCCGCGATCTCAGTTAATTTTGACCGCAACAATTCTGATTTTGGATCGAGGCCATGTAATATTTTACCATCTGCCAATGGCGCCCAGGCCAATGGTTTACTGTATCGTTGTTTAATAAAATCAACCCGGCCATCTTCAATGGCGGAGATGTTTAATAAATTTAATTCAACATGGTTGGTTACAATGGGAACTGATAAATAGGAAGCCAGTTGCTGGTGTTGAAACACACTAAAATTAGATACCCCGATGCTTTTAATTTTACCCTGTTTTACCAACTGCATCAACGCTTTGGCGGTAGATTCCAAATCGCTTAAATGATCATTGTGGTGTAATAAAAAAACATCCAGGTAATCTGTATTCAGGCGATGAAGAGAATTATTAACACTGGTGATGATATGGTCAGCTGACGTATTGTAATAAGTAAATCCTTTTGCAGAGGTGCAAATGCCACATTTGCTAAACAATACGATGTCTTCTCTTTTAAAGGAATTATTCTTTAAAACCTCTCCAAAATATTTTTCAATCGAATAGTCGCCATAAATATCGGCGTGATCAAAAGTATTAATACCCAGTTCGAGACAAAGGCTTACAATCTTTTCTATTTTCCCAACCGTTTCGCTACCATCATCCTTCCATCTCCAGAAACCATAAATTGCCTCAGAAACTTTTGGACCGGAATCACTTAAGTATACATTTTTCATATTGTTGTTAACAATTTTTATAGCCGCTGTTCGAAACCGGGAAGTAAAAATGCATTTCCCTGCTACCCTATCCCGGTTAAGTATACCGACGTTATTGATCAATACCTGCAATTTACAGAAATAGCCATCTAATTTTTGTATCGGGAGAAAAATATATGCTGCAACGACTCCGGCAACGCTGTTGTAAAATAAAAAAGACGGTATAAAAATATCGACTTTTTAAATTAAAATTTATTACCTGCTTTTAAAAGATAAACTTGATAAATGGCTTTATTGATTTTGATAGTCCTTTTTCCTCAGGTCGAAATTTTGAAAAAAGAATAAACGCATTGTATGCAGGTTTCTATACCTGTTACCGGCAGACAATTGCTGAAAGAGATTCATATATCCTAATTGAACATTACTATGTTCATTCAACTGGTATTTAAAGCCGGCGAAAAAACGGTTCTGGTCAAAGTAGTTATTTACTATTTGCTTCCCGAAATTGATATGCACTTCATCATTTATAACAAAGGAAACAGTATTTGGAACAATTCCCTTTTTGCTTAATGGTATATCGTACCAAATATTATAGCGTATTCTAAAATTAAAATTACTGCCATCAGCCAATGTGGAATCATTTAATATTTTCCTTCGGTATCTTTCTTCCAGCCTGAACCATTGCATCATTCTTTTTTTACCATACTTCGTATGCCACTGCACCTGCTGCCATGGACGATGCTCCGGTTGAGTAATTTTTTTGTGTGCATCCGCAGGATAAATGCTGATATAGGCATATCCGGCAGTTAGTTTGGTGGCGTCATTTACATAATATGTTAACCCCAACCGCACCATACCTTGAGAGAAGTTATCTGCGAAATTTTCTTTGGTACGCAGGTGAAGATCGGCCCACGCACCCCATTTATCACTGAACCTGGTCTGGTTAAGATACCCAAACCACAATTGGTTTACATCTTCGGTACTTTTACTGCTTTGCGCATTTGCTGAAAATCCGATAGATGTGACAAGTAAAAAGCATATTAAAAATCTATTCATCTTACTATTTGATTTAACTAAAAGGAGTGCCGTAAAAATAGCGCACTCCTTTCTAAAATTGATACTTATGTGCAACTATATCCGCATTAATATATTGTAAAGTTTTCACCATTTTAGAAAGATGTAAACTTTATAACCTGATCCTCCTTTTTTAACCTTGCAGTATACCAAGTGCACGGCGATGAAGCGGTTTAATTATTTAATAAACCATCCACGGTGATAGCAACATAATACAATGCACCAATGGTTGGCCCGCCTGCATATTGGATATGCCGGTTATTTAAAATATTGGTTGCACCAAATTTAATAGTTGATTTCAATTTAGGGGCCCGGTAAGTTACCTGCGCATCTATGTTATTTATAGCATCAACCTGGCCGGTCACCAGGGGACTTTCCCATAAAAAACTATTCTGCCATTTCCACACAATATTAAAACCAATATTCCGGGTGATGGCCCTGTTTCCAACGGATAGATTGGTAGTCCAGTCGGGAGTATTAAATCCGGTTACAAATAAATCGGGATTGGCAATGGCTTTTATTTTGTTGTAATTAAGGTTGCCTGATACCGTAAAAGTTTTATAGAAATTGTAAGTGAGTCCTAAAGAAGAACCATAAGAGTTATACTTATTTTTAGCATTGGTGTAAACGCGGTAACGCTCCTGCCCCCTGCTGGCAGCATTCCCTCCGCCTGTTGCCTGTGCATCACGGTTTCTATCTACCATCGCAATTACAGCTCCATCAGATCCAATTGTTTCACCAATTGGCACAAATACCTGCACCTGTCCCAGGAAGCCATCATAAATACTAGTGTAAGCATCCACATCCACAAATAATTTATTGCTAAATAAAACACTTTTATAGCCTACTTCAAAAGAGTTGATTCCTTCGGGACGCCCATCCGCCAAAGCAGCCAGTTTTAATAAGTCCCTGTTTGCAAGTGCTGCTGCATCGGTATTTCCAACCAATTTTACTGCTGCATTAAATGCAGATACAGATGATTGCGTATAGCTATTTTCACGGTAGCCCAGGCCTTCATTGATTACGGGTAAAATACCCACCCTTTTCACCCTGCCATTATTTACGTAAGACAACGCTTCAAACAATGCAGGAAAACGATACCCCTGCTGAAAAGTAAAGCGGAAATTGTGCTTCTCTTTTATGGTATATACTGCAGCCAGGCGGGGAGTTAGTTTTGCTTTAAATTCAGGATTATAATCTGCCCGCAGAGAACCCCATAACTTTAGATGATCTTTAAATAGTGTTTTTGTTAACTGCACAAATCCTCCAAGTTTTTTGTAGTAAATATCTTTACCAAAACTACCGTCCGCAAGTGGAGTATTTCTATCTGCAATGGCACGTTTGAAATCAACAAAATTATTGCCATCGGGTACCAGTTGATATAACCTTACATCTCCCCCTACCAACAGGCTGAAATATTTAACCTGCTTTGTAAGATCCAACTGGCCCTCTACATGGTACAGATTACTTCTTTGAATTAAAGCAGCTCCACCAGTTACGGGTGCATTGGGAATAGCAGGTGATTTTATATCCCAGTTATTGATCCGGGTGATTGAATCCCTGACCCTGTTAAAGCGTTGTGTTCCTGGTTCTACTCTCCCCGCATCTGCCGCCAAACGGGCATATTGAGTCGCAGCCGCCAGATTAGCGCCCGTTAAAGAACCTCCATGATCGGTTGCATAGTTATTCAACGCCGTTTTATACTTTGCTGCCCATACGTTGCCGCTTCCACCTGAATAAATATCTAAATTATCGGCCAATGGTTTCACATTATAGGAATTGCCGGAATTTTCAATGGAAGTATATGCCTTGATAGTGAAGTTGCTTCCCTTTAATTCCAACTGGTGGTTCTGCACTACCACATTGTCCAGCTTTATTTTATTACCCCGTTGAAATACACCATCCATTTTACCTACCCGGTAAGAGTAGGTTAACTCCGTTTTTGGAGTAATTTTATAATGCAGGGCAACATCAAATTTCAGGTTATCTACTTTGGGATCCACCAGGTCCTTCTCCCAATACCCTGTACGGCCAACTGTTAAGGTTCTGTTTGCCACACCATTTATATTTAAACCGCCAACAGAAACGGTATTGCTTCCTGCCAACGCATCATCACCGTATTTATTCCAACCGTCAAACACAATATTATTAGCTCCGTTCAACACAGAATAAGATGGATTGGACGTATTTTTATTATTCGGATTTTGATCCGTTCTGGTATCTGAAATCCAGTCCGTGCCCTGCAGGTAACTGGCATTGATCTTAAAGGCAAATTTATTATTGAATGCCTTTGCGTATCGGATTGCTGTTTCAGTCAGCAAACTGGCAGCATGGTCTTTACCATCCACATGATTGATGCCGGTACGTTGAAAAACGCTTAATCCCTGGGATGCAAACGGATTTTTGGTAATCAGGTTCGACATTCCATTGATGGCATTCATGCCGTACAATGCGGATGCGGCACCAGGTGTAACTTCAATACTTTGTATGTCCAGCTCCGTGGGTCCGATGGCATTTCCCAACGGCACACCTAGTGTTGCAGCCTGCATGTCTATTCCATCTACCAGTTGCATAAACCGGAAATTGTTAGGAATATTGAAGCCCCTGGTATTGGGTACTTTAAAGGTGATGGAGGAGGTAGTTAACTGTACGCCTTTTACATTTCCCAATGCATCATAAAATGAGGCAGCCGGTGTTTCCTTTAAAGCCCTGATATCCAGTTTTTCGATACTTACCGGCGATTTTAATATTTTTTCTGAGGTGCGGCTGGCAGTAACAACTACTGCATTTGCAAGGAAAGTCTGGCTGGTCAATTGTATAGCCAATTTGGAATTTACATTCTTTATTTCAATTTCCTGTGGCGAAAACCCCACAGACGATATCACCACGGTAAAAGGAAATTTTTGGTTAATTACTAAAGAGAATAGACCAGATGAATCTGTAATAGTACCCTTTGTGGCACCCTTTACCGAAATGCTCACAGAAGCCAGCCCTTCGTGACTTTCGCCTACTACTCTGCCACTCAATATTGCACTTCCGTTTAGTTGTGCAGTTGCAACTACCGGTATTAAAAATAATAATACTAATAAATTTTTCATGCTGTATAACGCTCTATTTTAGTTTTGGTTTAATTATTCCTTTTATCGGTTAGTGTCAATCGATGTATTTAATGGTTATATCACCTATTGAAACAACATCGGATATTTACATATTTCATGTTCATGTAAGGTGTCATTTTTAATTTAGTCCATAAATTTAGTAGACTAATAAGGTAAAAAATTTTACAACAGTTTCGACAGGATTTTAAGGCTCCAGATGATTACGAGGATGCCCAATAAAATAAAGGACGCTTTCCTTGGCAGCTTACCAGCCAGCCTGGCGGCAATTGGAGCTGCAATAAATCCACCCAGTATCAGCGCAACAATGGTTTGCCAATGACTTACCCCTAATAAGGTAAAAAATGTAAAGGCACTTGCAAGGGTTACAAAAAACTCGGTTAAGCTAACGGTTCCAATCACGAATCTTGGGCTCCGGCCCTTAGTGATCAATGTGGTTGTTACAATTGGCCCCCAGCCTCCACCACCAAAAGAATCCAGGAAACCTCCCAGTCCGGCCAATGGACCGTAATGTTTAAATTTCTTTTGCTGATTCATTTTACGAAATGCATTCAGGAGAATTTTAAACCCAAGGAACAAAGTATAAGATGCCAACACAGGGCGGATAAAGTTGCTGTATTTTTCCCCTAGAAAAACAAGCAGGATTGCGCCGAAGATAGCACCAGTTACACCCGGTATCACTAATATTTTAAATAGTTTTTTATTAACATTTCCAAATTTGTAATGGCTATACCCTGAAGCACCACTGGCAAACATTTCAGCGGTATGAATACTGCCGCTGATAGCAGCAGGATTGATACCGGTAGATAGTAAAATGGCGGCGCTGGTAACTCCGTATCCCATCCCCAATGCACCGTCTACCAATTGGGCAAGAAAGCCTGCCAATACCATCCAATGAAAATTTTTATCCAGCGTTCCATAAAAGCCGACAGCCTGATTAGTTATATCACGGAAAGGGATATAGGAAAAAATAAAATGTCCGATCAGCATCAGGGCAAATGCCGCCGCAGAATAAGTGGCAATTTTTTTCCAGTGCTTTTGGGCGGGTTTTTCCGTTTCTTCAACAGTTGATTCCTCTTCTGCTTCGGGTTCGTCCACAATTGCTTCCTTTGCTACCAGCCCTTTGGTAAGTTCATTTAACTGCTTTACTTTTTCGTCAAAACTGCCATTGATCTTATTCCTGATAGACTGGATATTGTTGAGCACACTTTCCATCTCATCGGGAATCAGGTCATTAATCACTTCTTTTAATCTTTTGGCTACCGTGGGTGATTTACCGTTAGTGGAGATGGCAATTTTAAGGCTGCCTTTTTGTACAATTGATCCAAGGTAGAAATCGCATAGATCAGGCTTGTCGGCGGCATTTACCAGTTTGCCTTTATCCTTGGCATCCTGGCTAACCTGTGCACTTACAGCAATGTCATTTACGGCTGCAATCACAATATCGGCAGCTTCAATATCGGATGACTGATAAGGGCGTTCAATTAATTCGATCTTATTTTTATGAGCCACCAGTTGCTTAATCTCATCACTTATTTGAGTGGCTACAATTCGTATCCTGGCTTCAGGAGAGTTTTGTAACACAACACTCAACTTTTCCATTCCCACATATCCACCCCCTACTATCAGCAATGATAAATTTTCCAGTTTCAGAAATACAGGGAACAGGTGATTCCTGTCGGGCTGTATTGCAACCATTTCGCTGCCTACCTGTTCTGAAATTATTTTATCACTCATAAATTGTTGTGGAAATTGTATTCCTTCAATCACATTAAAACTATAAATCCTTGCGAAGATATATATTCCCTACTAAATTAGTGGACTATTGATATATTTTTTTTATTTTTTTATCGCGATAGAATCCGGCTAGATATTTTCTGCTCCTACGAATTGCTTTCTCCAGGTATAATCGCCAAATGATTCGGTAGCAATCCGTTCCTTTTGAAAGGAGCCAAATAAAGAATCCAATTCTGTCAGTATTTGTGCTTCATCCAAACTTTCTTTATACAATTTATTTAACCGTTCTCCTTCATTATCGCCGCCCAGGTGCAGGTTGTACTTACCTGGTGCGGTTCCTACCAGTCCAATTTCTGCCGCATAAGGCCTGGCACATCCATTGGGGCAGCCAGTCATGCGCATAATGATATTTTCTTTATCCAGGTTATGTTTCTCCAGCAGTGGTTCTACCTTTGAAATTAATTCAGGCATATACCGCTGGCCTTCAGCCAGTGCAAGCGGGCAGGTAGGCAGGGCAACACAGGCAATCGCATTTTTCCGTATAGCTGATGCCGCGTCGGTATGTTCAATTATTTTAAAACGTTGCAATATTTCGTTGATGGTGTCCTTGTCTTTTGCAGCCACATCACTTATTATCATATTTTGATTACTGGTAAAAAGGAAATTGGTTTTTCCCGTTTTGGCTACCTCCAGTAAAGCTGTCTTTAATGCTAGCTTTTCATCATCCAGTACCCGGCCATTCTCTATAAATAAAGTATAATACCAGCGGCCCTTTTCATTTTGTTCCCATCCGTAACGATCTACCCGGCTTGTAAATTTGTATGGCTTTGCGGGCTCAAATTTAAAGCCGGTACGCTTTTCCACTTTGTTTCTGTATTCATCTACCCCCAACCTGTCAAGCGTATATTTTAACCTTGCGAGTTTACGGTCACTGCGGTTACCGAAGTCACGTTGTACTGTCAATATTTCGTACACAGCTTTTAATACTTTTTCCTCCGTATCTACAAAACCAATCACTGTACCGAGCCTGGCGTATGTCTCAGCGTTACCGTGTGTAGTAGATAAACCACCACCAATGGCAAAATTAAACCCCTTCAATTCGTTGTTTTCAATAATGGCAATAAGGCCGATATCATTGGTAAAAACATCTACATCATTGTTAGGTGGAATGGCAATACCGATTTTAAACTTCCTGGGCATGTAACGATCCTGGTATAAGGGATCTTCTTCCACTTTTTTATCAATCAGCATTTCTTCATCCAGCCATATTTCGTAATAAGCTTTTGTTTTAGGCATCAACAACATACTGATCTTATCTGCATAAGCAAATACTTCTTTATGCAGTGGAGATTCTTTTGGATTAGAACTACAGGCAACGTTCCGGTTAATATCACCACAGGTTGCAATTGAATCCAAATGGGCTTCATTAAATGCCTGGATGGTTGGTTTTATTTTAGCCTTTATCAGTCCATGTAATTGTATAGTTTGCCTGGTTGTAATTTTGATAACACCGGTAGAATTTTCACCTGCCACATTATTGGCTGCAATCCATTTCTCTGCGGTCAAAAATCCACCCGGTAGGCGCAACCGGATCATGTAAGTATACAAACGATCGAGCTTTTTTACAGCCCGCTCCTCTCTCCTATCCCGGTCATCCTGCTGATACATTCCATGAAACTTGATCACGGCCTGGTCATCTTCCCGGATAGCCCCGGTTATTTCATCCTCCAAACTTTCGGTAATGGTTCCCCTCAATGCATGGCTTTCTACTTTTATTTTTTCGATCGCTGATAATTTTATTTTCTCTGACATGTTGTTTGTGTTGATTGTATGTTCAATGGGCATCCCCATCAATAATATTTCGTCTTCTCCGGGTGTTGCCCCGGTATGTGCACGATGGGCTACCCCATCGCCAATATATGCCGCCCTTACAGGGCTGGGTTGCAAAAAATTCAATACGCCCACATAACGTTCCTCCCCCTTCGGGGAAGGTTAGGGATGGGGCTTTTTCGGGAAACGGTAGGGATTGGGCTTTAATACACATCCTTCTCATACCTTCCCTCATGTTCCATTTGCTCCAGGTATTTTATTGCTTCTTCAGGTGTTTTATTTCCCTGCTGTTCAATAATTCTTAACAGTGTTTTTTCTACATCCGCACTCATTGGCTCCTTTTTACCACATACAAAGAAATAGCCACCGCTATTCAGCCATTCAAATAAAGCGGCCGCATGCTTTAACATTTTATGCTGCACATATATTTTTTCCTCCTGGTCTCTTGAAAAGGCAAGATTTACTTTCGTCAGCACACCGGTTTGATACCAGTTTTGTATTTCTGTCTGGTATAAAAAATCGGAGGCAAAATGTTGCTCACCAAAAAACAACCAGTTTCTGCCGGTAGCACCTGTGGCATCTCTTTCGGCAATAAACGAACGAAACGCTGCAATACCGGTACCCGGGCCTACCATAATCATATCTTTATCAGGTGCCGGTAACTTAAACCTTTTATTGGGCTGTACAAAAAACTTTTGTTGTCCCGATTCATTTATCCTGCTTAAATATTCAGAGCATAATCCAAACTTCTTTTCACCATTCACGTTGTAAATATCTTTCACCACCACGATGTGTACTTCTCCCTCATGCGCTGCCGGTGAAGAAGCGACGGTGTACAATCTTGGTGAAATGGCATTCATTTTCAGAATGATTTCTTCAAATTGGCCCTCATCTTTCACCGGGTATATTTTCAACAGGTCCAGCAGGTTCATCCTCGTGGCAGGAATTTCCTGTTGAGTAATGTCCGCATATTGTTTTACCAGCCGTTCGGTTAGGTGGATGATATTAATTTTATGTTTCAACAGGTTATAAATAGTAAATTCTTCATTCTTAAATGTTACTATTTTATCTGCGCCAGCACCGGTTAATGCAATGATTGCATTGACAACATCCGTTGGATTTTCCGGAACAATACCTATGGAATCACCACACTTATATACCAAGCCATCTGCTGCTATTTCTATATGCCAGGTTTCCTTACTGGAACCATGATCATTTAAATTTATTTTAGTTAATACTGTTCCGGTATATGACAGTTTACCCACCTTTTTTGCCGGTCCTGGTATGGCTATTTCCAAAGCGGTTTCTTTTGGAAGGTCTGCATTTTGATTACCCAGCTTTTCCAATACCCCATTAAACCACCCATTGGCGTCATCATCATATTCCACATCACATTTTTGCAATGGTGCAATACGGGTGCCGCCCAGTTTATTAAATTGCTCATCTAACTCCTCTCCTGTTTTACAATATAATGGATACGATGTATCACCCAATGCCAACACGCTATATTTTAGTTTGTCCAGTTTGAACCCATTCTGGTGAATATGATCATAAAACTTTTTTGCAGCAATGGGTGGTTCGCCCTCTCCATGTGTGCTAATGACCGCCAATAAATACTCTTCCTTTGGAAGGTCGGTTAAGCGGTATTGATCCATGCCAACTACCTTTGCATGAATTTGTTTTTGTTTTGCCTTCAAAGCAAAATCAGTAGCCAACCTTTTTGAATTTCCTGTTTCAGTGCCATACACGATAGTGATTTTATTTACAGCCGAAGCAGTGGCCTGGACAGGGGCTGCCTGTTTTGACTGGTGTTGCACCACCCCATTCAAATACCCGTTCATCCAGACCAGTTCCTCCCTTCCGGCGTTGTTGATCAGATCAAGAAATATTTTAAATTTTGATTCTCCTAGCATCTTGCTGTTTTTTTGTATGTTTTGTATTTAAATGGTCCTGGTATTATCTCGTACCCGTTGAGAGTTCATTTACAATAGAGGTGTTGATCAATGTTTCGAACTGGGTATCTTCAACAGGTTTAAAATAATCTCCCCCGGTTGTGGTATTTTGTATCCATTTGAATTGTTCATGTAAGGCAACCACCTTTCCAATTATCACCAGCGTAGGTGAAGCATAAACCTTTCCTTTCAGTTTGATTTCATATTCGTACAAACTGGCAATATGAACCTGCTGAAAAGGCGTTGTTGCCTGTTCAACTACTGCTAATAATTTTTCTTCGCCGATATTGTTCTTAACCAGGTTACTTACTACGCTATCCAATGTTTCAGACGACATATAAAATACCAACGTATCTTCTGTTTGCGCCAGTTCTTTCCAGTATGCTTCTGTAACCACGTCCGATTTGTAAAGTGTTAGCAGTCGCACCGCGGTGGAATGCCCCCGTGCGGTTAACGGTATACCAGTGTAAGCAGCAGCACCCATTGCTGCTGATACACCTGGTATGATTTCATAAGGAATATTATGAGCAGCAATGGCTTCCAGCTCATCTAAGATATTGGAAAATATGGATACATCACCGCCCTTCAAGCGCACTACCAATTTACCCTCCAGTGCAAATTGTACGATGAGTTCATTGATACTTTTTTGTGGCGTGCTGAATCCCCTGCGGCATTGTTTGCCTACATAAATGATGTCGGCAGTTTTACTTACATAAGCGGCCAATATCTCTTTACTCACCAGGCGATCAGTTAATACAACATCCGCCTGTTGCAGGTATCGTGCAGCCTTCACCGTAATCAGTTCCGGGTCGCCGCAACCTGCCCCGGCGAGGATTACTTTGCCTTTATGTAAGTTGTCTGATGTCATTGAAAAATGAGTAATGAGTGATGAATAATGAGTGATGAATGATGAGTTGTGAATGATGAGTAATGAATAATGAATGAGTGATAAGTGATGAGTAATAAGTGATGAGTTATGAGTGGATGAACGATAATTTGATATTTCATTGAACTATCGACGATCAAACTACCACCTTACACCTTTCGTCTTCCACCTTCACTTTATGCCTTAAACCTTCCACCTTCAACCTTCAACCATCAACCTTCCACCTTCTAAAACAACCCTTCAATAGATAAATATCTTTCGCCGGTATCGTAGTTGTAGGTTAGTACAGTTGCTCCTTCCGGAATTTCTGCTAATTTTTTTGCAACTGCTGCTAATGAAGCGCCAGTTGAAATACCAGCTAAAATGCCTTCCTCTTTAGCCAGCCTTTGTGCGTATGTAAATGCTTCATCCTTGCTTACCTGTATTACTCCATCCAGGATACTTCTGTTTAAAATAGAAGGGGCAAACCCTGCACCGATGCCTTGTATTGGATGTGGCCCCGGGGTTCCTCCACTTAATACAGGAGATAATTCCGGTTCTACCGCAAATACTTTCAGGTTAGGAAAATGTTGCTTCAACACTTCAGCCACCCCGGTAATATGACCACCAGTACCAACGCCCGTTATTAAATAATCTAATCCATCAGGGAAATCATTCAGGATTTCCATTGCTGAAGTGGTTCGGTGTATTTCTGTATTGGCGGGGTTATCAAATTGCTGTGGCATCCAGCCATTGGGTGTTTCCTTCACTAATTCACCTGCTTTTTCAATGGCGCCCTTCATGCCTTTTTCACGGGGCGTTAATACAAACTCCGCTCCATACAATGCCATCAACCGCCTGCGCTCAATGCTCATACTCTCGGGCATTACTAAAATAATCTTATACCCTTTTACAGCGGCTACCAATGCAAGGCCAATGCCGGTATTGCCGGAGGTAGGTTCAATAATTACACTGTCTTTATTGAGTAATCCTTTTTGCTCAGCATCCTCAATCATCGACAGGGCGATCCGATCTTTGATGCTTGCGCCGGGATTCGTTTTTTCCAGTTTGATCCACACTTCGTGTTTGCTGTCGTACAATTTGTTGATCCTTACATGGGGAGTATTCCCGATTGTTTCTAAGATGCTGTTTGCTTTCATATATGTTTTTTAATGCGTTAGTTTAATGTTATACCCTGCTGTCATTACCTGCCAAGTAATCTCTAAGAAGCTGTTTAAAAATGATTAATTTGTTTACCATCATTAGTTTTTTATGGCATCAACATTGGCGACGCTCCGTTTAAGTTCAGTTTTTTATGGCATCATCGGCTTTCTGACTCAGTTACTCCAATTAAATTTAAACAGCTTTTAAGAATATTTCCGGGTACAGCGCATTCTGTTTCAATTATACCCTGCTGACCTCACCCCCCAACCCCTCTCCGAGGGAGAGGGAAGCTTGACTCTGCTACTTTATGAGTTCTTAAATTAGGCAAAGTCAGATTCCTATATTAGTGCTTTACTTCCTTTCATTTACTATTTCTACATAATGATAAAAGTTCAAAAATGGTATTCTGTACTAGTATGCGATCCGCTGCGGCGGACAGGCTGCAACGATGATGACATGAAAAACTTATGCCCGTAACCAAATTGCATTTTATTAAAATATCACTTAAAATGATTTCACGTTTATTATAATCAGTTCAAATTTATCCTGCACAACATGATACTATATCACAAAATTCAACACATCTGGTAAAGGATTTTTATCACGGATACTTATTTCACTTTTATGATATACTATTGAATTAGGCAATACGCTATTGGTGAGCCATACATTTCCACCAATCACGCTATCATGACCAATCACCGTATCGCCACCCAATATCGTTGCACCTGAATAGATGATCACATTGTCTTCAATGGTGGGATGCCGCTTTGTTTTAGCTTCTTCCTTGTTAACACTTAATGCACCCAATGTAACGCCCTGGTAAATTTTAACCCGATCACCGATTAAGGAAGTTTCGCCAATTACAATTCCGGTACCATGGTCAATAAAAAACGACTCCCCTATTTCGGCACCGGGGTGAATATCAATACCCGTTTTGCTGTGTGCATATTCTGCAAATACACGAGGTAATATTTTTACGCCCTGCTTCCACAATTGGTGAGAAAAACGGTACACGGCGGTAGCAAAAAATCCAGGATAAGCCACCAGCACTTCTTCCAGCGATTCGGCGGCGGGATCAAACTTTAATACTTCCGTTGCATCTTTCTGCAGTGCATCATAAATATTTGACACTTCATCAAAAAAATGATTGGCAATTTCCTGTGTTCTTTCCCCATCTCCCACTACATCATAAATAAGCGTTGACAGATGACTGTTATAGGATTCAAACTCTTTCACCATCTCAAATTCACAGCGTTTTTTTTGTACCTGCGGTATGAATAAAAATCCAAAGAAACCATCGATAAAACTCCTCGCCAGTTCCTTATCCGGAAATGAAGTGGTTGATTGCTGGTGATGAGCGTGTAGTTTTTTTATAAAATTGGTAATGCTCAAAGTTGATTGTTGATAGGTTGATGGTTGATGGTTGATGGCAGTATAACTTTCAACAATTAACTCTTAACCGGTTATTGTATCATACATGCTCCCACTGTTACATTGCTGGTTTCATCAATTAAAATTGCGCCGCCATTCACCCTCAACTTTTTATAAGAATCGAAGGGTACCGGCGATGCCGTCTTAATTTTTACTTTGATGATATCGTTAAGTTGCGCCTGTTCCGGTGCTGGTTCTTTCAACAAAGAATTTACATCCAGTTTGTATTCAATCTCCTTCACCACTGCTTTTACCACACGACTGTTAATTTGCAATAAATATTTATTGCCCGGCTTCAATGGTTTATTTCCCATCCAGCAAAGCAATACATCCAGTTCATTTTCTACGGATGGAAGACTATCATTTTTTACAATCACATCTCCCCTGCTGATATCGATATCATCTTCCATGTGTAACACTACGCTTTGAGGGGCAAATGCTTCTTCCACTTCTTCCCCACCAATTTCTATCACCCGGATGGTGCTTTGTAACCCGGATGGCTGTACGGTAATGCTATCTCCTTTTTTATAAATACCACTGATTACCTTTCCGGCATAGCCACGGTAATCATGTAATTCTTCGGTTTGGGGACGAATTACATATTGCACCGGGAACCTTGCATCTGTATAATTGATATCATTTGCTACTGCTACATTTTCCAGAATGTGCAATAGTGAATCCCCTTCATACCAGGGAAAATTGGGAGATTTTTCAACAATATTGTCGCCGTTGATAGCACTGATGGGGATGTACTTTATATCCTTTAATCCCAGTGTGGCGGCTACTTCTGCAAAATCAATCACAATATCATTGTACACATCCCGCGAATTATTAACGAGGTCCATTTTATTAATAGCTACTATCACATGCGGCATGTTCAACAATGAAGCAATGATAGAATGCCGCCTGGTTTGTTCGGACACGCCGTTTCGGGCATCCACTAAAATAATGATCAGGTCCGAATTAGAAGCACCGGTTACCATATTGCGGGTGTACTGGGTGTGCCCCGGTGCATCTGCAATAATGAATTTACGATTAGGTGTTGAAAAGTATTTGTACGCCACATCAATGGTAATACCCTGTTCCCTTTCAGCACGTAAACCGTCCGTTAATAAGGCAAGGTCAATCTCCCCGTCTTCCTTATTGCGACTTTGTTTTTCAATTGCCTCCAACTGGTCGATCATGATCGATTTGCTATCATACAACAAACGCCCGATGAGGGTGCTTTTACCATCATCAACGCTACCTGCGGTTATAAATCTTAGAATGTCCATAATTATATCTGTTGCCCTAAACCCTTAAAGAGGCTTTTGGAGTATTGCCCCAACCCCTAAAGAGGCTTTTGGAGTATTAAATATTAAATAGTATTCAAAATAGAAAAGAGCCTGCCTTATTCCCCTTTAGGGGACGGGGGCTAAAAATACCCACCCTTTTTCCTGTCTTCCATTGCAGCTTCACTTACCTTATCATCTATTCTTGTTTCGCCCCGTTCGCTTGTTTTGGTGGCAATAATTTCCTTTATGATATCATCAATATTAGATGCACCGGATTCAACGGCAGCAGTACAGGTCATGTCGCCAACGGTTCTGTACCTCACTTTTTTGATGGATACTTTATCTTCCGGATCAAGTTGGATAAATTCGGAAGTGGCTACCAACTGTCCCTCGTATTCCAATACTTCCCTATCGTGTGCGAAATAGATGGATGGCAATTCAATTTTATTTCTGCGGATATAATTCCAGATATCCAATTCGGTCCAGTTGCTGATCGGAAAAACCCGCACGTTCTCTCCTTTATGTATCCTGCCATTGTAGGTGTTCCATAATTCGGGCCGCTGCAATTTGGGATCCCATTGGCCAAACTCATCTCTTACAGAAAATATCCTTTCTTTGGCCCTTGCCTTTTCTTCATCTCTTCTTGCACCACCGATGCAGGCATCAAACTTAAATTCTTCAATGGTATCCAATAAAGTAAAAGTCTGCAATGCGTTCCTGCTGGCAAACTTTCCTTTTTGTTCTGTCAGATTTTTTTCTTTGATGGTATCCGCCACTTTTCTTACTACCAGTTTTTCCCCAATATCATTGGCCAGTTTGTCTCTGAAATCCAATGCTTCCTGGAAATTATGCCCGGTATCAATATGAACCAAGGGAAAAGGAAATTTACCGGGGCGAAACGCTTTTAATGCCAGGTGTACCAATACGATAGAATCCTTACCTCCTGAAAATAATAAGGCAGGCCGTTCAAATTGTCCTGCTACTTCCCGGAAAATGTGAATAGATTCCGATTCCAACTGATCCAGGTAATCCAATCGGCGGTACGAGCCGCTTCTTTCGCCGGATGGGGAATTTTGATAATCTTGTGTATGTGTAAGTTCGGTGATCATCTGATTTTTTTTAAGAAAGTTATTAATTTGGTCAGCCGCTTTGAATTTTCCAGCATCTTGAAACCTACCTGTCCGCCTTCCGATAGCTTTCGAAAATAGTTTGAATTTACTGTTTGGCAGCTTCGTGTACATGCAGCCCACATTCCTTTTTATCGGCATCTTCCCACCACCAGCGGCCGGCCCTGAAGTCTTCTCCCGGCTGAATGGCTCTTGTACAGGGGGCACATCCAATGCTTACAAAACCACGGTCATGCAAAGGATTATAGGGTACCCGGTTTTTCCGGATATAATTCTTTACATCTTCCGTAGTCCAATGCAATATTGGGTGGTATTTAATGATTTGATTGGCTTCATCCCATTCCAGGATAGGAAGGTTTTTCCGGTCAGGTGAATGCTCTGCACGCAGCCCGGTGATCCAGATGGCATTTCCTGACAGCGCTCTTTTAAGGGGTTCTACCTTACGTATAAAGCAACAGGACTTGCGGTTTTCAACCGTTTCATAAAAAGAATTCGGGCCCTTTGCTTCTACAAAATCCTGAAGTTTATCCTGGTTTGGATAGTAGGCTTTTATATGAGTTTGATACGTAGCATTGGTACTGCTCCATACAGAATAGGTTTCCGCAAACATCCGGCCCGTATCGAGGGTGAATATTTTTATGGGCAGTTGATTACTCAATATTTCATGTGTAATGGCCTGGTCTTCGTAGCTGAAGCTGGAAGAAAAAGTTACCTGCCCCGGAAATTTGCCTGTTAACAGTTGTAAAAATGCTGCAATAGATAGTCCATCTGATTGATGGAGTAATTGATCAATAGTAAGTTGTGTATGATTCATTGTAAAAGAAAATAAAAGTTGGGTAAAAAAGTTTGCAAAAAATTTATCCAAAAATTAGATCCCTAACAACAGTAAACGAATGGGTTACTATGGCTGAATATACACTTAGTGGAAAAGATTGATACCATAAATTTGTACAAGTCTATAGATTTAGTGGACAAATATAGGAATGAATGTTGAAATGGAAAATTTTTTTATCAGTCTTCTACCATTACAATAAGGGGGCCGGTTGATTTAACTTTTAATAACGATGTTATTGGGATAAGGTTGCATTTTTATCAGCGACAGAAAATTAAATTGCCTGAAATGAATACTTATAATTTTAATGAAAACAAATACTCCTGAAATAACTCCCTGGAACATGGTCCCGATTTTTATCGGGAGGGGATGAGGTATTTTACTTTTTTTTCCTGATTAATTTATAAATTTTAATTGCACTCATTAGTAAGCCCGTAAATAGCAATAGCCCGATTATTCCCCAAACCCAGCTCATATTTTCTTTAACGGTTACCAGCATAACGATGGCTATCAGCAGGATAGTAGCAACCTCGTTCCAGATCCGCAATTGATTGGACGTAAAACGAAAGATGCCGCTCATTTCATCTGAATATATTTTATGTAAAGTGAAATGGTATGCGTACAGGAGCGCTACGAATGCCAGTTTTATCCAAAGCCATTGCTGTATTGGATGTACAAAAGGTGATATCCAGGCTATCCATACACCAAAAATTAATGTCAGCACTGCAGAAGGCCAGGTAATCCCAAACCACAATCGTTTGATCATAATGGAGAACTGGTCCGTTAATATCCGTTTAGCTGGCTCTTCTTTTTCCTGTGCTTCTGTGTTGTAAATAAAAAGGCGAACAATATAAAACATCCCGGCAAACCAGGTAACGATAAAGATGATGTGAAGGGCTTTGATGTAGAAATACATGTTGGATGGCTGATTTATTGATGTCTGATGTCTGATTTCCTTCGACTCTTTAATAGTTTAATTATTTTTTATGATTTATTACGCCTCTAAAATTAATTCATAATCTTAAAAGCTTTATGTAGAAAATCAGCATTTAATACTTCAACTAAATGAAATGCTTCCGTAAAATCAGACATCAAAAAATCAGACATCCGGGATCAATGAACCATATCCATACTACCACCCACAAACTCCCCCACCCACTTGCTCAACGTATCCACCCACAACGGATTGTTGTTCAGGCAGGGAATCATGGTGTACGTTTCACCACCGGCGCCTATAAAAGACTCCTTTCCCCGTTCATCAATTTCTTCCAGCGTTTCCAGGCAATCGCTTACAAAGGCCGGGCATAGAATCAATAATTTTTTAATCCCTTCTTTGGGCATTTCTTCCAAACGAAAATCAGTAAAAGGTTCCAGCCAGCCTTTTCCCAATCTTGATTGAAAGGAGATGCTGTATTTATCTTTCGGGATATTTAATTCCTCCATCACTAACCGGGTGGTGGTAAATACCTGGTGGCGGTAGCACTGTGCATGAGCCGGTGAAGCAATTTCACAACAATTGTCCACCTTCAGGCAATGGCAACCTGTGACATCACTCTTACGGATATGCCTGCCCGGCACACCATGGTAACTAAACAAAATATGATCATGAGGTTGATTGAGGTAAGGCTTTATATTTTCTGCCAGCGCATGAATATAATTGGGCTCATTGTAAAAAGGCTTCAGGAAAGTGAGTTTGAAAGGATATTTATTTTTTGCATGAACTTCTTTGGCATATTCAACAGCCGTTTCAAAAGACGACATGGCATAATGTGGGTAGAGGGGTATTGCCAGTACTTCATCCAGTCCGGGATTATTTTTTACTAAATTATCAAATGCAGATGCCATCGTTGGATTTCCATACCGCATGGCAATTTCAACAGGTACACTTACCTGCTGTTGTAAAGCTTTTTGCAATTGTTTGGTTAGAACAACCAGCGGTGAACCTTCTTTTGTCCAGATTGTTTTATAAGCTTCCGCCGACTTTGGCGCCCGAAAGGGAACAATAATTCCGTTTATTAAAATATACCTGGCAAGGAACGGAACATCAATTACCCGTTCATCCATTAAAAATTGTTTAAGGTACTTTCTTACATCCTTTACTTCCGTTGAATCCGGTGATCCAAGGTTCATTAACACCACGCCAGTTTTTTTAGCCATATTAAATTAAATGATTTGCAAATGTAACCACTGGCATTGCTAAATGTTTCAACATTGGTATAAAATATTGACTTTGTTCATCCATAAAACAACTTTTATTTCTTATATGATTTACAACACATCATATTATGACACAACTCATACATCAAAATGACAAACTGATGACATTGAAATTAGTTTTGATTCGTGGACACAATTACTTTTGTGAAGTCAATTTATTCAACCACTATTAGCAGATGCCTGGATTCAAACAAACAGATTTATCAACTTTCTTTATAGCGGGAATCAACTATAAAAAAACCGACGCTACCCTTCGGGGGCAATTTGCCATCAATAGTGACCAATACTCTACGCTGCTTTCACTGGCACCACAGTATGGTGTAAAAGAATTCTTTGTTCTCTCTACCTGCAATCGGACGGAAATATATGGCTTTGCAGAAAATAGTTCCTGCTTACCAGATTTGCTTTGCACACAAACGCTGGGTTCAATTGATACATTTAAGGAAATGGCCTATGTAAAAAAAGGCGCAAAAGCGATTGAACATTTGTTTAGTGTGGCAGCCGGACTGGATTCACAGATATTGGGAGATTATGAAATTGTTGGACAAATTAAACAGGCGGTTAAGATTTCAAAAGAGCAGCATTTTATTGGTGCTTATATGGAAAGACTGATCAACGCGGTGTTGCAATCTTCAAAAATGATCAGGACTACCACTTTATTAAGCGGGGGAACTGTTTCAGTTTCTTTTGCTGCCGTTCAATACATTAAAGAAAAAATTGCGGACATACCCAACAAAAAAATACTATTACTTGGCACCGGAAAAATAGGCCGTAATACCTGTAAGAACCTGGTTGACTACCTGGAAACAAAAAATATCACGCTTATCAATAGAACCAGGGATAAGGCCGCAAAACTGGCAACCGAGCTTGGCTTAAATTATGCCTCCATTGATGAACTGTCTGAATACATCGATCAGTCGGATATTATTTTAGTAGCCACCAATTCCACCGAACCGGTTATCCTTGAATCGCATGTTGCGGGTAAAACAGATAAACTGATTATCGATTTATCCATCCCCTATAATGTTGAAAAATCCGCACAGGATTTACCGAATGTTACCCTGGTAAATGTAGATGATCTGTCTAAAATAAAAGACGAAACCCTGCATAGAAGAATGGCGGAAATACCCAAGGCAAAGACAATCATCGCAGACCATATCGCTGAATTTTTAGACTGGCATGAAATGCGAAAAAACGTACCTGTTTTAACAGCAGTAAAGCATAAATTGCAGGCCATGCACCAGTGCAACCTTTTTATCAATTATTCCGCTACATTAACCCCTTTAGTAGCCCATACGAATCCTGAAATTAAAATTCAGAAAGTGATCAACGGCATGGCCATCAAAATGCGCAATCAAAACCAACGCGGTTGTAATTTTATAGAAGCCATTAATGAATACATTACCACCGGCACAAATTAATTTACATGGGTAAAGTGATACGCATCGGAACCAGGGAAAGCCAACTGGCTGTATGGCAGGCTACGCTGGTACAGGATCTTCTTGCAAAAAACAATTTCGAATCTAAACTGATTTTCATTAAAAGTGAAGGTGATATTGACCTGCAAACACCCTTGTATGAAATGGGTGTTCAAGGTATATTTACCAAAAGCCTCGACATTGCTCTCCTTACCAACAAAATAGATATCGCCGTTCATTCCATGAAGGATGTGCCCACCCAATTAGCAAGGGGAATTATACAAGCGGCAGTTTTAGAAAGGGCATCTTACAAAGATATTTTTGTTTTTAAAGACCACGCAATAATTGACAACTGGCATCTCTCTGATTCTTCGAATAACTACCCTTTAGGGGACGGGGGCGGCCTTATCGCAACCAGTAGCATCCGCCGCAAGGCACAATGGCTTAACCGATACCCCAATCATACCATTGAAAATCTCCGTGGAAATGTGAACACCCGGTTGCGTAAAGTACAGGAGAACAACTGGAACGGTGCCATCTTTGCTGCGGCAGGATTGGAAAGAATAAACCTGCGTCCGGAAAATGCTGTTGATTTAGATTGGATGTTACCGGCACCGGCACAGGGAGCCATCATGGTAGTGTGCAGGGAAGATGATTATTTTAGCCTGGACGCCTGCAGGCATTTCAATCATAGCCATACAGCGCTTTGCACTAAGATAGAAAGAGATTTTTTAAAAGCATTATTGGGAGGCTGCTCCACTCCTATCAGCGCACTGGCGCTGATAAAAGATGATATGATCTGTTTCAGGGGAAATATATTGTCGGTAGACGGGAAGGAAAAAGTGGAGATAGAAAAAATAATTGACCTGGAGAAATTTCACAACCTTGGGGATATTGCAGCAATAGAAATTTTAGATAAAGGGGCGGATAAAATTGCAGACACCATCAGAAATGCAAAATAGGACCCAGATATTATGCACCAGGCCATTGAATGAAACGCTGATTGATGGAGCGAAGGCCGCTGGCATCGACATAGATGAACTATCATTTATTGAAACAGAAGCAATACAGAATATAGAAATTCAACAGGAAATTGAGCAGGCATTGATACAATCTGCTACCGTAGTTTTTACCAGCATGAATGCGGTGGAAGCGGTTGCATTTTACCAGGAAGCAATTCAGCCCGACTGGGAAATTTATTGCATTGGCACCACTACTAAAAAACTGGCAGCTCAATATTTTGGAGAAGAAAAAATTGTAGGTACAGCCAATGATGCAGCATCACTGGCCGAATTAATTGCAGAAGACCGCTTTACGGATGAAGTAATTTTCTTTTGTGGTGACCAGCGCCGGGACGAATTGCCGGGCATTTTGCGCAGCAATGATATTGATGTCAATGAGATCATTGTATACCAGACTATCTCCGTGCCACATACCATTACAAAAGATTACCAGGGAATACTTTTCTTTAGTCCGAGCGCTGTGGTGAGCTTTTTTCAAAAAAACAAATTACCCGCCACAACAATTTTATTCGCCATTGGTAATACCACAGCAACGGCGATAAAAAAATATTCAACCAATAAAATCATAGTCAGTGACGAAGCGGGAAAGGAAAACCTTGTGATGAGGATGATGGAATACTTTACGTAGCCCCCGCTATCTCCCCCGAATGGGGAGGAAACGAAGTAGATAGCTACTTAAAATCTTGAATCGAATAAAATATTACAGGCATTTTAAAATGTGTGATTAAAACAAAACAATGAATCAAATTAAAAACGACCTGTTACTTAGAACTTTACGAAAAGAAACAGTTGAACGTCCGCCAGTGTGGATGATGCGCCAGGCCGGAAGATACCTGCCGGATTATTTAAAGTTGAAAGCGAAGTATGATTTTTTTACCCGTGTGCAAACACCCGGGCTGGCCTGTGCCATCACCTTGCAACCAGTAGACCAGGTAGGCGTAGACGCAGCCATCATCTTTTCGGATATATTGGTGATACCGCAGGCAATGGGATTGGAAGTGTTGATGGAAGAAGGCAAGGGCCCATCCTTACCAAAAGTAATAGAAACTCAAAAAGACATTGACGCATTAATTACCGAAGGCGCAGACGAAAGCCTGAAGTATGTGTATGATGCCTTATCGCTAACAAAACAAGAATTAAACAACAGGGTTCCGCTGATAGGTTTTGCAGGGGCACCATGGACCATTCTCTGCTATATGGTAGAAGGTAAGGGCAGCAAGACATGGGAAAAAGCCAAGCAGTTTGCCTATACCCAACCGTTGCTGGCTCACCAGTTGCTCCAGAAAATTACCAACATCACCATCAGCTATTTAAAATTACAGGCCAAAGCCGGTGCAGATACGGTACAGGTGTTTGATAGCTGGGCCGGTTCATTGAGTCCCGCTGATTTCAAGACTTTCGCACAACCTTATTTGATCCAAATTGCGGATGCGTTGAAAGATGATGTACCGGTAATCCTGTTTCCAAAAGGAAGCTGGTATGCATTGAAGGAATTGAGTGAAAGCAGTGCATGCGGTATTGGGATTGACTGGTGCATCACGCCTGAATTTGCCAGGGAATTGACCGGTAATAAAATTGTGTTACAAGGCAATTTTGATCCTGCGAAATTATTGGCTCCTATCCCCGAGATAAAAAAAGCGGTAAAAGAGATGATTGATGCATTTGGTTCGCAATTGTATATTGCCAACCTCGGGCACGGCATTACACCCAATATCCCGGTTGATCATGCCAGGGCTTTTGTGGATGCGGTGAAGGAGTACAGCCCCTCCGGCCGCCTCTAAATCTCCCCCGAAAGGGGAGACTTAAAATGCACAGTCTGATAATTTGAATAGTATATTGGTATTGAAGGATTCTTTTTTTAGCCCTGTAAGGGCGTAAGATCACAACATAGGGCTACACCCTGTGTAAATAATAAATGCTGCGTAAACAAAGTAATCAAACCTCCAAAAGGGCGTAATAGTATTTTTGTAACAGGGTTTAGCTCCTTGATTAAACTTCAATGGCGACAGTCTATCTGGTATTTTAATCGGGACGTCTTCAACAGGTTGCTGCTGCTGAACTATTACCAGGTTAAGAAAAGCATTCTATTGAATAAAAATCATCAACGATACGAGTACAAGAGTGCGATCCGCCGCGGCGGACATGCTGCCAATAAAGATTCACAAAGATTCTCAGCCGGGCCAATCATTTTTAACTACTAAATTCGTCTTTAAATAATTTAAAAAATGAGCATTAAAGACCATTGGATTACTTTCATACATCATTTGCAGGATGACATTTGTGCCGCATTGGAAACGGCTGATGGCAGTGCAAAATTTATAGAAGATGCATGGAAAAGACCGGAAGGTGGTGGTGGCAAAACAAGGGTGATCAGCAATGGAAATGTAATTGAAAAAGGTGGCGTAAACACCTCCATCGTTTTTGGAAAAGTGACTGACCTGATGCGCACGCAATTGAAAATTGATGGTGATAGCTGGTTTGCCTGTGGATTAAGTTTGGTGATTCATCCCCTGAATCCGTTTGTACCAACCGTGCATTGTAATTACCGGATGTTTGAATTGTACAATGCAGCAGGTGAAGTGATGGACCGTTGGTTTGGTGGCGGTACAGATCTAACACCATATTATTTATTCGAATTTGATGCCAGGCATTTTCACCAGGCTTATAAAAATGCCTGCGCCCAATTTGATACCTCCTTTTACCCGGAGTTTAAAAAAAACTGCGATGACTATTTTGTAAACACCCACCGCAATAATGAACGCCGGGGTATCGGTGGAATTTTTTATGATTACAAAAGACCAACTGAAGATAAGAATATTGAGTTTTGGTTTGCCTTTGCGAAAACCTGCGGCTATGCATTTATGGAAGCATATATTCCCCTGGTAGAACGCAGAAAAAATTTACCTTACACAGTCGCAAACAAACACTGGCAGGAAATCAGGCGTGGCCGCTATACCGAATTTAACCTGGTGCATGACCGGGGAACGATATTCGGATTAAAAACTAATGGCCGCACAGAAAGTATTTTGATGAGCCTGCCGCCAACGGTGCGTTTTGAATATAATTACCAGCCTGTTCCCGGCAGCGAGGAAGATCGATTATTACAGGCATGCCTACTTCCTCGGGAATGGATATTTATGTCCGATGTCTGATTTTTTGATGTCTGATTTTTTGATGTCTGATTTTGTTCGATTTGTTGTCACTTTGTATAAAAAGCAGTGCTTTGTCACAAAATAGATTTAAAATTAATAATCAGGATTTGTATTTTATTCTGATCAAATTTTAAATTATGGACAGAAAAATCTTGCAGGCAAGAACAAAACAATTTCACATAGATGTCATTAAACTTTGTGAAAATTTACCGAGGAATGCAGCGGGTTTTGAAATCGCAAAACAGATAATAAGGTCTGCTGGCTCGGTAGGAGCGAATTACAGAGCAACTGTTAGATCAAAATCAACTAAAGATTTTATTTATAAAATTGAAATTGTATTGGAAGAAGCAGACGAATCTCATTATTGGTTAGAAATAATAAGAGATGCTAACCTGATTAACGGAGAAAACATAGAAAAATTAATAAATGAAGCGAATGAATTAACCGCAATTTTTGCAGCAACTGATAAAACTGCAAAAGCAAACAATAAATCAAATACATGATTTCTGATGTCTAATGTCTGATTTTTGGATGTCTGATTTTCTGATACAAAAAAAGCAAAAGGAAACTATCAGAAGGAAATCAGACATCTAAAAATCAGACATCAGACATAAAAAAATATATTTTACTGATACAAAAAAAGCAAAAGGAAACTATCAGAAGGAAATTAGACATCCAAAAATCAGACATCAGACATAAACCTATATTTTACTGATAAAAAAAAAGCAAAAGGAAACTATCAGAAGGAAATCAGACATCTAAAAATCAGACATCAGACATAAACCTATTTTTTACTGGTAGAGAAAAAAGCAAAAGATATGATTCAGAAGGAAATCAGACATCTAAAAATCAGACATCAGACATAATTATGCAACTACAACGTAGAAACAGAATATTAAGAGCAACACCGGCCATCAGAAGTATGGTAGCCGAAACCATATTAAAACCAAGTGATTTTATCGCTCCCCTATTTATTGACGAAGGAGAAAACATACAATTTGAAATCCCTTCCATGCCGGGTTACTACAGGCGGTCTTTGGATGGCACTGTGAAAGAAGTAATAGAATTATGGAGCATGGGAATTAAAAGTGTGCTGCTTTTTGTAAAAGCACCGGACGAATTAAAAGACAATACCGGCAAAGAAGCATGGAACCCCGACGGCTTGATGCAACGCAGCATCAAAGCAATAAAGAACGCCGTTCCCGAAATGGTGGTGATGACGGATGTTGCACTGGATCCCTATTCTTCTTATGGCCATGACGGTATTGTGAAAGACGGTGAAATCGTGAATGATCCCACAGTAGAAGCATTGGTAAAAATGAGCCTGAGCCATGCATCTGCCGGCGCAGATTTTGTTGCACCAAGCGATATGATGGATGGCAGGATCGGTGCTATCCGGGAGGCCTTTGAAGATAATAATTTTACCCGTACCGGTATCATGGCGTACAGTGCAAAATATGCTTCATGTTTTTATGGCCCTTTCCGGGATGCGTTGGACAGCGCCCCTGGTTTTGGTGATAAAAAAACCTACCAGATGGATTATGCCAACCGGATAGAAGCAGTAAAAGAAGCACTAATGGATGTGGAAGAAGGGGCTGATATCGTTATGGTGAAACCCGGCCTTCCTTATTTGGATATTGTGAGAGAAGTAAAAAATGCGGTGGATGTACCGGTAAGTGTGTACAATATCAGTGGTGAATATGCGATGATAAAAGCTGCCGCAAAAATGGGCTGGATTGATGAGGATAAAGCAATACTCGAAACACTTACAAGTTTTAAAAGAGCAGGTGCGGATTTGATAGCGACGTATTTTGCGAAGGATGCGGTAAGACTCTTGTCTTGAACCTAAGTTTCACGCAAAGACGCAAAGGAGCAAAGCCGTAAAGAAGATAAACTATCAACATTTTCTTGATTATTCAATAAAATTTTAATAGCAATTTATTGTAGCAAGCACTATCGATGCGGTGAGACTCTTGTCTTGAACCTAAGTTTCACGCAAAGACGCAAAGGAGCAAAGCTGCAAAGAAAATTAACTATCAACATTTTCCTGATTATTCAATAAAATTTTAATAGCAATTTATTGTAGCAAGCACTTTCAAGGTTGCAACTTTGCGTCTTTGCATCTTACAATTCTTTGCGTGAAAAAAAACACACAACAAATGATCGAAAAAAGCAAACAACTATTCGAGCGGGCCCAGCAATCAATTCCGGGCGGTGTAAACTCCCCTGTCCGTGCATTTAAAAGCGTAGGTGGAACTCCCCTGTTTATAAAACGTGCCAAAGGCGCTTATTTATATGATGCCGATGACAATCAATACATTGATTACATCGCTTCATGGGGACCGATGATTTTAGGTCATGCCTACGAACCAGTTGTAAAGGCGATACAGGAAAGGGCGGCTTTTTCTACTTCTTATGGCGCACCTACCGAACTGGAGGTTGAAACGGCAGAGCTGATCAAAAGCATGGTTCCCAATGTGGATTTGATAAGGATGGTAAGCAGCGGAACAGAAGCTTGCATGAGCGCATTGCGTTTGGCAAGAGGCTATACGGGCAGAAATAAATTTATCAAATTTGTAGGTTGTTATCATGGGCATGCCGATGCATTTCTGGTAAAGGCCGGCAGTGGAATGGCCACTTTTAATATTCAAACAGTGCCCGGGGTAACCAGCGGTGTTAGCAATGATACCCTCACCTGTGCTTACAACGACCTGGATGCAGTGAAACAACTGGCCCGGCAATACAAAGGCGAAATTGCCGCCATTATTACTGAACCGATCGTTGGCAATATGGGTTGCATTTTACCGGCACCCGGATTCCTGGAAGGGCTTCGAACAATTTGCGACGAAGAAGGAATCGTTTTTATTTTTGATGAAGTGATGACCGGCTTTCGATTAGGTGCAGGTGGGGCGCAGGAAAAGTTACGCATCAATGCCGACCTGGTTACTTATGGCAAAGTAATCGGCGGTGGTATGCCGGTAGGTGCTTTTGGTGGCAAAAAAGAAATAATGCAGCATATTGCACCGCTGGGTAGTGTGTACCAGGCAGGCACATTGAGTGGCAACCCGATTGCGATGATTGCTGGTTATACATTGTTGAATGAACTAAAAAACAATCCCACTATCTACGAAGAACTTGAAACCAAGACGAAATACCTCGGCGAGGGCATCGAACAGGTTTTACAAAAGCATAGCGTCAAATACCGTATCAACCGCTTCGGCAGTATGATCAGCGTACATTTTGCGGACCATGATATTGTTGATTTTGATTCTGCCTCCAAAGCCAATATTGCACTTTTCAATAAATTATTTCATCACCTGCTGGATAGAGGAATCTACCTGCCTCCCTCCGCCTATGAAAGCTGGTTCTTAAACAATGCGCTTTCTTATGCTGACCTGGATAAAACGATTGCCGCATTTGACAGTTTTGATCAATATTAATTTATTGTACCAAAGGTTGGCAACCTTGTGCCAAAAGCTTGTCAACACAATACTTCTTTCAAAAGAATCAACCATTTATAAAATCTATTTTTTATATTTATAGGTAATTTTTTAACGCCCCAATGACAAGAGAAGAAAAATTTATGCAGGAAGCCATTCTGTTATCGCAAAGCGGTATGGCTAAAAACGAAGGTGGCCCTTTTGGATGTATTATAGTAAAAAACGATCAAATAGTTGGCAGAGGCAATAATAAGGTAAGCTCCACACACGACCCTACAGCGCATGCAGAAATTACCGCCATCAGGGACGCCTGCAAAAACCTGGGTACATTCCAATTAGACGATTGTGAAATTTATACGAGTTGTGAGCCATGCCCTATGTGCCTTGGTGCTATTTACTGGGCCAGGCCTAAAATTGTTTATTATGCCAACAACCGGCAGGATGCCGCCGATATAGGCTTTGATGATTCCATGATTTATGACGAGATGAACGTGCCGATTGAAGATCGGAAAATTCCGATTGTACCGATTAGCCGGGAGCATGCTTTAAAGGTTTTTGAAGAGTGGCGGGATAAGCCAGATAAAACTGTTTATTAATTTGGGATTTTGGATGTCGGAATTCGGATTGTTTTATGCCCCTCCGGATTACACTCATTCAAACAGGAGTGATTTATGTTGCTAAAGTTTGTGTTCACTGAAAAAATACATGTATAACATTATCAAAAATCCAATACTGTCTATTTTAAATCCCGCCTTTTTTAAGCACCATTTCGGAAATAAAAAATATTTTACTTTATAGAAATATTCATTATGTCCCAGCCTGTTTCAATTAAAACAAAGGATAACCAGTCCGTTATTTTGCGCAAGCTGAATGCAAATGACATCGACCGGCTGGTTGAGTACCTGCATCATTTAAGTGATGAAACAAAACACCGGTTTGCCCCGCATCATTATGATAAAAAATCCATTGTTGAATTTTATAGCTGGCCCAATGAAAATACAGGCTTTGTAACGGAGATCGCTGAACATGCTAAAATCATCGCCTACTCTATCATAAAATGCGGATACCTGCAGCATGATAAACATCGCCTTGAGTCGTATGGGTTGAAACCCGATGAAATGAAATGTGCCAGCTTTGCACCCTCCGTAGCGGATGATTGGCAAAGTATTGGTGTCGGAAAAAAAATGCTGGAATATATTTTGAAAGAATTAAAAATGGCAGGTTTACAGCATGTTATTTTATGGGGTGGTGTGCAAAGCAAAAATGAGCAGGCAGTAAACTTTTACCGGAAGGCGGGTTTTAAAACACTTGGAGAGTTTGAATATTTTGGATCGAATTATGATATGATGCTGACAATGAAAGATGAGGAATGAATGATGAGTAATGAATAATGAGTGATGAATGATGAGTGATGAGTAATGAATGATGAATGACTGATGAGTAAAATAATAAATTTATACCCTAAAAAAATACTACTGTATACTCCTTAGAGGCAACCACTTTGTAGCAAATAACAGAGTCGATAATGGACTCCTACAGAGTAGACCTTATAAAGTTGATGAATCTGGAATAATAAATGCCTAAACTATTTTTAAGCATACGTTACGTCAAAAGATTACAGTAAGCACCTAAAAGAAATAAAATATTTAGTCATCAAAATCCGATAGTTATCGGATCAGCAATCAGACATTTTCTTTATTTTTCACTTGTATTATTTCTGCTGCAATACTCACTGCAATCTCCTCCGGTGTTTGACTTTTTATCGCTAACCCAATGGGTGCATGAATACGATCCAATAGCTCCGCTGGAACTCCCTCTGCCTTTAAGCCGGTAAATAATTTCTCCATTTTGGCTTTGCTGCCCAATATCCCCAGGTATTTAAGATCCTTTCCCAGAAAGGCTTTCAATGCCAGTTCATCGGTGCGGTAGCCAACTGTCATGATCACCACATAAATATTTTTACCCTGGGGAACCAAGTCAGCTAAGCCCCCAAAATCATCCACGACATTTTTTTGATGTACGAAATGATTTTGTTCAATGGTATGCAACCCTGCCCTGTCATCGAATAAATGAATATAGAAATCCATGCCCCTCATGAGCTTTGAAAACGCGAGGGCACAATGCCCGCCGCCAACGATGTACAAAACATTCTTATACCCCGTTTTCTCAATATATTTAAAATCTGTTTCGCTCCTTATCTTAAAATTATAATCAGCACCAGGAATAGTTTCAGAAAAAGAAACACCTGTTGGCGATAACTGCAGGGTGCCATTTTTATCCTGTTGCAAAGATTGAATCAATGAGTTGATTGCATCCTCATCATTGGCTTGTACCGTATATAAAAAAATAGTTTGCTCACCGCTGCATATCATACCGCTCTGGTTTTTGGCAGCCTGCTTATCATGCAGTTGATGATGAACAGAAATTTCCCCGGCTGATTGTTTCAATTTTGATTTGGCCAGTTCTATAAACTTGTGCTCCATGATGCCTCCCCCCAACGACCCATTCATTTCGTCACTGGCATTTACTGCCATCATAAATCCCTGCCGGCCCGGACTGCTTCCTTTACTCTCCAGCACATAAAGTAACAACACTTCAATATTTTGCTGAAAGCTTTTCTGAATTAATTGCCAGGTGGGAAGTTGTTTATGCATAACGCCGATGTCTGATGTCTGATTTTTTGATGTCTGATTTATTTCTGATTGCTACTTCCTGCCTTTTTTTGTTTCAGTGAAACAAATTCGGGTGTCCGATATCAGATTTTTTGATGTCTGATATTTTGATGTCTGATTTTGTTGTGATTGCTACTTCCTGCCTTTTTCTGTTTCAGTGAAACAAATTTTGCAAAGCGTTATGATTGACAGCGATTTTTTCAAGGTTCAATTGTTTGTTATTTCTAAAAAAAAATGGAATGAATGTTCACCAATGGTATTTTGTAAAAGAGGGCGACGCAACGATGATGCCATGAAATTATGCTGCCCGGACAAAAAATGAAGGTCATCATTCATACGTGACAGACTCATTAAATAACTTTTGCGGCTGGTGAAGTATATTCCATTTCAGTTTCACGGATTTCTTCAGATTTTGCCACTCTTTTTATTGCATCCACTTTTTCCGGGTACAAATTCAGCAACAACTTTTCAGGTGTCATCGGCGCATCAAAGGCTGGTTTTGAAAGCAGGTTAAAACTCCTGATGGCATTTCGCAGTGCGAAGAAAGCCCCAATTCCATACATCAGCGGTGGCTCTCCTACTGCCTTTGAGCGGAAGATGGCCAGGTTATCTTTTTGAGTGTCCAAAAATTCAATCACAATTTCTTTTGGAACCGAATAAATATCGGGCACTTTGTAAGTAGACAAAGCATTGGAACGCAGCCTGCCTTCCTGGTCATACACTACTTCTTCTAATGTCATCCATCCAATACCCTGTACCAGGCCGCCTTCAATCTGGCCAATGTCAATTACCCTGTTCATGCTGCTACCGAAATCATGTACCAATTTTACCGAATCCACCTCATAGATGCCCCGCAGGCAATCTACTGTTACAGTTGTAATGGCAGTTCCGTACACATGATAAGCGAAAGGATGCCCCTTACCTGCGACCTTGTCAAAATGGATACCCGGCGTTGTATAATGCCCATGTTCCGATAAGCTGATCCTTTTTGCAAAAGTGGTCAACACCAGTTGCTCCCAATTCATACCGGATTTAATCCCGTTAGTGAAAACCAATTCATCCTTCAATTCAATGACTGATTCCTCTACTTTCAATTCATCTGCCGCAACTTTTTTTAGACGGCTTAAAATTTCGGAGCAGGCCACTAAAGTTGCCTTGCCATTCAGGTCGGCCGTGGCGCTTGCGGCAGATGGCGATGTATTGGCAATACGGTAGGTATTGGTACTGTTTACCTTTACCCTTGAAGGATCAATAGAAAAAACCTGTGCCACCACCTGCAATATTTTCGTGTTTACCCCCTGCCCCATTTCTATTGCACCGGTACTTACTACCACACTACCATCGGTATACACATGCACCAATGCCCTTGCCTGGTTCATCAAAGTATTGGTAAATGAAATGCCAAAACAGATGGGCATAACTGAAATTCCCTTTTTATATTGATCGTTTTTTAAATTAAAATCAGCTACCTCCTTTTTTGCAGCTTCCAAATTACATAGGGAAATGGCTTTGTTCCAGCATTCACCGGCTTCGCTTACCACTTTCTGTCCATACAAAAACTCATCACCGGTTTGTAATAAATTTCTTTGTTGAATGATGTCCGCATCAATCCCCAGCTCATCTGCTGCTTTGGCGATAGCCGATTCAATTACAAACATTCCCTGTGGCCCGCCAAAGCCCCTGAAAGCCGTGTTGGGAGGTAGGTTGGTACGGCAACTGTATGCTGTAGCAATTACATTGGGAATAAAATAAGTATTGGTACAATGAAATAAAGTCCGTTCCAAAACAGCGGGTGAAAGATCTGCTGATGCACCTGCATTTTGATAAAAGGTTACTTCATAAGCAATGATCTTTAAATCCTTATTCAACCCAATTTTGAAGTCGGAAGAATAAGGATGTCGTTTACCCGTCATGCGAATATCTTCCATCCTGCTTAACGAATACTTTACCGGCCTTTTCAAAATATGAGTTGCCAATGCGCACAAAGCCGCCCAGGTATTTGCCTGGTCCTCCTTACCACCAAAGCCACCGCCCAATCTTGTTACATCTACTTCCAGCAGGTGCATGGCCAGCCCGGTTACCTTGCTCACCGCCCGCTGTACCGCAGTTGGGCTCTGCGTGGAGGAATAAATTTTTACAACGCCCTGCTCACCGGGAATGGCATACGCACCCTGTGTTTCAATATACAGGTGTTCCTGCCCGTTGGTATCTGCACGGCCTACAAAAATATGATCGCATTGATCACAGGTGGTATCACATTCGCCTATTTTAAAGGTGCGTGGCGGTACAATCAATTCGCCCTTTTCGGCAGCTTCCCGTGGATCGGTAATGATGGGCAAGGGTTCTATTTCAATCTTAATTTTTTTTACAGCGGCTCTTGCCTGGTACTCTGTTTCTGCAATAACCAGTGCTACCGGCATTCCGCAAAAATGGACATGGTATTCAGCAAACAATTCTTCATCCGGAATAATGCCGCCAATCTGGTTGATACCGGTGATATCTTTATGTGTAAGCACACGCACCACCCCAGGACTATTTTCAGCGGCATGCAAATCAAGGTTGATAATTTTTCCATGGGCCACCGGTGAATCAAAGCAGGCTGCATATAGCGTGCCGGCCACCACCGGTATATCATCCAGGTAAACCGATTCGCCTCTTGTATGTGTATAGGAGTCTATATTTTTCATGCTATGCGTTCATTACATCTTTTACGGCAATGCCGCTAAATAAAGTGATAAAATGCGCCTTTATCAACTGTCCCAGTAATAAGCGCTTATACGTTTCCGTACCCCTTGCATCGCTGATGGGGGATATTTCTGTTTGAGCAATTTCAATGACTGCTGAAATTAATTCGGGAGATAGTTTTTTACCGCTTAAAAACGCAGCGCTTTTTTCAAGGTATATGGGTACCGGCCCCACACCACCGGCCGATAAACCGGCTGTTGAAACCATGTCTCCATGCATTGTGATATGTAAGGCACTATTTACGCTGGCAATATCGAGGTGGGTACGTTTGCATACTTTTTCAAAATTGAAACAGGAGGTTGAAGCCGGTAATTCAAAATAAATTTTATCGATGTATTCACCGGCTGTTTTGTTGAGGGTTTTATATCCTTTAAATAATTTCCGGAGTGGAAGTTCCCTTGTTTTTATCCCATCGCTTAAAATGATCTGCGCATCCAATGCCAGGAAGAAAATAGTGAAATCGCCAATGGGCGAACCGTTGATAATGTTACCGGCAATGGTTGCCATATTCCGGATTTGGGTAGACGATACCAGCTTCATGTACTTTTTCAACGAGGGGAAGTATTGTTGAAAAACAGGCGACTCCAGTATATCCGTAACGGTAACAGCCGCACCCATAATACATTTGTTTTCCTGCTGTTCAATCCCTTTTAAATGATTTTTATCCAACAAGAAATCAATTTCCTCCTCCTCCATGGTATTATGTTGCTGAACATAGATATCTGTACCACCACCCAAAAATGTAGCCATATTTCCTACAGGTTTGGGCACCCCGTTGGAGGATAAAATATATGCTGACAGCCTTTCTTTGATGTTGTTGAAATAACGGGGCAGCATATTATTTTTAATCGCAAAATCAATTGCTTCCATGCCCTGCCTTTCCTTCATCTTACCTGCAATGGTTACGGCCGCTCTTTCAATTGATTTATAGCCGGTGCAACGGCAAATATTTCCATTCACCGAATCAATGGCTGATTGAGTAGTTACCTCTGTTTTATTTAAACAGCAGCCAGCCATGGATACAATAAAACCAGGGGTACAAAAACCACACTGCGTAGCGCCTTCATCTGCAAATGCCTGCTGTATAAAGTTTAATCCTTCTATATTCACACCTTCTATCGTTACAATATGTTTTCCTGCGGCGTTACCCAATGGCATCAGGCAGGAGGTTACAGACCGGTAAATTAATTCGCCGGCTTTTATTTCACCCACCAAAACAGTACAGGCTCCACAATCACCTTCGCGGCAACCAATCTTTGTACCTGCCAGGTGCCGGTGATAGCGGATAAAGTCCAGCAACAAAATTGCCTTTGGTAAACCCGTGCTAATCTCTTTATTATTCAGAATGAATTGTGTCAAGCGTTCTTTTTATTAGTTGTTTAAAGTTACGGGAAAAGTGGGAAGGAAGGAATTGCAGAGGTAACGGGGGCAGGAGTTTTCGTCTTTCATTTTGTTCACGAGTAGACTCAGTATTTCGCAAATAAATTTTCAAACCATCATTTCATATAGGATACATTGATGGTTTCTTTTGTTCGATCAAAGCTGAATGAGAAAGGTGAGATAACAGATGGCGAAACTTTAAAAGCAATACAATCCCTGGTGAGTAAACTTATATAGCAGGTAATAAAATAATAAAAATTAACAGTCCATCGAACAATCAAATGAACAAACAAGCCAGAAGAAATCCGACATAAAAAAATCAGACATCAGACATTTTCTTTACTCCACATCCACCTGCTTCTTCGTAACCGCTCCTTCCCTTGCTTCGGGTAAAAATTTTCTTTCCAGCACCAGGTAGCCATTACCCTTTTCACAAACATGTACTTTTAAATTTTCAACACTGTAAGGGTTTCCATCAGGTATGTCCGCAATATTTGAATAAAGGATGTCGTGACCATCTACAATGATTACACAACCGCTCCCAATGGCTTCCATCTTATTTCCATCTGTAATTAACATGCCGGTATCTTCTCCCAAACCAATACCAATACAGGAAGGATTGGTGGCAATGGCCTGGGTTAACCTGCCAAAGCGGCCACGCTTTTCAAAGTGGCTATCAAAAATAACATCATCCATAAATCCAAGACCGGTGGTGATTTTCACTTCGCCCTTTAAATGTGCCCGGGTAGCATTTCCTTCGTAAATCATGGTATTGCTCATTGCCATGGCACCCGCACTGGTACCTGCCACTACAAAGGCGGGTTCAGTATGATACCGTTCCAAAATGATGCGTAAAAAATGAGTACCTCCAAATGTAGTAGATAATCGGAGCTGGTTGCCACCGCTAAACATCACCGTATTGCAGGCACGAAGCCGGTCAAGGTATTCATCACTGATGGCATCTGCCCGGTTGCGGATATGCATGATGCTTACATCGGTACAGCCAATTTTCCCAAATGCATCCAGGTAGTTTTCACCTACTTCGTAGGGAATGGTGGAGGCGGTAGTTACCACTTCAATTTTGGCCTGGGGGCCACCACTTTCTGATACAATACGCTGCAGGATTCCCAATTCAATATAATTAAGATTGCTCAGTTTTTGTAATTCACCTTTATCCGGTGCAGTACCTTTATCTTCGGCACCGCCAATTGCAATGAGTTTTCCCTTGGGATGTTGCATGCATGTTTATTTATGTAAACAGTAAAACGGCAATAGCGATATAATTATTTCCCTCGCTTTACTGCAAATTGTAATGGGTGCTGCAAAAGTAAAGTAATTGAATGTAGGCTTACGCTTTCAGTTGTATTTTTTCAGTCACCTTTTTTTAATTAACTTCAATTTCCCCACCTGCCTGGTGTGGGGCAAAGCATACAATTTGTAATTTTTTTTAGAGAGACAGGGCTATTTATAACAAAACTCAAAATACAAACTATATGCTGTTAACAATAAATTCCTTTCGATTAGGCAATGTAATCAGAATAGTAGTTCTACATCCGGTAGCTATCGAATGGTTTGCGGTACCTGGTTAAGTAACGGTACCACCTTAAAAAAGCAGAACAAAACATGCCCTGAAAACCCGGAAATAATTCATGCACTAACCTTCAACCAAAAACCTTCAACTAAAACCATCAACTGCTTATGAAGATTGTAGAAATTAAAGTTATGAGAGGCCCCAATTATTGGAGTGTCCGCCGTCCCAAACTAATACAGATGAAGCTTGACCTGGAAGAAATGGAACAATTGCCAACCAATCTCATCACAGGTTTTAAGGAACGGCTGGAAAAAATGTTTCCAAGTTTGTTTGAGCACCGTTGTAGTGTAGGTACTCCCGGAGGTTTTTTTGAAAGAGTAACGGAAGGCACCTGGATGGGGCATGTAATAGAACATATTGCATTGGAACTTCAAACACTTGCCGGTATGGACACAGGTTTTGGTCGCACACGGGGCACCGGAAAAGAAGGAGAATATTACGTGGTATTTAGTTATATGGAAGAAGATGCAGGAGTATATGCTGCAAAGGCGGCCACCAACATTACAAGGGCCATTGTGAATGGAACAGATTACAACCTGGAGGAAGACATTATGCGGTTGCGGGAAATAAGGGAAGATACCCGTCTTGGCCCGAGTACCGGTTGTATTGTCGAAGAAGCTGCCAAAAGAAATATCCCCTTTATCCGCCTCAACAAACAGAGCCTCGTACAACTTGGCTATGGCATTCATCAAAAAAGAATCCGAGCCACCATTGCCTCCACTACTTCTAACATTGCGGTAGATATTGCCTGCGATAAAGAAGAAACCAAGAACCTGCTCAGTGCATCGGAAATCCCGGTTCCAAAGGGAGTGATTGTGAGAACAGAAGATGGTTTAAAGGATGCTGTGGAAACGGTTGGCTTCCCGATGGTTTTAAAACCAGTAGATGGTAATCATGGAAAAGGCGCCACTACCGATATCAACGACTGGGAGCATGCGGTAAAAGCCCTGGCTGCCGCACAGGTATATGGCCGTAGTGTAATTTGCGAACGCTTTATTACCGGTTTCGATTTCAGGGTACTGGTAATTGATAATAAATTTATATGCGCTGCATTGCGCACTCCCGCCTCTGTTACCGGCGATGGGAAACATACCATTCAATGGCTGGTCGATGAAACCAATAAAGATCCCCGCCGCGGTTTTGGGCATGAGAAAGTGTTGACTTCGATAAAACTGGATGCTTTCAGCGACCAGATGCTGGAAGAAAAAAGGTATACTTTGGATACCATTCCGCCAAAGGGCGAACTGGTATTGCTAAAACCAACCGCCAATCTTTCTACCGGTGGTACTTCTACCGATGTATCGGATGAAGTACACCCTGCCAATATTTTTATGTGCGAACGCATTGCCCAAATCATCGGGCTGGATATCTGTGGCATCGACATTATGGCGCCCGACCTGCGGTTACCCATCAATGAAAATGGAGGTGCCGTATTGGAAGTGAATGCGGCACCGGGTTTCAGGATGCATATCGATCCCGCGGTAGGTTTGCCCCGCAATGTAGCAGAGCCTGTTATTGATATGCTGTTTCCAAAAGGTAGCGCAGGCCGTATTCCTATTATTGCCATTACCGGCACCAATGGCAAAACCACTACCACCCGTCTTACGGCACATATTGCAAAAAGTGCGGGTTATAAAGTGGGTTATACCACCAGTGATGGCGTTTATATCCAAAATCAAATGATGATGAAGGGTGATTGCACCGGGCCGGTAAGTTCTACTTTTGTTTTAAGGGACCCCACTGTTGACTTCGCCGTGTTGGAATGTGCCCGTGGTGGTATTTTAAAAAACGGGCTGGCTTTTCAAAACTGTGATATCGCTATTATTACCAACGTGAGTACCGATCATATCGGGCTGGGTGGTATTGATAGCCTGGAACAAATGGCCAAAGTAAAGGCCGTGGTGGCAGAAACTGTTTTCTCACATGGCTATGCTATTTTAAATGCAGATGACGACCTGGTGTACCGTATAAAGGACGATCTGAAATGTAATATCGGGCTGTTTAGTATGGATGAAAATAACCCCCGTATAAAAGAACATTGTAAAAAAGGCGGATTGGCTACGGTATATGAAAATGACTATGTGAGTATCATGAAGGGTACCTGGAAAATGCGGGTGATGAAAGTGGCGGAAATTCCGATTACTTATGGGGGTCGTGCTACCCACAATATCATGAATACCCTACCCGCAATCCTGGCTACTTACCTGTATCGCAATATCCGGGTAGGTGATATTAAAATTGCCCTTCAAACATTTGTTCCTTCGCCTACTCTTACCCCGGGCAGGCTCAACCTTTTTATTTTTAAACACTTCAAATTTTTGGTTGACTTTGCGCATAACCAGGCAGGACTGAAATTATTAGGTGATTTTGTAAGTAAAATGGAAGGCTCTCCCAAAGTAGGCATTATCAGTGGCACCGGCGATCGCCGTGATGAAGACATCCGTGACCTGGGGAAGATTTCAGCACAATATTTTGACGAAATCATCATCCGGCAGGATAAACATTTAAGAGGCAGAACCGCAGAAGAAATTGTGAACCTGCTGATTGAAGGAATTGATGCTACCAAAACAAAAGAAATTCCGATCACTATTATCTACAATGAAAAAGAGGCCATCATGCACGCCTACAACAACGCTAAACCCGGATCATTGATCACCATCATGTGTGATGTGGTAGCCGAGGCACTGGATATGATAAAGGGACTGAAGGAGGAGGAAGACAAAGTGTGAGACGGTGGAAGGTGGGAGGTTTAAGGTGGGAGATTTAAGGTGGAAGGTGGAAGGTGGAAGGTTGATGGTTGATAGTTGATGGTTTAAGGTTTGACGGTTGATGGTTTAAGGTTGGGGGTTGATGGTTGATGGTTGATGGTTGAGGGTTGACAACATGCTAATTATTCTCCATATCCATAGATTTTTAATGTGATGGTATTTTTTTAAAATGATTTTGGCTGTATTAAATGCATCCCCTAAATTTGCACTCTCAAAAGAAATTTTGAGTGATGGTATTGGGTTATTGTGTAAAGGTAGCACTACAGATTTTGATTCTGTCTGTCTAGGTTCGAATCCTGGTAACCCAACTTGCTAAAATAAAAAGGCAATCTTGAAAAAGGTTGCCTTTTTTATTTTTAAATCTTTCCTTCCTCTTAAAATAATCGCGGAGATATCATTCATTGCCTGTATCTAAAAAACTGTTGTTTTACAATCACCTGCTTTAAATAATCCTCCCCGCCGGGTTTTACTGACATGCAAATGGTTACTGTACTATTTACAGTCAGGGCAGGCAATCAAAAACAGGGCAATGTATCAGCAACATATTTTTCAGGTATTCAACAAAAAAGCCTCCTGACGGGGGCTCCTTTGATGGATAATATCTACTTCATTTAATTCGCTTTGATCACTTTCACCACTTTTCTTTCATTACCCTGGCTAACTTCCACGAAATAAGCACCACCTGTCCAGTTTTGTCCCATCCGCAGGGTGGCATTGGCCCCTATTTTCTGGTGTACCTGCAGTACCCTACCGTAAACATCCATTACCCTAACTGTTACCGGACCGGCATCTGTACCCTTGATCACCACATTAAAGAAGTTAGGTGTAGGATTCGGCATTACTCTAACTTCAAGAGATGCCGCAAAAAGTGGTTGAATCGCAACCCTGCTATACGTTATTGGAGGAGCTATACATGTTGTAGTACAGCTGCCCAGGAAGTCGCCATGTGCAAGATGGGCTGCTACAGCCGATTGTGCCACGCATAATTCATGACATTTGTCGTTGTTGATACCAGTCATATGACAAAGTTTAACTTTTGCATTGCCGCTATTGCCTGCAAAACAACGGGCATCTTCAGAAGACACGAAAGTAGTTTTTGTAACGGTACATCCATTCGCATCGGTTATGGTTACCGATATGGTCGCATTTGCCATTAGCGTTGTCGTAACGGAGTATGTTCCGCCGGCTGCAATACTATTGGCAGTTGAAACCGGGACAGCACCAGTTCCGGATGCAGGACAGGTGGTTCCTGTCGAAGTGCTTGTACCAGTACCACCTAACCATATCTCATCACCTGCGCTGTTTACAGCATTGCATCCAAGTGGTCTGTTCATCGTAATAACTACTTTGTATGGTCCCACCCCTCCGGTAGGCTTAGCGCTTATAACGGTTGATTGATCTAATGTGTACCCATAATAAAGTTGCGGGTTGCTATTGGTTAAAACCATGTCGAGCGTTTTATTTACTGTAACAGTAAAGCTGCAGCTTGAACTGTTACCACATGCATCGGTTGCAATTATTGTAACCGTGTTAGCACCCAACGGCAATGCAGTACCGGCCACAGGTGATTGTGTTAACGTAACAACACTGCAATTATCAGTTGCAACAACTACATTCCGGTAATCGAGTAGTTTGGAGGTACAACCTGTAAAGTTTGGAACTACTGTAACAGAAGGAGCACATGTTGAAATTATCGGTGCGATGTTATCTAGTACAGTAATGATCTGCGCCTGGCTTGCTGCTGCATTGCCACAGTTATCAATTAAGTTCCATGTTCTTGTGATGGTTTTGTTTCCCACACAGGTGCCATTGGTTTCTACATCAGAGTAGGTTGCCTGTAAACCTGTTGAGCAGTTGTCTGCCTCATTCGTAACATCGCCTGTAACTGCCACTGATTTATCGTAAGTACAATTTGCAGTAGTGTAGATGTTCTTATTTGCAGGGCGGGTAAATGTTGGGACTGTGTTGTCGCTCACGGCAATGGTTTGAATTTGGCTGGCTGCGCTGTTGCCGCAATTGTCAACGAGACTCCATGTTCTTGTAATGGTATAAGTACCCTGGCAAGAACCTGTAGTAACAACATCACTAAATGTTGCATTCAACCCGGTTGAGCAATTGTCTGCTTCGTTGGTTACATCACCGGCAGCACCTGCAGGAGTATCGTTCACTAAACAATTGGCGTCTTTATACAATGTTTTATTTGGCGGCGCTGTAAACGTTGGTGCAATATTGTCTTTCACTGTCATTGTTTGCACCTGGTTCGCTGCTGCATTACCACATTTGTCAACCAAACTCCATGTACGGGTGATGGTATACGTACCCTGGCAATTGTTTACAACCACATCGCTATATGTTGCGTTCAAGCCAGTTGAGCAATTATCTGCTTCATTGGTCACATCTCCGGCAGCGCCTGTAGGTGTATCGTTCACATTGCAGCTTGCATCTTTAAACAAGGTGATGTCCACAGGTACGGTGAATGTTGGGGCCGTTTTATCCATCACAGTAATAATCTGCACCTGGTTGCCCGCTGCGTTACTACAATTATCAATCAACGACCATGTACGGGTGATGGTATAAGTGCCCTGGCAATTGTTTACAACGGCATCGCTAAACGTTGCATTCAACCCGGTTGAGCAATTGTCTGCTTCGTTGATTACATCACCGGCAAGACCAGTTGGTGTATCATTCACATTGCAGCTTGCATCTTTATACAATGTAACATCTGCTGGCGCTGTAAAGGTTGGAGCAATATTGTCTTTAACGGTAATAATCTGCACCTGGTTGGCCGCTGCGTTACCACAATTATCAATCAACGACCATGTACGGGTAATGGTGTAAGTGCCCTGGCAATTGTTTACAACGGCATCGCTAAACGTTGCATTCAACCCGGTTGAGCAATTGTCTGCTTCGTTGATTACATCACCGGCAAGACCAGTTGGTGTATCATTCACATTGCAGCCTGCATCTTTATACAATGTAACATCTGCTGGCGCTGTAAAGGTTGGAGCAATATTGTCTTTAACGGTAATAATCTGCACCTGGTTGGCCGCTGCGTTACCACAATTATCAACCAATGACCATGTACGGGTGATGGTGTATGTGCCTTCGCAATTGCTTACAACGGCATCGCTGAACGTTGCATTCAACCCGGTTGAGCAATTATCTGCTTCGTTGATTACATCACCGGCAAGACCAGTTGGTGTATCATTCACATTGCAGCTTGCATCCTTATACAATGTAACATCTGCTGGCGCTGTGAAGGTTGGAGCAATATTGTCTTTAACGGTAATGATCTGCACCTGGTCAGCCGCTACGTTACCACAGTTGTCTACCAATGACCATGTACGGGTGATGGTATATGTGCCTTCGCAATTGTTTACAACGGCATCGCTGAACGTTGCATTCAACCCGGATGAGCAATTATCTGCTTCGTTGATTACATCACCGGCAAGACCTGTAGGAGTATCATTCACTAAACAGTTTGCTTCTTTAAACAATGTAACGTGTGCAGGTGAATTGAAGGTAGGTGCGATATTATCTTCTACGGTAATGATCTGAATTTGTTGAGCTGCAGCATTTCCGCAATGATCAACAAGGCTCCATGTTCTTGTAATTATATGTGATCCTTCGCATGCGCCATCAGTTACCACATCTGCAAAGGTGGCTTCAAGACCGGTAGAACAATTATCTGATTCGTCCGTTACGTCGCCCGTTATCGCGAGGCTCTCATCATAGTTGCAATTGGCATCGGTATAAATGGTGATGTCGGCAGGAATGGAGAATGTTGGTGCGGTATTATCACTAATCGTAATGGTCTGCACCTGGCCTGCTGCTGCATTGCCACAATTATCAACCAGGCTCCATATTCTTGTAATGATATAAGATCCCTGGCATACACCGGCACTTACTACATCTGCAAAGGTTGCTTCTATTCCTGTAGAACAATTATCGGCTTCATTTATCACATCACCTGTTATTGCCAAACTTGCATTGTAGCTACAGTTAGGCTCTGTATAAATGGTAATGTCGGCAGGCCGGTTAAATGTGGGAACTGTATTATCACTAACGGTAATAATTTGCACCTGGTCCGCCGCCTGGTTGCCGCAATGATCCACGAGGCTCCATGTTCTTGTGATGATGTGCGAACCCTCACACGGTCCGTCTGTAACAACATCCGTAAAAGTAGCTTGTAAACCTGTAGAGCAATTATCGGCTTCATTGATTACATCACCGGCAGATGTCACACTTGCATCGTAAACACATGTTGTATTGCTATAGATAGTAATGTCAGCAGGACGCGTAAACGCAGGACTGATGTAGTCGAGTACGGTGATCGTTTGCACCTGGTCAACTGCTGCATTACTATAGCTGTCTGTCAAATGCCAGGTACGGGTGATCACCTTATTGCCTTCACAGGTACCATTGGTTACAACATCCGTATACGTCGCTTCTAAACCTGTTGTACAATTATCATGTTCGTCGGTCACATCACCTGTTGCGACTACACTTGCATCGTAGCCACAGTTGGCATCCGTAAAGATCGTAATGTCAGCAGGACGGGTAAAAGTTGGAATCTCGTTGTCTGTTACAACCACTTGTTGTGTTGCTGTATTGGTATTGCCATGGATATCCGTAACAGTCCAGGTAACAATTGTTGTTCCTACCGGGTAGGTTGCGGAAGGATGGTCATTGGAGATTGACTGTACACCGCAGTTATCACCTGTTGTTGGGTCGGCAAGTATCACAGTTGCCTCACATACGCCTAAGTCATTGTTCACGGCCACATCAGCCGCTGCCGTAATGGTCGGAATTTCACTATCTGCCACAGTTACGGTAAAGCTGCATACGGTGGTATTGCCTACAGCATCAGTTGCAGTGTAAGTGACTGTTGTTACACCTACCGGGAAGGTTGTACCAGGGATATGTGAAGTTTCGAGAATTACACCTGAGCAGTTGTCGCTGGCTGTTGGAGGGTTCCAGTAAACAGTCTGGCTACATAGACCCGGATTGTTGTTAATAGTGATATTGGCAGGACAACCTGTTATGGTTGGATTTTGTACGTCCTGGACTGATATTGTAAAGTTGCAAGCAGCGGTATTTCCGGATGCATCTGTAGCCAGGTAAGTAACTATAGTAACACCAACAGGGAAACTTGCAAATGATGTTGAACCAAGATCTAAAATTAAAACTGTTGGATTGTTGCTGCTTACGGTTAGTACGGTCCCCGGACAGTTATCCGCAAACGTTGGTTTTGCCCATGAGTAATTCTGGAAGCAATTGTTGCTAAGTGCCTGTAATGTTAGACTGGCAGGACAAGGAGAAAGAACCGGCAGTTCATCGTCATTAACCGTTACGGTCATTGCATCCTGCAAAGAAATATTACCAACGGCATCTGTTGCAGTGTAGGTTATGGTGGTTAAACCCTTGTTGAAGACCTGGGTTCCTGCCTGGCCAACGCCATTGCCTGAAGTAGCGCCTGTCATTACCCATGCGATGCTGCTGCCCGGGCAGTTGTCACCAAAAACAGCATTATCGGTTGTGACGGAAGCAGTACAATTACCGGCGCCGTCGACGGATGTAGTTGTTATCACATCCGGAGCTGCAGTTACAACAGGCAGCTCATTGTCTGTTACGGTTACCGTTTGGGTACATGTGCTTGTATTGCCATAAATGTCAGTAACTGTCCAGAGCACTATGGTTTGTCCCTTGTTGAAAATAACAGATAAATGGTCATTGGTAATTGAAGCCACCCCACAATTGTCGCCTAATGCGGGAGGGGTTAGTGTTATTGATGCCGAGCATTGTCCTAAATCATTATTGACAATTACATCGGAAGCACATACTATTGTTGGTGCCTCATTATCAGTCACTGTTATTTTCTGTACACAGGTATTAGTATTGCCATGTATATCCAATACTGTCCATGTTACCATTGTTACCCCTACAGGATATACTGTCGAAGGATGATCGTTGCTTACGCTGGCAACGCCGCAATTATCCGCAGTTACCGGCGTGCCCAACAATATTTCCGCAGAACAAAGACCCGGGTCATTGACCTGGTTAATATCTGCCGGGCAGGTTATTGTGGGCTTTTCGTTATCTGTAACCGTTACTGTTTGAGTGCTCCATGAATCATTCAATGAAGGATCAACTGCAGTCCAGGTAATAGTAGTTTGACCTACCGGGAATACCACTAAAGGAACAAATAGAGGAGATACCGGATCAACAGAAGGCGTTGGTAGTCCGGGATAATTGGAGGTAACAGTTACATGACCTGAATTATCGCTGGCAACCGGATAAGTTATATCGGTAGATCCATCGCAATTAGCCGGTGTGTTAAATATACCGATCGGGGGATTGATAGAAATTGCCGGATCTATAATGTCATTGACAAGGATTGTTTGCTCACAGGTAATAACATTGCCATGAATATCAGTGGCAGTCCAGGTAACGATGGTAGGTCCAATTGGGAACTGTGCAGAAGAATGATCATTCACAACAGTTATGGTACTGCCACAATTATCAGTAACGACTGGTTGCTGCAAAGTTATCGTTGCATAGCTAGCTGCAGGATCAGTAACCGTTGTAACCGGGGCCGGACAAGTAATAACGGGCTTTTCGTTATCGGTAACAGTTACCGTCTGGTCACAACTCGCTGTATTCCCGGAAGCATCTGTTACGGTCCATTTTACGATGGTAGTGCCTACAGGATACACATTTGAAGAAGAATGATCGTTGGTAACGGAGGCTACAGAACAGTTATCACCGGATGCAGGTGCAGTTAAGGTGATGATGGCACTACACTGGCCTGCGTCGTTGTTTACACTTACGTCCGAAGCACAGGTAATGGTGGGTATCTCTGTATCGTTTACCGTAACTTTTTGTATACAGGTTGATGTATTATTGTTCACATCTTTCACAGTCCATATTACATCAGTAGTTCCCAATGGATAAATATTTGAGGGATGATCATTTATTACTGATTCAACCCCACAATTATCAGATGTAGATGGAGCAATTAATATAACTGTTGCATCGCACTTACCGGGTGTATTACTTACTAAAACATCGGCTGCGCAATTGATAACTGGCATTTCGTTATCGGCAATTGTAACTGTAAAGCTGGTGGAAGCTGTATTATTGTTTTGATCTGTAGCTGTATAAGTAACCGTAGTAACGCCTGCAAAAAATGTTTCAGAAGCTGCACCGCCTGCAACAACAATCCCACCTGCAGGCAGGTTAGAAGGAGCAGGAGAACCAGCGGTATAAGCAACGGTTAGTGTTGTTGGGCAGGCAGTATTTACACCGGGATGAGTCCAGCTATGAACGGCACTGCAATTACCAATACCGTCATCACTTGTATTAAGGGATGCATTTGCAGGCGCCGTTAAACCTGGAACAGGGAAAACCGTTACAATCGCTGGCGACGCAGTGGTGCTACAACCAGTTACAGCGTCCGTTGCCGTTAGTGTATAATTTGTAGTTACTGTTGGACTAACTGTGATGTTCGCATTATTTGGAAGACCTGGCAATGCAACTGGACTGGCCGTCCAGGAAAACTGGGGAGATGGTTGAATTGTGCCACTGATAACCACATCATCGATTGCCCACCATGAAGTGTTGTTACTGAAAAAGTTTTGGTTAGTAGTATTGAATAAGAATCTTATCCTGAAATTACTGGAATTTACATAGGCTGATACACCGAAGCTTTCCGTTTCGAAATTGTTCGCACTTCCCTGGTTATTGGTGAACGTTCCAAGCGTTGTCCATGTACTTCCTCCATTCGTTGAAACCTGTACAGCACCCGAACCGGAACTATTTCCTTGTTTATAAGTATGATTAAAAGTAAGTGTAGAAAGGCTTGCAAAACCTGTTGTGTTTATTATGCCCGAAGTTAAGCTGGAACTGACAACGGAGGAGCCCCCAAAAATACTACTTGACCCCGCAGTTGCAACCATCAGTTTGCCTCCACCGATGCTTGAAAAAGTAGCAACGCTGTTAACATTTGTGCCGCTGGTTTCCTGTTGCCATATTTGACTGCGATCTCCAGTCGAAGTTCCTGATGTTCCGAAACTGGAAGTAGTATTGAAATTTTCACTCAATACTAAAGCAGGCACCAAGGATGAGATGCTAGCTGACCCGGTTAGATTTACGCTACTACCGGTGCATATAGCAGAAGATACTGGTGTTGCAACAATTGATGTGGGCGAAGCTTTTAATGATACAGTTATGGTACTTGTTGCAACCGGGCATGGTCCGGCTCCATCCGGATCATTCGTAGTTAATGTAAGTAACACTGATCCACTGGTTATGGAAGGGGTATATACTGTACTTAAATTTGAAGGATTACTAAAACTTCCGCCTGGCGCACTCCATGTAGCGGAACCGGCGCTGCCGCCGATGATTCCGGAAAGTGTTGTTGTTGCTCCTGAGCAAACAGACTGGTTCGCACCTGCATTGGCAGTTGCAGATGCATTGATGGTCACCACCATTTGATCTGCATTAGCAATACATGCGCCAGCAGGGTCATTGGTAGTGAGGGTTAAGGTTACCGCCCCCGCTGTTATGTCTGCGGCAGAAGGAGTATAAGTAGTAGCGAGGCTGGCTGCGTTTACAAAAGTTCCGCTGCCACTTGTTGTCCATGTTGATGATGTTACACCTGTTCCCGATCTTGCACCACTCAATGAAACTTGTGAGCCTGAACAAATAGTTTGATCTGCTCCAGCATCAGCATTAGCAGCAACATTGATTGTTATCACCATCTGGTCCGAAACCGCATTGCAAGGACCTGCAGGATCATTCGTAGTTAGCGTAAGAGTGATATTGCTACCCGCAGCAAATTCTGCAGCGGAAGGTGTATAGGTTGCATTTAGCGCAGTATTATTGGGGGCAAATGTTCCGGCACCCCCACTCCATGTTGCACTGCTGGCACCTCCGCCCCTGGAGCCGGAAAGTGTCACTGCTGATAGGGGAGAGGAACAAATCGTTTGATCGGCGCCTGCGTTAACGGTTGCTAATGGGTTAACTGTTACGGTCATTTGATCGGAGCCGGCACCGCATGGCCCGGTTGGATCATTGGTAGTCAGTGTTAATACCACTGATCCCGTAGTTCTGTCCGCGGCGGATGGTGTATAAACCGTATTTAGATTCGTAGTACTTGAAAATGTACCTGTGCCACTTGTTGACCAGGTGGAAGCAGTTACACCAGTGCCAGCTCTTGATCCCGCAAGACTTAGAGTAGAACCCGAACAAATTGTTTGGTCTACGCCGACTACGGCTGTTGCAGGAACATCAACAACCTGTGTCTTCGATGCAGTAGCTAAACCACAAGAACCGCCCGTAGTGGTTAAGGTCAAAGTAACTGTTCCATTAAATGTTACCGGAGGTTTCCATGTCGCATTTAACGTTGTTGCGTTTGGTGAAAATGTTCCTCCGATTCCGCCGTCTGACCAAATGCCCCCCGTAGCGCCACCACTTACCGACCCACCAAGTGCAGCGGAAGTTCCACCCTGGCATATTGCGGCTAATGCTGCACCAGCATTGGCGGTCGGGACAGTGATATTTAAATTTACTGATATGAAGGTTGTGTTTCCAGGTCCAACTCCTCCACCATTATCACCAAACCAGGAAATCCCTTCGTAAACGATATCGAAAGTGATATTATTGATACCTGCTGACAGTGGAGTACTGTAGCCTGAAGTAGGGGTAACGATAAAATTTGAAGCAGTTAAAGGTAATGTATAAGTGATCGTTGCACCCGGCGCCAGGCTCGCTGCATCCGTACGTACATAATAGTCGCACCAACTGCCTGTAGGAGGGTTCCCAACACAGCTACCTGATGCATTCCATTTTACACCAATGTTTATATTCTTGCCAACATCATCCCAGGTAGCTGTTCCAATATTTTTGACTGTCACTTTCACATTTCTCGTTTCACCTGCACACCAGGAGGTGGCTGATTTTGTACCCCCTTCGGTGAGATCCATAGAAATGAACTGGCTTTTAAAAGTTAGCTGTGTGTAGGAAACGACTACTTGTCCCCTAAAACCATCACCACCTGTCCTGTCCGCACTTGAAGTACTCCTTCCGCCACTTCCGCCTCCACTAAGTGCAGATGCGTCATTACCATCGCCGGTATTGGTCCTTCCATTTGCGCCCGCACCTCCGCCCCCCGATCCTCCGGCACCTCCGGTTACTCCTGATGCACTTGAACCTGAGCCAGTATTTCCTGCGCCACCGCCACCACCACCGCTGGCTGAAGCGATGGCGTCTGCACCTTTTCCACCATTGAAAGTAATTCCCGTGGCTAATGCACCACCGGCACCTGTTGCATCATTTCCATCGCCCACTTTTCCACCACCGCCGCCGACTGCGGATACTGGCACTGAAGATGCAAAAATGGTTGTTCCTCCATTATTGCCGTTGCCTTGATTTACGCCTGTTCCACCCGCTCCCACAGAAACGTTTATTACCTGTCCTGGGTTTACACTTACGTTGATAGCTTTTGTGTAAGTTCCCCCGGCCCCACCACCGCCTACCCGTGTTGTGAAAATACCCCCATTAACACCACCTCCAGCACCCCCACCGCCCCATGCTTCTACAGTGACAGTGTTAACTCCAACGGGTACTATGAAAGTTCCTGAAGAAGTAAATGTTTGGGATTGACCCAAAATATCACTTACAAAACACAAGTTTGCGATCAGGAGGGATACTGATAGTAATAATGCTTTCAAAATATAATTTTTACCAGCTTGTGCAAAAGGTAAATATATTGTGAGTTGGCAGTTTGCAATCGCTTTCATGTTATTTGTTGTTTAAAGGATAGATATGGTTTCGGGCGTGGCCTGACAAATTAATTTTTTAGGAAGCAAAGGATAGATAAGTAATTAGTGAAAAGAAAAAAGTGCGGTATAAATGGCTAAATCAGCTTTACATCTTCGGATGGTTTTTGCCGGCGCGGCATTTATTTTACAGCAATAATTAATCAATAACCAGGGAATGAATAACGCAACAGCTTTTTGCGGCACTGCTTTAGGGAAAGGTAAACATGTAATCATTGTTCGTTATTAATAGTAAAGAAATGAGCCATTTATAATAATGACAGCTACCGTATTAAAGACTGGATATGAGGCTTTTGACTAACCCAGGCATACCTTACCCGTTAAGGCTAGGCCTTTGAATACGTAAGGAACGAACTAATTAATTTTTTTTTGGATGAGGATACCTTACAACGAAAAGGTTTTGAGAGGATATAAAAAGATAGTGTATAAAAAGTAAATGTGCTGGTTAAATAGGGACCTTAAAACCTGGTAGTTTTTTATGATAAAGGAATTTAAAAATAGCAAAACAATTATCCAAAGTATTAAACATTTTTAGATTATCCAAAATAAAATTAACCATATTTTTTATTTTTTGCTGAAGGCTGCCTTTTAAAAAAAAACTGTTAACCTATGTCGTTCAGTTTGTGATCATTAAAGAATGTCTTATAAAACATTCAAGCCGCAAGATATTTTTCAAAAATAAGAACCGGTGCTTGCTAACACTTAAAAAAATTGGATACAGTATCCGCAAACAGGTTGGTGTATTTTATGACTTTACCAGCTAAACCATATTTTTATGAATAAGCATATTTTGATTGCATCGGTCCTTTCAGGAGGATCGACAGTACTGTTTTATTTGACGCCTCGTAAAAGCGGAGACAGCATGGCGGATCAACAGATGCTCCTATCCCATTCACTCCATCTGACCAATGTATTTGCTAAAGCAAGGTACAGTTAAACTGGTGGATATTTTTTCAGCATGTAGCATGGGATTAACAGGTTAATGATGCGTCTGCAGCGTTTGAAGATGGCAGGGGGTGCGATACCAACCCTTTAATGCCCTGCAGGAATTCAAACTGGTACACACTTCTATAACAGTAGCCTGCTTCTTTCGTTCAAACTGTAGTCTATAGCACTCGTTAAAACATTTTTTTAAATACGCTCTTTTGCTCGGTCATGAATGGTGCTATTGCGCAGCTTTAAAAAACCGCCGCTCCTTTTGGAAAGTGCCGTCCTTATTTCGGCTGCAAGCGACAAAGCGATCTCTTCCGGGGTTACAGCGCCTATATCCAACCCGATTGGCGCATAAATTCTTCCCATGTCTGCTTCCGTTATAGCAATTCCTTCTTCAGCCAGCTCACGCCATATTTTTTCTGTGCGCATTCGTGGACCCAGCATACCAATATACGGAGCCGGTGTAGCCAAAGCCTTTGGTAAATTGTACTTATCTGTTTTATAATCGTGCGACATCAATACAATCACCGTATGTTCATCAACAGGCAAATCAGCAAATCTTTCCGGGGCTACTACCTCATCTGCAATGGCAGTAATGCTGGTATTTAATTTCTGTGGATTGGCTACAATCGTTACCCTCCAGCCAATTTCTTTTACCAACTTGCTAAAAGGATATACATCATATTGAAACCCCATCAACACTATATTAATTTCGGGTGGCAATATTTCGATAAAGGTTTCAACTGCTTTATCATCCTGTAGCAAAAATTTACGGGGGGAAGATTTTCCTTCAACCAGTTGTTCGGAAATTGCAAGGATGATCTGCCTTTCAAGAAGGTCGTTCCCTATAAAATGGAGACTTTCCGGGGCAGTATATTTTATTACATTGCCTGCTTTAGTGTTTAACCAATCGCCTTCCAACCGGGTAATGGTGATCAAAACATGCGTTTGCCTGTTTACCGCAAGGCTGGATTTCAAAATTTCTACCGGGTTGTTTTTATCATGGAAATTCAGTGGAGTAAACAACACATCAATAATTCCATTACACCCCAACCCCACCCCTATCTGGTATTCATCATCACTGCTGGTATCGTAGGTAATTAATGTGGATACCGACTTTGCAATAGCCTGCCTGGCCCGTTTCAGCGCATCACCCTCCAGGCATCCACCACTGATACCACCTACCCATATACCATTATCCATTACCAGCATCCTGGCCCCGGTTCTACGATAAGACGAACCTTCTACTCTTACCACTGTGGCAAGGGCAGCGCTGGTAGTGGCTGTATCAATATTATCATACGCATGAATGATTGCCTTTATTTCTTTCATATTTCAGGAAGATCAAATTACTGTTGAAGGAAAAATAGTTGGTTGTCCGCCGGAATCAAATATTTCCATCCCGATATACCGGCAGGAAATGATTTCGGAATACAGGACAAATGTAATTTTTTTACCGTTTCAAATAAGGATTGAATCACTGATTATCGGCTGCATCACGGATTATTGGATTAAAGGAATTCCCGGAACCAGGAAGTAACGATTTGGAAATACCTGTGTAATCCGGCAATCCCTAAAATCCGTATTTCAAAATGTCTTTGCATCACGCATTGATACCGAACTATTTCCTGCTTTCAGATGATATTCCCGTCAATTAGTAAAAAGACGTTAGTTTGTAAGCAAAACAGGTAACCCGGTTAAAGATTACCTGTTTTAAAAATTATCACCTGGTGGCTTACCAAAAAAATGAATACAAGGCAACCAGCACTCCTGCTATAATCAATGCTCCCACTGCAAAGCCATTGTTCATTTTAAACATGCTACGGTCTACTTCCAGGCCATTGGTTTTAACGCCCCGACTATTTTCATACATACTGATGATGTACATAATGATCACACAAATGGCGAACACAAATCCCATCCGGTCGAGGAAAGGTATCTCATATAGAGAACTACCATCCGGTTGCTTTACAAGCGTGGCAAAACCAAGCGGTTCAAGAAAGGAAAGGTTGATAACGGAAGGAATAAATTTGAAAAAGATAGATAATGCAAAGCCGCCAATGGTAGCAAATAAGGCTGCATTGGACGTGGTTTTCTTCCAGAAGAAACCGAGTATAAACATGGCAAAAATACCCGGACTTACAAAGCCGGTATATTCCTGTATAAATTCGAAGCCACCTTTTTTATCGATTCCCATAAAAGGCGATAACAGGCAAGCGATCAGCATGGCTGCCAATACTGCTATTTTACCGGTTTGAACCAATTGCTTTTCCGAAGCATTTACATTTAATTTTTTCTGACAAATATCCAGGGTAAAAATGGTAGAGATACTATTGGCCTTCCCGGCAAGAGAAGCCACAATTGCGGCGGTTAATGCAGCAAATGCCAACCCCTTCAGCCCCGAGGGTAACAGGTTTAATAAAACAGGATAGGCTTTATCCTGCACCAGTTCACCATTCACCATCATCTCCGTTTGAAAATAGCCTTCCTGGTACAACACATAGGCTGCAATACCCGGTAATACCACAATCACCGGCATCAAAAGTTTTAAAAATGCAGCAAACAAAATACCACTCCTTGCAGTCTTTAAGTCTGCACCCAGCGCCCGCTGCGTGATGTACTGGTTACATCCCCAATAGTTTAAATTTACAATCCACATGCCGCCCACCAACACAGTCAGCCCGGGCAAGCTTGGATAGTTTTCATCCCCATTTTTAAAGATCATGTGAAAATGGTCATCCGATTTTTCCATCATCAATTTAAAGCCATTGATCACACCGCTGGTTTGGTAATGATCCGCCACCATGGTTAATGCTATATAGGTAGTAACAAGACCGCCCAGTATTAAAAAGAATACTTGTATCACATCGGTGTATCCAATTACCTTCATACCACCCAACGTGATGATGATGGCAAAGATGGCCAGCCCATACATACAGACGTACAAATTAATACCGGATATGCTGCTGATGGCTAAAGCGCCGAGGTAAAGAATGGACGTAAGGTTTACAATCACATATAGCAACAACCAAAACACCGCCATAATCATCGCCACCGTAGAGTTATACCGCTGGTTCAAAAACTGGGGCATGGTGTAAATCTTATTCTTCAGGTAAACGGGAATAAAGAAGATGGCTACAATCATCAGGGTAGCTGCCGCCATCCACTCGTAGGTTGAAATTGCCAGTCCCATTTTAAACCCATTTCCGCTCATACCGATAAACTGTTCGGCACTGATATTACTTGCAATCAGTGATGCTCCAATGGCCCACCAGGTCAATGACCCTTCTGCTAAAAAATAATCATGCGACGCTGATACGGTAGCTTTCTTTTTTTTGCGGTACACCATGTAACCATAGCCGGATACAATCAGAAAATAAATTAGAAAAACAATGTAGTCCTGGTTTTTTAAGGCATTCATATAATCGTTACAATTTAAATTTTAAAAAAATAGGAGAAATTGAAAAGGGTTAAAGAAGAATAAATATAAACCAGGACTATCGAAATAAGTCGTCTAGCTGCAAATTGGTATAATCTGACTCAAAATTGATAATATTTGAATAACTGGCAAACTCTTCACGTGTGTGCAGGGTGGTTAATACAATGCATTGCATTCCAGCATTGGCAGCAGCTTCCACTCCTTTTAAACCATCTTCAAATACAATACAGTCAGCAGGATTTGCTCCCAGCAAACCGGCGCATTTCAGGTAGGTTTCTGGATGAGGCTTGCTGAATGAAACATCATCAGCGCTTACGAGTGCATCAAAATAACGACGTATATTTAAACCATCGAGTACGAAGTCGATATTGAACATGATGGCCGCCGAGCCAATGGCCATTTTGATATTACGTTGTTTTGCTGATTCTAAAAAACCGTGCAGGCCATTGATCAATTTAAGCTGAGGACGAAAAGCTTTTTGATACGCTTTTTCTTTTTCAAGCGACATGATGTTTTTTTCTTCCAAGGTAAACCTGCCGGGAAACATCCGCTCCAGTAATTCATCATTTTTACCATAGCACGCTTCCTTCATTTGCTCCATACTCAGGTTGGCGCCCAGGCCATTTAATATGCCATGCCACGCCTTGATATGATAGTGCATATCATCGATCATTGTGCCGTTGAGGTCGAAGAGGAAGGTCATGGTTGATGGTTCGGGGTTGATGGTTGATGGTTTGGGGTTGATGGTTGATAGTTCAGCTATACCGGAACCCTTTTTGATCCAAATCTTTTATATATTTAATAAAGGAAGTTATCTTTTTGCTGATCGTTATACATTTTGATTGTAGGTCTTCAAATCTTTCAGCCGTTATATAATTTCTATCGCATGCCCGGTACAATTGTGACCTTACTTCTCCGTTGGAATCTTTGGATATCAATAAAAAATTACAAAACTCCTTGTTTCCGGATCGATCCTTCAGCAATATTATCCATCACCGAACCAGAAGCTGCATTTATTTGATTTTTTAATTCCCAATCTTTCGAAAATGGTTCCACCATATACTTTTGATAAATATCAATCGCCTGTTGCCTTGCAAGCTGCCATATTTCCAAATCTTCAAAATTTGAAACTGTTGCCATGATATCCAATTTTGATAATTAAGCGTCAACTGCCAAAAATCTACCGCAACCATTCATCCATCAACCATCAACTATCAACTCATCAACCTTCAACCATCAACTATGTACCTTCTCGTCGAGTAAAATCAATGCAAATACTGCGTAATTTAAAATGTCGTAATAGTTGGCATCTATTCCTTCGCTCATGATTGTTTGGCCCTCATTTTTCAATATCTGTTTTATCCGAAGCAGTTTTGCCAAAATTAAATCAACAAAACTCTCCTGGCTCATTTGTCGCCATGCTTCCCCATAATCATGATTTTTTTCTTCCATCAGTTTTTTGGCAACCCGAATTTTCCCGTTATATAAATCTGCTACCCTTTCTATTGGCAATTCCTCTGTTTCATCATCCTCCAGGCCCAACTGTATCAAACCAATAATACTGTAATTCAATATTCCCTTAAACTCGCTTGTAATATCATCGCCTATCATCTGCAAGCCTTTTTCCTGGATGGTGCGTATTCTTTTGGCCTTAATGTAAATCTGATCAACCACGGAGATAGTGCGGTATACCCTCCAGGAAGTACCGTAGTCGGTCGTTTTCTTTAAAAAAATATCCCGGCAGGTTTCAATTGCGGAGTCGTATTGTTGGTCTGTGTTCATTGTTTGTTGTAAGTGTATAATTTTGTGCTGTCAAAAATACCGTTTCTAACTGATGTACACACTTAACTGTAAAGGAAAATTATTGGTGATGGATCGCCCACTTATAATGGGCATCATCAATGCCACACCCGACTCATTTTATAAAGGGCGTTACCCGCCCGGATTGGATGGGATTGTTTCACTCGCAGGGAAAATGATTGCTGAAGGAGCCGGCATATTGGATATTGGCGGACAAAGTACCCGGCCCGGAAGCGTACGAATTGCTGCGAATGAAGAAACAGAAAGGGTATTACCAGTAATTGAAGCCATTTACTCAAAATACCCGGAGGCCATCATTTCGATAGACACCTACCACGCACGGGTAGCCGAATTAGCGGTTAGGGCCGGCGCCACAATTGTAAATGATATCAGCGGTGGCAATATGGACAATGATATGCTGACTACCGTTGCTGCTTTGAAAGTGCCGTATGTTTGCATGCACATGAAAGGCACTCCAAACAGCATGCAAAAGGAAGCAGTGTATGAGGATGTGGTAAAAGAAGTGTTGGATTATTTTATTTTTAAGGTTGCTGAATGTAAAGCAGCCGGCATACACGATATAATAATTGATCCCGGATTTGGCTTTGGCAAAACCATTGTTCACAATTTTCAATTATTAAAACACCTATCCATATTTAAAATGCTGGATAAACCCATACTGGCCGGGATATCAAGAAAAAGCACCATTTATAAAACACTGGGCATTACGGCTGAAGAAGCCTTAAACGGAACAACCGTTTTGAATACCATTGCACTTTTGAATGGAGCATCTATATTAAGGGTTCATGATGTGAAAGAAGCAAAGGAAGCGGCTGATCTTTTAACTGCTTACAGCAAAATATAGGACATCATTTTCCTGTCAATTTTTTATCCCTTTACATATTGCTGTTCATAAAAAAAGCGTTCTTCACAGGAAGAACGCTTTTTTAATTTATTGTATTGAATTATTTTTTGGAAGTCGTATCACTTTGCGCTTTTTGCATTGCGTCCATCGCTTTTTTCTGTTCTGCTTCCATCTTTTTTCTTTGCACTTCGGCTTCTGCAGTTGCCTGGTCAACACTTACTACATCTATTACTTCTACTTCAAAAAGTAAATTGGTGTTTGGCTTAATTTCGCCACCTGCTCCTTGTGCTCCATAAGCTAGGGAAGAAGGTATGTACAATTTAGCTTTACCGCCTTTTTTCAAAAGAGATAAACCATCTGTCCATCCTTTGATAACGCTACCTGGTGTACCAGGCTGTGCACCCATATTAACCGGTAAAACTTCTAAATGGCCAAATGCGCTGTCTTTATTAGAATCAAAAACTTTTCCTTCGTCCAGTGTTTTGCCGGTATAAAACACTTTCAATACTTTGGAAGCATCCACCGCATCACCTTCGCCCGGAGCAATTATTTCCACGTATGTTCCCTGTGGAGCCTTTACTGCCTTGATATTATTTTTGGCTAAATAATCCGCAATCTTCAGGTCATCTTTTTTTAGTTGCGCAATTGCATTTACAGAGTCTTTAACCTTTGCCATTTCCATACTTATCTTGTAAGCACTGTCGGCAGATTCTTTGGTTAAAAATACATTCACAATTTTGTAATGGGCTATGATGTAAGCGCCCTTTTTCATAAAAGGTGGGGTATTACCACCCTTCATAATACTATCTGTTATTTGTTTTACTACGATGCTATCCCCTTTCCTTGACTGTGCAAAAATTTTAAAGTAAACGGGCGGTATCGCTGCTGAATCCATAGTAACAATCTGGGTGGAGGATGTTCTTGAATCAAAAAGAACGGTATCCTTTCCTGCGCCACTATACACCTGGTCAAATTGTATTTCAAAGAAATTACCATTTTGCAATGTGTTTCCTTTGCCGTCAGATATAATTTTGTATTGTAACCCACCTTCAGTTTTTTTGAAAGGTTTGGTACAGCTTGCAAATAACAATGCTGTTACTGCCAATAAATAAAAGAAATGCTTCATTTTTGTATGTGTTTAAAATTGATAATTGCTTAATTGATCCTTGTTTTCCTCCATGGCCTTAATAAACTTTTTCATTACTTCTTCAAGGGGTTCCTTACTCTGACCGCCGGCCGCATTAAAATGACCTCCCCCGTTAAAATACCTACGTGCAAAGGTATTTACATCAAACCCTCCCTTACTCCTGAAAGAACATTTACGTTCTTCGCCCCTGTCTATAATGATGGCAGCTAACTTGATTCCTTTTATACTTAAAGGATAATTAACTAATCCTTCCGTATCCCCGGTAATAACGTTGTATTTCACCAGGTCCTGTTGCGGCACCGCTATTAGTGCGGTATTGTACTCATAAAATATTTCCAACCTGTTTTGCAATACATGTCCTATAAAGCGAAAACGATTTTCTAAAAAATTATCAAATAATGCCTCGTGAATATGGCTATGCTCCAGCCCCTTATCTTTCAAATGCGCCACCATGCGGTGTACCGCAGCACTGGTGATAGGAAAGCGGAACGAGCCGGTATCTGTCATCACCCCTGCATATAAACACGCTGCTACCGATTCATTTATTTTATCATCATTACCTGAGTTTATTACCAGATCATACACCATTTCGCAGGTAGAACTTTTGGCAGTGTTACTTATGCCGTAAGTAAATTTATCTACCTGTGGTTCCTGGTGGTGGTCAATTAATATTCGCTGACCGGATGCATTTACCAGTCTTTCCTCCATTCGTTTGGTACGGCTAAGTGTGTTAAAATCGAGGCAAAATATCCAGTCTGCCGCATCGATTGCTGCATTGGCCTCAGCAGTACTCCGTTCGTAGTCGAGCACTTCTTTAGTACCGGGCATCCAATCTAAAAAATCCGCCCAATTGGTGGGGGAAATAACGATTACATGGTGACCAAATTGTTTTAAAAAATGGAAAAGGCCAAGTGAAGAGCCCATTGCATCACCATCAGGTTTTTGATGAGTAGTAATAACAATCTTTCTTGGCTCCTTTAATAAGGGGTATATAACTTTGATCTGCTGCATAAAGCGGCGCAAAAGTAGGATAAATATACCAGTAATATGCCTGATGTATTTTTTATTGATTTCTGATACAGCCTAAGTTCGTTTATTGCCGGTAAATAAAGGCGTCTGTATCACTTTTTCGTTTTAATGCAACCCTTTTTTAAAACACCCATATAAAAAAAATCAGGCATGAAAAAATCAGACATCATACATTGCTTCCTATCTTTGCGCCTCAAATTTTTATACACATGAGCAACAGAACTTTTACAATGATTAAGCCCGATGCAACCGAAAAAGGTTATACCGGTGCTATTTTAGCAAAAATAAATAATGCAGGCTTTAGAATTGTGAGCTTGAAAATGATGCATTTGTCTGCAGAAAAAGCAGGCGAATTTTATGCGGTGCACAGGGAAAGACCTTTTTATGGAGAACTCGTAGAATTCATGAGCCGCGGCCCTATTACAGCGGCAATATTAGAAAAAGAGAATGCTGTAGAAGATTTCAGGGTATTGATTGGCGCTACCAACCCAGCCCAGGCTGATGAAGGTACCATCCGTAAACTATATGCAGCTTCTATTGGCGAAAATGCAATTCATGGTAGCGACAGTGATGCCAATGCATTGATAGAAGGAGATTTCTTTTTTAGTAAACTGGAGCAGTTTTAAAGATTTCCTAATAAAAGTATTTAAAAAGCCGTTGAAGATTCATCGGCTTTTCTTTTTTAAAGGTAATACCCCGGTTAAATTTTGCCTTATAATTATTTAAATAATTGTTATATATTTTGACCTTTAAATGAATCAATACGCTTAACTTAGTGCATTAGACCCTTTTTAACAACCTTACATATTAGCTTGATTTATACTTTGAAATCATTGTAATTAAGATGTTAATGCCTTTAAACATCTAATCCTTTTCCTATTATTTTCCTGATACATACCTGTATCATCATTTCAATAACTTGAACTAACTCTATCACTGTGCAAACTTTGCCGAAGTCTAAATACTTAACTATGCAGGCAGCGCCCATTCCAGCAGACGAAGAACTGAGAATAAAAAATCTCTTATCCTATGGCATATTAGATTCCGCCGAAGAAAAGGATTTTGATGACCTTACTGAGTTAATTGCCCAGGTCTGCAACTGTCAGTATGCCCTGATCGCTTTTATGGATACGGAAAGACTTTGGTTTAAGGCGAGGTGGGAAATTGATAAAAGAGAAATACCCAGGGATACTTCATTTTGCTCGTATACTATTTTGCAGGATGACGTATTGATTATAAAGGACACTGCAAAGGATATCCGATTTTCTGATAGTCCTCATGTGAAAAAAGGATGTCAAATTTCATTCTATGCAGGTGCATCCATTATTAGTTCGGCGGGCTACAAAATAGGCACCGTTTGTGCAATGGACAAGAAGCCTAAATCAGTATTTGCACCCAAACAAAGAAAAGCACTCAAAATTATCGCTCACCAGGTAACTGCCTTATTGGAATTAAGGGTTAAAAACAGGCTAATCCTGGAGAAAAGTGATGCTTTAGTTGCGGAAGAAAAGAAAATTGTGCAACTGACGCTTACCGGTCAGGATGAAGAAAAAAACTTTATAGCAAATGAATTACACGAAAACTTTGCACAAACCCTCGCAGCTACTAAGCTTTATCTCGACTTTGCCGAAAAGTCAAAAGAACTAAACAGCGTATTTATTAAAAAATCAAAAACCAATATTTTACAAATTATTAAAGACATCAAGGCATTGTCAAAATCAATGCTGCCCAGTACTTTTCAAAATGCCAATTATTTGGGATTTATCCAGGAAATGCTGGATGAATACGGTCAGCAGAATAATAAGAAAATTTCGTTCAAACACGAGGGAAAACTGGATTGTTATGAATCCAATATCGGGCTTACACTGTTCAGGATTATACAATACCAGCTAAAAAATGCACATAATTGCGGGGCAAAAAAAATATCCATCAAAATAAAAACGGTCAAAAATATCCGGCTTGAATTTATTGATGACGGAAAAAATGCAGAAGGTTTTGAACCTGAGCGAATGATGCTGCTAAATCATATTGAAACAAGAATTGGCATTGTAAAAGGCAAGGTAAAAATAAGTTTAGATAAATATGGACATAATTTGCTGGAAATAGAAATACCATTGACGATTGAACAGTGATTAATTCCGGTAAATACAACGTCAGCTAAACCGTTTTACTGTCATCGCAGCATAAGACCGCTCTGTAAAAAAAGTGGACGGTTTCTTAATGTGCAAAATCCATTTCAAAATCCCCTTTTATCCTTTCAATAGATGGATTAAAATACCCGAATTTTACTTTAGGAAACTCTTCCTGAATTAATTCCATAAACTGCTTTACGCCCATACACTCCCCGGTGTCTGACACACCTATTTTACCAAGGTACCAATCAGGATCAATATTAAAATTTCGCCATTGTATCATACACAAATCTGTTTCCCGGATAAGCTTGCGCAATGCCTCGTATTCATCAATACTATCGGTCATTCCAGGGAATACAAAATAATTGATGCTCGTCCACCCGCCATAGCTTCTTACAATTTTCAGACTTTCCAACAAATCTGCAAATACATAATTGTTGGGCCGGTAATAAGGCGTGTAAATACTTTCCCTGGCCGAGTTGGTACTTACCCGTATACTGTTTAGGCCCGCTTCGCACAAAGCCCTTACTGCATCTGGTTTGCTTCCGTTGGTATTTATATTGATACTTCCTTTTTGGGTATGTTTTCTTATTTCAATAATACTGTCCCTGATGATTTCCCACATCAATAACGGCTCTCCTTCGCAGCCCTGTCCAAAACTGATGATGGGAAAAGGAGCTGTTTCCAAATGGGGCACGGTAAATTCAGTAATTTCTTCAGCAGTTGGTCGGAAAGTAAGCCGGTCCTGCGTACTAACGATCGTTTCCTCAACTGGTTGAAAACTGATACAACCAATGCAGTTGGCATTACATGCTGGGGATGCAGGTACAGGACATTCCCACCGGCCCAAAGCGAAATTCCTGGCTGCAGGACAATTATAGGTCATGCAACAATTCTCCATTAAATGTTTTACCAGCCGGTTTTGAGGATATGCTTTTAATAGGCGGTCTGTTCCTGATTCTATCTGGTCTTCATCATAACCTACTGTCTCCTGCCGGATATCCTGTTCAATGCGCACTGCAGGCACATACATTTTATTATCCAGCCATCCGGCAGCAGTATAACAAAATAAGGGTAAAGTTGGCGCATCGTTGGCAGTTTCATAAGCTGCCATATATAATCCGGTGTGCGCCGGTGGAATAAAAGCCGCTACTGCCCAACCTTTTTCACATAAACGCATTTCACCTGATTGTACGTCAATCCCAATCCCTCTTCTGCCGGGCAATTCATATAAGTTTCCACCATTGGGTAATTCAATCCATTCGTTCAAAGGAACAGGCAGTGCATCCCAACCGCTACGGCCGGTTGCAAATAATGTCATGTCTTCAAATATATTTCCCTCACCATCAGAATAAAGTATGTAGGGGCTTTGTGTCAATTGCATCATAAAAGTTGTCAGTTGAAAGCTGGCAGACGGCAGAGAGAATACAATTTAATAACTGTATTCCAATTCCGGTAACTGTGCGCTCATTAAATGCTGACGGCAAAATTCGTCAATTTGCTGCAGTTCCTCAATTTTTAAATTTTTTCTCCACCGAAAGTGTATTCTTTTGTTTCGGAAAGTTTCAATACAAATGGATTGAGAGGTGATATTGATCGATTTTATCTCAGGCCATATAATTTCCATTTCCATCATAAAATTGGGAATGCTGACGCCTGTATGCTTTATGCTGATAGATTCTGAACACATAATCCTCCACTCCCTGGAAAATAAAAATAAATAGCCACCTGAAAGAAACAAATGCACCCAGCCGGATATTGTATGACCGTTTGAGATTAACGCAAAACCAATTCCCACAAATGTAATAGATTTAATAACCCGAAAAAATACGTTGAGGCCGGGAGATGTTACCATTAAAGATTTACACGGTACCAGCATCATATAAATTACAGCAGCAATGATCACCTGCAAATAGCAACTTAATTTATCCGCTACGTGTTGTTGCAAAGCATGCAGCCCGTTTATTAAAATGACAGAAGCACCAATACAATGAAGTATCCCGGCAGATTTTTTTTATAATTCAAATGGAGGATATAATACGGGTAAAAGATATTGACCAGGCATGGGAAGTTTTTCGCTGATATGCAGATACCCTTTCATTCCATATTTTTTATCAAAAAACTGAAATCCTCTTACTTTCAACAAGTGTAATAGGAATGCAGACAAATTTTAATAAAATAATATATCCGAAAAACCAGTTCAAACGACCAACAATTATTTCGCTAATAAAAAACTTAAATCCCGAAGTTCTTAATATACTCCTTACAAAACTCATTAAAAATAAGTTCATCAACAGTTGAATTACAATCATCCACACTTACCTGTAATAGCCTGTTACTTTTAAAATCAAGGGTGAGTAAATTGTCTTTAAATACAATATTTGAAAATTCATTCCATTGGTAGGACGGGCTAGTCAATAGCTTTTTTATTCTGATTCCTTTATTTGTAAACTCAATGACAGGCTTCCTTACTAAAAATTTTATTAAGTAACCATACACCAACAATATTACAGCAAAAGCAACTGAATGTGTAGAAACAAAAAGAATAAATGCTGATATGGATAGTAAAATCAATTTATTGATTCTCAATTTTACCAATACCATTTTTATAAAAATTGCAAGAAAAAAAAGTACGCAAGAAGCTACCAGGCTTAAATAATAGTAACCGTCGCTTCGGTATACGATCGCCGCAAGGGCAGCAAGGGCTAACATCGACCTCGTGATAATGATATCCAAATCGGGGCCATTATCTTTTATGAGGAAACTGTACATATTGACGATGACCATCCAGGAAAATGTTCACCAGATTTTTTTATAATATTGTTCCTCACATATACTTAGTTACTTTCTGCTGAACTTAAAGATAAAACCTTTTCATTCTCTGCAACGGGATTGGAACTCATCAGCATGTTACACAATTTAAACAGGCACCTTGCTCCCACATTTTCGTCCCATTCATCATGACTTACGCCTACTTCATTCAAATCAAAACCAATCAATTGCCTGCCAGTTTCCAATAATTTTTTAAACAGGTAAAATATCTGCTCGGTTTCAAAACCACCCTGTACCGGTGTGCCGGTGTGCGGGCAAAGTTTTGGATCAAGGCCATCTATATCAAAACTGATATAAACTTTTTCAGGAAGATTAGCTATTATTTCATTCACCAGTTTTTGCCAGGTTTCCCCCTCGTAAAGCCGCTCTTTGATATCTTTATCAAAATATGTTTTAATACGATTATCACTTTTTTCAATATAGTCCCATTCCTCTTCACAGAAATCCCTGATACCAATTTGAACCAGTTTTTTCAATTGTGGAATTTCTTCCAAAGCATTGTACATTATAGAAGCGTGTGAATAATTAAAATTTTCATACGCCTTTCTCAAATCACAATGTGCATCTATTTGTAAAATGCCAAAATCACCATGTTTTTCCGCAATTGCCTTAAAATACCCCAGTGGAGTACTATGATCGCCACCGAGTAAACCTACCAGTTTGCCCGAATCCAATAACTCTTTGGTTTGCTGAAACACCCATTCATTCATATAAAGGCTTCCAGCGTTTACCTCTTTCAGTGTTTTGCACATAAATTTATTATCCAGTACATTCTCGCCCTCTGCTATATAATTAATATACAATTCAGCTTCTTTTCTCAGGTAATCACTTTTCATTAAAACTTTTCTATCTACCGGGCGCATAAAAAAACCTTGCTTCCAGGCGTCCTTTATCTCTGGATCAAACAGGTCTACCTGCAAACTTGCTTTAAACACATGTTCAGGGGCTCTTGCGGTGCCTGCATTGTAACTCACCGTTACTTCCCAGGGAACAGGCAAAATGATTAAACGGGCATCTTCTTCAGGAAAAGGTAAGCCGAAAACATTGTTATTGGGATTTCCAACTGTATTTGGGTCAAATTGTGAGAGGTCAGTCATTACTGTTTATTAAATGAAAATATGTAGTCCGGAGGCACCGGGAAAAATACCCGGTAAAGATACGCCACAGTTCAATAAAGGATGTAGTAATAACAGGAATTTTTCCAAAAGGTTACCATTTCAAAACACTTTATTCTTTTAAAATAAATGCCAGTCTGAAGTAATCATAACTTTCAAAAAAATTCATATATCCATTATTGCCCTTATTAAACCATTCCGAAATTAAATCTGTTATAAAACCGATGGCCTTCTATTCATATACAAAATCAAAAATTTGAAGGGTGATTTATTATACCTTTGCAGCATAAATTTATCGATACTATGAAAAAAACGCATATAGTTATATTGGTTGCCATTGCTATCGCAATAGGAACACTCATCATGATTTCCGTAGATTTCTCTACTTATGATACGATTGAATCAGCCAAACAGAAACAAGGCAAATTTGTACACCTGATAGCAAAACTGGATAAATCTGTACCAATGGATTATAATCCGGGCAAAAACCCTAATTATTTGTCATTTACCGCAATTGATAGTTTGGGAGGCAAGGCAAAGGTGGTATATCTTAATACAAAACCGGCTGAACTGGAACACAGTGAAAGAATAGTATTAAAGGGTAAAATGCAGGGGGATGTTTTTGAATGCAGTGATATTTTACTAAAATGCCCAAGTAAATACAAAGACGATAAAAAACAACTGGAAAAAACAGTGGTAGAAGCTAAATATTAGTTAAAACTTCCTGGTAGATAGTAAATATTTAGTCACCGATAAGTATGAAAATGTTCTTTCCTTAAACTTTATTTTACGATTGATACCAACCATTAATCTCCACTTTAAACAAAAAATAATAGCACCAGTTATAAAATAAAAAGAAATTATGCAATTTGAAGGAGAACACCTGTGGGTAGGTAAGACTGGTCACTTTTTTGTATTGGTAGCTTTCACCACTTCCCTGCTAAGCACCATCGCATATTTTATAGCTTCAAAAAAAAATAACCAGGCAGAAAAAATATCCTGGCTCAGGTTTGCACGAATTAGTTTTATATCGCAGACCGCTGCAGTATTGATCGTATTTTCAGCCATCTTTTATATTTGTTCCAATCATTTTATTGAATACCTCTTTGGCTATAAACACACTTCTAAAGAGTTGGAGTTTAAATACCTTTTCGCCTCTATTTGGGAAGACCAGAGTGGTAGCTTTTTATTATGGAGCATCTGGCATTGTGTTTTAGGAATTTTTCTTATAAAGAAAAGCAAGGAATGGGAAGCTCCGGTTATGTCGGTAGTAAGTTTGGCCCAGTTGTTTTTAGCTATGATGGTAATGGGAGTTTATATTTTTGGCACCAAAATCGGCAATAGCCCGTTTGTACTTACAAGGGATGAAATAGAAGGCCCCATTTTCAGTATGCCGAATTACCTTAGCATGATTAAAGATGGAGTGGGCCTAAATGTTTTATTACGTAATTACTGGATGGTAATACATCCGCCCGTATTGTTTTTAGGTTTCGCATCTACCATTGTTCCTTTTGCTTATGCCTATGCAGGTATTCAAACAAAACGTTATGGAGATTGGGTAAAGCCAGTAATCCCCTGGGCATTATTTAGTGCATGCGTGTTAGGAGTGGGAATAATGATGGGGGGCAAATGGGCATACGAATCTTTATCTTTTGGGGGCTATTGGGCATGGGATCCCGTTGAAAATGCGTCTTTGGTTCCCTGGCTGATATTAATCGCCGGGCTTCACACGATGGTCATTTACAAGGCAACCGGCCATTCATTAAGAGCCAGTTACCTATTCGCCATACTCACATTTGTTTTCATCCTGTATTCTACTTTTTTAACAAGGACAGGTGTATTGGGTGATACTTCGGTACATGCTTTTGCTGAGGCCGGAAGGCCCATGTTCAACCTGATCCGGATATTCTTATTTATTTTTTCCATACCGGCGTTGGTATTATTTTTTGTCAATTATAAAAAAATACCAACCGTGCATAAAGAAGAGGGTACCAATTCACGCGAATTCTGGATGTTTATTGGTTCGCTCGTTTTCTTCTTATCTGCAATGTTTATTATTGCCAAAACATCTACTCCGGTTATCAATGCTATTTTTGGCAGCAAACTGGCTCCACCCGAAGACATCGAGTTTTCCTATAATAAAGTAATTGTATTGGTTGCAATCATAATCGGTATTTTAAGTGCTATTACTCAATATTTTAAATACAAAAGCACCCCGGCCGGGTATACACTCAGGAAAATTGCCCTTCCCACATTGATAGCTGCAATTGTTACCACGCTGATCGTTGTATTCTATCCAATTACATATTATAAACAGGGACCTGGCTTTTTGGGTGCTGTGTACGTGGCTTTGTTTGCAACAATCTATGCAGTTGTCGCCAATGCCGGCTATATCTGGAGTGGACTAAATGGTAATATCAAATCTGCCGGCGGATCGGTTTCTCACCTTGGTTTTGCACTAATGATAGCCGGAATACTTATTTCATCCGGCAACAAAAAAGTGATCAGTGAAGAAAAATTCAAAGATTTTGAGATTCAAATGGGCATAGATCCGCTTACAAAAAAGCAGGATAACGCGGCTGAAAATATAAACCTGGTGCGACATGTGTCAAAAAAAATGGGGCCATACGATGTAACCTATTTAAACGATAGTACCGGTAAAGAAACAGGCAGGCGTTTCTATCACCTGGCTTTCGAAAAGAAGGACATTGCCACGAATGAGGTAAAAGAAGCCTTTACCCTTAGCCCGGACGTTTACCTGATGAAGGATAATAATATGAGCAGTAATCCGGACACCAGGAGTTATCTAACGCACGATGTGTTTACTTACATTTCTTACGCATTGAATCCGGACGCCAATAAAGACACCGGCAGTTTTAAAATAACGGACGTGGCCGAAGGCGATACCATTTTCTACTCAAAGGGCTTTATGGTACTTAACAGAGTAATCAAAAACCCAACGGAGAATAAGTTTAAAATACCGATAACAGGCCCATCTGTAATAGCTGATATCACCATTACAGCAACCGACAGTTCAAAATACAATGCCTCCCCTATGATTCTCATTGATAGTTTTGGCATTAATCAAATTGATGATACGGTATATGCACAAAATCTTTTTGTAAAGTTTGCGGGTATTACTTCGGATCAAAAAAAGTTAAAGATCGGCGTAAAGGAATCGGATAAAATGATTGACTTTGTTACCTTAAAAGCCTACATTTTTCCATATATCAACCTGGTCTGGATTGGATTAATCATTATGGCCATCGGCCTGGTGATGGCTATGGTCCGCAGGGCCAATCTTTCCAAACCAATGAGTACTGTCGTATTGGTATTGGCGGCGGCAGGTTTATTTTATATGTTTCTATTGGCGAATGCTTAATTAGCAGTTAGAACATTTTATTTTATTAAAGTCTTCCTCCTGAACCAACAATATTTGATTACCGTATATTGATCAATTGTATTTATGCGTTGTACAATTATTATTAATTTAACTACACACTGTTGACATATATAGTAAATTTAGGTTCAAATGATCCGTTTGTTTAAATACAAAATATGCTGCTTTCTTCTTTTTGTTGTTTTTTTTGCAACAAATAAGCAACATTTGTATGCTCAACAATATGTGAACGATACAATACTTTCCTACGCAATCATCTATAACGGAGATACTATTGAGGCTAAAACATTGCCGGCTCTCGGACTGTACTCAAGGCTTACTGATCAGCAAATGAGGGACCGGGCGAAATGGACAAGACTTCGAAATGCCATTTATGTTACTTATCCTTATGCCAAACGTGCGGGCTCTGTAATGAATGATATCAATGCAAAATTGATTGCTATCAATAGTAAGGAAGCCAGGAAAAAATATATCCAGTCGCGGGAAAAGGAATTGAAAAAAGAATTTACCGACCCACTTACCAACCTTTCTATTTACCAGGGAAAAGTGCTGATGAAATTAATTAACCGTGAAACCGGCAATAACTGTTACGAGATCATCAGGGAATATAAGGGAGCCTTTACAGCAAGGTTTTACCAAACAGTGGCCTTTTTTTTCAGTAGCAATTTAAAACAGCCTTACGATAAAAACGGGGAGGAAGCTGAAATGGAAAAAATTGTACAGGAAGTAGAGCGGATGTATGGGTACAGAGGGTAACTGGAAAATTAAATAAAGTACATAAAGTAAACCAGGTATTGTTTCAAATCTCCTGGTTTTAATTTTTCTGGTTTTTATATTTATTCATTTAGCAGCTTTTGGAACGGAGACAAAAAGCTGCTTTATTCTTTAAAGCAGCTTCTTTTTAAATCCCGGAGTTTAAATTACTTCCACCTAATTTCGCATTTTTAATTCTTAATTTTTAATTTATTTAAAATGAAATTAGATCTACTGGTGTTTGCGGTGCATCCGGATGATGCTGAATTATCCTGTGGAGGCATATTACTGGCTGAAAAAAAGAACGGCAAAAGAACAGGTGTAGTTGACTTAACACAAGGTGAATTGGGAACCCGTGGCAACGCTGAAACCAGGAAAGAAGAGGCAGCAGCGGCGGCAAAAATTCTGCACCTGGATGTGAGGGAAAACCTGCAACTGGCGGATGGATTTTTTCAAAATGATGAAGCGCACCAACGTAAAGTAATAGCTGCCATAAGAAAATACCAACCTGACATTATCTTTTGCAATGCTCCTGAAGACCGTCATCCGGATCATGGACGAAGTGCCCGGTTAGTAGAGGATGCAGCATTTTTATCGGGATTACGAAAAATAGAAACTAATGAAAACGGAATATTACAGGAAGCTTGGCGGCCAAAGTATGTATTTAATTTTATACAAGATAAATACCTGCATCCCAATTTTGTGATAGACATTTCTGATGTAATGGATCAAAAACTGGAAGCTATCAACGCCTATGGAACCCAGTTTCATAACCCGGGTTTGAATGAGCCCCCAACCTATATTTCAACGCCCGATTTTTTAGAAAGCGTAATTTACCGGTCAAAAATGTATGGTAAAATGATCGGCGTCAACTACGCGGAAGGGTTTATCAGTAAAAAAATGATCGGTTTTAGTAGTTTTGATTCATTTATAAAGCAAAATACCTAATTTGGGTATAAACAAAACTGGTGAAAAGCCAATAAAGACGTAGTTTTGCAGCCTATTAAATTCAAGTTAATGGCCACTCCAAAATTTATACAAACCAGCACCGATTTTCACCAGGAATTAAAAAAAAGGGTAAATCAATATTTTACTGATAGAAAAAAAGCGGCTACAGGAAATTTCAGTCTTCATTTCAAAGCTATTTTTTTCTTTGCAGCCTATTTTGCATTATATGTCCACTTAGTATATTTCACTCCCTCTACCTGGCTTGCCATTGTGGAATGTGTACTATTAGGTTGTTTTACAGCCGCTATTGGATTCAATGTAATGCATGATGGAAGTCACGGAAGTTTCAGTAAAAGCAAATCGCTAAACAGAATGGCTGCTATTTCAGTTAATTTCCTGGGTGCCAGCAGCATCATGTGGAATATGAAGCACAATATTATTCATCACACTTACACCAACATTGATGGAATTGATGACGATATTGAAATAAAGCCTTACCTGAGAATGTGTACCACGCAAAAGCGTTACTGGATGCATCGCTTTCAGCATTATTATGTTTGGTTTCTTTACACATTATTACACCTTATCTGGGTTTTCCTAACCGACTATCAAAAATATTTTAAGAAGAGAATTGGATCGGTGCCGATAAAAAAATTAAGTGTCAAAGAACATTTCGGATTTTGGGGAGCGAAGGTTGGATACGCCATTTTATTTATTGTATTACCCATCTATACAGTTGGTTTTGTAAGCTGGATGGTTGGTTTTCTGATTGCCAGCATGGTTACCGGATTTGTAATCAGTATTGTATTTCAATTGGCGCACACTGTTGAACATACTGATTTCCCGATGCCGGTTGCAGATACCAATAAAATTGAAAACGAATGGGCAATCCATCAGATACAAACTACCGCCAATTTTGCCACAAAGAATAAATTAATCTCCTGGCTAGTGGGTGGATTAAATTTCCAGATAGAGCATCATTTATTTCCAAAAGTATCTCATATACACTACCCAGCTATTAGTAAAATAATAAAACAAACCTGTGCCGACTTTGGCATCAATTACGTTGAATATCCAAAAATGCGACATGCCATTGCATCCCATGCTTCCTACTTAAGAAGAATGGGTAGAGCGGATTAAAAATATTTTTATCTTATAAAAAGCCTTTGTTTTCCGTTAGGATTCAAAGGCTTTTTTTTTACATGAATGCAAAACATTAACCATTCAAAAAAGCAGTCAATGAGCAAAGCAAACTGGCATGATCAGCACTCCGCCGCATTAAAAGTGAGCGACCGCATAGCAGATGCAGTTGCCAATGGAATGGGTTCCTGGCGATTCATTATTTTGCAAAGTGTGTTTGTTGTGATCTGGATGGCGTTAAACGTGGTAGGCTTCATCCATCACTGGGATGTTTATCCTTTCATTTTATTAAATCTTATTTTTTCCACCCAGGCAGCTTACGCCGCCCCCATCATCATGATGTCGCAAAACAGGCAAAGCCAGCGCGACAGGGTACAGGCGATGGAAGATTACCAAACAAATATTGAAGCGAAAAAAGAGATTGAAGATCTACAAAGACAGATACGTGACCTGGAAGTAAAGAAATTAGATAAGATTATTTTGATGCTGGAAGAAATTAAAAAAACTCAATAATCTTTATCCTTCGTTAAAGTCTAAAGCCGTTTAAAATATCTTAGTTAGATTTGCCACTGAAAAATAAAAAGATGTCTGAAGAAAAGAGCCTGAACTTTATAGAAGAAATTATTGAAGCTGATCTGGAGAATGGGAAATATACAACCATTCTTACCCGTTTTCCGCCGGAGCCCAATGGCTATCTGCACATCGGCCATGCTAAAGCCATTTGCCTGAATTTTGGGTTAGCATTAAAATATGGAGGTAAAACGAATCTGCGCTTTGATGACACAAACCCGGTAAAAGAAGAGACTGAATATGTTGACAGCATAAAGGAAGATGTAAACTGGCTGGGTTTTACCTGGGCAGAAGAATTATATGCCAGTGATTATTTCGACAAGCTACATGGGTTCGCTGTAATACTAATTAATAAAGGATTGGCCTACGTAGATGATTCGAATGCCGATGAAATAGCTGCACTCAAAGGCTCCCCCACCGAACCCGGAAAAGACAGTCCATATCGAAACCGAACCATCGGAGAAAACCTTGTTTTATTTTCAGAAATGAAAGCAGGTAAATTTCAAGATGGCGAAAAAGTGTTAAGGGCTAAGATAGATATGGCGGCTAACAATATGCACATGCGTGATCCCATCATCTATCGCATTAAAAAGGCCCATCATCACCGTACCGGCGATGACTGGTGTATTTACCCCATGTACGATTTTGCGCATGGCCAAAGTGATAGTATAGAAAACATCACCCACAGTATTTGTACCCTGGAGTTTATCCCTCACCGGGAATTGTATGACTGGTTTATACAAAAACTCGAAATTTTCCCGTCCAAACAATATGAATTTGCCCGCCTCAATTTGACTTACACGGTGATGAGTAAACGCAAATTATTGCAACTGGTAATGGAAGGCCATGTAACCGGCTGGGATGACCCCAGGATGCCCACTATCAGTGGTATGCGCCGAAGAGGTTTTACAGCCGAAAGCATTCGTAATTTCTGCGACCGAATTGGTGTGGCCAAAAGAGAAAACCTGATTGATGTAAGCCTGTTGGAATTTTGTATAAGAGAAGATTTGAATAAACTGGCCCATCGTGTAATGGCGGTGCTTGACCCGGTGAAACTGATCATCACCAATTATCCTGAAGGAGAATCGGAAGAGCTTGTAAGTGAAAACGGACCAGATGATTCTTACGGAACAAGGATCGTTCCTTTCAGTAAAGAATTGTGGATAGAAAGAGAAGATTTTATGGAAGTACCGGTAAAGAAATGGTTTCGCCTGGCACCCGGTGCAACGGTGAGATTAAAGAGCGCCTATATTGTTAAATGCGAAGGATTCATAAAAGATGCAAACGGACTGGTTACTGAAGTACATGCCAGCTATATTCCTGAAACAAAGAGTGGAGGAGAAGCAAGCGGCATGAGTGTGAAGGGAACCATCCATTGGGTGAGTGCGGCTCACGCTTTACAGGCCGAAATCCGTTTATACGACCGGTTATTCAAAGTTGAAAATCCGGCACAGGAAGAAGGCGATTTTAAAGACTATATCAACCCCGATTCTTTGCAGGTAATTGAAAATGCATACGTGGAGCCCTCCTTAAAAGACGCCGCTGTTTCCACTAATTACCAATTTATCAGGAAAGGATATTTTTCCCTGGATAGAGAAACAACTACGGATAAACTGGTATTTAACCGGACCGTTTCTTTAAAAGATGCATGGGTAAAAGAAGCAAAGAAAAATTAATATTTACTTACTGTAAAATAAAAAAGCCGGTAAATTACCGGCTTTTTTATTTTATGGCAATACCCACTTTAGGGTATTGGCAACATATCATATTTATAATACTTTTACCGGGTAAACACAAAATTTATTCCATGCAATAGAGTTCAAATAGTTTTAGGGGGTCAATTTCAATTAGCGAAAAGCCGGATTTATTCCGGTTTTTTGCTGCCTGCTTCTTTTAGTGCAAGATGTGGAAATGCAGATGCTATCAACATAACAATGGTTGCAGTCAGCATCAAAAAAATACCCACTTTTTTTTCGGGACAGTATGCATTGTAACAGGAAACAAATAAAATATAAGTTTTAACTGCGTATCCCACTGCCAATGCACATATAAATAAATTGGTTCTTTTAGCCCATATTTTCGGCAGCAGCATCAGTGCCATGGCAATTAAGCCAAGCATCACCAAAAACTTTCCCGGCTTGCCATAATTATTCCGGTAACTATAAAACCCCGTAAACGTGCGGTCGGCTTCATTTACTATATGTGCATCTGCAAAATATGCCCACGGCAGAAAGCAGGAAATGATTAACAACAAACAAGCGGCTATACCCGCCCGGTATAAAATTTTAGGAACCATAATTTTAAAAAAATGCAGAATAAGGTTAGCCTTATTTTAGGCATACCTTTTCATTTAGTTTCAAAATTATACAATTAAGTCTTTACCTGTCATTATTGATCATTATTTGGAGTGGTGAATTCTATGCCGGTTCTCTACAATCTTCGTAAACTAAGGCTTACATCAAAGGCAGGAATAATATATAGAATAGAAACCTATTCTAAACGCCAATAACCTGAAGGCTTTCTTCACAGTAATCTTTCCATGGGTTTTGTGCATAGCGGAGAACGTTGCCTGCTTTATTACATCTCGCAAAAGCTATATCAGAAATCAACAACAAAAACATCCTGCTAGTAGACCAAATAATCTACAAAGGCACCACCATGAAACTGCCATGCTTCGTGGCAGATGAAGCATTTGATATGATGAACCAATGGTTTCGTTTCGTATGCCATTAAACGGGGCGAGGCCAGCAAATAGCTCCACCCAATAATCCTGCGGTATTAACAGCAGGATTATTTATTTTACATCCGAATGAAATTTCTTGTTTATTGCATAGCAGCACACTTTACTTTTACTTCGCTACAGGCACAGCCCCTGAATGAAAAGATGCTGGAGCAAATTGTAAACAACCGAAGTCAAAAAAACAGCCCGGCAAATGAGGCATGGCTTACAAATACTTTTACCAGGGCTGATTCACCAAGAAGAGTGGCCTTATTTAATTTCTTTGAGGCCCGCTGCAACAGTACCAGTCCTTACACGGCAGCCCGCAGTATGTTATGGAAAGCAATTATAATTTACCGTCCGCCATTTAATAAAAGCGACCCTTACCTGCTTATGGAACAAGCCATCAGCAGGGCTGTGGAAAGCGGCGATGATTTTTTAATGCTTGAATGTATTACCATTTATGCCGATCATTGCCGGGCAACCGGAAGAACAGAAACTGCACTTTTTTATTACCAGAAGGCAGCAGAACTTATGGAAAAAACCGGCGTGGGGAATTTTAATAATAAAAAACCCGAAGTATTAGCAGGCATTGCTGTTCTTTATTTTAACATGCAGGAGTATGAAATGGCTATAAAATATAGCAACCTTGGTATTGAAGCTTCAGGTAATGCCGGGTATGCCAGTGTTTTAAATACGATAGGCCTTTGCTATCAGCGTATGGCCCGTTACGATTCTTCCCTATATTGGTACAGCAAAGCTCAATCAGCCGCTATAAAACAACATGATACGCTATGGGAAGGTATTATCAGCGGTAATATCGGTGCTGTATATTTTGAACAGCATAAAGATGAGCAGGCACTGCCGCTTTTATGGAAGGATTATAACATTACATTGAATGATGAACCAAACAATGCAGGCAATACCATGCATCGTATTGCGTTGATTTATTTACGGAAAAACAATATTGATTCTGCATTGCTGCTTGCAAGAAGGTCATTACACATTGTAAGTGCCGGAAAACCGGTGAACCCTTTATTTGTCAAGAATGCAAATAAGGCCATGAGCGAAATTTTCAAAAAAAGCAACCTTACCGACAGTGCTTTTTATTATGGTGATATCTACCATCATATCAATGATTCTATTAACCAGGCCATTGCCAGTAGCCGGGCAGATGTAGTGCAAATAAAACTTGACTTCGAAAAAACAGCTAACCGGATAAACATCCTGCTCACTGAAAAAAAGACAGAACAGGCAAGAAGAAATTTATTGTTGGCAGGCTTTGTTCTGCTGTTTGCCATAGCATGGTTACTGTTTCGCCGGCAGCAGCAGGAAAATTTATCAAAGCAACAATCATTGCTTTATCAAAAACAAAAGGCATATGATGCAGTACAAAATGCCACGAAACAACTGGAAGAATTTACACAAAACATTATATCCAAAAACGAATTGATTGAAAAACTGCAACTGCAGTTATTTCAGCAAAATGCCCAGGTAAATGAAGAATTGCTCAATCAATCTATACTTACAGAAACTGACTGGCTTCGATTTAAAGATATGTTTGACAAAGCTAATCCCGGATTTATACAACAACTGCAAAAAACAGCACCTGGTATC